>BNJT01002574.1_pt1 | contig 78642 bp, 85 predicted proteins | sample 8540491 | NCBI WGS metagenome assembly BNJT01 (sample SAMD00202455, study PRJDB9452) | human saliva metagenome | host: Homo sapiens | reverse complement strand
GGGTGTTTTCCATTGTACGAACTACTCAGAGGCGAGTGTGGTCTGAGTTACCCCTATGGCTGTAACTCCATCAGTCACGTGCTTGACAGTCGGGAGAGCATCTTGCTCGCCAAGGAGCATGAGAAGTTGACCTTCGGTCTCAATACAGTCACGACTGGCTGGTAAAAATCTGCGTCGTTCCATCGTGGTGGCGCGTGAGCGCCGTCGACAGCATGAGGAGAATCACTCTGTGGCGGGTACGTTGAAGTGGGACTATGACGATGCGCAGCGGGCAGTGAACGAGTTGAATTCAGCCAGCACCGAGATTGACGGGAAGACGGTCGAGCTGCCGTCTGGGTGCGGGGCCTCGCAGGCGGACGCCTCACGAGTCATCACAACTGTGGAGATGGCGCTTACGGGGATGCAGACGAGCATCCCTGGAACATCGACCTTGCTGTCGTCCGCCAGTGAGGCGATGCGGAAGACGGATGAGAACACCGCCAGTTCTACTCCGACGTCGCACTCGACTTCCGGATCCAACTGAAAGGAAGAAGCCAGCATGTCGATTGATACTCACCTCGACGCCACACCATCAGACATTACGGCTTCGGCCATCAAGATTGGAAATTTGAAGACAGCCGTTGATAACTCGATCGATCATCTTGCAAATGCCCGTAAAGATGCGGGAAGCCTTGAAGGTGAATCGGCTACTGGGGCTCAGAACCTGATCAATAGTGCGGTAAAGACATGTGAAGGCATGGTCAAGGATCTGACCAATTACAAGAACGCTCTCGACAACTTGGCGAGCGGGCTGACGTCGATAGGTTCATCGCTGGCCAGCATTAGGGAGTAGGCCACTGCTGGCGGTTTGACAATGTCGGGGGAGTTGGTCCTTAAGCCGGAGTTCACCGAGCAGCAACCATCAGGTGATGCCGATGAGAAAACACTTAAGGCATACGGTGAGCGCCACAATGACTATCTAGCGAAAAATGATCTATATAACTCGTTAGTAACTCAGGCAAACGATATTCGCACCCGGGAGACCGAGGTGAGGAAGGCGTTCACGGATTCATGTAACGCTGTGGCTGATCGTGGTTGGATTGCGACGACTAAGACGGCAATGATGGTCGTTGCTCGAGGCGGCAATATCAAGACGTTGGCAGAGGGGTTCGGTCTCAGGGCATCGAAGGCAAACGTCTCACAGAAGGTGACGAGTTACAAATCGCTCGCCTCTCATTCGGCAAAGCGCGGGAAGCACGTCAAGTACAACCCGAAGAAGATGGTTACTCGTAGACGTGCACCCAAGGGTTGGAAAGATGCCTGGAAGAACCGGAAGCTTGAACGCTGGAGCCCGGCTGGCGGTCAGGAGGGTTCTGCGGGCGGTAAGGTGGTAACAGCAGCAAGAAAAGCTGCACCTACATTGAAGTGGGCAGGTCGTGCCTCCAATGTTGCCTCTTTTGCAGTGAGTTCCTATGAGCAGTACCAGAAAGACGCTCAGGATCCATCGCTCAGTGAAGGCAAGAAGGTGACGCGGGCCGCAACAACAGGTACGACAACTGCAGTCGGCGGATGGGCTGGTGGATGGGCTGGAGCTCAGGTGGGTGCCACTGTTGGGGCCTGCGTTGGAGGCCCTGCGGGTGCGGCGATCGGCGGTGTTGTTGGTGGTATTGCTGGTGGTATGGCGGGGTCTGAGGGAGGAAAGAAGTTTGGTGGCTGGGTTAACAGCCTGTTCAAGTAGTTTTGATCACCTAGGTGTCCGTCATGTATCCGCAATTCGATTTGACTGAAACTCATGCTGGAGTGGGCTGCCTCATCCTGGGGGCGGTGACGATGCTGAATTGGTGGTTCGCCCTGTTCTGATCACTGGGGATCTGGGGCGCTTTCGAAGGTGAGTTCAATGGGGTCGTAATACGATCTCGCTCGTTCTTCCGGCTGTGGGGGTGGCGTTTTCCATTGGTGGTTGTGGGATGCTGCTGTACCCTTCAGGTAGTAGTGGGGGCATGCCCAAAGTGATGATGGGTACTGCTCTTCTTCGTGGTGGTGGCGCTGCTCGGGCTGATTCCGTTTCCGCTGCCGGGGCCGATGTATCCGGAGTGGCAAATGGAGAAGCGTCGAGTCTCGTGGGAGGCTGCGGCTCGGGACGCCGGCATGGACGATGAGCCTGACGCAGTCGACTGGCCGCCACGCGGCCGAACCCCCGCAAGCCCCTGCCCCAGGGGCCCCGGCCGCCACGCTGAAGTGACGAGGGCAGGAGCGCTCCGTCTAAAAAGGGGAGGCGTGTGACTTGTTGACTGGTTCGTCGCATGAGAGCGCTGGAGGAGGCATCGTGACCCACAGGTCAACTTCACTGACACTCGCCGGTGTTGTGGGTCTTATTCTGGCGGCGGTGACGATGGTGAACTGGTGGTTCGCCATGTTCTCGGATCACTGGTACGGGGATCTGGGCCGCTCCTTCGGAGAAGGTGAGTTCAATGTGGGTCGTAAATACGATCTCGCTCGTTCTTCCGGCTGTGGGGTGGCGTTTTCCATTGGTGGTTGTGGGATGCTGCTGTACCCTTCAGGTAGTAGTGGGGGCATGCCCAAAGTGATGATGGGTACTGCTCCTTCTTCGTGGTGGTGGCGCTGCTCGGGCTGATTCCGTTTCCGCTGCCGGGGCCGATGTATCCGGAGTGGCAGATGGAGAAGCGTCGAGCTCGTGCGGAGGCTGCGGCTCGGGACGCCGGCATGGACGATGAGCCTGACGCAGTCGACTGGCCGCCACGCGGCCGAACCCCGCAAGCCCCGCCCCAGGGGCCCCGGCCGCCACGCGAAGTGACGAGGGCAGGAGCGGGCTCCGTCTAAAAAGGGGAGGCGTGTGACTTGTTGACTGGTTCGTCGCATGAGAGCGCTGGAGGGAGGCATCGTGTACCCACAGGTCAACTTCACTGACACTCAAGCCGGTGTTGTGGGTCTTATTCTGGCGGCGGTGACGATGGTGAACTGGTGGTTCGCCATGTTCTCGGACCACTGGTACGGGGATCTGGGCCGCTCCTTCGGAGAAGGTGAGTTCAATGTCGGGCGAAATACAGTTGCGCTGACTTTGCCGGCAGTTGGATTATTCTGCTTGTTTGGTGGTGCGGGTCTGCTGTTCGATCATCGGTTCGGTCAGGGTGATCCGCTCGTCGGTTTCTTTGTGGTAGGCACTGTCATTTTTCTTGGTGTTGCTGTGCTGAGTCTGATCCCCTTTCCGATGCCGGCCCCGATGTACCCGGGAGTGGCAGATGGAGAAGCGTCGGGCTCGTGCGGAGGCGGCTACGCGTGAGGCAGGCCTTGACGATGAACCGGTGCGGTCGACTGGCCGCCACGCCGCTGAGCCCCGCAAACCCCGCCCCAGGGGGCCCCGGCCGCCACGCGAAGTGACCGTGCCCCGGCGTCGTCCGCACCCCCAGACGGGCCAACACCCCGGCTCAGTCCGTGGTCAGGCGCCGGCGGCCCTCGAAGGCCTGGGCCAGGTCCGCGATGAGGTCGTCGACGTGCTCGATGCCGACGCTCAGGCGCATGAGCCGGTCACTCAACCCGTAGGAGGCGCGCACCTCGACGGGCACGTCCGCGTGCGTCTGCACCGACGGGCACGTCACCAGCGACTCCACGCCGCCCAGGGACTCGGCGAAGGTGAACACCCGCACCGAGGCCAGGAAGCGGGCCACGTCCACGGACTCGGCCAGATCGAAGCTCACCATGCCCGAGTGCCCCGGGTAGAGCACGCGCGTCACGTGCGGGCTGGAGCGCAGGAACTCGGCGATCGCGGTGGCGTTGGCCTCGTGGCGCTCCATGCGCAGCGCCAGGGTCTTGAGGCCGCGCAGCAGCAGGAAGCAGTCGAAGGGACCCAGCGTCGCCCCGATCGTGTTGAGCCGGTACCAGCCGCTCGGCCAGGGCGTCGTCGGTCACCACGGCCACGCCCGCCATGACGTCGTTGTGCCCGCCCAGGTACTTCGTGCCCGAGTGGACGACGACGTCGGCCCCCCACCCAGGGGCCGCTGCACCACCGGGGTGTAGAAGGTGTTGTCCACCACCAGCCTCGCCCCGGCGGCGTGGGCCAGCCTGGCCGCCTCGGGGATCGCGATCTCTCCATCATCGGGTTCGTGGGCGTCTCGATGATGACCAGGTCGGCCGGGTCGGCCAGCGCCCCGCGCAGACCCTCGATGCCCAGGACGAAGTCGACGTCGGCCGCCCCTCCTCGGCCAGGACCTCCAGGAAGCGGAAGGAGCCGCCGTACAGGTCGCGCAGCGCCACGATCCGGCTGCCGTGCGGCGCCAGCGTGCGGGTCACCAGCCCAGGGCCGCCATCCCCGAGGACAGGGCGAAGGCCGCCGTCCCGCCCTCCAGGCGGGGCCAGGGCGTCCTGGAGGACGTCGCGGGTGGGGCTGGCCGTGCGCGTGAAGTCGTAGCTCGTCGACTCGCCCAGGCCCGGGTGGCCGTAGGGCGGTCGACAGGTGGATCGGCGTCGTGATCGCACCCGTGGCCGGGTCGGTCCCGGTGCCCGAGCGCACCAGCAGCGTCTCCAGACGGAGCCTGTGGGTCCGGGGCCGACGACGTCGGGTGGTGGTGAACGGGGAAGGTGCGGGCGGCTGGCGGCTGGGAACACTCGGGGCGAGCGGCGGGCTGGGGGGCGGACGGACTGGTCATGAGTGCTTTCTCCTCATGGGCGGGGAGCGGCGGGAAGGAATGATGACTGACGGTCGACGGCGACGCGGGTGGCGGACGCCTGCGGGCCGGCCCGCTTGGCGCGGCCCGGGCGAAGCGGCTCAGGCGGACAGGGCGGCGGGGCCCTGCCCGGCATGCCCGGCATGCTCTGCGGCGCGCGCGGTCACGGCGGCCACTGCCGCCTCCAGCCGGTCCAGGGCGGCGTCGAGGGGTGGCGCGGGGGCAGGCGACGTTGATGCGGGTGAAGCCCCTCGCCGCCGGCGCCGAAGATCCGGCCGTCGTCGAGCCAGAGGCCGGCCTCGTGGAGCATGACCTCGTCGAGCCGCTCGGGCTCGAGCCCGGCGGCCTGAAGGAATCCCTGAGCAGTCCAGCCACAGCAGGTAGGTGCCCTCGCAGGGGGCGGCCTTGATCCCCTCGATCCGCTCCAGGCGCGCCTCGACGTGGGCCCGTGCGGCGGCGATGTGCTCGCGCAGGGCGTCGAGCCAGGCGTCCCCGCTCTCGTAGGCGGCCCGGCAGGCCGTCAGGCCCAGGGTATTGGGCTGGGAGTAGCCGGTGGTGGCCAGCTCTCGGCGGAAGGCCCTGCGCAGACGGGCGTCGGCGATAAGGATGTTGGCGACCTGCAGACCCGCCAGGTTGAAGGACTTCGACGGCGAGGTGCAGGTGATCGTGTGTGCGGCGGCCGCCTCGCCCAGGGAGGCGAAGGGGGTCGTCGCGAAGCCCGGCAGGGCCAGGTCGGCGTGGATCTCGTCGGCCACGACGACGACGCCGTGGCGGGACGTGACCTCCTCCAGCGCGGCGAGCTCCTCCCGGCTCCAGACCCGGCCGACCGGGTTGTGCGGGTTGCACAGGAGTAGCAGGCGCGCACCGGTCGCCTCGATGGTCTCCTCCAGGGCGGCCAGGTCGCGGCGGTAGACGCCGTCGGCGTCACGCACGAGGGGGACGGCGGCCACGGTGCGCCCGTTGACCTCGACGACGTCGCGGAAGGGGTAGTAGACGGGCTCCTCGATGAGGACCGCCTCGCCCGGTGAGGTCAGGGCTCGCACGGCCAGGGCCAGAGCCGGGACGACGCCGGGGGTCACGGTGTTCCACTCGGCCTCCACCTGCCAGCCGTAGCGGCGGGAGAACCAGCCGGTCAGGGGCCGCCCGGTAGGCGTCGTCGGGCTCGGAGTAGCCGAAGATGCCGTGGCGGGTGCGCCACAGCAGGGCACTGGTGACCGCCGGCGCGGTGGCATGGTCCATGTCCGCCACCCACAGGGGCAGGACGTCCTCGGGGCGGCCGCGCTTGACGGCGGAGTCCCACTTGAGGCTGGCCGTGCCGCGGCGGTCGGGGACCGCGTCGAAGGCGGCCGGGTCAACGGCGGGGGCGGTGAGGAGGGCGGAGCGGTCCGTCGAGGCGAAGGCGGCTGCGGGGAGGAGGTGGCAGGCGCCTGAGGGGGCCTGGAGGTCCGGGCGGGCCGGACAGGTGGAGTCGGCGGAGTCGCTGGATCTGGAGACGGGGCTGAGGTGGGCGTGCATGACAGAAGGTCCTCTCGGGTCCCCTGGCGGCGTGACACTCGCGAGCGCAAGGCGGCTGCTGCGGCGTCGGGCTCAGGGGCGGCCGGCGTGCGGGCCGGCCGAGGCGGCGGGTTCTCAAGGGATGAACACGGGGGTGTTGGGGCCTCCGCGGAGTACGACGAGCCGGTTTCAAGCGGCTCGGACTCACCGTTACGTGTCAGACAGCGACGGCTGGCGCTGTCAGCGCATGCACATTCGACCCTCGCCAAGGGTGCGCACCATCATCGCGCGGGCCTGGGGCGAAAGAGTCGTCATGGCGGTGAGCATAGCGGGAGCACCGCAGCCGGCGCCACCTCGTCCCGCACTGCATCGCCTCGGCAGTGAATCGGCTCATGGGGAAGACGATCCATATATTTAATCTGGACGGTTTTTTTGTAGCATGCTCTGACAGTGTCGACCACCGTGGCGCCGCGGGGCCGACACTGTCCGCCCCCACCGGCTGGTTGAGGCGCATTCAGCGAGAGCGATTCATCGCTCCTCTCCAGCACCGTCACAAGACAAGGAGCCTGTCCACCCGATGAACCAGACATCAGATCAATTCGCGCCCCAGGGCTCGAGCGCGCCCGTGCGCGGCCGGGCGATCAACCGACGCAGCATGCTCAAGGGAGTGGGTGGGGCCGCCGCCCTCGCCGCCGTGGGCACCGGAGTGTCCGTCGCCGCTGCGGCGCCCGCCCAGGCCGCCGGCCTGAACGTCGTCGAGCACCAGGACGGCGGCCGGATGCAGTACTACCGGTTCTCCACTCCGTCCATCGGCTGGAACCCGGCCGTCAACGTGCTGCTGCCCGACGGTTACAACCCCTCGCGCCACTACCCGGTGCTCTACCTCCTCCACGGAGGCGGTGGCGACAACGACTTCCGGATCTTCGACAAACTGGGCATTCGAAACTATACCGCGGGCCGAGAGCCTCATCGTCGTCATGCCCGACGGCGGACTCGCCGGCTGGTACTGCAACCCGGTCGCCTCGAACGTCGGTCCCCGGAACTGGGAGACCTTCCACATAAGCGAGCTCATCCCCTGGGTGGACGCCACCTTCAGCACCATCGCGGAGTTCTCCGGGCGGGCCGTCTCCGGCTTCTCCATGGGCGGCTTCGGGGCACTGAAGTACACGGCCAAGTACTACGGGCACTTCGCCTCCGTCTCCTGCCACTCGGGACCCGCCGACCTGCGCGGGAAGGACGGCTCCACGATCACCCACTGGGCGAATCTGAGCTCGATGGTCGACCTCGGGGGCGGCATGGTCTACGGGGCGCCCTGGGACGAGGCGCGTGTGAGCGCCGACAACCCGATGGAGCACGTCGAGAGCTACCGGGGCAAGCGCATCTTCCTCACCTGTGGAACGGATACTGTTGACCTGAATGAGCGTCATGTTCTGCCGACCCAGAGAACCTTCGCAGGGGCACTGCGGGCCGCCGGCATTCCTCACGAGCACTATGAGGACGCAGGGGGCCACCTGGTGCGTCCGGAGCGGATGCAGCAGGATATCGATGGCATCGTCGCCCACCTGACCAAGGCGGGCTGAGGGCTCTCTCCCCGTTCTGCGGTCTGTGAGGTCCACTGACGCTGAGTCGTGGACCGGTCAAGAGCTCGGCGTCGAGAACCGTGAGTTCAGCGGTTCTCGACGCCGAGCTCGCATGTACCCTCGGCTTCTCAGTCGGCCGGTCAACCGGCGCGGCGCAGGCGCAGGGAGTTGGTGACCACGATGACGCTGGAGGCGGCCATGGCGGCCCCCGCGATCATCGGGTTGAGCAGCCCGGCGGCCGCCAGCGGGATCGCGGCCACGTTGTAGGCGAAGGCCCAGAACAAGTTCTGGCGGATGATCCGCAGGGTCTCCCGCGACACCCGCACCGCGGCCACCGCCGCGTCCAGGTCCGTGCGCACCAGGGTGATGTCGGCGGCCTCGATGGCCACGTCCGCCCCCCGAGCCCATGGCGAAACCCAGCCCCTGCGTGCCGGCCTGGGCCAGGGGCGGCGGCGTCGTTGACCCCGTCACCCACCATGCCGACCACCGCGCCCTGGGCCTGCAGGTCGGCGACGACGTCGCGCTTGTCGGCGGGCAGCACCTCGGCGCGCACGTCGGCGGCGCCGATCCCCACCTGAGCCGCCACGTGCTCAGCGGCCCGGGCGTTGTCCCCGGTCAGCAGCACCGGGCGGATCCCCAGATCGCGCAGAGCCGCCACCGCCGCCCGCGAGGAGGGCCGCACCGTGTCCCGCACTACGAGAACGGCTACTGCCTGCAGCGGCTTCTTGTCGGCGTCTGCCCCAGCCTCGACGGCGTCAGTGGTATCCGCCGCGCCAACCGCGACGACGACGGCGGTCGCCCCGGAGTCCTGGACCCCTCCACAGCGGCCCGCACCGTCTCGGGAACCTCGGCGCCCATCTCATCGGCGAGCCAGCCCGGCCGGCCCACCGCCACCCGGCGCCCCTCCACCGTGGCGGACACGCCCCGGCCCTCATGGTTGGAGAAGCCGGTCGGTGCCGGCAGGTCGCCCAGGCGCTCGCGGGCGGCCGCCGTGATGGCCGCGGCGACCGGGTGCTCCGAGGCGGACTCGACCGCCCCCGCCAGGCGCAGCGCCTCGTCCCCGAGCGGGTTCAGGCTCGCGAGGGCGCCCGTCTGGCCGCTTGCGCCGGCGCCAACCTCGCCACTGCCGGCCGAGTCCGGGACCTGCGATGACGTCGGCTCCGTTCTGCCCACCTCCCGGCAGGCATCGATCTCCAGGCTCATGCGCCCCTGGGTGACGGTGCCGGTCTTGTCCATGACCATTGTGTCCAGTGCCTGCGTCGACTCCAGCACCTCCGGGCCCTTGATGACCACGCCCAGCCGGGCGGCCCGGCCCGAGCCGACCAGCAGCGCCGTCGGCGTGGCCAGACCCAGTGCGCAGGGGCAGGCGATGACGAGCACCGCCACCGCCGCGGTGAAGGCCGCCTGCGGGCTGTGCCCGGTGAGCAGCCACCCCGCCAGGGTCGCGGCCGACAGCACCAGGACGATGGGTACGAACACCCCCGAGATCCGGTCCGCCAGGCGCTGGACGGGGGCCTTGCCCGCCTGCGCGGCCGTCACCATCCGGCCGATCCGGGCCAGCGTCGTCCCTCACCCACGGCCGTGGCCCGCACCAGCAGCGCGCCGGAGGTGTTGACGGTCGCCCCGGTGACGGACTGCCCCGCCTCCACCCTCAGTGGGCACGGACTCCCCGGTGAGCAGTGAGGGCGTCCACGGCCGAGCGGCCCTCGACGACGACGCCGTCGGTGGCCACCTTCTCACCCTGGCCGCACGAGGAACAGTTCCCCGGCAGCCAGCTCCTCGATGCTGATGCGCTCCTCGGCGCGGGTGGCCTCCGCGCGCGGCGCACCGTCCTCATCCAGGATGTCGACGGCGTCGCGGCTGCCCGACGGCGAGGTGAGGACCACGCGGGTCACCTCTTTGGCGCCCGGGCTCCAGCAGGGCGCGCAGGGCGTCGCCGGAGCGGTACTTGGCGCGCGCCTCCGCGTAGCGGCCCGCCAGGAGGAAGGTGGTCACCCAGGCGGCCGACTCGAAGTACATGTGGGCGGCGTGCCCCTGGGAGCGGGGCAGCAGCTCCATGCTCATGCGCATGCCGATGTGCCCGGCCCCGCCGAGCACCAGCGCCCACAGGCTCCAGGCGGTCGCGGCGATCACCCCGAGGGACACGAGCGTGTCCATGGTGAAGGCCCCGTGGCGCAGCGCCCGGAAGGCCGCCTTGTGGAAGGGCCAGGCGCCCCAGACAGCCACCGGCAGCGCCATGAGCGCCACCGTCCACTGCCAGCCCGGCATCTGGAGGGCCGGCACCATGGAGATCGCCATGATCGGCACCGACAGGATGAGGCAGTAGAGGAGCCGCAGGCGCAGGTCGGCGGCCCGTTCCACGTGCGAGGCGCCCAGGGTCGGTGCGTCCCTGCCCGGAGGTGGGGCGGGGGGACGCGCCGCCGGCGCTGGCGGGAGCACCGGGGCGTGCCTCCGGCGATGCGGCCGCCATGGACAGCGTCGCGCGGCTGCCCGTGCCCTTGGCACTTCGCCGGCCTTCGGCCGAGCCGGGTGCGGACGGCCCCGACGCTGATGCTGCCGATGACACCGATGCTGCCGACGTCGTCGACGCGGGCTCGCCGGCCGGTGACGCCTCTGAGGCTGCCGGCTCATCCGGTGAGGCGGCGCCCAGCAGGGCGCCGGTGTAACCGGCGCGGGCGACCGTGGCGAGGAGGTCGTCAACGCTCACCGTGCTCGGGGCGGTGACGCGGGCCGACTCGGTGGCGAGGTTGACCGAGGCGCTCACGCCGTCGAGCTTGTTCAGCTTCTTCTCCACCCGGGCCACGCAGCTGGCGCAGGTCATGCCCCCGATGGAGAGGCTGACGGTGTGTACCGCCCGCCCGGTTCCCGGCTGGTCGTACTCATAGGAGCCTTCCGTGTCCGTGTCGGTGTGCGTGGTCGCCCGTCGACGTCCGGACCCCGGGCGACGGCGGGGAGACGTCCGGGGGTCAGCGCTCGCGGACGTCGCGCTCGACGGCGTCGAGCGTGTAGTCCCCGGCCTCATCAATGGCCTCGGCCAGGGCCGTGTCCTCCAGGCGGATGTCGGAGAGCACGGTGACGGTGGACTGTCCGCCCTTGTTGAGCAGGACGGAGACGTCCTTGACACCGTCGAGCGCCTCGAGCTCCTCGGTGACGTGGGCGACGCAGTGGCCGCAGGTGAGTCCGGAGACCTTGAGGGTGGTGGTGCGGTCGATGCCGTCGGCGGTGAACTCAGTCATCTCTCACTCCTTGGGAAGCGTGTGCGGAAAACGGGTGGATCGGAACGGGAACGAGACGGTCCGGCACGGGGCGGACCGCGCTGCTCAGGACCGTACGAGCCGGGCGATGGCGTCGGAGGCCTCGCGGATCTTGGCGGTGCCCTCCTCGTCGCCGGCCTGGGCGGCGTGCAGGACGCAGTGGCTCATGTGGTCCTCCAGCAGGCCGAGGCTGACGGCACGAAGGGCCTTGGAGGCGGCGGAGATCTGGGTGAGGACGTCGATGCAGTAGACGTCCTCCTCAACCATGCGGGAGATGCCCCGGACCTGCCCCTCGATGCGGCGCAGGCGCTTGAGGTAGTCCTCCTTGGATCCGGTGTAGCCGGCCATCTCTCCTCCGTTGTCTCGGTCGGGATCGAACATACCCCCGGGGGGTAGATCGGTCAAGTACCCCCTAGGGGTATGTGGTCGAGTGATGGCCGCCCGGAGTGCGGGCGGGGACTGTCGGATGGGTGCGGATCCGGGACACGGGGAGGGGGACGTGGGATGCTCGTGCCATGACCGCCGCTGCCCATGCCTCCCTGGCCCCGCCGACCCCGATCTCCGACTCGCCCAGGACCCGAGGGCGGGTGCTGGACGACTCATGGTGCTGGCCGGCAACCGTCCCGACCTGCGCGGCGTCATCGTGGACAACCCGGGCTGCTCCCGGAGCCGCGCGCCTGGGTGAGCCGCATGGGAGGCGCTTCCGCCGGCTCCGGCCGCGGCGGGCGCCACGGCGCCGATGCGGGAGCGTCCCGGACGGACGGCTCTGGCGGCGTTGACAATGTTGGCGACGTTGACGACTCCGTGTCGCTGGCACCCACGGGCTGGGAGCCCTCCGACATCGGCCTGGGCGACGACCCCTTCGGCTCCGTCCTGGGCGATCCGCTCATGGGCTCACCGCTCTTCGATGACGGCGGTGACTCGGGCCAGGAGCCCGCCTCCGCCGAGCCCGCCGGCGCAGCCGGTCGGAACGGGAAGGGAGGGCGGCGACCGTCGTCGAGCCGGACCACTGCCAAACCGCGCACCGGCCCCGCCCGCACCGCCTCGCGCACGGCCGCGGCCCGGGTCTCGCAGTCGCCCGTCCCGCCCGCGCAGCGGCCGTCAGTGACGATGCCGCCGCGACCGGCTCCGATGCCGCCTGGACGCTTCGCGCCGACGGCACCCTTCCCGGTGCCGGGGACTGCCGGGCCCGTCGGAGCCGCTCCGGGCCGGGCGGAGGACAACCCCTGGGCCGCGGGGGAAACGCCGGCCGCCGGTGCCCCGAGCGCCGCAGGCGCCCCCGGGGCCTCCTTCGGGGTGGGCGGTGACGACGCCCCGCCCTCCTTGCGGACCGCCAGGAGGCCGGCCCCGTCCTCGCAGCCCAGCACGAGCCCGGCCAAGGTCGTGGGCTGGGTCTTCTTCGTCCTCCTGTTCATCATCATCCGGGCCTGCAACGGCTGAGACGGGAGGGAGTCGGGGCCGGCACCCCAGAGGTCGGGTGGGCCTCAGCGCGCAGCGGAGCCCGGGGACGAGCCGCTCGGGGCGCTGGTGGCCGGGATGGTGATAGGGACTGTTGGAGGCATAGCCGTGCTTGAAGGCCCACACCACGATCTCCAGGCGCGAGGCCGTCCCCGTCTTGTGGAACAGGCCGGTGATGTGGGACTTGACCGTCGCCTCGGCGATGGCCAGCAGGGAGGCGATCTTGCGGTTCGAGGCCCCTCGCACAGGAGGTGGAGCACGTCGCGCTCCCTCTCCGAGAGGTGGACGCTGCCGTCCGCACCGCGCACGGAGGCCAGGGCGTAGTCGATGAGACGCGTCGTCGGCGTCGGAGCCACGACCTTCGCCCCGGAGTGGACCGTGCGCACCGCTGCGATGATCTCCTCGGCCGGGGCGCTCTTGAGCAGGAAGCCGCTGGCGCCCGCCCCCAGGCCCTGCAGGAGGTCCTCGTCGGTGTCCACCGTGGTCAGCAGAATGACCCGGGTCGACGGCGAGAGACGGAGCACCTCCCTGGTCATCTCCACGCCGTCCATGTGCTCCATGTGGACGTCGGTGATGAGGACGTCGACCTGGTGCGACTGCAGAAACCGCAGGACGGCCCGCGGTGAGCGTGTTGCGGTGAGGACCTTGAGGTCCTCGACATCAGAGAAGTAGGACTCCAGATGGGCCAGGGCCATCGCGTCGTCGTCGACCAGGGCCAGGCCGACACGATCGGGAGAAATCTGGGAAGACATGAGTCTCCTTGGGCAGATGTGTGCAGCCCGCGGTCAGTGGGGGGCGCGGCCTGCTGGGGAACAGTGAACAAAATACCTGAAAAAGGAGATTCGCCGTGTAAACGCTCCGAGACGCGCCCCGACCAAAAGGCGGACAGAGCCAGCCGAATGGCGAATGAAGCAGTAGATCAAAGGCCGATGCGAGGCCCCAATGGATTCCGGCAGGCTCTTGGCCAACGGCACTTCCCCAAGTGTGCCTCCTCTGTCGTTCCCAGGAAGGAGGGTCCGTGTACCGCTCTGCGCTCATTGAGGGCGTCGCGCCATCACTGGCTCGTGCTGCGTCACTCGAGTCTCCCTTCGGCCTGGTTTCCCGTTCCACCGAGCCTGCCCCAATCGGCCGGAGAGCCGGTCTTCGCGATCTGGACCGGTCTTCTGGGTGATCCCTCTGAGGCGCTGAGGTCACAGCGCACCTGGAATCACCGTGCCGAGGCGGGCAACTTCGACGGGGCCGGCGGGGCCATCGACGCCGATCGCGCCAGACACATCGCAATCGTGGAGACGATGGAGCGCTACTCCAGCCTGCTCATGGACGGAGGAGGAGCCTGGTGGGACACCCCGCCGGTCTCGGCGAGGCCGCGATCGGACCGGAACGCTGGCCGGCGTGCTCGGCCACCGAGCCCTGGCGGACCCCGACTGCGGGCTCATCGCCTCAGACCCCCGCGTCCCCCTGCGATGGGTGCGCGGCTGGTCCCTGACCCGCGGCCGAGAGGTCTTCGTCCCAGCGGTGCTGACATACCTCAACTTCCCGGTGCGCACCCCCTCCGAGCAGTTCGTCAACCCCATCTCCACCGGCACTGCCGCGCACTCCGACCTGCGCGAGGCGGTCCTGGGGGGCCTGCTCGAGGTCATCGAGCGCGACTCCATCGCCCTGACCTGGCTCCAGCGCCTGCGCCTGCCCGCGGTCGCCGTCGACCCCGACACCCTGGGCGAGGTCGCCGCCGAGTACCACCGGGTGGGCACCTCCACCGAGCTGGAGACCCACCTGTTCGACGCCACCACCGACTACGGCGTCCCCACCCTCTACGCCGTCCAGACCTCGCAGGTCGACCCCGAGCCTGGCCCAGGTGGTGGCCGCCACCCTGCGACATCGACCCGCAGCGGGCGCTGGCCAAGATCCACCGCGAGCCTCGCCTCCCTGCGCATCGCCCTGCGCAGCCACGCCCGCGGCCCGCGCGCGCCCAGGAGATCAAGGGGCAGGACCTCACCGTGGTCGGTGGCGCCCTGGCCGACGCCGAGCCCTGTCCATGCGCCACGTCTTCGACTTCCTCCTGGAGGGGAGCGGCCCGTCCACGCCCTCGACGGGATCGGCACCCTCACGGCACCGTCGGCCGGCGCCGGCGGCAGTGGCAGCCCCGACGGCAGTGGCGGCCCCGATCCGCTCGAGCAGGTCGTCGCCAACCTGGAGCGGGCCGGCGCCGAGGCGATCGTCGTCGACATCACCACCGATGAGGCCCGCCAGGTCGGCATGCACGTCATCAAGGCCCTCATCCCCGAGGCCATGCCCCTGTCCTTCAGCCACCATGCCCGCTACCTCGCCACGCCACGCCTCTACCAGGCGCCCCGGGCGATGGGGCTGACCGTCCACGACGAGGAGGGGATCAACCCCGTCCGCCAGCCCTTCGCCTGAGCCATGAGCACGACGTCCGCACCACCATCCACCTCACCGACCGACTCCCAGGAGCCCCGACCCGACATGAGCATGACGACGCCCGCGCTGGCCGCGCAGCCGGCACAGCAGCCGGTACCGCAGGCCCCCACGGGGCCGGTGACGGCCTACCTGCCCCAGGGCGGGTTCGCGCGCGCCGTCGCCGCGCGGCTCGCCGGGGACGGCGACGTCGTCGTCCCGGTCGACCAGGGGCTGGTCAGCGCCTACATCCCCTACGCCGACCGCGCGGTTCTCATCGCCGACCCCGACCAGTCCGGACTGCGCGAGGACCTCGACACCCTCTCCTTCACCCGGGGCATGCCCTCCCTGGGCCTGGAGCCTGTTCCCCACCGAGCCTGCGTTGCGGGCCGCTCGTGGTCCCCGGCCGCAGCGCCTGCCACCGCTGCTACGACCGGCGCCGCCGCCAGCACGGCTACCGTCCCCTGCCCTCTGAGGTCACTGCTGAGCACGGCCCGCTGGAGCAGGCCTACGCCCACCACCACGTGCTCCTGGGTGCCGGCCTCATCTCCCTGGCCCTGCAGACCCTGGACGCCCCCGGTCCCCCAGGACCCGGGCTGCGCAGAGCGCCGACGAGGTCCCGCCGCTCGGCGGTCAGGTGTGGACCATCGACCTCGTCTCCGGGCGTCACCTCCTGCTCGACGACCGTGGCCGTCGACCGCTGCGAGACCTGCTCGGGCCGCTACGAGGGGCGCCGCGACGGCCTGCCCGCACTCGCGGCCCTCCTGCCCAGAGCGACGTGGGAGGGTGGCCTGAGATGCCCGGGAACGACACGGGCTCCGTCATGCGCGCAGGCGATGTCGGCCGCGCCGCCCGCCGCGACCTGCAGTTCCGCATCCCCCGCAGGCCCATCGTCCGGCTGGGGCTGCGGGCCCGGCCCGAGGAGGACCGGCTGGATCATCGACGGCGCCCGCAAGAGCCAGATCCTGGGCGGGGCCTTCGCCCGCGAGCACATGGGCGCCCCTGCTCCAGGCCTGCGACGGCACCCGCACCCTCGACGAGATCGGCGAGGTCACCGGCATCGGCCCCCAGGCCGCCTTCGAGGCCGTCTCCCTGCTGTGGACCGGCGGCATCGTCGAGGAGGGCGACACCGAGCCCGCCCCCGGCGATCCCGGCACCCGAGCCTGGCGCGACTGCTCTCCCGCCTGGGTGACTCCACCGGCGTCAACGACTCCTGGCAGGACGCCGCCCGCCGTCTGGCCGCCGCCCGGGTCGCCGTCGTCGGGGACACCGAGCCTGGCCGGCGAGATGGTCGCCGCCCTGGAACCCACGCTGCCCGAGGTGCGGCTCGACGGCGCCCCCGCCGGGGGACACGCTCACCGTCCCTCATCGAGACCATCGGCTGCGCGGCCCGCACCCAGGAGGTGGCGCGCCGCTGCCGGCAGGAGGGCATCGCGCTGCTGCGGGTGCGCGCCGAGCAGGAGGCGGTGACGGTGGGCCCTTACGTCGACGAGGCCTTCTCGCCCTGCCTGGCCTGCGCGTGCGCCGACGAGCCCTGACCTCGGCCCCCGCCCCGAGGCCGCCCGCCGCGACATCGTCATCGGCCTGGCCTCCCGGGCCGTGGCCGCCCTCATCGCCCGCGCCACCGTCACCCATCTTCCCGGGGACGCCCGGCGCACGGACCTGGCCACCTTCACCTACTCCGACCGCCCGGTCGTCTCCCGCCCCGGCTGCCCCGTCTGCGCGGTGGCCGGGCAGGGGCGAGGAGCCGGTGCCGGTGGCGCCCTCGGCCCCCGTGGGGGCCCGCTACGAGCAGTCCGTGGCGATCCCGCCGGCCGCCTTCGTCGACCCAAGGGCCACCAGCAGCACTACAAGCCCTCCAACCTGCGCCTCCAGCGAGAGTTCCGCGACTGGCCGGTCTGCCCGCGCACGCCCCCTGCCGCCGGCCGACCTGGAGCGCCTCGACCAGCCCTGGCCGATTGCGCACCCGCTCACCGATGACGGCGCCGAGCCCGACGTCGTCACCCGCCCCACCCCGGCCGAGACTCGCCACGATCCTGGCGCTGTCGGTGGGCGTGCGCGAGCCGCTCGGTACCGAGCCCTCACCGGCCAGGAGCCGGGCTGAGGCCGCCCAGACCCCGCTGAGCGCCGGCTGCGCCGCTGGACGGCCGCCGGCGGCAACATCGGCTCGGTGACCGCCTACGTCATCGTCCCCGAGCGCGGGCGGGTGGGCCACGAGGCGAAGGGGCGGCCGGGCAGCGGCCGGCCCCGGGCACCTACGTCTACATCGAGCGCGACCACGCCCTGGCCCTCATCGGGCCCGCCCCGCAGGCGTCGGACACGGGCACGGAGCCCCTGCCCGACGGCGTCGGCGCCCGGATCGTCCTGACCGGCAACGTGGACAAGGTGGCCCGCAAGTACTTCTCCTTCGCCCTGCGCATCGCGGTCCAGGACTGCGGCTGCTCCTTCGAGGTCATCCGCCTCGTCGCCGACGCCCTGGGGGTGCCGCTGCGCGCCCGCGCCCGCTGGGACGAGCAGCGCATCGCCCGGGCGCTGGGCACCGACCCGGCCCGGGAGCCGGCCTGCATCGTCGTCGACCTGGGAGGCAGCCGTGCGTACTGACTTCGCGACGCTGCGCGAGTCTCATCGCCGGATTCTCCGCCGGATCGGACGCCCGCCCCGCCGAGCCGACCTCCGACGGCCTGGCCGCGCGCCGCCCGCGCCCGCCGCTGGACTGCCAGGGGCCGGACGCGCTCGTCCCCGGCCCCCAGGAGTCCCTACCCCTACAGCCTGCACGAGACCTTCGAACGCCGCTCGTCGTCGACCAGCCCTACGGCACCGAGCCGCTTGAGGCCGAGCCCCTCCTGGCGATGGTGCGCGACGCCCTGGCCGACGACGCGAGCACCTGGGGCCAGGACGCGGCGTCCTGCCCCTGGAGCCCTTCGTCCTCCTCCTGCGCCCGCGCGGGGCCGAGCCCGGTATCTACCGGGTGCGGCTCGACGGTGTCGACCTCGTCCGCCCCCTGCCGCAGGCCGAGGGAGATCGAGGGGCATGGCGGTGCAGAAGGGAGTTCGCCCGCGCCGGCGCCATCGTCTCGGTGGCCGCCAACCCTCGATCAGGCCGACACCTGGGGCGGGGCGGCCGGCTACCGCTTCACCAGCGAGCCGCAGCGCCGCTCTCATCTACTCGCTGCACCTGCGCGCCATCGCCCGGGGACTGGTGGGGACGGTCTTCGCCGGCTTCGCCACCTCGGCGGTGCGTCACCTGCTGGACTCCGACGGCGTCAGCCGCCACCAGATGTTCGCCGTCACCATCGCCAGCCCGCTGACAGAACCGCCCGATGAGGCCCGATGGGGCGGCCGGCTAGCCCCGGCCCACCAGCCGCGAGCGCCCCTGACCGCCGTCGGCCATACGGACCCAGAACTGCATACCGCGTCACAGAGTCCCACAGACCACCCCGTTCGCGGGGTTGGGGCCCGGTCCCGGCAGACCGGACCCCCGGGGCCCGAACGGGCCCCGCTCCTGCCCACAAGACATCTGAGAGAAGGAGGTGAACAGCATATGACGAACAGCTCGATTGATCTCACCCTCGCCGACAGTGACTTCGGCGTCGAGGAGCTGCCCGAGGGCAACGCCCTGGGTTGTGCCTTCAGCCACGCCAGCGCGTCCTGCCCGGCCAGTGCCGCCTCGGCCTCGTGCCCGGCCAGCGCCGCCTCGGCCTCGTGCCCGTCCTGCGCAGCCAGCGCATCGACGACGTCCCTGCTGACGACCCCATGGTGGCGGGCAGGGGGACCGGGGTCTCCTGCCCGCCACTAGCGGTACCCCGGAGCCCCGCGAACCGACCTGAGGGAGCCACGAGCCCACGATGAGCACGGTGATGAGCACGGTGATGAGCACGACGAAGAGCCCGCCGACGAGCCCGCTGACGAGCCCTGGTAGCCCCCCGACGTCTCCGATTCCGCGCCTGCGCCGCGGCGTGAGCCTCATCGTCGGGATGGACGACCAGCCGATGCTGTTCGACTCCGACTCGGGCAAGTACCACAGGCTCGGTGCGGCCGCCGCCTTCATCGTGGGCCAGTTCGACGGGGTGCGCCCCCTGCCGACCATCATCGAGGAGCCCGCCCCAGGACATCGACGAGGCGGGCGCCCAGCGCATCACGGGTCTGGTCGACAACCTGCGCGACAAGGGTCTCCTGGCAGGCGGCGAACCCGCCCCCGCCGTCCCTGAGGCCCCGGTGCGCACCAGGCGCACCCGCGGACGCCACACCGCCCAGCCCCCGCCAGGCCCGCCACCTCAAGGTCGAGAGGCCCCGCCGCAGCGGGGCTGGTGGCTGCCCCGCATCATCATCGCCCGCAAGTACCACCGGATCGTCGCCCCGATCGTCACCCTGCTCCAGCGCCTACCGGCCCCCGCGCTCAGCCTGGGTCTTCCTGGCACTGGCGGCCTGCGGCTACGCGGCCGGGGCCATGGTGCTCAGGCTCCCTGGCCGGTGGGCCCCGCCCCGGCGTCCTCGTCCTCGTCACGGCGGTGGCGATCCAGCTGGTGAGCATCCTGCTGCACGAGTCCTGGCACGCCATCGTCGCCGGCTACCTGGGCACCCCCATCCGGGGACTGGGGGTGGCGCTCATGTTCTGGGCGGTCCCCATCGCCTACGTCGACCGCACCGACTCCTACCGGGTGCGCTCCCGGAGCGGACTGACCATGCTGGCCCTGGCCGGCATCTTCTCCGACGGCGTCGTCTGCGGCCTGGAGGCGGCCATCGCCTGGGCCTCGACGGGAACGGTGCGCCAGGTCGCCCTGACCCTGTGTGCCTTCCAGCTCACGATGCTCGTCACCAACCTCAACCCCCTCACCCAGTCCGACGGCGTCGCCGCCATCGAGGCGGCCACCGGCTCGGTCAACCTGCGCGGGCGATCCATGTTCGTGCTGCGCTGCGTCCTGAGGCGCCAGCCCCTACCGCCGGCCCTGGCCGTCATGCGGCCCACGGTGCGCTGGGGCTACTTCATCTACGGGCTGGCGTGCTCTCTTCTCGGACTGCTGGCCTTCGTGATGAGCATTGTATGGATAGGCTACTGGCTGTACGCCCTCGTGAAAGGTTTCCTCCTATGACGCAGCCGGTTCTCTCTCGTGCCGGTGCCTCCCCCTCCCGACAGCCACAGCCGCAGCCCGTATCCGCCGTGACCCCCGGGGAGCCCATCCCGTCCGCTCCGTCCTCCGCCGTACCAGCGTCGGTACCGGCATCGGAGCCGGAGCCCCCGGCCCTGGCCCAGCCCGCCGTGGCCCTGCCGACCCTCGTGCGTCTGGGCGGGCTCCCGGTGCGGGCCGTCCCCGAGACCAGCGCCGCCGTCATCGGCAACCTGGACTACCTGCGCCGGCTCGACGAGGTGCTCGACGGCGCCGCGAAGCAGCTGCTCGACCCGCTCTACGAGATCGTCCCCGCCCTGGACAAGGCCGAGCGCCGCCCGGTCCTGCGCGCCAAGCGCCGCGTCTTCCAGGGGCGCGCCACCGGCCTGTCCGAGGAGGTCCTGGCCGCCCTGCCCGCTGAGCTGCGCGCGCTGCTGGAGCGCTGGGACGCCCTGGTGGCCCGCAAGGAGGAGACCCGCGCGCGTCTGGCCGTCCTGATCGACGTCGACCTGGACCGCAGCCGCGAGCTGCTGGCGGCCGGCCTCGACGAGCCCGGCTACCAGGAGGCCCTGGCGATCGCCGCCCCGGCCCTCATCTCCACCCTGGCCGCCCGCGGTCGCAGGCTCGAGGACCCCCGCGTCCTGCGCACCCTCTACACCCTGGCCACCCGGGCCGCCCTCAAGACCAGCCCCTTCTCGGGGCTGACCACCGTCAACGAGGCGGGCCGGCCCTCCACCGGTCGCAGCCACCGCATGGTGGCCACCCACCTGGCCTACCGCATCCTGAGCACCACCGCCCAGGACCTGGCCCCCGACAGCGCCCTCTACCTCGAGCCCGCCCCCGTGCGTCGGGCCTACAGCGCCGATCCCGGTCCAGGTGCGGCCGGCGCCTACGGCCAGTACCCGCCCAGTGAGGCCGAGGCGGAGACGCTGACCGTCCTCGGTGAGCACGAGTACGGCAACGGCATGGTCTTCCGCCAGGAGAGTGTCCAGCCCGCCCGCTGGCTCCAGGGAGACCCACGACGCCCCTGACCGGCGGCGGCATGCACGCCGTGCTCAGCGTGCGCGACGCCTGCGAGCGCGTGGGCGGCGCCGACCCCCGCCTGCGCCTGGAGCGGCTGCTGGCCTCCGGCGCCATCGTGCCGCACGTGCCCTGGTACCGCGGGGAGAACCCCTTCCCGCTGCTGGCCGCCTCACTCTCACCGGAGCAGCAGCGCCAGTGGGGCAAGGACCTGGCCTGGCTGGCTCGGCTCGACGACGCCGTCGGCGCCGCCGACGGGCCCGGCCGCGCCGAGCTCCTTAACCGCACGGTGCGCCTGGCCGAGCGCGTCTTCCCCGACGGCGAGCTCGGCGAGCGCCCCAGCGGCTTCCTCTACGAGGACCGCGAGTCGACCCGCAGCCTGGGTCGACCCCTTCGAGGACGCCCCCTTCGAGCAGGATGTCAAGACCCTGGGCGAGCTCGCCGACCCCTGGGTGGCCCGCTCCCACATCTACGACCTCATGGTGGCCCGCTTCGTCTCCCTGTTCGGAAACGGCGGGGTGTGCAAGGACCCGCTGGCCTTCTTCATGACCATCGCCCACGCCCCCGACGGCGACCAGGAGATGCTGCGCGCCGCCGGGCTCGACTACGCCGCCGGCCCCGATGAGGAGCGCGCCGCCCTGTCCGGCGGGCACTCCGGCTCGCCCAGGCACCTGGGCGCCTTCCTCCAGCCGGTGGCCCCCAGCGTCCGGACCTACGCCGCCGGCGGGGGCCTGACCGTCGTCAACGCCTTCACCAACGCCAACGGCTCGCTCCAGGCCCGTTTCCACCGGCTCCTGGGCTCCGGCTTCCGGGAGCGCCTGGCCACACGGATCCGCACCGCCTGGGGCACCGAGCGGGTCCTGGAGATCCAGGCCAGCACCGAGTGCAACACCGGTCAGGCCGTCTCCTGCGGACTCCTGCCGCCGCTGGGCCTGCCCGGTGAGCCGGGAGCGCCGGACGCGGTCCCCCTCAGCTCCCTGCGGCTCGTCCACGACCCGGCCACGAGCACCCTGTTCCTGGCCGACGACGCCGGGCCCGTGGGACTGGCCTACCTGGGCCTGACACCCCAGTACCTCCTGGGCGGCTACCTGTCCTGGCTGGTGCTGCTGAGCGACCCGTGGTCCCGGCTGCCCCCGTTCGCGGACCACTGGACCAGCCGCCGTCGGGACCTGAACGGGCCCCTGCCCGACGAGGTGACGCACGCCGAGCGGACCGTGGCCGGCCGGCTGGTCACCCGGCGCGAGTCCTGGACCTTCCCGGCCGACCGGATCGCCCCGCTCATGGACCGCGACCTGACCACGACCCTGCTGCACATGGACGACCTGCGCAAGCAGTGGGACATACCGACGGAGGTGTTCGTTCACCAGCACATGCCCTCCCAGGGCGCCACCTTCGACCAGCACAAGCCCCGCTACGTGGACCTCACCTCGCCGGTCTCGCTGCTGGCGCTGCGCGGCTGGATCGACCCCGGCGCCGCCCACATCAGCTTCGTCGAGGCCCTCCCGGCCCGCGGCCAGGCCCTGGGACTCACCCAGGACGGCGAGCCGACGGTGGCCGAGTACCTGGTGGGGCTCCAGTGGCCCAAGAACCTGGGAGGCATGGCATGAGCGCCCACGACGACGCCCAGTCCAACCGGCGCGAGCAGCGCAACCAGCCCAGCCGGCTCATCCGCTCCCGCAGGCTGCGCTGGCTCGGGGGGCGCTCGCGGGCCGGTGAGCAGGCGGAGCGCGCCGGGCAGCCCGATCAGTCCAGCCAGTCCATTCAGTCCGACCTGTCCGGCCAGGGAGGCGTGACTCCGCAGGTGGGTGGCTCGATCCCGGGGATCCAGCCCCTGGAGATGGCGGCCGCCGACTTCGGCAACCTGCGCGCCCAGCACAGCTCGATGCGTCAGCGGGGGTGGCGCCGGCCAACCAGCATGAGGGCGTCGGCTGGCTGTACGCGCGGATCTACTGCGCCGGCGGGGACGACACCGACGTCCTGCTGCCCGAGATCGCCCAGTGGCTGGCCCGGGCCCGCGGCCAGTGGGACATCCGCTCGGCGCACTTCCTGCGCTTCGTCGACCTGCGCGGCCACCACATCCGGCTGCGGCTCAAGGCCGTTGAGGGCGTCCTGGACGACGCCTACGCGAGTATGCGCAAGCTGGGGGCCGTGGCCCAGCAGGCCGAGGCGCGCACGGTCCAGCGCCTCGTCTCGGACCCGATGACCGGCGGGATCGGCGCCAGCCGGCCCGGCATCACCTTCGGTGTCTACGGCCCCGAGTACGACAAGTACGGGGGAGTGGCCGGTGTCGAGGAGGCCGAGCGCCACTTCTACGTCTCCAGCCGATGGTGCCTGGACCACCAGGTCTGGCAGATCCCGAGGCCGGTGCCGCGGGCGGCCCTGGCGGCGCGGTTCCTGGCGCTGGCGGCCTGCAGTGCGCCGCTGCCCGAGGCCGAGCTGCTCTCCGCCCACCTGCGGATGTGGGGATCACGGCTTCCCGAGCACCTGCGCGACGGCAGCGCCCTGGGGCCGATCGTTCAGCAGCTGCTGGAGGTCATCGAGTTCCAGTTCGATGAGATCCCGTCCTGGAGCCAGGCGGCCGGTGCCATCGGCGAGCTGGCCGACGACGCCGGGCGCGCCATCGGAGTCATGGGCGCGGGCACCGGTGGGCGCCGGGCCCTGGACCTGCTGCACATCGACGTCAACCGGCTCGGCCTCAACCCGGCCGAGGAGTGCGTCGCCGGGCTGTGCGCCCGCCAGCTCCTGACCGGGGGCGCCGTGCCCCCGGCCCAACCCTCAGCCGCCGTCGGGTAAACGCGCGCCGCCCTGCTCCTGAAGCCTGAAGCGCGCCGAAGTGTCGATGAGAAGGGCCCTGATTGTCGATGAAGGGCCCGAAAGTGTCCATGAAGTGTCGATGAAGTGTTCATGAAGGGCCGCAGAGTGTCGATGAGCGACCATGAGTGTCGATGAAGGACGTCATGTGTCCATGAAGGGGATGCCTTCCAGCCGACGGTTCCGGCGCCATCGGTTGATCGGCCGGCGGGCTCTCAATCGTCCAGGTGGGAGACGAGCTCGGCGGCCAGGCCCGTGTAGGTGGCGGGCGTCAGGGCCAGGAGGCGCGCCTCGACGTCGTCGGGCATGCCGAGCCCGGAGATGAACTCGCGCATGCCCTCGGGCGTGACCTTCTTGCCGCGGGTGAGCTCCTTGAGGCGCTCGTAGGGGTCGGCCATGCCGGTTGCCCCGGCGACGGATGCCGCCCGCATCGCCTGCTGGACGGGCTCGCCGAGCACCTCCCAGGTCGCCTCGAGGTCCTCCTCCAGGCGGGCGCGGTCGACGTCGAGCCCGGCCAGGCCCCGCCGGATGTTGTCCACGGCCAGCAGCGAGTGTCCCAGGGCCACGCCCACGTTGCGCTGCGTCGTGGAGTCGGTGAGGTCCCGCTGGAGGCGGGAGGTGACGAGTGTGGCGGCCAGCGTGTCCAGCAGCGAGCAGGAGATCTCCAGGTTGGCCTCGCCGTTCTCGAAGCGGATCGGGTTGACCTTGTGCGGCATGGTCGACGAGCCGGTGGAGCCCTGCGCGCTCAGACGCTGGTGGAAGTAGCCCAGCGAGATGTAGGTCCACACGTCCGTGGCCAGGTTGTGGGCGATCCGGTTGAAGCGGGCGACGTCGGAGTAGAGCTCGGCCTGCCAGTCGTGGGACTCGATCTGCGTGGTCAGCGGGTTCCAGGTCAGGCCCAGGTGCTCCACGAAGCCGCGGCCCACGGCCTGCCAGTCGGCGCCGGGCACGGAGACGACGTGCGCGCCGAAGGTGCCGGTGGCGCCGTTGATCTTGCCCAGGTACTCGGATGCCTCGACGCGGCGCACCTGACGGCGCAGCCGGTGGGCCAGGACCGCCAGCTCCTTGCCGAGCGTCGTGGGGGTGGCCGGCTGGCCGTGCGTGCGTGCCAGCATGGCGGCGTCGGCGTACTCGTGGGCCATGGCGGCCAGGTCCTCGACCAGCCCGCGGGCGGCCGGCAGCCACACCTGCTCGACGGCGCCCCGGATCGTCAGGGCGTAGGAGAGGTTGTTGATGTCCTCGCTGGTGCAGAAGATGTGGACGATCTCGCCGACCTCGGGCAGCACGGTGGAGCCACCGTCGGCGCCGACGACGCCGGGGGCCTGAGCGGCCGCGGTCAGGCGCCGCTTGAGGAGGTACTCGACGGCCTTGACGTCGTGGCGGGTCTCGGCCTCGATGGCGCCGAGCTCGGCGATCTCCTCGGCCCCGAAGTCCTCGACGACGCCGCGCAGGTAGGCCTTCTCGGAGTCACTCAGGCGAGGGGCGCCGGGCAGGACGCCGCCGTTGGTGAGGTGGATGAGCCACTCGACCTCGACCTGCAGGCGGGCCCGGTTGAGGGCGGCCTCGGAGAGGTGGTTGACCAGCGGTGCGGCGACGGCGCGGTAGCGGCCGTCCAGGGGGCCCAGTGCGATGGCGGGGGAGACGGTGGAGAGATCGACCATGCCGCTCATTGTGGCAGGTTGCCGCCGATCTCTGCGAGGCGGAGCTGGAGGACGTCGGAGCCGTTGCGAAGAACTCGCTCAGCCCGGAGCCGGTCCTTCGTGGTCCTACCGCTGAGCGAGGCGGTGGGGGCGGGGCCCAGGGGTGAGGGGAGATCAGCAGCGAACAGTTCTCACTGTTCGCTGCTGATTCGCAGGACGAGCGGTGAATATTACGGTAGGGTCGCCAAGTGTTTCCCAAGGTGCTGTGGAGTGGGTGGTCAGGTTGTTGTTTGCCTGGTCTTGTCTGGTGCTGGTGGGGTCGGTTGGTTGGTGGCGTTCGGTTGTGAGGGGTGTTGCTGATGGCGGATCTTCACTTGATGTGGGGTGATCTGGGGGTGTTGTCGTCGTCGTTGGACGCGGTGCGCGCTGACCTCGATGGCGTGGATGTGGCGGGGGTGGGCGTGGCCGCCTCGGCGATGCCTGGTTCGATGAGTGCGCGGCGGGTGGAGGCGGCGGTGTCGTCTCTGGAGGCTGCGTGCGCCGGTGGGTAGCTGCTATGGGGGCTGTCAGCAGTGGCGTGCGCTCCCTGACGGCGATTCATCAGGCCAATGACCAGGCGGTGTCTGGTGGGGCTCAGTCTCTGGCGCCCACCGGGTCCGGGTCGGGGCGACGCGGCCGGCCTGGCCCTCTTGCGGGAGGGGAGTGAGCCGATGGTTACCTGGAGTGATGTGTGTCGGTGGAGTCCTGAGCCCCTGGCGCAGGCTGCTGAGTCGTTGGGGCGGGCAGCTGGATCGCTGACCTCGATCCGGGGTGAGGCGCAGTCGGCGCGGACCCGGGTCGTCTCTGAGGCCCCCAGTGTCACCGCGGCTCGTGGGGCGCAGGGGCGCTGTGAGGCGCGGCATGGTGAGCTGATCGGTCGGGTGCGTGGCATGCACCGGGCCACGTGGGACGCCTGTGACGGTGTGGCGATGGTGCGCAGGAGCGTGCTGGCCTGTCAGGACTACGCTGCGGCGCACCCTGCGGTGGTGCTTCACGACGACGGCAGCGTCGGTGCCAGCCCTGAGGCCAAGGCGAGTGGCTCTGGTGGCGCCAGCGTCGGGGGCGAGAGCGGAGGCAGTGGTGACTCCGCCGCTGCCGAGGCCGCGAAGGTGGCCGGGCAGGTCGCTGAGCTCCAAGCCATGGTGAGCGCCACGCTGGCCCAGGCCAACCAGGTCGACCAGTCCTACGCCGCCGCGCTGGCCATGGCCGCAGCGGACAATGGAGCAGGGCAGCCAGCACCGACAACCGATGATCGAGGTCGTGCGAGCGCTGGCCGTGTTGGCCCACGCGGCGGGCGATCCAATGACGGCAAGAGCGGTAGCGGTAGTGTCGACCCGCATAATCAGGGCAATGGCCTCCATAAACCGCCAGTTGCTGGCGAGCATGCAGAGATGCCTGGAGTCAAGCCATGGAAGTACTCCGGCGACTCCCAGAATGAGGGCTCAGGGAAGTATGCCAAGGATAGACCCACATTGGCTGACCATATGATGCACGAAGCAGCAACAATCGCAGCAGAGAAGATGAAAAAGGTGTGGCCCGATGCATCGAAGAATTTGCTGCACTTTCTCGGCAACACCGGTGATCCTCAACCAATTGACGTCGATGCCATGATACGCGACATGCCTCATCTGAAACAGGGGTCCGAGTTCAAAACTGAAGAATATGCACATGAGGCCGTAGAAGATGCGGCCAAGCGTGGCGTAACTGGACCTGTAACCTACTCCTTCGACTCCTCATGGAGGCCAGGGGGAGCGGATCAGAGTACGCAACCAAACTGGTTTTACGCCACCGGCAATTTTCAGGCGGCCACAGACGGCACGATCACCGTATACCCGCCAAAGGATGGGAGTTCAAACTGGACATACAAGTGCAACTATCGGACCCACGTTGCAGATCGCTACAATTGGGACGGCAGCAAGTCTACGACTATCTTTGGGATCACTATTACTGACAAGCAGCTACAAAGACTTCATCAGACAGGACTTGCCCAAGAGTATGATCTGTCTGGTGAGTCTTCCGTAAGCAGTGGGAGTGGTACAGTTGAGGTTAAGTAAGGCGGCGCCCAAGAAGACAACTTTTTTATTATTGCCATTTGCGCACTCACTGCCGTCACATCAGCATCGTTGGTGGCATGTTTCCACCCCAAGGCGGCTCGGACGGGCCCTCAGTCGCCATCTCTTACTGTGCCCAGCCTCCAGCAGGAGGGTGCACCTTATCCAGCGGATACGGAGCACCTGGACCAGATCCTCGCCATTGGAGGTGGTCACAAACTCCCTGAGGGTGCTCGCGTTACCTCTGTTACCCCGGCGCTTGAGTATGTCAAGGCTAATCCTAGAGGCTGGGGGTATGTGATCGCCTTTACGGCAACTGACCCTGCCATGCGACAGTATGTCACGGACGCCACCATATTTTCGGGTGATATCATCGAAAAAGCTCCGACCGCTAAATCTGGGGGGATTCAAACATTAGATCTTAATTTCGATGATATCGGTGAGCCTTGGGAGGTTGGACTTTCAGATGGTGTCCTCGTGCTGGAGCGGCCTTTAGGGCGTGGATGGCTCATCATTGTCGGCTCCTCTCGATGAGCGATACACTTCGGGCGCGTACTGCCCGGCAGACGCTTTCAACCGCGTGACAAGAAGGGGGCTTCATGCTTGTCTCTCGACGGGACTTCGCAATCGGCTGCGCCACGGCGTTCGCCCTTGGAATGCTTGCCGCCTGCAGCAACTCTCACGGCCGAGGTGATACCCAGCCTTCTGCATCGGCGCTGCCGAGCAATCAGCAGGAGGGTGCGCCCTACCCGGCAGACATGGAACATCTGGACCAGATTCTTGCTACCGGGAGTGGGCACAAACTCCCTGAGGGTGCTCGCGTTACCTCTGTTACCCCGGCGCTTGAGTATGTCAAGGCTAATCCTAGAGGCTGGGGGTATGTGATCGCCTTTACGGCAACTGACCCTGCCATGCGACAGTACATCACGGACAACACCAACTTTTCAGGTGACATCATAGACACACATCCGACCGCTAAACCCGGAGGGATTGAAACGTCAGACCTAAACTTCGATGAGATCAGCAATCCTTGGAAAGATGGACTAAATGACACTGTCCTCGTGCTGGAGCGGCCTTTAGGGCGTGGATGGCTCATCATTATCGGCTCCTCTCGGTGAGCGATACACTTCGGGTACGTACTGCCCGACAGACTCTTTCAGCCGCGTGACAAGAAGGAGGCTCCATGCTTGTCTCTCGACGGGACTTCGCCATCGCCTGCGCCACGGCGTTCGCCCTTGCAATGCTCGCCGCCTGCAGCAACTCTCACGGCCGAGGCGATACCCAGCCCTCCGCATCGGCGCCGCCGAGCAACCAGCAGGAGGGTGCCCCGTATCCGGCAGATATGGAGCACCTGGAGCAGATCCTCGCCATTGGAGATGGGCACAAACTGCCTGAGGGTGCGGACGTCACGTCTGTCAACCCAGCGGTTGAATACACTAAACACAACCCCAGAGGCTGGGGCTATATTATCGCCTTCACGGCAACCGCCCCTGCCATACGACAGTATGTCACGGAGAACACCAATCATTCAGGCGACATTATTGAGGATTACTCAACCGCTAAACCAGGAGACATTCAACTGTCAGACCTAAATTTCGACGAGATCAGCCGTCCTTGGAGAGCAGGATTCAGTGATGGCGCTCTCGTGCTGGAGAGACCTTTAGGGCGCGGATGGCTCATCATCAACGGGTCCTCTCGGTGAGCGATACACTTCGAGCGCTCACTGCACCGCAGGAATCCGCGGGTGCCACTGGGCCGATTACCTATCCTTTCAACACGAAATGGCAAGGCGAAACAGCCTCAGAAAGCGCGAACTGGTATTACGCGGTAGGCTCATATGATCAAGCCACCGAAGGTACTATCACTGTGTATCCTCCCACGCCCGACCATCCTAACGGATACTACACGTGCGACTATAAGGTTCATGTCGCAGACCGCTACAACTGGGATGGAGGTAAGTCCACTAAAATTCTTGGCATGACAATTACAGATGAGCGGCTACAGAGACTTCATCAGAGAGGGCTTGTTCAGGAATATGACCTCAAAGGTAATTCTTCCGTTCGGAGTGAGAGTCATGACTTCTAATCCAAATCGACGCGGCATCCTGGGGGTGCTTGTAGTCGGCTGTTCGGCCGTGACGGTTGCCGCCCTATGTCTAGCGGTCTACACCTTTCACAGATTAGATAGATTAGTGGAAAATGCTCCCCAAGAGTCCGCTTCTGGGGTATCTGGTAATCAGCAGGAGGGTGCGCCCTACCCGGCAGACATGGAACATCTGGACCAGATTCTATCTCTCAAGGGTGGACAGACCCTCCCCGAAGGTGCTCACGTAGTTTCGGTTAAGCCTGCCACCAACTTTGCCAGGGTGTTTCCTGGAGGGTGGGGGTATGTCGTCGCCTTCACCGCCACTGATTCTTCCATACGAGACTATGTCACTGAACGGACCGGAAACCCTGGGGAGCTCATCGAAAGGTATCCGGCGGCGTTAAAAATTGAAGGTGGCTTAGAAGATATCGATCTTAGTGACATTAGTAACCCTTGGAACTGTGGTCTTGGACAGGCCAATGTTCTCCTCGAGCGCCCCTTAGGGAGAGGGTGGCTTGTCATCCAAGGTGGGCCGCGTTAAAGTGATCTAACTTGTCAATCTGAGGTGCTTGTGACTGTGTCGCGGAAACAATGGGATTCTTCGGATGCCGATCAGAGCGTTCGCCTTTAGAAAGCAAGTAGGACACTTTGAGTTGGTGTTGATCGAAAAGTTCTCTTGTATCGCCAATAGGGAGTTTCCATGCTTGCTCTGCGAAGGGGATTTGTTGCAGCGCTAGTCGTGTCCGCCACTTCGGCAGCTAGTGCTGCCTGCTGTGGTCCCCACAGCCGAGGCGACGCCCAACCCTCAGCATTGGTACTGCCGAGCAACCAGCAGGAGGGTGCACCCTACCCGGCAGACATGGAGCACCTGGACCAGATTCTTGCTATTGGGTACGGACATAAGCTCCCTGAGGGTGCGTATGTCACATCCGTCACTCCAGCGGTTGAGTACGTCAAAGCTAATCCCAGGGGGTGGGGGTACGTTATCGCCTTCACAGCAACTGACCCTGCCATGCGACAGTATGTCACGGACACCACCATATTTTCGGGCGACACCATCGAAAAAGATCCGACCGCTAAACCCGGAGGGATTGAAACATTAGACCTAAACTTTCGATGAGATCAGCAATCCTTGGGAAAGACGGACTAACTGACGGTGTCCTTGTGCTGGAGCGGCCGTTAGGGCGTGGATGGCTCATCATTATCGGCTCCTCTCGGTGAGCGATACACTTCGGGTGCGTACTGCCCGGTAAGCTCTCCCGACCGCTCGTTGAGGAGGTTCCATGCTTGTCTCTCGACGGGACTTCGCCATCGCCTGCGCCACGGTGTTCGCCCTTGCAATGCTCGCCGGCTGCAGGAACTCTCACAGCCAAAGTGATGCCCGGCCCTCTGCGTCGGCGCTGCCGAGCAGCCAGCAGGAGGGCGCACCCTACCCAGCAGATATGGCGCACCTGGACCAGTTTCCATCCCTCAAAGGTGGCTTGGAAGATATTGATCTTCGCGGCATTAGTAACCCGTGGAACTGTGGTCTTGGACAGACCAATGTTCTCTTCGAGTGTCCCTTTGGGGGGTGGCTTGTTATCCAGGGTGCGCCGTGTTAAGAACCGTTTTCTGGACGGTCGCGAGGTAATTTGTTCCAAGATCAAGCAAGTAGAACGCTCTTCCCTTTAATGTGGGGGCAAACTAAAGAACGTCGGACCTGCCAGATGAAGGTTGCCTTATCCGTTGATTCTGTCAGGGTGAACCCCAGTTGTCTTTTTGCCGTACTAGTTCTGGTGGTTGTGTCGTTAGTTTTCTCTGCTTGCGGATCTCTGCTCAGACGGGCCGGCGCCTGGCAGTCAGCATCGACGCTCCCCAGCAATGAGCGGGAGGGTGCGTCACATCTGGAGACATGAGGCTCGAGCAGTTCTCACCCTTCGCCCGATGATAGCGGAAACACGAGACACGTCTTCGCACCCTCATCGGGGAACAGGTGGCGTATCGATCGCCGCAGCTTGCGCTGAAGCGTGCCTCGTGGAGCCATATCGTGATGGCCGAGGCGAGGTGCTCTCGATAGCGCTACTGCGGGTGAGATGTGGACGTTTCGCTGAGGGGCGCCGTCGGGGTGGTGATGAAGACGGGCTGCGGGGCGGGCTGGCGCTGGCGGTAGGCGTTGACGACGACGTAGAGCAGGATCCCGGCCGCCGGCAGATTGACGGCGGCGACGGCGTCGTGGTTGTAGAGGCCGTGGCCGAGCAGGGCGATCGCCAGTGCGAGGCCGATGGCGCTCAGTACCGGGATCGGTGGCCCGGGGATGGGGCGGGCCGGCTCAGCCTGCTGCACGTGCTGGGCCTGGAGCATGATGAGGGCTGACCGTCAGCAGGCTCAAAGGCGTCAGGAGGGAGGTCTCCCAGCCGAAGAAGGCGCTGCCGAAGGTGAGGACCAGAACGGTGGTGGCAAGAGTGGAGACAAGAGGAGGGAGGAGTCGCATACTAGTAACCTCGTGGGCGGATATCATGGGGAGTGGTACGACCAGGCAAAATCCTGCCGGATTCTTGTGGTGTTTTCAACAAGTGGCCCGTCATCGTTGACGGGGAGCGCTACCAGTTGCCGTCAACCTACACGGCAGGTCGGTCCCGCATCCCTAAAATTGGCTCTGACCAGCGAAAATGCAATGGCTCTGTGATGCCATAGGGTGCTGTGCCGCCCAGAGATCACGAGCCCGTGGAGGGAGTGTGGATGTCGACGAGACCGGCGGTCAGACGGCTGGTGGGGAAGACCTGGCCAGTGAGCAGATGCTGGCCCTTATGCGCGAGGCCGCGGGACTGCCCGACGCCGAGCTACGTAGGATCCTCACCGAGGAGCTGGCTGTCGTGGAGGTTGTGGGCACGGGTCCGCAGGGTGCGCCCACCTCTGTGGCCGCCTACGTGTCTCGACCCGATGGCGTCGTGCTGGAGTACATTGCCGTGGCTCCGGGGCTACGTGGCGACGGAATCGGGCGGGCGCTCGTTGATGCTCTTGTCAGTGTGTCTGGGGCAGGGTTGTCGCCGAGACCGACGATGACGCTGTCGGCTTCTACCGGGCGCTCGACTTTCGATATCGGTCCCTGCGCCATCGGACCCGCGCTGGCCGGGGGCGCCGCCGCTACCGCTGTGTGCGGCGGTCCTGATCCTGAACGGCGCATGTCGAGGACTGCGTATTGCCCCGAGGACGTCCTTCTCCCCCGAACGACGTGGCTCCGCCTCCAGTCGTCTGGGGGCCAGCGCAGTTCTCGGGGCGAAAGTATGTTCTCGACCGACGTCGTCGCAGGGCCCGAGCGGCTGGTTGTGCCATATGCTGACCTCATGGGTCGCTTCCGTACTGATGACGCGCCGGCACTCATTCGTGCTGCGCGTCTGGATGCAGGGCTCTCACGGGTTCAGTTGGCCCAGCGTGCAGGCTTGAGCGAGTCGGTCTTGACGCAGGTGGAGTCCGGGGCGCGTGCGGTGTCCGACGAGCTGCTCGAGGCGGTGCTGCGTGCAGCCGGTTACCGGCCGTCACTCCCACTTGCCATGCAGGCCGATAAGATCCTCGCCTGCGCCGAGTCTCATGGCCTCAGCAACCTCCGCGTTTTCGGATCGTCAGTCCGGGGGGAGGATGACTTCGACTCCGACATCGACCTTCTGGTCACGCCGTCGACCAGTAGTGACCTGTTCGACCTGGCCCTGTTCGTCGATGACGTTGAGAGACTCACCGGGTTCCCGACCGACGTTGTCTCCGACTCCCCGCTACCTGCTCAGCTGGCTGACGCCGCACGAGAGGCGGTGCCACTGTGAACGAGGATCGTCAACGGGCCCGCTTCACTCCACGTGCCAGGCAGAACGCATCAAGGCTCCATGATCGTGAGAATCTGGACGCCGAGCGTCGGGCCATTCGAACCACACGCAATATTGCGGCACACGCAGGCTATCGCTCGATGGATGACAGCCTTTTCTGGGTGGCAATCACTCGGCGTGTTCCCGAGATCCTGGACCGGATCCAAGCCGGCGGGTGACGTGCCCTATCGGGCTGAGGACGTGCTCGCGGTGACCTCACGGGCCTGCCACTCCCTCAGGCTGCGCACCAGGACGTAGCCCAGCAGGCCCAGTGCGGGCAGGGTGAGGAGTACGACGAGGTCGGACCGGTAGAGGCCACGCGCGAGAATGAGCGTTGAGATGATGAGTCCGATAGCTCCCAGCATCCGGATTCCTGCCGGCGGCAGGTTTTGCTTGTCTGGATCCGAGTTCTGGGCTCGCAGCAGGAGAAGGCCGAGTAGGAGCATGCACAGTGATGAGTTGAGGCTGCTGAGCTGCCACCCGAACAGCATGCTCCCGATTGAGGTGGTCAGGACGGTGAGGGCGAGGACGAAGATGGCGAGCTTGATGAGTCGCATGGAGAGCACCTCGGTGAACATGTCGCGTCGATGAACGGCTCCAGGGTACGTCCGCCCCCTTGCCCGGTGCTACCTTGGGGTTAGTTTTCGGAGGCCACGCCCATGGCTCGGCCGCGGATCCAGTAGGCCTGGTGCTGGATGCTGCGCCGGCTCATGCCGGAGGCGACCAGGTGGCGCCGCACCGCCTTGGTGACGCTGCTCTCCAGCGCGATCCAGGCCCAGTCCAGTGCCAGATCCCCGGTGTCCGCCCACAAGGTGCGGTCGACGGCGGCCAGCAGCTTCTCCTCGGAGACCTCGGGGTCCACACGGATGAGCCGATGGTCGCGCGCGGCCAGGGGCAGGAAGCCGTCCTCGGGCGCCAGTATGACGACGGTGGCCCGGTTGCTCGCCGGGGAGGCGGCGACGGCGTCGGCGAGTGCGGGTGCGGAGGCCTGGTCGCCCACCAGCAGCATCCGGTCGCCGGGGGACGGCAGGCGGTAGCTGGTGCCGCCCATGACCTGGACGGACACGGTGGCTCCCGGCTTGACCCGCTTCGCCCACCGTGACGCGGGGCCGCTGGGCTCATGGTGCAGGACCAGGATGATGGCGGTGGCGTGCGCGCGGTTGATGCGGGTAAGGGTGTAGGCGCGCTGGTGCTGGCGGCCCCCCTGCTGGATCCACATCCGCACCCAGGTGGTGGGTGGCAGGATGGCGGTGTCGGCGCCCAGCAGGCTCGGGCAGTGGACGGTCAGCTCCGTGTAGGGCGCCAGCTCGCGCACCCCGGTGACCGTGAGCTTGTGCTCCGGCACGCGCAGTGCCTTGAGCACTGTGCCTTGGAATCCCCTCCCGCCACGTGCCATCTGCGTGCCCGCCTCCCGGTCGTCTGATCTCGCGTGATCTCACGCTAAGGCGAACCATAACCGGAATGGATGTGGGATTCCTTAGGGACCCCTGCTGACAACAGGGGAGAAAATGCCGAAAGAACTCCAGAGACGTCCGGGGACGTCGGAGGCGGTGAGGCCGACGTGCCGGGGTGCCGGCGCCGGAGAACCAGCACCGATGCTCGGGATACTCAGGCCATCGGGTCCCAGCTGGGCAGTATGACGGGCTCGGTCTCCAGGCGGCGCGGACCTCTTCCGGCAGGCGGCTCGCGCGCACGACGACCTCGAAGACGTACTCGTCGAACCAGGAGTCGCTCATCGTGTGAAAGCCCTTGTCCCCGAGCTTGTCACCCCAGGAGTTCTCCACCCGCCAGCGCCGTGGGACGCCGTCGACCAGGTCGACACCGGTCAGGCACATGGCGTGCGTGAGCGCCGACTCGCGCGCCACCAGCCGCTCGGCCTTCGTCATCGACAGCTCCACCCCGTACAGGCCCTCGTAGTCGTGCAGGGGCGGCGTCCCAGATCCCGGCCTTCTTGGCCCGCTGCCTGGCGACGTCGCAGGGCGAACCACACCGGCTCGCCGTCCTGGATCGCGGCGATCGCGGCGGCCTTGAGCACCTCGAGCTCGGCGGTGACGTGGTCCTGGACCGGTTCGCCCACCATGACGTCGCTGCGCCCCATGCCGTAGCGCGTGTTGACCGCGATCTCGGGGCGCGGGTCGTGGGCCAGGACCACGAACTCCTCCACCCCGGCGGCGTAGCGCTGCGCGAACTGTCGCGGGTGAGCGTCCCGACCCGGTGAAACTCCTTGTTCTTATCGCGGTACTGCCACACGAACTCCTCGGGGCGGGGGCCCCAGGTGGATGCACAGCATCCGGTGAACCTGCTCCAGGGCCGCTACTCGCAGCGGCTCGGGGTCGACGCCGTCGGCCACCGCGGCCCGCAGCCGCAGGGCCGTGCGCCGCAGCAGCGTGGCCAGGTGCTCGTTCATCGCCTCGGAGTCACCGGCCGAGACCGTGTCCGGCATGGCGTAGGCCGGCACGAGCCCGTACTTGGCCACCAGGCGCGCGAACTCCGGCCACCAGCCGCCGTCGGGAATGGGGGAGTACAGGGAGTCGACGACCTCGCGGTCGTCCAGGGGCCGGTCGGCCTCGGCGATGACGCGCGTGAGGAAGGCGTTGGCCTTCTCCAGCTTGTCGTAAAAGAAGGGGAAGGACTGGCTCAGCTCCAGGGAGTCGAGCTCGAGCTCCTTGATCATGGAGGCGCGCAGCACGTTGAGGCCGGCGAAGGCCCAGCAGCGCCCCGACTGCTTCTGGTCGGTGATGGAGGCGTCCGGGACGAGGTCGGACACGGAGGTGTCGATGGAGGTCACCACGGCCCGATCCAGGGAGACCTGCTCCACGTCCGTGGTGGCGACGGCGTTCCCGGCCAGGCGGGCGGCGGGGTCGGCGAGGAAGGCGGCATTGCGCTGGGCGACCCAGGAGGTGTCGATCGTCATGAGGCAGAGAATAGATCGGTGACGCGCTCGCGTCCCCGCCCGGCCGCCGGGCGCCGCCGCCGAACCGCCTGCCGGGTGACCCGGCGTCGGTAGGATCCAGCCATGACGCAGCCCCGCCAGCAGCACTCTGATCCGCAGCCCGACGCCGCTCACTCCGCCTCCCGCTGGGAGGAGCGCTACGCCTCGGTCGAGCAGGCTCTGGTCGGGCCGCCCCAATGACTGGCTGCCGGAGCTCGCCACCGACTGGAGCCCCGGGACCGCCCTGGAGATCGGCTGCGGCGAGGGCGCCGACGTCCTGTGGCTGGCCGAGCGCGGCTGGCGGGTGATCGGGCTGGACCTGTCCGCCACCGCCATCGGACGCCTGACCGGGCAGGCCGAGCGACTCGGGGTCGCCTCGCGCGTGACCGGCCGCGTGCACGACGCCGGAGACGGCCTGCCGGCCGGCCCCTTCGACCTGGTGACGAGCTTCTACGTCCACGGTGGGCACGAGCCGGGCTCCCTGGACCTCGTGGCCCTCCTGTCCGACGCCGCCGCCCGCGTCGCCCCCGGCGGGCACCTGCTCACGGCGGTGCACGCCGTCAACCCGCCCTGGCACACCCACCATGCCCGGACCTACACGGCCGTCGAGCTCCTCGAGGGCCTGGCCGAGGCGACGGCCGGCTGGGAGGTCGTCGTCGGCGAGGAGCGCCAGAGGCGGGCGACGGGGCCCGACGGCCAGGGAGGGGCAGCGGGCCGACGCCGTCGTGTGCCTGCGTAGGCCACCGGCCTCGGTTTTGATGGGACAAGCCGTGGGAACGGCCCTGAAGAAGTGCCGGAGTATTCTGGGTAATCGCCGGAATGTGGTGCAGGCTACGTGAAAACGGCGGAATGGTGCCTATTTCTCAGCGTGTTCATAGGGGAATCCGGGGGGTCTGTCCAGGATCGGTGGGTTACATAGTTACTGCCGCCGGACGGAACCGGTCACGAGGGTTGGGGAGCCCGATGACTGGCAGGTCTCCGAGTCTGGAACGGGTCTTAGGGAGCCCGGACCGGACGTTCTGGTGAAGGAGGATCCGCCTCCCCGGCCTTATGGGAAGCCGGGTAGCAGGAGGGACCTCGCGAGGCTTGGGCCCGCGGTCCGGGAGACCGGACCGCGGGCCGAGTCCTTTTTTTTCTTTACTGAGCGGATGTGGGGTCGAGGCCTGGCTGCCGTAGCTCGTCGAGCCCTTCTCCCGGCGCGCGGTCCACCGGGGGCCACAGGCGCCGGCCTGCAAGGCCGGTCCACAGGGCCGTAGGCGGGCGCTGCGGCCGTCTCGGGGGCGCCCTACCGTCGAGTCATGTCTTTCTCACTGTCACACTCCAGGTCGGACTATGACCACGCCGTCGCCCTGTTCCCCACATCGGTCCCCGCCAGCTGGGTGGGGGCGGACTCCACCGCCTGCCAGACGGCGCTCACCAAGGCCTCCGGGCTCTTGAGCGCGTTGGCGACGCGTTATGACACGGCCTCCTCCAAGGTCAGTGTCATCGAGTCACGTAACTCGTCGGTTGGGTCGGTTGGAACGAGTCCGTCATGAGCCCGGTCGCCATGGACGACTCCAGCGGTCCGTACCCAGCCTGGAAGCAGGACCCCCACGCGACGGAATCGCCGGCTTCCAAGTCGTCGCCCCCGAAGCCTCAGACTTCCCCCGCCCCGTACACCGGGCCGGTCCCGGAGGACACCGGCCACACCTGGACCATCTGGGGCGGGGGCGCCGCCGTGGTGGTGGCGGGTGGAGCCGTCTCCGTGAACACGAACGACCTCGACTCCCTGGCCAGCAGTCTCACCTCAGCCGCCGGATCCCTCGATGACGCGCGAACACTCGTCGCCAACGCGATCACCGAAGTGAGTACGGCGCCGCCTCCGCCGTCACCTCCACTTCAATTCGACCCTCTTGACTCGAATGTTTTTTCCCCTCCGGCCAGACGGTGGAAGGATGTTAATGGTCAGTGCGTTCCTATTCAGGAAAGCGAGGATCCTTCTATTACTCCTCGTTTCCTTCGCGATGAGGGTACTGATGACGGTGTTGTCCATAGCGGTCTCGATGTCGATCTGGAGAAGTCTGACGCCCTGCAGGCCCTGGAGGCGTTGAGCACGGGGCCGGGATCGCTCCAAGACGTCGCCAGCGCCCTGCGCGGCATCGCCTCCGACGTCACCGCCTGCTCCCAGGCCCACACCCTGGCCGAGGGCGGCGCCACTCCCGGTGGCGGCCTCGTGGGGCCCGTGGACGTCCGGGCCTTCGACTCCGGCCTCCTCCAGCTGGCTCTGGGGTCCTCACTCGCCGCTCACTTCCCCACGATCTCAGCGGTGCTGGCGTCGTCGCCGGTGGCGGGCTGGATGCTCTACAAGCTGCTGGAGAACAACGAGGACGGCCAGGCCGCTGTCGAGGCCCTCCAGCTCCTGCTCAGCGACCCGACCACCGAGCAGTGGGTCAAGGAGGACCTCGTCAGGATCGTCCTGCTGACGCGCTGGCTCAATAACGCCAAGACCGGGCGGGAGGCCGCCACGGTCCAGACCTACCTCCAACAGGTCTCCGAGCGCCTCGACCCCTGGGCGAAGCAGCGCCTCCCCGGACAGGTCACCGTGGGGACGCAGACCGTCGACACTAAGAGCCTCACGCCCATGCAGCGCGTCACCATGACCCTGGGGGCAGATGCCGTCGCAGTGGGGGCGGGGGTCTACGGCACCCAGACCGGCATCATGGTCACCCCCGTCGGCGGCAACGGAACCACCGTGCTCCCGCCCGCCGCCAAGGACCCCTTCGGGCTCGCCAGTCCCGTGAAGCCCGGCATGACCGGTAAGGGCAAGGAGGCCAGGTCCCCGCAGAGCATCTCCGAGACCATCACCCACTGCCAGGAGGTGCAGTCCTCCAGGAACTCCCTGGGGCAGGGCAACGAGGAGGCCGGCGTGGTCTCCATCCAGCGGGTCGAGCACGCCGACGGCCGCGTCTCCTGGGTCGTCTACGTCCCCGGCACCACCGACTGGACCGTCGGTGACGGCGAGCCGCAGGACCTGCTCACCAACCTCGAGGGCGTGGGAGGCACGCCCACGGCCATGGAGAGCGGCGTCGTCACCGCCATGCGCCAGGCCGGCATCAAACCGGGGGAGGAGGTCGCCCTCTACGGCCACTCCCAGGGCGGAATCACCGTCTCCAACATCGCCGCCGACCCGGCGATCCAGGACCGCTACAACATCACCACGCTCCTCACCGCCGGCTCCCCCACCGCGGGAGCCGACATCCCCGACGACGTCCACGCCCTTCACCTGGAGAACACCGGCGACGCCGTCCCCGGGCTTGACGCCGCCGCCACCCCCACCGGTCCCCCACCGGCAGGTCGCCATGCTCGACACCCACCAGATGAGCACGAACGGCTACCCCCCCACGCCTCCAGCGCCTACGCCCAGGCCACCGAGGGTCTGGAGGGCAAGGCGCCCGAGCTGGCCGACTGGAACAGGCTCCTTCTCCGCGCCTCGGGCGCCGGTGAGCAGGGGTGCGCACCACCGAGTACACCTTCGCGATCCAGCGCAACACCGACCCCAACGGGGTCTACAAGAGCGGCACCACCCACCAGGGGCACGGTGCCGTCGGCTAACCCTCCTCCGAGCCGCCGACCCCTGACCCGCGGCCGACGGGCGAGCACTAGGCGCGCGGAGCCCACGATGGACGACCCGCGGGCGATGACAGGCGGCGCCGGCCGGAGCCGGCTGACGTCGTCGGGGTCAGTCCTCGCGGCGCACGAGCATCGCGGCGATGATCGAGGAGATCACCGAGATGATGATCGAGCCGACCACCGCCGAGCCGAAGGAGGAGACCTCCAGCCCCAGCGGCACCGAGCCGCCTGCGCCCAAGGCCGCGATGTGGTCGGTGAGCCACCCCGTCAGTGAGAGCATCGCACCGTTGACCACCAGGGCGAACAGCCCGAAGGTGATGATGTAGAGCGGCAGCGTCAGGAACTTCGCCACCGGCTTGATGAGCGAGTTCACCAGCGCCAGCACCAGGCCCAGGACCAGCAGGTTCAGCCACATCCGGGAGGTGCCCGCCCCCTCGGGCACGCTCAGCCCGGGACAGGAGGCGCGTGGCCAGCCACAGACCGGCCGCGTTTCCAATGGTTCGTGCCACGATCTCCATGGGTGCATTGTGCCTGGGCAACCTGTGCCGGTGCCAAGATGGGGGCATGACTCCTGCAGCGACCCCAGTGCCCGGCGGACCGAAGTCGGCGGCCCCCACCGCGGGCTCGGAGAACGGTCCCTCGACGACGGTCCGCATCCGCCCCGACGTCGCCGCCCTGCCCACTTACGTGCCCGGGGCCCGCCCCGACGCCGCCGCAGCGGCGCAGATCGCCAAGCTCTCCTCCAACGAGCTGCCCTACCCGCCGCAGGACGCGGTCGTCGAGGCCATCACCCGCGCCGCCACCGGGGTCAACCGCTACCCGGAGATGACCGGGGAGACCCTGATGCAGGCCCTCGCCCGCCGCTGGGGCGTGGAGGCCGAGCAGGTCGTCGTCGGCAACGGCTCGGTCGCCCTCATCCAGCACCTGCTCGACGCCGTCTGCCGGCCCGGCGACGAGGTCGTCATCCCCTGGCGCTCCTTCGAGGCCTACCCGATCTGCGTGGCCGTCGCCGGGGCCCGGGCCGTGCGCGTCCCGCTGACCCCCGACGCCCGCCACGACGTGCCCGCCATGCTGGCGGCCATCACCCCCCGCACCCGCGTGGTCATGGCCTGCACCCCCAACAACCCCACCGGGACGATCCTGACCGCCGACGAGCTGGCCGAACTCGTGGCCGGGGTGCCGCGCGATGTCGTCGTCCTTATCGACGAGGCCTACCTCGACTTCGTCACCGACCCGCAGGCCGGCGACGCCCTCACCCTCCTGGCCGGGGCCCCCAACCTCGTGGTCTCACGGACCTTCTCCAAGGCCCACGCCCTGGCCGGGATGCGCGTGGGCTACCTCGTGTGCGAGCCGGTCCTGGCTGCCGCCATCCGCTCGGTGGCCACGCCCTTCGGGGTCAACCTGCCCGCACAGGCCGCCGCCGCCGCCGCCCTCGGGGAGGCCGAGGCTGGCCCGCACCGCCGAGCGCTCGGCCGCCGTCGCCGCCGAGCGCGACCGGGTCGTGGACGCCCTGCGCGCCCAGGGCTGGCAGGTGCCCCGAGGCCCAGGGCAACTTCTTCTGGCTCGGTGCGGGGCGAGGAGACGACGGCGCTGGCCGAGCACTTCCGCGCCGCCGGCATCCTCGTGCGTCCCTTCGCCGGCGAGGGGCGTGCGGGTCTCCATCGGGACGACGTCGGACAACGAGAGGGTCCTGGCCGCCGCAGCCGCCTGGCGCGCCGAGCACTGAGTCCCGCCCGGAGCGTGCGGGTCGGGTTACGCGTTAGCGTCGTCGCAGGGACTCGTCACACCGAGATGGTCACCAGGAAGGCCACGCACGTGACGACCTCGACGATGCCCATCGTCCCCGGGCGCAGCGGGCGGTGGCGCCTGCGCACCAGCCGCCACTGCCACAGCGGCATGACCAGCGACCGCACGGTCAGCACCACCCACAGAACGGCGTGCCCCCACGGCAGCATCCCCGACGACGCCAGCCACCACGTCACCACCGCCACCAGCGCGTGCGCCGCCACCGTGCCGGCCAGCAGCACATAGTTGAAGCGCTCGCGGATCATCGACTTGATGTAGGGGCACGGTCCCGCCGAAGTAGGCGGCCGTCAGTGCGGTGACCAGCCACATCCAGGACCAGCCCGTCAGGGCGCCGCTGGGAGAGGCGCCCGGCAGGGGGGCGCTCGGTGTCCCCAGGCCCAGGAATCCGCCTTCGCCGCGCACCGCCAGGCTGTAGGTGACGGCCGCCATGAGGGAGGCGGCCGTCGTCGTCGACAGCCCCGAGAGCAGTGAGCGCTCGTGACCGCGCCACACCTGGTGCAGCGCGATGGCGAACAGTGGGGCCAGCGGCACCGCCCACTGGATGAGGTAGGGCGCCACGAGCAGGGTGATGAGCGCCAGGGATGCCGTCCAGCCGGTGTAGACCAGGAGCGGCAGCATGATGAGGGCGCGCTTGCGGGCTGAGCGGGTGCGCAGCCACTGCGACCAGGACCAGTAGGTGAGGTAGCCGCCCCACCACGTGGGTAGGAACAGGAGGTTCACCCAGCTGAAGCCGCCCACGATCCAGCCGACGATCGGTGGTAGCACCAGCATCGACCAGGCCCCGTGCTGGTTGGGAACCCAGGCCTTGCGGCCGGGCTGGCGGCGGATCTGCTCCTGGGTGGGGGGCTTGGGGCGCTCGGACTGCCGGGGGCTTGCCGGTGGCCAGCATGATGTCGTCCTGCGGGCCGGGGCGGGACTGCTGAGAGGGGCGCGGCGCGGCGCGGTGGTGCCGGATGGTGCTGGGGTGGCTCCCTGCGACGTCAGGGCCTGGTCGGCCGATGCAGCCGCCGGGCTCGTCGGGGAGCCGGTGGGCTCGGGAGACACAGGGGATCCCTCCGACCCGGCGGCCTGCCCGAGGGCCTGCGGGATCGGTGTGCGTGGAGGAGTGCTCGACGTGGTGCGTGGAGGGCCTCGACGGGCGGGACTGACTCACACCCCCACCCTAATCGCTCACCCCCGCCAGTGGTCGGGGACTTATGCTCGCGGCTGGGGACACCTTGCGCGTGAGGGGACGGGATTCCTTGTTCCCGACGGCGTCGAGCGCCCCCGTCCGGGGCGGCACGCACCCGGCCGCGTGGAATGTCCCCGTGGGTGGTGTGCTGTGGGGCGGTCAGGACAGGGTGAGCCGCATCTGGTGCCAGGGCACGCCGCCGTGGTGGGAGGCGGACAGGCCCTCGTCGACGAACCCCAGGCGCGCATAGAAGCGCACGAGGTCGTCGAGGCAGGTGAGTGCCAGGCCCTGACGGCCGTGGACGCGCGTCGTCTCGATAACGGTGCGCAGCAGGCGGGTGGCCAGCCCCTGCCCTTGGGCAGCCGGCGCCGTGGCGACGCCGAGGATCATCTGCCAGGCCCCGTCAGGGTCGTGCATCGTGGGGGTCTCGTACATCTCGTCACTCAGATCGCGCTCGTCGGTGCACGGTCCGTTGACCAGAGCCAGCAGCATGCCGCCCTCGTCCTCGATGAGCCAGAAGTGGTCGGCATAGTCGCCATTCGCTCGGCGATTGTGGCCGGACCGGCAGCGTACTCGGGCGGGAAGCAGATGGCCTCCAGGGCGGCGGCCATGGCCGCATCCTGAGCCTGCTCCGCCCGGGCCGTCCGAGCCGTGCGAATGTGGAGAACCGGGGAGTCGGTGGTGCCCATACCCATATTTTCACCAGTCGGTCGCCCGACGTCGAGCATTCGCCAGCGTCTCCGCGCGCCTGTGTCAGCCTGCCGTCAGCCGCCCAGGGCCGCGGAGACTACCTTCTTGGCCTCCTCCTGCACCTGGGCCAGGTGGTCGGCACCCTGGAAGGACTCGGCGTAGATCTTGTAGACGTCCTCCGTGCCCGAGGGGCGCGCGGCGAACCAGGCGTCCTCGGTGGTGACCTTGAGCCCGCCGATGGCGGCCCCGTTGCCGGGCGCATCGACCAGCCGGGCGGTGATCTCCTGGCCGGCCAGGGCTCGGTGGCGGTCACGTCCTCGGCGGCCAGGGGCGGCGAGCTGGCCTTCTCCTCCTTGGAGGCGGCGGCGTCGATGCGGGCGTAGGCGCTGGCGCCGAAGCGCTCCACCTGCTCCTCGTGCAGGCTGGGAGGGGACTTGCCGGTGACGGCGATGATCTCGCTGGCCAGCAGGGGCCAGGATGATGCCGTCCTTGTCCGTGGTCCACACGGTGCCGTTCTTGCGCAGGAAGGACGCCCCCGCGCTCTCCTCGCCGCCGAAGCCGATCGAGCCGTCGAGCAGCCCGGGCACGAAGTGCTTGAAGCCCACCGGCACCTCGATGAGGGTGCGCCCGATCGCGGCGGCCACCCGGTCGATGAGGCTGGAGGAGACCAGCGTCTTGCCCGACGGCGGCGTCGGCGGGCCAGCCGGGCCGGTGGGTGAAGAGGTACTCGATGGCCACGGCCAGGAAGTGGTTGGGGTTCATCAGCCCGCCGTCGGGGGTGACGATGCCGTGGCGGTCGGAGTCGGCGTCGTTCCCGGTGGCGACGTCGTAGGGGGTCCTGCCCTCGGCGTCGGGCGTCATCGTGGAGCGCAGCGAGGCCATGGCGTTGGGTGAGGAGCAGTCCATGCGGATCTTGCCGTCCCAGTCCAGGGTCATGAAGTGCCAGGCCGGGTCCACCTCGGGGTTGACCACCGTGAGCTCCAGGCCGTAGCGCTCACCGATCGCGCCCCAGTAGTCCACCGAGGCGCCGCCCAGCGGGTCGGCCCCGATGCGCACGCCGGCCTTGCGGATCGCCTCGAGGTCGATGACGCTCTCCAGGTCGGTGACATAGGGTCTCCAGGTAGTCGTGCTTGACGACGTGGGGGCCGTCGAGCGCCTCGGGGACCGGGACCCGCGGGACGTCCTGCCAGCCGGAGGCGAGCAGCTCGTTGGCGCGGTTGGCGATCCACGTGGTGGCCTCCGAGCCGGCCGGGCCGCCGGTGGGCGGGTTGTACTTGAAGCCGCCGTCGCGCGGCGGGTTGTGGGAGGGGGTCACCACGATGCCGTCGGCCAGACCCGGTCCGCTCGTGCGCACCCCCGCCTCGGTCCCGGCGCCGTTGGCCAGGAGGATGGAGTGCGAGACGGCCGGGGTGGGCGTGTAGGCGCCACGGGCGTCGACGGCGGTGGTCACCCCGGCCCCGGCGAGCACCTCGACGGCGGTGCGCCAGGCGGGCTCGGACAGGGCGTGCGTGTCGCGGCCCAGGTAGAGGGTGCCGTCGGTGCCCTGGGAGCGGCGGTACTCCACGATGGCGGCGGTCGTGGCCACGATGTGGGCCTCGTTGAAGGCGGTGTCCAGAGAGGAGCCGCGGTGTCCGGAGGTGCCGAAGACGACCTTCTGAGCCGGGACGGCGGGGTCGGGAACGAGGTCGTAGTAGGCGGAGACGACCTCGTCGACGTCGATGAGGTCTTCGGGCTGTGCTGGCTGTCCTGCGCGTGGGTGCATGGGCACAGTGTGTCACGTGCCACTGGTCGGATCAGCCCGTTTCGCTGTGCGAAACAACAGTCGTTCCGAGGCCGGGACACGGTGGTCGGCGAGGGCGGGATGCCGCACGACGACGGCGTCGCAGGAGACCCGGTCGAGGGGCCCGGGAGGACGTGCGGTCGGCCCCGGAGGTGGGTGGGTTGAGGCGGTCCTGCGGTCGTGTTGGGATGGGCCCGCTTCGGATCCGATGACGTACCCCGATGGCGGAGTCGCAGCTGACCGGTGGACCTCACCTCTGGCCTGTCCTCGGTGCGTGGGTACTCTGGCCCGGGCGCCGGCGCTACTGCGCTGTCACCCGGGCCGCCGCTCCGCTCATCGGGGGTGCGGCCGAATCCCAGCGTCCAGCAGGAACGAGGAACCATGACCGTCAGCCGTATCGCCACGACCAACGCCCCCGCCGCCGTCGGCCCCTACTCCCAGGGCGTCTCCAGCGGTCAGGAGGCCGGCTCGCTCGTCTTCGTCTCCGGGCAGGTGCCGCTCGACCCGACCACCGGCGCGCTCGTCGAGGGCGACATCCAGGCCCAGGCCGAGCAGGTCCTCAAGAACGTAGGCGCCATTCTGGCCGAGGCCGGGCTCGGGTACGACGACGTCGTCAAGACCACGGTACTGCTCGCCGACATCGCCGACTTCGCCGCCGTCAACGAGGTCTACGCCCGCTACTTCACCGGTGAGGCCCTCCCGGCCCGGGCCGCCTTCGGCGTGGCCGCCCTGCCGCTGGGGGCCGGCGTCGAGATCGAGGCCATCGCCGCTCGATCCTGAGGCGGTCCGATCGAGAGCCGTCCCCGAAGCCGTGCCGAGACTCGCGAGACCGGCGCAGGCCGTACGGGTGCGAACTGGGATCGGCTGCGTCTGATGGGCCGCCGCCTCGCCCAGCACGGGGTGTCTGCCCCTGCCGGTGGGGTGACCCGCTCACTAGGCTCATTCCCGGTTCCACGTCCACGGGGTGCCCCCAGGCCCGCTACTGGCCGCCCTGGCCGCTGCTCGCCTCGGTCCCCTGCTCGGCGTCCTGGGCGGCCTGGGCGGCCTCGGCCTTCTTGCGTTCCCGCCGGGCTCGGTCGCGCTCGCGACGTCGTGCTCGGGCCTCCTCCTTCTTGTGGAAGGCGGCTGCCTTGGTCGCCATCCACTCCGGGATGAACTCAGGATCCCGCGGATGAATCCTCAGGCTCCACCGCCGCGCCCTGCTCCGACACCGGCTCTCCGTTGATGACTGGTTCACGCATCCAGTCCGACTCCTGGTGGAGCACACCGTCGGAGGCCTCCATCCACAGGTGCGAGTACAGCCAGGCACCCCGATGAGGATCCACCTGGGCCGGACGAAGCTTGTCCATGGTGAAGTCCATCTTCGCAGGAAACAGCACGCTCTTGCGCTGACCATTAATGGTCAGCCAGTTGATGACATGCCCGGTGCGGTGGATGGCGTGGTAGTCGATGTCGATGCGGGTCCCGCCGCTGTCACGCAGCCAGTCCCGCAGCATGCCCTCGAACCGCTCAAAGGCCTCCTGGGCACTCAGGTCCTCAGCACTCACAGAAACTACCTCCTAGTGATGGTTCACGAACTGCTCGTTTCGAGGAACGCCTTCAGCGTCCGTCCACGTCGCCTCGAAATCGGTGGGTACTTGTTCGGTCTTGGTCAGCTCCGGCCCGACCGGGTCGCGGTAGTTGAAGTCTACGGCGAAGCCCTTGTAGTTGCCCGGAGTATCGGCGATCTGCTGCTCCAGCCTCAGGTAGGACTCGAAACCGCTGTCGGGGAAGTTCTGGTTGACCTCCTTGAGCATCGCCACCACGTTGATCTTCTCAGGCGGGCCGTGGAACTGGGTACCGGCCCCGTGCCCACCGTTGTGCTCACCGGGCAGGTCGTCTCCCAGAGCCTTCACCTTGCTCTGCGTGTGCGCCGAGCGCACACCCTTCTCCCCGTTGAAAACTTTTATCCAGGGGCTCCATGTGACCGTCGACCTCCATGCGCGATGTACGCGCATACTCGTCCGTGACGTAGTGGAACTTGTCGTCCACCGAGTACGTCGCATTGGGCAGGGGGTTCTGCAGGTCGGTAGGGGCTGATGGTGTCAAGGCGCCGCCAGCTGCTGGAGAACGAGGGTGCTGGTGCGTGACTGTGGTGGTGTTCCCACACCGTCTGGTGTGGGAACACCACCACAGTCATTCGAGTGCCCTGGGCAGGTCTCTACAGTAGGGAAGACGTCTGGTCGTGGTGGTCGATCAGCAGTGGTGAGTCGGTCGTTCTGCTGTCTGCCGGAACTGGGACGGTGCCATGTATTAACCGGTGTTGGTGGAGTTGTCAGGAGAAGTACTCGGGGTACTCCACATAGGGGTCATGCTCCCGATGATCCACCCACTGCTCAATGACCTGCTGGGGTGTGATGCCAGGAGTCAGAACGGTGTGCCCGTCGAAGACGTTCGTAGTGAACCATAACACCAAATTGGGATCCGAGTTGAGGGATCGCACCCAAACGGCAATGTCGGCCGCCTCCTCAAATTCTGCCCCGTCAACAGAAATGAGGCGACCGTGCTTGAAATGACTGATAATCGTGGACGCCCCATCTGGGTTAAGCACAATGTCGGCGTCGGTCTTAAGGGTGTCGGAACCCGCAAGTTTGGCCTTACAGTCTGGCCAATGCCGCTTTCCCTCGCTGAGGAACGTGTCAGTGTCGGCGATAATGCGTCCTGAATTGAGAGTGGTGTAGAGGTATCTGACACCCATTCTATGTCCTCCTTCTAAGTTTATGGTTTCAGTTGGATGTGCAGCTCGATGTCCGGGCCGAGAATCTCTCGTGCGCGCTGACCGAGAAATTCTACCGATTCCGGAGTGTTAGTAACTAGGGTCAGACTAGAGACAGGATTGCCTGACGATCTTATCACCTCACCGTATCGTTTCATCTCGCCATCGAAGTCTTCCATGAGGAACTCGGGACCTTTGCCTTGATAGAGGGCCTTGTCTCCGCCTTCTGTGTGCTTGGCGTCCCAAGCTTTAGTGATTGTGCCGTCTGTGGTGACGGAGTCCGCCCAGATATCATCACCACTGTCGGTCGTCAACTGGCGTTCGACGTCGGTCCCGAGGACTCTGTGCTGGTACTCGTAGGCTGGCGTCGACGCTTTGCGAGTTTTTGTAGGGAGATCATCGTACCATTCCTGAACCTTTGCTGGGTCATCCCATTGCGTGGTGCCCTCGCCGGTAGCGGCGCTACTGTCGGCCTCGGCCCTTTCATGCGCATCGACCTCGGTGGCCTCGTCGGTGTGCTTAGTTCCGTCGGTGGCAGCGTCGTCAGCGCCCCTGGCCCCATCAGCTGCGTCACCAGCAGCGTCGGTCGCGTGGCTGGCGCTCTTGGTGGCGTCAGCGGCAGCGTCGGTCGCGTGGCTGGCGCTCTTGGTGGCGTCAGCGGCGGCGTCGGTCGCGTGGCTGGCGCTCTTAGCCCCGTCAGCGGCAGCGTCCGCCGCCTTGCCGGCACGCTTTGCGCTGGTTGCCGCCGCGCCTGCTGCGCTAGCGGGCTCCCTTGGCCCCATCAGCGGCGGCATCCGTCGCGTGGCTGGCGCTCTTGGCCCCGTCGGCGGCAGCGTCGGTCGCGTGGCTGGCGCTCTTGGCTCCGTCGGCGCCTGCGCCCGTTGCGTGGCTGGCGCTCTTGGCCCCGTCAGCGGCAGCGTCCGTCGCCTTGCTGGTGTGCTTGGTGGTGCTGGTGGCGTCGTCGAGCTTTTGCTCCCCAGCGGCCTTCGTTGGGGTTGGGGTGTGTGGGTTTGGGGGTCTTGGGGGTTTTGGGGGTGTGGGTGGTGGGGGTGGCTTTTACTTGCGCGGCGGGCCTGGGCCATGGTCATGCCGGGGGCGCCGGCTAGTGCGTGCTGGGGGCCCATGGGGCCCTAGGGAGGTCTCCGAGTGGTCGAGCCGGTGCTGGGCGCTCTGGGCGATGTCGTCTATCCTCTTGGCTGCGCTCTGGCCGGCCATGGCCGCCATGCCGGCGAACTTCTCACCGACGTCGTCGAGCAGGCGGTTGGCCTTGCTTAGCAGGCCTTTGAGGTTCTTGGCGGAGGTGACGACGTCGGCGACTTCCTTGGCCAGGCGGGTGGCCCAGGAGGAGACGTCGGCGGCGAGTGAGGACACGGCCCAGGGGGCGGCTGTGCCTAGGGGAGACGGCCATGATGGCTGCTTTTGAGGTCAGGCTTGCCGATGACGTCGGCGATGGCGTCGCGGACCATGTCGTGCACCATGCGCACGATCACTGAGGCCAGTGTCAGCCCGCCTGAGATCGCGCCGGCCAGCTGGCCGGTCATGCGCAGGTGGGAGGCGGAGCCGGCCTGCAGGGTCTTGAAGGTCGCCACCGCCAGGGACTCCTGGCCGGCCAGGCGGCTGGAGCACACCGCCTCCAGGTCGGTGGCGCACGAGTTCAGGCTTGGTGCCGATGTTCGTCCACGTCGAGGCAGCCGCAGTCACCGCGTCACTGTCACCGGCCAGCTCATTGAGCCAGTCCTTCAAAGGAGACAGGTGCTCAATGATCCACCCTATTCCAGCGGACAGGGGCCTCACCCAGGGGGTCCATCACTGCAGCTGCCGTGTCAGCGGCCGTGGCCGCCACCGCCAGGCCGCCGGCGACCCAGCTGTTGGACTCAAACGCCTCCTTCAGATCAAAACCGTCCTCCAACAGGCGAGAACCGGACCAGACGGTCTCCGACTCCTTGACCTCAGCGACAAGCTCGTTACCCATTATCGATCACGCCCTCAGCCGGCGCGCACCGGCGGCGGCGTCGGAGTCGGTGCCCTCCAGGGCGGTGGCGGTGCCTCGTAGGGCGGTGGCGCTGTTGCGTAGCCCCTTCTCGGCCGAGACCATCATGGCGTCGGCCGCCGTCTTGACCAGCGTGTAGGTCGGTAGGAACAACGGCGAGCACATGATGCCGAACGCGTTATCCGCCAGCGCCGCGCCGGCAGCGTCCCGGGCCTGAGCCACACCAGCGGCCACCGCATCCGTATCCTTTGCCCCAGAACGCAACGTCTCTCCATTCACCCGAATATCCGCCACTGTGGGTCCTTTCTTCCTCTTGTCCTTGATGTGATTCCGTTGAAAACAGTCACTACCGCCCCGTCCCACCTCAGATCGTGCTGGGCGGGCGGTAGGCCACCGGTGGGCTACATGGCCCGTGGCTACATGCCTGGGAAGACCAGGCCGGGAGGCGTGCTGCGCTTCTTGTCACGGCTCTCCTCGGCCTGCTGGGCGCGCCGGGTGGCTCCCACCTTGGGGCCGGCCATCTGCTCGTAGGCCTCCAGCATCGCCTGGCCCAGTCCCGTGTCCGTACCGATATGACGATCCACGATCGCATGGATCTTGGTTGCCGCGTCGCGGTGGCCGGTGTCGATGGCCTCCATGACCGCTGCGGAGAGCTGGGACGGATTGAGTACCTGGCTCGCCGCCGTGAAACGCACATCCCGCACGCGCCCGGCGGCGTCAACAACCACCGTGACCTCCCCGCCCTTGGACGTACCCTCAACCTCCAGCGAGTCGGCCTGCTCACGCACCCGCTCAGTCGCCTCGCTATTGCGCTGCGCCTGAGCGACCTGCTCAGCAATCCGAGACAAACGCTCCTCAACCAACCGATCAGACATGAGCCCCACCTTAGCCATAACCCGGATGTGAACGCCCTCCACCAGACTGTCTGGTTAATAACACGGGGATAACTCCCCACCGTTCTCGATATCCCGAGCGGAGATCTGCTACGAACCGTTAGTAATAAAGCCCTGCGAACGCGATAGGGGTGCTCATGGCGAGGTGTCACGGCTCCGCCCAGTGGCGGCAAGACCGCCCGCCCTCAGGCCTGTTTCCGGCCTCGAATCCTGCTGGCCACCAAGCCCAGGGACAACACCACCAACCCCACAGCCCTGGGGTGCGTGGTGTTTCTCGGACTGGGGGAGTTTTTCTTCCCTTGAGTCGATAGGATGGAGACCATGCCAGCAGCGAAATACTCAGAAGAGTTCAAGGCACAGGTTGTGCGTGAAGTCATCGAGAAGGAACGCACGATAGCGTCAGTGGCCGACTCATATGACCTTGTTGCTCAAACAGTAGGTAACTGGGTCGCAAGATACAAGAAGGAACACGCCACAGACCAGGACCGCAAGAAGGCTTCCGAGTCAGCCGAGATCGCAAAGTTAAAGGCAGAGGTTCGTGAGCTGCGTGGGGAGAACGAGTTCCTGAAAAAAGCAGCTGCCTTCTTCGCCAAGGAACGACCGTGACTGATCGCTACGAGCTCATTAACCGCGAAGAAGGCCATTATCCCATCTCCTCAATGTGTCGATGGTCCAGTGTCTCTAGATCTGGGTACTACTCCTGGCGCGACCGACCCCAGTCGCAGACGGCCATCAGGAGGGAGGAGCTGGCCATTATTATTAAGGACTCTTTTGAGGACTCTGATGGCACCTACGGGTACCGGCGCATCCAGGTGGTCCTGGAGCGGCTCGGTGTGCGGGCCGATGGGTCCACGATCCGCGCCATCATGCGTGACCTGGGGCTGCAGGCCGCACAGCCGCGGGCAAAGGTCCGAACCACGGTGCCGGCCCAGGACCTGGATGAGCGGCCGGACCTGCTCAGGCGGGACTTCACCGCAGATGAGCCCGGCAAGAAGCTGTGCGGGGACATCACCTATGTCAGGACGTGGACCGGATTCGTCTACCTGGCGACCGTTCTGGACTGCTGCACGAAAAAGGTGGTGGGTTATGCGATGGCCGACCACATGCACACGTCCCTGGTGTGCCAGGCCATTGATATGGCGGTCAGGAGATGCCCGATTGACAGGGGTGTGACGATCTTTCATTCGGACCGAGGTAGTCAGTACACGTCTCAAAGATTCCTGGACCGCCTCAACTCCTATGGTATTCGTCCCTCGGTGGGGCGTACGGGGGTGTGTTGGGACAATGCGTGGGCGGAGTCATTCAATGCCACGCTCAAGAATGAGAGAGTCCACCGAATGGTGTATCCCACGAAGGACAAGGCGGTCAAGGATATTGCCTCGTGGATCGAGCTGACATACAATCATGTCCGCCTTCACTCAGCCCTGGGATACCGCGCCCCTAACGAGGTCGAACGCGATTTCCTGGACCTGAAGAAGGCAGCCTGAAGCAAGAAAACAAGCACTGTCCGAAAAACACCTGGCAGTCCACTTGTCGGGGACGCCCCGTGTTGTTCTCCCCATGGCAGATGACCGGGGTGCTGGGAAGGATGAGGCACAGCGGGCGGCCGCGGGTCTGTCGGTTGGCCGGCCCCTACGAGACACGACGAGAGGACGACGGATGCCGCCCACGCACCTTCCCCTCGTTGTCCGCCTCGGCGGGATCCGCGCGCTGCTGCGCTTCTGCGCCATCATGACTGCGGGCCTGGTGGCCGCGCTCTCACCGGTGGCCGTGGTGGTGTGGGCGCCCTCCCTCGCCGCCGTCATGCTGCTGCCGGCCCTTGTGGGCGTCGGCGGGATCACTTACTACCTGCGGCGCGGTGTGTCCGCGCGCCGGATGGCCCAGGAGGCTCGGCGCGCCTACTCCCGGGTCACCTACGACTACGAGGCCACCGAGCTCCAGGCGCGCCTCGTCCCGGAGGTCGAGTCGCGCGGCGCCCGGGTCATGGCCGACTACCGCTGGTTGCGTGACGAGTACGAGGACCTGACCCGCTCCTGGCAGGACCTCGGCAGCCCGCGCGGCACCCAGTGGTTCGAGCCGGGGATGTTCGCGCGGGTCACCGAGCTCGAGCGGCGCTCGGCCGTACTGGACTCGACCAGTGACGTCATCGTCAGTCATGCCGCCTTCCTGACCCTGTCCTCCCGGTGGGAGCGGATCTGGCAAGACGAACAGCGTCCGGTCCTGGAGGACCTCGACCTGCTTCTGGACCTGTGCCAGTGGATCGACTCCTATGCGTTCACTCCATACAGCACGGTGGAGGCTCGCGAGCTGGTCCGGGCCCACCATCAGCGCCTGAGTGAGATGACCGCTGAGGCTGTCTGCCGGCCTGCTGCAGCCCTCCGCGGCGCTTGATGAGGCTCGCCTGGATCAGGGGCCGACGTCCGCCGTTCCGCGAACGTTCTGGAGTGGACAGCAGCTGGTGTCGACTCTCCTCTCGGTCCCACCGACCCCGACGTCCAGCACTGGATGCACGCCTCGCAAGGGGTGGACGTCGTCAAGCCCGGGGGCGATGCCGAGAGCCTGGACTACGCCGGTGCCTACGCCGCGGCCGGTGCGGGAATCGGTCCACATGCGCCGATGCGCAGGGGATTCCTCGGGGATGGGACCTTCCCGGGACGGTGACGTTGGTACGGCTGACGTTGGCCGCTCGACGACGAACTAAATATACATGGTTCAAGACGGATAATTAATGCTGCTAACCTCGACCTACTGAGAGTAGACGCGGCACATCGTTCGAGGCCGGCTCGATTATCAACAAGGAATGTCATGAAGCAATCTGCGATTGTCCGTCTTGGAGGTCTTCGAGCGGTCACATCTTTTGTGATGAATATTGCTGGAGCGTTGATCGCGATCCTGCTTCTGCCGGCGGTGCTCCTGTATCCTTCCGCATCTGGACATCGTCCCGATGTGGCCGTTCGCGACGAGGCCGGTATTTATCACGAGCAGACTCTTCGCCGCGGCCTGGTGGAGCAGAACTACGATCGTGAGGTTCGCATCGTGGTGCTCTCGGTTCCCGGAGCCGGCATCAGCAACATTGATGAGGAGACTGTCAAGTACGCGGGTGACGACGCACAAGGCTCCTCCTGGCTCAGGGGCTCCGACGTCGATAGCCTGGTGGACGGAACGGTTCTCTTCGTAGTGGCACCAGAGTCTCACTGGGTGCGTTGCTACGCGGCGAAGGACCTGCAGCTGTCTGCCGACAAGCGCACAGCCATCGAGAACGCGGCGGGAAGCCACTATGCTCAGGGCGACTGGGATGGCGGGACCGTGGCGATGGGGCGGCAGCTGGCGACATACATCGGTTCAGGCGATGGAAGTAGCACGATGATGTGGGTGGCCGGTGCGATCCTCGCCTTCATGGCGGGAAGCGGATGGCTTGCCTTCTACATGTGGCGGGGGATGACCGCCCGGCGGCGAGCTCAAGGGGCGTACCGGGACATGATGCGGATCGTCTACACCTACGATCTCACCGAGTTGCAGGCGGGAACCCTGCCGGAGGGGTCCCGCCAGAGCCGGGACGTTGGTTCCGACTACCGACGATTCCGCGACGAGTACGACACCGTCAGCCAGAAGTGGAAGGACTTCGGGGAACCTCGTGGTGCTCAGTGGTTCGGTCGCGGTGTTCTTGCTCAGGCGACTCGTCTCGCCGAGAGGACTGCCAGTTTGGCCGACCTCGACGCCGCTGTGAACTCCGGCGCCGTGACTCGGGCGGACACGCTCCCGAATCCTGGGGGTGCTGCTCTGTGAAGAAGCTGCCAACAGTCTCCGAGCTCGGTGGGATACGAGCGATCCTCGGGTATGCGGGTAATCTCCTCATTGGTGTGGCGCTTGTGGTCGCACCATTCATCATCAACGGTGGACAATCCCCCTTCTACCCCGCGAAACAATTTCACCCGACGGTGGAGATCCATGATGAGCCCGGTGTTCTTCATCAAGACCATGTCAAGGCGGAGCTTGAGAAGCTCACCTTTCGGCAGCCGACCCACATCGCTGTGGTGGATGTGACCAGCTCGAGAGTTCAGAACCTTGAGCAGGAGGTTCAGAACTACGCCCGCACCCATCCCACCGACGTCCCCTGGATATCATGGGAGGATTCTGAGCACTGGGCTGATAACGTGTTCGTGATCGCCGGTGCGCCCAACGCCAACTATGACGAAAGCCTCGAGGGGCAGATAGCCGGGTACTACTACGGATCCCAGCTGCAGATCAGTGAGGAGGGAAGGGAGGAAGTGTGGGATGCCGCGGAATGGAGAATTATATTCGACGACGATGATGAGCGCGTTATAGAATCAGCAGAAGTCGCATCCGGCTACATTGGGTATCAGTTGGATCCTGCCAGGATGTGTGCCCAATTCACGTTATTCTTCATCTTCTTCATCGCTGCGAACAAGTGGATTCGATACTATTTAGGTCGAGGGAAACGAGCGATGTCCGGCATTGAAGAAGCGCGTGAGGCGTACTCTCAGGCGATGGCCGGGCGCGCGGCTGTCAGTGGCTACCTTCGACTCATCCCTGCTGGTGACATCTACGGCGTTCAAGTGATCGCCCGGTATAAGGTGCTTCAGCGGCACTATCGCCGACTTGAGCGCGCCTGGAAGATCATAGGGAACCCCATCGGCCTTCAGTGGTACGGAATGAGGCGTGGTCGTCTTGCTGAGTACGCCAAGGCCTACTCCGTGCAGCTCCGCGCCATGCAGCAAACGGTTGTCAACTGTGCGCAGCTCTTAGCGAGGAGAGGGACCTGGCAGGAATCATGGGAAAACGAGTACGCGCTCGTGCAGCGAGATATTGCGGCAGTAGCACGTATCTTCTCCTATATCCCGAAGGAACATAAATCATTCTCGAATGAGGCGCTGAACTGGGTGAAACTGAAGCGGGCTGAGCTTGACGCCACTGCCACGAAGGTATTAACCGGAGTAATGCCCCCATCCGATGCTTTTCGTGAACTGAATCATCTATCCATCGAGGCGAAAAAGTTCGCAGAGAATGCGGTTGGCAAGTTATTTCGCGGTCCCTTCAAGCGGGTGCGTTATAAGAAATTCAGAAAATATCTGACAACCTACGGGCAGGAGGTCCCGAAGCGTGCGAAGGATGTTCTGAGACCTTCTTCCAAGCCTCAGTTCATAGTCAGTGTTCATGGCGTTTATCTTGCGAAACCCTCGGACTCTTCTGATGACTACCAGATCTTCTCCAACGTTTCCATGACTGTTCGTATGAACCCCCAATCTCCGGCCGCTTCCTTTGTTGCCTTGAGGACGGAGGTTCCGGGCCCCATGTCTGTGTATTCGCCAGTCCGTGACATATCGGATGCCTATTTTTATGCCATAGCGATGCCGGCAGTGGATGAAAAGTCCAAGGCCAAGAAGAAGCGAAAGGGTGGGTTGAGGCGCGCATGATTCAAAAAAAACATGAACGTAAAGGAGGCGGGTCGTCGAGTGCGATCTCATTTGCGGCCAATGTATTACTGTGTGCGGCCATGATTCTTACGCTGCCAGTCATGATTTTTTTCTCCCCGATGCTGGGGTATGCGCCGACTGTCAGTGTGCATGATCAAGCGGGAGTGTTTGATCGTGAGTTGTTGGAGCGCGAGCTGGGGGAGTTGAGGTTCCGTCAGGACGTTCGTTTTGAGGTCATTTCTCTGACCGGATGGGGGAATACGAACCTGGATGCGGCTGTGGCGTCGTTTGCAGACCAGGAGTTGGAGTACAAGAATGATATTAGAACGGTTGACTATAGGAACTGGAAGGAAGGAGTCGTTATCATCGCGGTGGCGCCCCGCGCACATCAGGTCGGCGTGTATCCGGGTGCCGATGTATCGCTTAAACGTTCGGAGCAGGTCGCCATTCAGGATGCCGCGGTGACACAGTTCTCTCACCAGGACTGGAATGGTGGCGTTCTGGCTATTGGAAATAGGGCTGAGACGTACTTGGGTGCCTACGGTAGTGGACGTGCACGTGCAGCCGTCGCCATTGCTGCCGTCATAAGCCTTTGGGGCGCAGGAAAATTATTTTTCTATCTTCGTCGCGGTATTACTTCTCGTCGGATGGCAAGGCTCGCGGCCAGTTCCTATGGACAAGTGACCTATGATTATGACTCGACTGCTCTGCGAGTAGGCACCCTTGATCCAAGTGCTCCCGAATCGCGAGAGCTCGCAGCGCGCTATGAGCGTTTTGAGCGGGACTACCGTAATGTGACGCTTGCGTGGCAGGAGTTCGGTGACCCGCAGGGTCTCGACTGGTTCGGTAAAAGCGTGTATGACAGCGCGAAGAGCCTGCAGGAGCGTTCGGCGGCACTCGACGATGGTGATGACGTTATTGTGGATACGGTTTCAATATTGACGATGTCGCCCACATGGTCGCGAGCTTGGGAGAAGCAGCAGGAGCCGATCCTGGAGAAATTGAGAGCAGTCATGCGAATGGCCGGATCGGTGCGTCGGCGTAGTGCCGTCGACCGTGAGAGCATCGCACGATGGGTGGCCCAACAGAATCGGAGGCTCGGAGAGCTGACCGTTGAGCTCGACAAGCGTGAGGCGGCCCCAGTTGAGGCGTTGGCCGAGCTGGATGAGCTGTCTGGCGTCATTGATCTCGTGGTCGCGGCGCTTGAGCAGCGACAGGAAGCAGTCGTTGAGGCGGTCATAACGTCCAGCGTGCCAGTTGACTAGTTCAGCTCGGCGTGTACCCAACGATTTCAGATCCCTGAATTCCTACCATGAGTCCTGAGTCGCCCAAGCTCGTGATGATGTGTGATGAGGAAGTAGGGGGTGTGATGACGTGCGCGGTCTGCGTATCGATGACAAGGGATGTATTGTCGTTCACCTCTTGATCTACGCCGCCTATTCTGTAGGTTGAGACGGCCAGGACTTGTTGATCGCTGGACAGGTTCCAGTGGATTTGGAGCTCGCCTCGTGCTGGCGCGTAGATGAAGGAGCCCTCGAATGGAAGGGTTATTGGGTTTCCATTGAATGTGCACGCGCTTGTCGTGGTGCACTCGATGATGTATTTCGCCCAGGACGTGTCGCCTGATTCGTAGGCCTTCCGGAACTGTTCCAGTGTTGGAATTCCGGATTCAGAGAGGAGAAGTGGAGCATTGCTTCCCGACAGATTAAACGACCCAATACGCTCCCCCTGGAGTGAGTAGGTCTCGGCGGTGTCAGATTTATTAGGGATGCGGACCCATCCGTCTCGGGCCGGTATGTAGTTGGCTTCTACGCCAGGAGTGGTTTTCATTGAAAAGTGTGGTGATCGTTCCATCTGCGAGGTTCATGATGCCAGTATTGTTGGACTTGTGTCCTTTTGGCTGAGATAGATGGACGAGGGGGCTTGGTGCGGAACCGTCTCCCGCGACCCCGAAGGCGACAGGTTCAACTTGCTGGTCGTATTGACGCTCCCAGCGCTGTTTTGGAGCTCCGTTATTCCACTCCCAGGCAGCACAGTGGTTGGTGTGTTCATACATGCTGCACGTGAGGGCGAGCTCGGGGGACATGACGTAGGGTAAGTCGTCGGTTGACCAGGGTGCACGTTCAATGGTCCCATTGATGGGGTTAAGAAGTTCATAGTCGAGAACCATGTGACCTCCCCACCAGGGGTTGCCACCCCAGGCATCGGCGCTCTTGGATGGCACCTCCCATATTTTTTTTAGCTGATTGTTTTCGAGGTGATATCCCGTCAAACCTGTAGGAGTGTCCTTTGGGGCTGATTCAACGACAAAATATTTTCCGCATCTTGAGACGTGCGGATAGCTGATCTGCATGTTTTGGGTGGTGTCCGTTGTCAAGCGCCATGCCTCGTGCCACGTCGCCCCGGCCGGAGGGCGCGTGTCGGTGGAGGGACCGCAGGAGATGGTCTCGTTCGTCTTGGCCGGCGCCTGCCAGGTCGAGAAGGCCGGCGCCTTCGGCTCGGTGAGGGATGAGGCCATGACGGGGCCCTGTCGTGCCCACGCCTGGGCGATGGACAGGGAAGCGGTCACCATGATGAGGACGAGCGCGGCGGTGAGTGAACGACTTCGGAAGATCGTTCGAGCAAGACGCACACACAGGTGCCGAAGGTTCGCCGCACTGAATCGCATGGGGATAGCATTCACTATTTCTCGCGGCGTCGTTGTCGTTCTGCCTGTGATGTGACGGCAGGGCGATGGGGAGAGCTGCCGTGAACCGCGAGTGAACAGCGCCATGGGGCGGCGACGGGCCGTCGTCGGCCTGGGTGGGGCGCCACGCGGCCGGTAGGCTGACGGGCATGTCGAAGAAGAAGCGCCACGGGCGCCGTCCGGCCGCCGCATCGGCCAAGCCCCGCAAGCAGAGCATCGAGTTCGTCGCCCGCCCCTTCGCCGCTCTGCCGGCCGAGGAGGACCTCGTGGCGATGGCCCAGATCATCCCGGCCGCCACGGCCACCGTGCGCCTGACCGAGGAGTACGGCGGCCATCAGGTCCAGCTCGTCACGCTCCTTCCCGAGTTCGTTCAGGGGCTCAAGCGCTCCGACGGCGAGGTCCTCGTGGCCATGCAGACCTCCATGCACTCCGGGGACGCCTCCCGCGACGTCGCCGCCGCCGTCCTGGCGACTCTTGAGCTGCCCGAGGGGCAGGCCCTGCGCACCGACGGACTGCCCGAGCCCGGCCCGCGCCTCCAAGACATCCTCGACACCAGCGAGCCGCCGGTGGTCTCCGTGCGCGAGACCTTCGACTTCTGGGTCGACCCCCAGGCCGGTGCCGGTGACGCGCAGGCCCGCCAGGTCATTGAGGAGGCCATCGAGCGCGCCAAGGAGGAGATCGCCCCGACCCGGCCCGTGCCCGGCGTCGAGCACGCCTACTGGTGCCGGCTGGGTACCAAGGAGTTCGTGCGCTGGGCGCGCGGGGAGGACGAGGACGAGTTCTTCAACGCCTTCGCCCGCATCCACGCCGCCCGCGAGTCCGACCTGGAGGAGGGGGGCGCGCTTCGTCGGCGCCTTCCGGGCCAACGGCCTGGCCATCCCGGTGTGGGAGCTCGTTCCCGGCACGGAGGCCGAGGAACTCACCAAGCCGCTGCAGGCCATGGGCAAGTGCCTGGAGGCCGCACTGGCCGACTCCAGCCCCCTGAGCCCCGAGGTCCGCCGTGCCAAGGCCGGCATCATCTCCCGGCAGGTCAACCTCTGAGCCCTTCTCGCCGAGCCGGGCATCTTTCGCCCAGCCCTCCGGAATGTCTGTGGGGCACCGCGAAGAATGCCCGGCTCGACGTTGCTCAGGTCTCGGCGATGCTCAGGCGCCGGCGGGTCACGCGCGGCAGGCCGCGTCCGTAGAGAGTGCCCTCCTTCGCCTTGACGGCGGCGACGAGCACGAAGCTCAGTGAGATGAGCAGCGCCCAGCTGCCGAACTTGCCGGCATGCACCAGGTGCCAGCCGTCGGCCTGGTCGGGGTAGCGCCAGGCGCTCAGTGCCGTGGCTAGTTCTCCGCCAGCCAGAGGAATCCACCGATGAGGGTGAAGGCCACCGTCGTCGGCATCCAGTAGCGGTCCCCACCGACAGTGAAGTGGACGGCGCTTCCCCACAGGGCGATGAGGAAACCGGCGGCGATCACCCAGCGCAGGTCGACGATGGCGTGATGGGTGAAGAAGTTGAGGTAGGCGGCCACGGCCAGCAGACTCACCGGCCACCACCGAAAGCCTCCCACGTGCAGGTCGAGGCGCCGGAAGGCCTGGCAGATGTAGGAGCCGACGGAGGCGTACATGAATCCGGAGAAGACCGGCACCCCGCCGACGCGTACCGCTCCCGCGTCCGGATAGGCCCAGGAGCCGGTGTGTACCTTGAACACCTCCAGCGCCAGCCCGATGAGGTGGAAGACGCAGATGACGCCGAGCTCGCGCCAGGTCTCCTGCTTCAGGGCCACGAAGGCGATCTGCACCACGACGACGTAGATCAGCAGGGCGTCGTAGCGGGCGATCGGCGGATCCGTGTAGTTCCAGATCAGAGCGCTGGCAGCGAGCCCCTGCGAAGATGGCGATGGCGAAGGCGCAGCAGGCCAGGCTCCAGGAGGGCGAACTGGACCAGGCGGCGGGGGAGCAGCCGCCACCGACTCAGAGGGAGACGAGCGGTATCGGGCACGACTGAAGTATGCCGTGCCGCGACGTCGGCTCGGTGGATGAGAACCCCTGAGACTCCGGCCCCGACGGCGTCAGAATGCCCCTGGTCGGAAGGACACGCGCCCGGCCGCGCGGAATGTTCCCGTCGAGACGGCGCGTGACCACTGAGAGGACGGCCCCTGTCCGAACTCGACGACCATCTGGCCGACACCATCACCGGATCGAACGCAGTGCTCGCTTGAGGATCCGTTCTGTGGCCGGGGTGGGCGACTCCTCCTGCCAGCGCTCGCAGAGCTCCACGGCCCAGGCGGGCTGTGTCTTGGCGGCGTCGTTGACCCAGTTCGCCACAGAGTCCTGCACGTAGTGGGAGGGTCGGCACGCAGCGGCTCGAGCAGTGGAAGGCCCCGCTCGGGCTCCTTCTTGAGTGCGGGGATGTGCCGTGCCCACACACCGCGTGGACGCAGCGACTCGCTGGCGAAGCGCCGAATGCGCTCCGAGGGTTCCGAGGTCCATGGCCGCAGTGCGCGGATCGCCTCGTCGAGCCGGGGCGCCAGGTGCGGACGCACTGCCATCCATGCCCACTCGCGCACTCCGAAGTGCGGGTCGTCCGCGGCCGGTCGTGCCAGGGCCAACAGCGTGTCGACGTCGGCGTCCTTCTCCGGAGCGACCAGGGCGAAGACTGCCCAGCCCCGGACTGTATCGGCTGGGTGGTCGGCGAGATCCTGGCAGGCGGAGCGACCAAGGTGCGTATACAGCGCTTCGCCCATGGCCTGCATGCGGGCCAGGATGCCGAGCGAGTCGGCATGCTTGGCCGCTTCAAGCAGATCCTCTGGCGCGTCCGGCACCACCTGCGTCAGAAGCGTGGACTGGGTGATGGCCAGGATCTCCGCCAGTGTTCGGGACTCGTCTCGTCCCGAGCTCAGGTCGGCTTGGCGCTCTGCGGTGATACCCGCGGCGGGGCTCATGCGTCACTTCACCACGAGCCGGGCCACGCGCTTGAGGTGCTTCTTGTGCTGGCGTCGGCTAACCTTGCCCACCTTGCCGAAGTTGACCCAGGTCCGCCCGTGCATGCCCACCTGCTTGATGGCGGCGCCCAGGAACACCGAGCCGACGTAGTTGCCGCAGAACCGGCGCAGGAACCAGGTCGGGGCGGTCGAGGTAGTGAGCACCAGGACCTGTTTGATGTGGGTGAGGTGTCCCTTCACCCCACCAGTGGCCGTCGGGTGGTAGGCCCAGTTCTGCTTCATGACCTTGTCGACGAAGCCCTTGACGATGGCGGGCAGCTCGCTCCACCAGATCGGGGCGATGACAATGATGCGCGAGGCCCCATCGATGAGCTTCTGGTAGTGGCTCACCAGTGGGTCCAGCGTGCCGCCCTCCCTGTACAGGGCCAGCTCCTCGGTGGGCATGCGCGGGTCGAAGCCGTCGGCGTAGAGATCGACGACGTCGTAGGGCCTGCCCGCCTTGTCCAGGGCGGAGGTGGCGGCCTCGAGTATGGCGCGGTTGAAGGAGCCGTCGTAAGGGTGGGCGTAGATGATGAGAGTGCGGTCGCCCGTCTTCTTGAGGATCTTCTTGGCTGTCATCAGCTATCTCCAATCGTGACGATGGTGCGCAGGGCTGCGCGGATGAAGGCGGCGTCGGCGGTGGTGGCGCCGACGGCGATGAGCTGGGTGTAGCCCTGCAGGCAGGACCACACCAGGAGGTTGAGTGGTGCCGGGTCGGTTCCCCGCTGCGAAGCCAGACGGTCCACCTCGCCGCAGGTCAGTGCCAGCAGCGGGTGCTCGTCGGGGCGGTCGAGTGCCGCGATGGCCGTGGGGCTGACCTGGTTGAACTCGAAGAGATGCGGGTGCTCGGCGGCAAGATCCACCAGGAGGGTCCCGATGCCGATGAGCGACTCGATCGGATCGTCCTGGATGAGGGCATCCGCGCGCTCGCCCAGCGAGGCGGACAGCTGGCGTGCTGCGGCCTCGAAAAGGCTGGTCTTGGACGGGAAGTGCTTGTAGCACGCGGGTGTGGTCACTCCGCAGGCGCGGGCCACTCCGCTCAGCGTCACTGTGTGCCACCCGTTGGAGTCAATGAGGTCCAGGGTGGTGTCGATGAGTCGCTGACGGGTGTCCGTACTGCGCCGATCGGTCTTCACATCAGGTAGGTTAACTAATTTCACCTACCTGTCAAGGGGGTGGGGTATGGTTGCGCACACGTGGAACTCGCTGTCAATGACGAGTGACCACGATGTGGTCGGATCGGGCCTGGCTGATGTGGCTCGAAGGTGGGGGCCACCTGCCTGTGAGCGCTGCCAACGGCGGCAGCGCGGCGAAGTCGGAGAGTCACCGAGATGCCTCTGACCTGCGCGGATATCGGTACGGGTGAACCGTGGCCGCAGATCCTTGACACCGTCGGCACGGCGTCATTGAATCGTGTCACGTCCATCACAGCAGGACGACAGCACGACGAACACCTCGCGCCGGGGCGGCCCGGCCCGTCCAGGATGAGAGGAGCACTGATGACCCGTACCGTTTGCGGCTCCGCGCCGCGGTCGACGGCCGTGCGCGTCAACCTGCTGCGTCCTTGTTCATCGGCCGGCCGGCGCCATCGATGCCTCTCGACCGCTATCCAGTAGCCACCCGCTGATCTCCGGCCTCCGCCTTCAGGTGCCCGCGCCGATCAGAGGGGGTGGGCCTCGGCTCCTCGCGTCCGCTACTGAAGGACCGGCCCGGGCTCGTCACCGAGTCTCGCACCTCGGGATCAGACCAGCACCAGTTCCCATCCGCGTCCGCCGCCTTCCCGCGGGGCGGGACGCCCTCCGATTCATCCACTTCTTTTCGCTGTCAGATCCATGATGCCTATGGACCTTTGTTTCGGTTCCTGGCACCCTGGTGAGACGGCAATGTCGCCGCCGGGCCCGCACGCCATGCGGCGAGTGAAGCGAAAGGCCTGTTGTCATGACCGATGACCCCTCGAACTACTCTCCATCCGGACCCGCTGTACCTCCGACCGTCTCCCGCACGCAGGACGCCCCCACCGGTGCAGCGGACGTCACACCTGCGTCCGTCACCAGCCCGGTGAGCACCGGGCCACCCGAGCGGCCGCCAGTCCACCCGCAGCACCCGAGCTCAGGAGCCTGGCGGGCCGTCCGCACGGCCGGTGCCCCCTTGAGCGTGCGTGAGGTCGAGGCGGCGGCCTCCGGGGCGCCCGCCGCTCACACCTCCGCCCAGGCCGCCACCCGCTCCTCGGTCCGTTCACCTTCCGAGACCGCGGCGGCCGGCGTCGTCCTGCGCGATCTTGCCGATGAGTACGCCCAGCTCCTGTGCGCCCACGATCCCGAGGCGGCCGCACGCACCGGCCTGCCCGGCGGAGCCATCCTGCCCGACTACTCGCCCGCGGGACTGTCCGAGCGCCTCAGTGCCGAGCGCTCCCTGCGTCACCGCGTGGCCGCCGTCGACCGCTCGACCGGCTCCGACGAGCTTCTGCGCCGCCACCTCCTGGAGCGTCTGGAGACCTCCATCCAGTTCATCTCCGCCGGGGAGGAGGGAGGCAACCTCGGTTTCCTCTCCTCACCGTTCCAGCAGATCGCCCGTCAGCTGCACCGGCCCCCCGAGACTCCCGACCGCGCCGGCTCCGACGAGGCGGACCTCGCCGAGGCTGAGGCCAAGTGGGAGGACGCCTGGAACCTGCACCGCACCCGTCTGGAGGCGCTGCCCGCCGCCCTGGAGGGGCTGGCCGCCTCCCTGGCCGCCTCGGCCGAGGTCGGTGCGATCGCCCCGCTCAGCCAGGTCGACGTCGTCGCCGGGCAGGCCCGCGACCTCGCCCGACGCCGGACCCGGGGACTGCCCGAGGACCTGCCGGCCACCCTGCACGTCCAGCTCCAGGAGGCGGACATCGTCGCCCGCCGCGCTGCGCTGGACTTCGCCTCGCACCTGCGCACGACGCTCTCGCCGCGGGCGCCCCAGGCCGAGGGGGTCGGCCCTCAGCGCCACGCCCTGTGGATGCGCCGCGTCCTGGGCACCCGGGTGGACCCCGAGGAGACCTACGCCTGGGCCACCGAGGAGCTGGGGCGGGTCATCGCCGAGCAGGACGCCATCGCCGTCGACGTCCTGGGGGCCGACGCCGATGCCGGCAGCCTCAACCGGCACCTGCGCGCCGACCCGACCCACGCCCTGCGCCCGGAGGACTACACGACCTGGGCGCAGGAGGTCGCCGACGAGGCCTGGGACGCCGTTGTCGGCCGGTTCCTCGACCCGCCCGACGGCCTGGGTCGCCCCTGGGTGCGCCTCGGGGATCCCGGAGACGGCGTGGTCCACTACGAGGAACCGCGCGGTACCGGCGGGGAGCGCCGGCCCGGCATCGTCATGCGCTCCCTGGCCGACGGCGAGCAGCTGGTGTGGCCGTGGATGGAGCGCACCACGGTCCTGCACGAGTCGGTCCCGGGCCACCACGTCCACGTCGGTGCGCACGCCACCAGCACGCGCTTGACCGCGTGGCAGCGCTACCTGGGAGCCGTCCCCGGATGCGACGAGGGTTGGGGTCTGTACGCCGAGTCCCTCGCCGACGAGCTCGGGCTCATGCCCACGCCCGAGGACCGCTTCGGCCGCCTGGCGGCACGCCGCTGGCGCCTGGCCCGGGTCCTCGTGGACCTGGGCGTCCACTCCCGGCTCCCCGTGCCCGATGACGTCGCGGCCCTCCCGGGGGCCTGCCGCGAGTGGAACCGTGCGACCGTCACCGCCGTGCTGCGCCACCACACCGTGATCTCCGAAGGGCGCCTGCGCTTCGAGGTCTCCCGGCACCTGGGGTGGCCGGCCCAGCCGCTGGCCTACGCAGTGGGTGAGCGGGTCTGGCGGGTCGGTCGGCGCAGCGCTCAGGCGCAGGCCCGAGCCGAGGGTGGTGAGCTGGACCTGCGCGCCTTCCACAACCGAGGGCATCGACCTGGGCAGCGTGGGGCTCGATCTGCTCGCAAGCGCCTTGCACTGACCTGCACGAAGGATGCAGAGGCGGAGCAGCGGGGGCCGGCCGTTCGTCGGCCGGCCCCCGGGGTCGCCCGTGGGCCGGTCATGTCTCCGTTGCGCCCGACGGGATCTGTCGGAGGCGGGCGTGCCGCGACGTGAATGCCCCTGCCTCCTGCATCGATGAGCCGGGGCGGCGAGTGCTGCGGCTGGGCGGTTCGCGTTGAGGGCCAAAGGCGTGCCGGGGCGGCAGGGGAGTCGCCCCGGCACACGGAAGGACGCGAAATGCGCCGGCGGAACCCGGCTCCGTTGACGGGCTCCTTACCTCCACTGTGCCACGAGAACCGGGTGTGACATGCCGAAACGGGCAACTTTAGCGCCTGAATGAGGAAATGTGATTCATTGCAGCAAAATTTCTCAGTTTCTCCGGGGACCGTGGTCCTATGATGAAGGTTTGACACAAAATCACTGAAGAAAGGCTGGGGGTGGTTGCCTTCCTGCTGCGTCACACCGGCGTGTCGCTGTGGCTGGCGAGAGGTGCTCAGGGTGTCGCCGGCGCGCGTCCACTGCGCGGGGAGCCTGAAGAATCCGCGCCCCGTAGGACGAAAGCAGAGAACTTGACGGGCCTCACAAGACGGGCGCGCGGTAACGGGGCGCTCAGGTATCGGCTGGAGGCCGGGAGTCTGGATACCCTGGGGGCGTGAGTTCCAACAAGCGGCCCGACCAGCGCGTTGCCGTGGTCATCCCTGCCAAGGATGAGGCTGAGCGCATCGCCACCACTGTGCGGGCCTGCCGCTCCATTCCGCGGGTGGACCTCGTCATCGTCGTCGACGACGGCTCGACCGATGGAACTCAGGACCACGCCCGCGCCGCCGGCGCCGTGACGGTCCGCCACTCCGTCTCGCGCGGGAAGGCCTCCGCCATGGAGACCGGGGCCTCCGTCGTCGCCATGCGCGACTACTCCGACGGTCCCGCCCGGCTGCTGCTGTTCATCGACGCCGACCTGGGGGACTCGGCTGCCTCCTGCGCCGAGCTGGTGCCCCCGGTCGTCGACGGCGTCGCCGACATGTCCATCGCGGTGCCCCCCAAGCAGTCCGGGGCCGGTGGCCGCGGCCGGGTCGTGCGCGCCGCCAGGCGCGCCATCTCACTGGCCACCGGGTGGCTGCCGGTGGCGCCGCTGTCCGGTCAGCGATGTCTGAGCCGTGAGGGCCTACGAGAAGGCGGTGCCCCTGGCCGACGGCTGGGGGTGGAGGTCGGTCTGACCATCGACGTCCTCGTGGCCGGACTCGCCGTCATCGAGGTCCCCTGCGACATCACGCACCGCGTCACCGGTAACGACCGGGCCGGCACGATGCACCGGGCCTCCCAGTACAAGGACGTCCTGCGGGCCGTGACCCGGCGCAAGCTGCGCCGCCACCGCGTGCCGCGCGCCTCCTTCGAGAAGGCGGCCGCCGAGCAGGACCACTTCATCGCCTACCGCGCCGTGCCGCAGCCCCCCAAGGCCGACGACGACGTCGAGGCTGCGGACAAGCCGCACGATGCTGACGGCTCGCAGGCTGGAGATCGCTGACGAGCGCGGCGTGCTGTCCTTAGAAGGCATCGCCTGAAGTGCAGAATCATAAGTCGGCACAAGGAGTAGGAAGCTCTGTTGGACTTGTCGGCTAACATGGATCTACATCGCTTCATAATCAGGCCAAAATTCTGCGAGACCAGAAGCCAGACTATGTTAATAATCCCTCCATTAGGTGAAGGAGGTGTTGTTAGAAATTGAGGTCGCTGAGGGTGGTCAATTCACTGAGGGCATATTCACAAGGCTAGCTTAACTCCAGCATTTGCACAGGTCAGAGCAACTTTGGTGGATGCTATGAATAAGCCTCACTGACTTGAGCATTTCTCGGTGTTGAGGATGGGGCTAGTTCAAGATGAAGAGTGTTGGTAGTGATGAAGTGAGCGACATGACGTCCGATAGGCTCTTGTGATCCTCGATGGTGGAGGCGCTTGAAGGCGGGGTGCGTGACGCTGATGATCCTTCTGGTGGTGACCGGAGGGGTGCTCTATTGGGTGGCGGTCAGTATGGACCCCAGCCTGGGGGCCGGAGTCATATCGGGTGCGAAGTGTTGGTAAGACGGCCGCAAAAATACCTGTCCTCCGATCCAGATGTCGTGTCAGCGAAGGTCGACCACGCTGAAGGCGACAAAAAGTGGTAGTGTCGTCAGTGTGGGTGCTTCTCTCAAGGACGGTACGAGCGTTCACAAGGCTGCGGATCTGGTGGCCTCTGTGCAGCGGAGAACACTGGAAAAGGAGCCGAAGTACGGGGGCACCTTGGAGGTATCACTATCCTGGAAAATAGGGGGCAATGACATCGACGTCAACATCAATTGCCGCCGAGATGCGAACCGTATCCGGGCGGACATTCTGCGCGCGATCAACCCCGCCGGGGAGCCGAAAGCCATCCAGGGAGACATTGACGAGCGTGCGGGGGCCGACAGTTGACTACGGGGTGGTGACTGCAACGCCGCCCTCACTGACTCAGGCGGGAAGTCCTCATTCTGTGAAGACTTTCACCTTGAGCGGCTGGAAGGTGAGCTCGACCAGTAGTGGAACAGGGGATTCGTTCGCCAAGGCCCCATTCGAGCAAATCATCGCTGCTGCTGGTCACGCCGGTCAGAATGGGGCAATCGTGGCCTCACCGTTCGGCGACGGAACCTCAATTCTATTATCGGGACTCGTGTCGGAACCCGGCGACGTCCTCAGCGTCGATAAGGCTGCCGCCATCGTCCACGGTCTTGCGGACTGCCGCAGTCTTGGTATCTCACGTTTGATGATCGACACGGTACAGCAAGACTCCTCCAGCCCCTCTCAGTTTGGAGTTCACGTGCCAGGATGGGCAGTTCACCGCTAATGATGATCACTCCTCTGATGGTCGTGAGGCAGAGGTCCTCCAACACGCTGCCGCGCTATGAAGGCGATGTGCTCGACCGTCCTTGTGCGCCTGGAACGATGCGCCGGCGTCGGTGGAGATGACGAGACGCTGTGAAGGAGTTGCCGAGCAGCAGCATCAGCGCCAGCAGGGCGGGGCGGCGGCCGCCAGGATGAAGCCGGCCATCGTGACGCCGGAGTCGTTGACCAGGACGGCCACGAGAGTCAGCACCCCCAAGGACTTCAGCGCCGTCGTCCCCCATCGCCCGGACAGGGGTACTCCGCGCGTGGGGGGACAGGAATCCGGTCCCTCAGCGCGCACCATGTCCCCGTGGGCGGCGGGGGCGAGCCAGGCGTAGGGGCTTGTGCCGGAGCGCCAGGCCCGCACCTGCCGGCGCCCCCCACCACAGGGCCGCGGCCGCGAGGGGCCGCGGTGCAGGCCAGGGCGATCGCCGTGAGCGGCCTCGTGATGAAGGGGCCGACCAGTGCGTACGCCTTGCGCCCCAGCACGCCGGCGGCCGAGCCGTCGGCCACCTGACGGGCGAAGCGTCCCAGGTGCGTGGGCCCACCGGGCCGAAGAAGATCGACGACGGCGAACCCGCTCACCACCAGGACTGTTGCGGTCCCGATGCCCAGCCAGCGCCGCCGGGCTCAGGCGCAGGCCCGCCAGGCCCGCACCGAGGAAGGCCAGCGTCGGCACCAGCGTCAGGGCGCCGCCCACGTCCGCGCCCAGGCTGCGGGGCGCCATCAACGATCAACGCCGCCCCGCCCAGCAGGGGCCGTCACCAGCAGCGCGGTCCGCCGGCCGCCGCCCAGCGTTGCCCAGACGCCGGCGATGACGACGACGAGCGCCCCGGCCACCAGCGCGAAAGCCGTGTTCGACACCCCATAGAAACGGCCCGCCACCACCGCGTTCATGCCCAGCGGGTTGTTGAAGGCCAGGGGTGCGCCCGCGGCGGCGTCGACCAGCCAGGCCAGCGGGATCGCCACCGCCACCAGCAGCGCCGTCAGGCTCGCCCCGCCTCATGGACGGGGACGACAAGGCGGGAGCGGGACTGCCGGCCTCGTCCGGTTGCGGCTCGGCCGAGGCCTCCCCGGGCGGAGGGGGTGTCGGGGATCCGACCGGCTCAGCGGTGGCCGTGGCGCAGAGTGCTGAGGGCGACGGACTCGGTGAGGTGGCAGGGAGGGGCCGCCTGTGCCGCCGCGCCAGGGGCCGCGATCCCGGCGGCCAGTCCCGCAATCCCGGCCGCGACCAGCGCGGCTGCAGCCATGGCGACGACCGAGGCCCACCCCGAGGGGAACCGGCCCGGGCCCCCACGCGCCACCATGGGACAGCATTGACCAGCAGCAACGCCGTCGGCAGGGGTGCTGAGGTAGACGGCCACCCGGGTGACCCGGCGGCGGAGGGTCTCACGCCGGCTCGCCCCCGGGTCGCGCAGCGCGACGGCCGCCCAGACCAGGAGCGCCACGGTCAGCCCCATGAGCAGGGCGCCGGCCGGCATCACTGTGGCCTGAGAGGCGCGGGCGTGCAGGGGCGTCGTCGGCGAGCCGCGAGATGCGGGCGTCCCCAGTGGCCGCGCCAGCGGCGGTTGTCGCGGTGCCCGCGCGGCCGGTCTCGGGCAGCGTGAGCGCCCGACCGTCGAAGGCCGGGTCGTGGCGGCCGGCCAGGGGCGGACACGAGGTCGGGGTGAGGTCGGTCAGCTGGGCCAGGCCCGGCTGGTGCGTGGAGTCGCCGATGGCGAGGCCGTCGGAGGTGCCGCGCGCACTGGTCGTGCCCGTGGGCAGGGCCGCCATCTGCGGGCCGGGGGCCTCGTCGTCGGCCAGGGAGGCGATGACGAGGCGGGTGCCGGGACGCGCCTGCTCCTGGACCGTGCGCAGGGGCATCGTCGAGGGCGGTGATCCGCTCGGCGTCGGTGGAGGCGTCCCGGGCGGTGTCGACCATCGTGAGGTCCGCGCCGGCGGCCAGGGCCTCGGCCACCGAAGGGGTCAAGGGGGCGGGCCTGTTCGCTGAGCCCCCCGGTGCTCCTATGGCCAGCTGCGTGCCGGGGCCAACGGTCTGGATCGAGACGTCATGCCCGAGCGCCCTGACCAAGGGGGTGCCGCGAGGGATCGCGGCAGTGGGGCCGGCGCAGGAAGCAGCCGGTTCGATGGCGCTCGCGCGCTTGCCCCGGCCCAGGGTGAGCCAGGCGTCGGCCGGGCAGGTGCGGTCCGCCGGAGTGCGCACGGACAGGTTCATCGGCTCGCCCCGGGAGGCGAAGGCCAGCAGGCGGGCGGCCGCCGAGCCGACGCCGGGAGAGCCGGAGTCCCCACCGACGCCGTCATGGGAGGCCTGTTCCCGCAGGTCCGCCCAGGTGAGATTGTTCGTTCCCAGGACGATCACCGGCGCCGGCCGCGAGGACGAGGCGGCATCGGAGGCCGGCTGGGGCGCCGACGCCGTTGGAGCCGCGGTGGCCAGCGTCGGACCCACCACCGCCAGGATCATGCCGATGACCACCAGCAGCACGAGGACGTACACGACCGCGCGCACCAGGCGTTGTTGACGTCGTCGAGGTCTCACCCGGCCAGCCTACGGGGCCTCGTAGCCCGAAAAGTGTCCAGATGGGACGACTTTGACGTCGTCTCTGCTGGTCGACGCGCAGGCAAATTGCTTTGACCAGCACAAACGCGGACGGCTCTTCTCCCTAGCCGGTTTCAAAGTCGTCCCAGGCGGACAAAAATGGGTGCGATGTCCTGGCCGGCATCGGCTCACAGGTACTGGCGGGCCACGGCGACCGCCTCCCCGCCATAGCCCCCACCGAAGAGGAAGGCGTGAATCATGATGATGTGCCAGGGGTGGAGGCCCACCCGCTCGCGCCAGCCCTCCGCCAGCGGCGAGACCTCGTGGTAGGCCGCGTAGATGCGATCCAGGTAGCGCTGTCCGAACACGCCCAGGGCCGCCAGGTCGGTCTCGGCGTGCGCGCCCTGCGCCATCGGGTCGATGAGCACGCCGACCACCGTCGGCCCGTCAACCGTCTCGGGGGCGGACACCTGCGGCCCGAGCCCGGCCCGGGACGGCGCCCACTGGGCGGCCTCGTCGGCCGGGGTCCACAGGACATTGCCGCACCACAGGTCCCCGTGCGTGCGGGCCACCGCGACCCTGTGCGCCGCGCTCGCGGGCACCGGCGCGCACCAGGGCCGGCTGGTCGGTGTCGAAGTCTCCGTCGCGCAGCCGCTCACACAGCCGTTTCGACGACGCGGGCCCCACCCACACTGATCGAGCCGTTGTCCCGACTGGGCTGCAGGTAGGGCAGGATCCGGTCCTCGGCGTAGAACTCGCCCCAGCGGCGCGGCTCGCCCTCCTCCGCGGCGTGCGGCCGCAGCCGGATGTCCGAGCGGCCCATCTGCGCCCGGCCGTCCCAGCCGGGAGGCGCCGCCCCGAAGGCCGGGGCACCCGCCGCGTGGGTGACGGCCAGCGCCCGGCCGAAGGCCTCCGCCCCGGCCGGGGTCACGCCGGTCGTCGTCAGCCGCGGCTCCTCCAGCCAGCCCGGACCGCTGGTCACCGGCACCACGTGCGCCCCGCCGTCGGCCATCGCCTCGGCGAGCCAGGTCAGGCCCTGGGCCTCCAGGGCGGTGGAGACCGGGCCGTCGTCGTGCTTGCGGAAAACACTCATGGCTCCAGACTGCCAGGCCCGCCGCCGTCGCGGGAGGGCTCCCGTGTTCCACGGAGCAAGCCGCCACCGGCCCGGACTGGCTACCCTGTGCCCATGACTGCTCCCGCTCCGCTCTGGTCCTTCCTGGGGCCGGCCGGCACCTTCACCGAGATGGCGCTGCGCCAGGTCGCCCCCGCTGACGTCGAGCTCGACCCGTGCCCGGACGTGCCCACCGCCCTGGACCACCTGCGCGAGCGCACGGTGGAGGCCGCCGTCGTGCCCATTGAGAACTCCGTCGAGGGCGGGGTCAACGCCACGCTGGACAACCTCGTGGCCTCCACGCCCCTGGTCATCGCCGCCGAGATGGCCGTGCCGATCACCTTCGTCCTGGCCGGGCCGGCCCCGGTACCCGCCTGGAGGACGTGCGCGCCATCTCCACCCACCCGCACGCCTGGGCCCAGTGCCGCGGCTGGGTCCACCAGAACCTCCCGAGGCCGTGTACGTGGCCGGGACCTCCACGTCGGCGCCCGCCCGCGCGCTGGCCACCACCGACGGGGACACCGGGTTCCAGGCCGTCCTGTGCAACCCGCTGGCCGCCAAGGAGTACGGGCTGGAGGTCATCGCCGGGGGCGTGGCGGACAACCCCGACGCCGTCACCCGTTTCGTGAAGGTGACCCGGCCCGGCCGCGTGGGTGAGCCCACCGGCGCCGACAAGACCACCCTGCTCGTCCACCTCCCCACGACCGCTCCGGCGCGCTGCTGGACATGCTCGAGCAGTTCAGCGCCCGCGGCGTCAACCTCTCACGCATCGAGTCCCGGCCCGTGGGCGACTCCCTGGGGCGCTACCGCTTCTCCATCGACGTCGAGGGGCACGTGCGCGAGGAGCGGGTCCAGGCGGCCCTCATCGGGCTGCACCGCACCTGCCCGGTGGTGCGGTTCCTGGGCTCCTACCCGCGGCTGGACGCCCGCCCGACGGCGGTCCTGGCCGGCACCAGCGACAAGGACTTCGTCGTGGCCCGCTCCTGGGTCGCCGACGTCCTCGACGGCCGCGCGCTCTAGCCGGGGCCCCGCAGTGGCCTCTTGCCGACGTCGCGTTCGTACCTTATGCCGCGCGTTCGAGGGGGTGGAGGGTGCGAACGCGCGGACGCCTCACCTCAGTTGACCTCAGTGGACAGGCGACCGCGGCGTGCGCAAGGCTCGGGGGCGTGAGCTCCTCCGACGCCAGCACCGAGACCACCTCCGCAGCCTCCACCTCTTCAACCGCCCCGGCGCCCGCCTCGCTACCCGGCCCCCGCGGCGCCGGGTCCCTACCGCGTCATCATGGTGTGCACCGGCAACATCTGCCGCTCCGCCATGGCCGAGATCGTCCTGCGCGACCGCCTCGCCGCCGCCGGCATCCCCGACTCCGGACCGGGCGGCGTGACCGTCACCTCCGCCGGCGTCTCCGACGAGGAGCGCGGCAACCCCATCGACTCCCGGGCCCGCCGCGTTCTGACCGAGGCCGGCTACGGCACCGGCGCCGACGACGTCTCGCGCGCCACGGACAGCGCCATCGCCTCCCACACCGCCCACCGCGTCACCGACGCCGAGATCGCCGAGGCCGACCTACTGCTGGCCATGACCGACTCCCACTGGAACGTCCTCCAGCGCCGCGCCGCGGGACTCGGGGCGGAGCCCACCCGCATCCGCATGTACCGCGAGCTCGACCCGGCCTCCGCCCAGCAGGCCGAGGCCGTCGTCGCGGGCGGGGCCTCCCGCAGCGTCCTCAACGTGCCCGACCCCTGGTACGGCACCATGGCCGACTTCGTCGACACCCTGGAGGTCGTCGAACGGGTCAGTGATGAGCTGGCCGACGAGCTCGCCGCGCTCCTCGACCGACGGCTCAGCGCAGGCGGTTGTCCAGCCAGCGCATGACGGCCTGAAGGTACTCGGCGCGCGCCAGCGCGCCCGGACAGGGCCAGGTCGTGGACGCCCTCGGGGATCTGGCGGACGGTCACGTCGTCGCCCAGGTACTGGGAGCGGTCGATGATCTGCTCCACGTCGAGGACCACGTCGGGAACGCTGCGCCTCCTCCAGGGTCGCCTTGACGCCGCCGCTGGCCGTTGAGCAGCACACGAGGATCGGCACTCGGATCCCCAGCCCGTGGTGGACCTCGCGCTGCAGACGCCGGATCCCCGCCAGGAACCCGGCCCGCACCGGGAAGGACGGCGTCGGCTTGAGCGCCAGGTCCCAGTCCCACTCGCCGCGCCAGCGCCGGTGCAGGGCCGCCACGTAGTTGTCCTCATCGCCGCTGCCCGGCTCACCGATGACGCGCTCGGGGTCCCGCCGCGAGAGGAGATCCACGAAGGCCGAGCCGTAGGGAGCGCACCAGCGCCGATCCGCGCAGGTCCAGCCACGGGGAGTTGAGGACGAGCGCGTCCACGGTCCCGGGGTGGTCGGCCGCCCAGATGACCGCCTGCAGCCCGCCGGTCGAGTGCCCGTTGAGGACGACGACGTCGTGCCCGTGCTCGGAGCGGATGATGCGCAGAGCCTCGGAGATCTCCTCGTCATGGACGCGCAGGTCGCGCACGTCGTGCGGGTGAGGGTGCCCGACGCCGGCCCGCCCGCAGGCCCGTAGGTCCAGCGCGTAGAACTCGAAACCGGCGTCGAGATAGGCCTGGGCCAGGTGGGTCTGGAAGAAGTAGTCGCTGCGGCCGTGCAGGTAGAGGACTGCGCGCGAGTGCCGTGGCCGGCTGGCCCGGCCCGCCGCCTCGCGTTGGAAAGACGAGCACGGCGTGGTCGGCGCCGGGGCGCTTTCGTGGGTGACTCGGTCACCGGGGATGCGGCAGGGCCACCCACGGCTCTCCCAGGATGTCGGGGGCGGTCGGCTCTGAGGTCGCACTCATGGGCAGATCCAAGCACGTCGCCCTGTGCAGTGCGAGTAGCGTCGCCGACACGCGACCTGGGAATAGCCAGGATGTTGCTGAAACGCCGATGACGGCCGGGCTGAGCGGGTGGGAGGGGCAGGTGGGCCGCGGACCCGGCCCGCACAGTGGCCCCTGCCGCCGGGTTCGGGCGTGACCTCGGTCCCTTGGCAGTGGCGTCGCTTGCGTCGCGAAGGCGGCGCTGCGTAAGTTATCCATGGCCATCCAGAGCAACCGAGAGACCTGGCTCGACGACATTGCAGCAACCCCCTTCATGGTGCGGGTGCTTCCGCCAGGAACGATGGAGGAATACGTGAGCACAAGCGAACAGTCGACCGCCGACCCCGGCCGGCCCGAGGAGAACGACTCCTCCGACTCCCCGCGCGTCGAGCCCGGGGAGGGCGTGAGCGCCGAGCCCCGGGACACCGAGCCCGAGGGCGCTGAGGCCGCAAGCACCGACGCCGAGGAGGACGGCTCCGCCGACGCCCCCATGATCTCCCTGCGGGACGTCCACAAGGTCTACCGCCTGCGCAGCGGCAGGAGGTGCGGGCCCTGGACGGGCTCAGCCTCGACGTCGCCGCAGGCTCCATCCATGGCATCGTCGGCACCTCCGGGGCCGGCAAGTCCACGCTCGTGCGCTGCCTGACCTCCCTGGAGCGCCCCACCAGTGGTCACGTGAGCGTCGCAGGCCAGGACATGACCGCCCTGTCGCCCGGTCAGCTGCGTGAGGCCCGACGCCGCATCGGCATGGTCTTCCAGCACGCCAACCTTCTCGACCAGCGCACCACGGCGCAGAACATCGCCTACCCGCTGGCGCTCGCGGGCGTCCCCGGGGGAGGCGTCACCCGATCGTCAGGCGCATGCTCGACCTCGTGGGCCTGGCCGACCGCGGCGCCTCCTACCCCTCCCAGCTCTCCGGCGGTCAGAAGCAGCGCGTCGGCATCGCCCGGGCGCTGGCCGACGACCCGGCCGTCCTCCTGTGCGACGAGCCCACCTCCGCCCTGGACCCGGAGACCACCCGCTCCATCCTCGACCTCATCAAGAACGTTCGCGACACCCTGGGCCTGACCGTCATCATCATCACCCACGAGATGAGCGTGGTCCGCCAGGTCTGCGACTCCGTCAGCCTGCTCGAGGCCGGACAGATCGTCGAGAGCGGCCGCCTGGAGGACATCGTGCTCGACGTCGGCTCCCGGCTCTCACGCGAGATCGTGCCCTTCCCGAAGGTGCCCGAGGCCGCCGTCGCCCACGGGGAGAGCGTTATCGACGTCTCCATCACCGCCCACCCGGGCCAGCCGGCCGCCGTCGCCCTCATGTCCATGGTGGCCGAGCTCGGCGGGGACATCGCCGCCGGCGTCTTCGAGACGATCGGGCAGGCCCAGATCGGGCGCCTGGCCGTCACCGTCCCCGGATCCGACACCGAACAGGCCGTGAGCACCCTGCGTCACGCCGGTATTGCTGCGGAGGTCCGCTCATGAACCCGATCCTCCTTCCGCTGACCCAGGCCGCGGTGCCGAGCAGTCGCACCTGGTTCGACAACCCGGCCATCCAGAACAGCTCGGCTACGCCCTCGTTGAGACCCTGTCGATGACCTTCGTCTCCGGGGCAGTGACGGTTGTCCTCGGGCTTCTGCTGGGGCTCGCCCTGGTCTCCACCGGCAAACGGGGCCAGTTCCGCAACCCGCCCCTGTACTGGGTGCTCTCGCAGATCGTCAACATCGGGCGCTCCATGCCCTTCATCATCCTCATGGTGGCCCTCATCCCGATCACCCGGATCCTCGTGGGCACCTCTCTGGGGTGGCAGGCGGCCTGCGTCCCGCTGACCATCGGCGCGATCCCCTTCTACGCGCGCCTGGTGGAGACGGCCATCAACGACGTCGATCACGGCAAGGTCGAGGCGGCCCTCATGATGGGTGCCTCCGGCCTGCAGATCACCTGGGGCGTCCTCGTGCGCGAGGCCCTGCCGATCCTCATCCAGTCGGCCACCGTCACCATCATCACCCTCCTGGGCTACTCCGCCATGGCCGGCGCCGTCGGCGGTGGCGGCGTGGGTGACCTCGCCATCCAGTACGGGTACCAGCGCAACCAGGTGGACGTCATGGTCATCACCGTGGTCGTCATCGTCCTCATCGTCGGCATTATCCAGGCTCGTCGGCGACATGCTCAGCCGGCTGGTGAACCACCGCTGAGGGCGATCACCAGCCGGGGTAAGCGCGCTGAGCCGCCTGGAACCGTCGGCCACGTCGTCGGCCCCAGCACTGTCAAGCCTTTCCTCCCTCCCGTCACTGGGGCCGCCCGGCCCCGCGAAAGGAACCACCATGTCCTCCTCCATCTCCCGGCGCACCGTCATCGCCGGCGGCCTGGCCACCGCCGCCGCCCTCACCCTGGCCGCCTGCTCCAAGTCCGGTAAGGGCGGCGACGTCCAGGGCATCAAGGTCGACGGCGACACCGCCACGATCACCATCGGTGCCACCCCCAAGCCCCACGTCGAGATCCTCAAGTGGGTCCAGGACAACCTCACCAAGGGGCTCCGGCATCAGCTGGACATCAAGGAGATCAACGACTACCAGACCCCCTAACTCCTCGCTGGAGGACGGCTCGCTGGCCGCCAACTTCTACCAGACCCCCAACTTCCTGGCCCAGCAGAACAAGGAGAAGGGCTACGACTTCGTCTCCATCGCCGACGTCCACATCGAGCCCATGGGCATCTACACCTCAAGGGCTACAAGGACGTCAAGGAGATCAAGGAGGGCGGCACGATCGTCCTCAACAACGACCCGGCCAACACGGCCCGCGGCCTCAGGCTCCTGGCCCAGGCCGGGCTCATCGAGCTGGACAAGTCCGCCGAGCTGCCCTAGCGACACCGACGTGACCTCCAACCCCAAGAAGCTGAAGTTCACCACGGTCGACGGCGCCCAGGGTCTACAAGTCGATGCCGGACGCCGAGGCCGCGGTCATCAACGGCAACTACGCCATCGACGCCGGGCTGAACCCCAAGAAGGACGCGCTCGTCCTGGAGAAGGGCGGCAAGGACTCCGAGTACCCTCAACCAGCTCGTCGTGCGCAAGGACGACAAGGACAACGCACCTCAAAGAAG
>BNJT01001008.1_pt1 | contig 78713 bp, 122 predicted proteins | sample 8540491 | NCBI WGS metagenome assembly BNJT01 (sample SAMD00202455, study PRJDB9452) | human saliva metagenome | host: Homo sapiens | reverse complement strand
CGATTGATATGTGGGTTCCCATGTTTGTACGTTTTTTTGGCTTGCTACTTTTTATCTTCTACTTTTGATTTCTCAAATTTAGTAAATAGATTGTCTAGCTCGCGCAAGAGGGCACGTTTTTTTGTGAGTCTTTCAACTCGAATACTTCACCTTTATAGGCGATGTATTTATTTTTTTGAGTACAGGACTGAGGTCATAGATGGGCTCGTGTTGTTCTCCATTTACATCTAGCAGCTCATCCAAGGTCAATCCATAATAGCGAGACAGGGCACAGAGTGTATCTAAATCTGGTTCGCGATACCCTGTTTCGTAATTTGAAAGCGCCGCATTACTGATACCTACGGCCTTTGCTACTTCGATTTGGCTTTTGCCCATGCGCACGCGAGCACGCTTTAAGTTCTTGTAAAACTGCATGTTCATCACCTACATCGATACATAAACAACTACAAACTATATATTTTATAATAATGTATCACTGATTTTTATAGTAGTGTATCACTCATTTTTATAGTAGTGTATCACTGATTTTTTTGAAAGCTTCATCAGCTACGGCTAATGTGCGTTCGATTTCACTGCTCTTGTGGCAGATAGATACAAAGTTACTTTCATAAGGGCTTGGCGCATAGTAAATACCATGGCTCAAGTTATGGTGGAAGAACATTTTGAATTGTTCTTCGTTGCAAGATGTTGCATCATCAAAGTTCTTAACTGGTTTATCAGTGAAGAAGATGGTGAACATGGAGCCTACCCGTTGTACTACAACAGGCACATTGTATTGTGCTGCCAAACGTTCAAAGCCTTCACAAAGGGCGATAGTTGCGTCTTCTACTTGTTTAAAAATTGTTGGGTCTCGTTGCAAAATGGAAAGCGTTGCAAGACCAGAGGTAACGGCAATAGGGTTACCGCTCAATGTACCGGCTTGGTAAATAGGACCAGCTGGTGCGATTTGGTTCATAATCTCACGAGAGCCCCCAAATACAGCAAGTGGCATGCCACCGCCAACGATTTTACCAAGGCATGTTAGGTCAGGTTTAATATTGTAACGTTTTTGAGCACCACCACTGCTAGCGCGGAAGCCACACATAACTTCGTCAAAGATCAACACTGCCCCATGAGCCTTAGTCACTTCGCGCAAGGTTTCTAGGAAGCCTGGTTCTGGAGGCACGCAGCCCATGTTACCTGCCACAGGTTCTACGATAATCGCCGCAATAGTATCGCCTATGTCGTCGAATAATTTGCGAACCGCATCAGAGTCATTGTACGGCAAAGTAATCGTATTTTCTGCTACGCCTTGAGGAACGCCAGGGCTATCTGGGACACCAAAGGTAGCAAGGCCAGAGCCAGCTTTTACCAAGAGTGCATCGCTATGACCATGGTAACAGCCAACGAATTTTACGATACGATCGCGACCAGTATAGCCACGAGCTACGCGCAAGGCACTCATAGTTGCCTCTGTACCAGAGTTAACGAGGCGGATAACCTCCATAGATGGCATGAATGCTTGTACCTTTTTAGCCAATTCTGTTTCTAGTAGTGTAGGCGCACCATAACTAGTGCCGCGAGGAATCGCCTCTTGCAAGCTTGCGATAACTTCAGGGTTCGCATGGCCCAAAATCATAGGGCCCCAGCTCAACACATAGTCGATGTATTCGTTGTTATCGATATCATAAATACGGCTGCCGCTAGCACTACTGATAAACGGAGGGTTAGAACCTACACTGCGGTAGGAACGAACAGGACTGTTTACGCCGCCTGGCATATAACGTTTAGCCTCTTCAAAGGCCTTTTCAGATTTACCGAGTTGGAACATGGTTTCTCCTTACTTTTGTAACCATTTAGCAATATCTATAGCATGGTACGTAATGATGATTTTAGCACCGGCGCGCTTCATAGAAAGCATTGTTTCCATAACGAGGCGTTCTTCGTCGATAAGACCCGCCGCTGCAGCGGATTTAACCATCGCATATTCGCCAGACACATTGTATACCGCTACAGGTAATTCATAGCGATCACGTGTTTCACGAACGATATCCAAGTAGGACAAAGCTGGTTTAATCATGATAATATCTGCACCTTCAGCGATATCAAGTTCGATTTCTCTGAAAGCTTCTAAGCGATTAGCTGGATCCATTTGATAGGACTTGCGGTCCCCAAATTTTGGAGAAGAGTTTACAGCACCACGGAACGGACCATAGTACGCAGATGCGTATTTTGCTGCATAGCTCATGATGGATACATTTGTATAGCCAGCCGCATCAAGGGCTTCACGGATAGCACCTACACGGCCATCCATCATATCAGATGGAGCCACCATATGGGCACCTGCTTCCGCTTGGCTTACCGCTACTTTGCAAAGTAATGGTAATGTTTCATCGTTCAAGATTTCATGGTCATCAATCATGCCACAGTGACCTGTAGAGGTATATTGGCACAAGCATACGTCAGAAATAACCAAGAGATTTGGCACTGCTGCGCGAATAGCTTTAATAGCTTGTTGTACAGGTTGGGACATATCCCATGCAGAGGAACCTTGTTCGTCCTTATATGTAGGAATACCAAAGATTTCTACCCCAAGAATACCAAGATCATATACCTCTTGAGCCATTTTTACAGCTTCATCAACGGATAAGTGGTATTGGTCTGGCAACGTATCGATTTCTTTTTTGATACCTTCACCAGGAACGATAAATAATGGATAAATTAAATCAGTTACGTCGAGTGTCGTTTCCCGTACCAAATCACGCATTTCTGGATTGATACGCAAGCGGCGAGGACGGTATGTTAAATCGTACATGTAATCCTCCTAAATGTCCTTTACAATAGCATTTACCAAGCCATCAGTTGTATATACATCGCTGATGACAGCCGGTTTAAGACCTGCACTCATAGCTGTCGCAGCTGTGATAGGTCCGATGCAAGCAATCTTAGTATTGCCTAATAGTTTCAATGCATCGTCTCCCAATAATTGAATTGTATTGGTTACTGTAGAGGAACTTGTAAACGTAATATAGTCTACAGTACCTTCTGTTAAGGCATTTACTAATGCCTCTTGTTGAGATGTATCTTGTGTCGTTTCATATAAACGCAAAATATCTACATCTATATCGTGATGACGCAAAGAGCGTGGAATTACGTCGCGCGCTACTTTTGGTTGGATGAGCAATACGGAGTCGCCTGCTTTGAGTTCTTCTTCAAGAGCCTCTACAGCAGATTCAGCCTTGTAGTCTACAGGAATGATATCCGGTACGATACCGTATTTTTGAAGCTCTCGAGCCGTAGCACATCCGATAGCCGCCACTTTAGAATTACCTAATGCACGAGTGTCCTTGCCCTCTTTATAAAGAGCATCGAAGAAGTAACGTACCCCTTCACCAGATGTGAATACGATGCATTGGTATTGTTTTTGTATTGTTAATGATGCGTTTATCTTCATCAAACAACTCCAATGGAGATGTTTTTAATCGCTGCCGCTTCCACTACATTAGCACCTTGAGCTGCTAATTTTTTTCGCGGAATGCACTAGCTTGGGAGCGAGCGCGTGTAACTACAATAGTTTTGCCGAATAAAGGTTTATTATCGAACCATTGTAATTTTTCACGAAGGTTAACTACATCGCCTACTACGATGATAGCTGGCGCTTTTAGTTGTGCCTTTTCTACGTCTTCTACTACATGTTCAAGGGTAGATACGAGAACCTCTTGAACCGTTTTTGTACCCCAACGAATAAGCGCTACTGGTGTAGAAGCTGGGCGTCCATGAGCCATCAATTTTTCTGCAATGGTAGACAAGTTGCCAACGCCCATTACAAAGCAAAGTGTATCTACTGCTGTAGCAAGGCCTTCCCAATGAATGCCAGATACTTCTTTAGTTGGATCCTCATGACCTGTTACAACCGCAAAGGATGTAGCCATAGCGCGTTGTGTTACAGGAATACCTGCATAAGCAGGGGCTGCAATTGGAGATGTTACGCCTGGTACGAATTCAAATGGTACACCAGCTTCCCCAAGAGCCATCGCCTCTTCACCACCGCGACCGAATACAAGTGGGTCGCCGCCCTTTAAGCGTGCAACGATTTTACCTTCTTTACCTTTTTGAACTAACAGCTCATTAATTTCCCATTGGTGCATTGTGTGATCTTTACATTGTTTACCAGCGTAAATCAACTCTGCATCTGGGCGAGCCCATTCTAACAAATGAGCATCTGCTAAATAGTCATATACAATTACATCTGCTTTTTCAATGCATTCACGGCCTTTTACAGTAATGAGCTTAACATCGCCAGGGCCTGCACCGATTAGATATACCATACCTGTCATTTTATGATTCCTTCCTCTATGAGAGCATCCACAATATGTTTGCCCCCTTCTTCATACAAGGCTTTTGCTAGATTTTTGCCAAGGATTTCAGCTTTCTTTGCTGGGCCAGAAATTTCTCCTTCGTACACAGTTTTACCGTCGAGGGAGGCAATCATGGCCTTCAAGGTCAATTGACCTTTATCGATAGTACCATGTACCCCCATCGGCACTTGGCAACCACCATTTAACTGACGCAAGAAGCTGCGTTCCCCTTCAACAGCATAGCGTGTAGCTTCGTCATTAATAGGAGCTAGCATTTCAAGCATTTCCGTATCGTCAGCACGACACTCGATAGCAAGTGCCCCTTGACCAACAGCAGGAATCATTTCATCCGCTTTAAATACTTGGGTAATTTGATCATCTAAGCCCAATCGTTTAAGACCGGCTTGTGCCAAGATAACGCCATCTAGTTTTTCTGTTTCAATCTTGCTCAAACGAGTTTGTACATTACCGCGGATAACCTCGACCTTAAGGTCAGGACGGACATGTAATAATTGCGCTTGACGACGCAAGCTACTTGTACCGACACGAGCACCTTGAGGCAATTTATCTAATGTTTTATACACGGGGCTCACAAGCGCATCGTAAGGCACTTCACGAGCAGAGATAGCACCAAGAGTTAGCCCTTCTGGCAACTCTGTAGGCATATCTTTCAAGCTATGCACAGCGATATCGATATCGCCTTTATGCATTGCCTCTTCTAACTCAGCGGTAAATAAACCTTTACCACCTACTTGAGCCAGTGGTTTTTCCAAGATGCGGTCACCCTTTGTATTAAAGTGAACAAGCTCTACTGTAATGTTTGGGTACAGACGTTGTAACTCTGCACTAATATGTTCAGCCTGCCATAGGGCAAGGGCACTTTTTCGCGTGCCGATTCGAATATGGTCTCTCATGGCATTAGCCTTCTTTCTCAAGATTAAACATATCTTTGAATAAATCCCAGTACAAACCTTCTTCCTCTGTACCAGCGATTTCGTTAAAGTGAATCATCGGTTCACGCAACATTTTGCGAATGATCATGCGACTCATAGAGTCCATAATACGACGCTCTTTATCTGAAATATCAGGTAATTTCGCTAATGCACGATGTAACTCACGACGTCGAATGCGCTCTGCTTTTTCCGTGAGCAATGCCATCATAGGGCGCACCGTTAAATAGCTCAATTTGTCTAATAGTTCTTCAATAGCATCGTGAATGATAGGCTCTGCACGACGAGCTTCCTCTTCGCGCTGCGCCTTATTCTCTTCTACTACACTTTCAAGGGAGTCGATATTGAATAAATAAATACCATCCATATCTGCTACAGCAGGATCGATATCGCGTGGTACCGCAATATCAATCATAACGATTGGTTCGCCCTTACGAAGAGATGTAATTTTCTTAGCTTCTCGTTCCGTAATAATATAGTGCGGCGCCCCTGTAGATGTGATGAGGATATCCGCATCTTTAGCGTAATCTACAAAGTTATCGAGCTTAACAGCTTTACCATTAAATCGCTCTGCTAAAGCCTCTGCCTTGGTAAAGGTTCTATTGGATACAAAAATCGTTTTTACGCCCTTTGCTTGTAAGTGTGTTGCGGTCAACTCACTCATGGTGCCAGCACCTAAGATAAGTACCGTCGCTTCAGATAAAGGTTTATCTAAGCTATCCTCAGCTAGGTTAACAGCAGTGTAACTAACGGATACAGGCGTATTAGCAATACCTGTGTTCGTCCGTACCTTTTTACCAACACTAATAGCACGTTGGAATAAGATATTAAAAATTGTGCCCGTACAGCCTGCGCTATAAGCCTGAATATAAGCTCCTTTTAATTGGCTCAAGATTTGACCTTCCCCCAACACAAGGGAATCAAGGCTCGCAGATACGCGGAATAGATGTTCAATGCAATCGCGCTCTTCGTAGAAGAAGAAAGCATCTTCATCGATGTGGTCCGCACCTTTCAAATCTTTTAACACTGCCAACATGTATTCTTTAGGGAACTCTACACCTTCTAAGGCCGCATAGATTTCAGTTCGATTGCATGTAGACAAAATAACACATTCTGCTACACAGTCAAATTCATAGAGGCGGTTCAGTGCAGTAACTACCTCGTCCTTATCAAACGAGAAACGTTCACGCACCTCTACAGCGGCACTTCTATGATTTAGACCTAATACCACTAATTTCATGGTCAAGTTTCTCCTCTATAGTCATCCACTCTCCCTTGAGAATGGCTTCAAAAGTTTCTACGGTCAGATGGTCTCGCCAAAATTTCTGTCGAGCCTCTGGGGTAGGAAGTAGTAACTTTACTTCTTCTCTAAATATTTTAAGTCTAGGCATGGCCTTTTGCAACTGACCATAACGATTCATCATATCTTGCCTTACGAGGCGATTGATACGAGGTCCTACGTTATTAGCGCTAATAGCGATGTGAAGATCGCCTAGTTCAAGAGACGAAGGCACAGTAAATCTGCACGCCCTAGGTGCATCACTGCGATTAGTCCAGACGCGGTGTTTTTCCCCATCTCGTATAACGTATCGTTTAATTCGCCATTATCTGTGCAGATAAAGAACAAACTGCTCGTTATAATGTGGTGTTCATCGTCCATTGTGAAAGCACGGTCGTACCAAGTGATACGATTATCCTTTGCCCATTGGCTAATCCTATCTGTTACAGTGGGAGCGATTACCACAATGTTGCACGGCTCATCTATAAAGAGCTGCATTCGTCGCTCTGCGACCTCCCCGCCGCCTACAAATAGGATTGTATCTTCTGTTGTAGGTTGAAATGTTATGGATACCATGGCTGTCCTACTATATATAAAAAAATCGGCTTGATGGTCAAGCCGATTTTCAATTGCCTACATGAATCGTTTCAGATATACGCCGATACGCCCCTTACGAGATGTACCTGTAATGGCTTCTACCTTCATTCGGCCACGACCACGCATAGAAATCACATCCCCTTCTTTAACTTCTTGGGATGCACCCTTAGCTGGTTGCCAGTTTACTTGCAATAATCCTGCATTTATAGCGCTTACCAATTTAGTACGAGACACGCTAAAACCAGAACTTGCCACCGCATCTAAGCGCAAAGAAGCAACTGTAGTGCGGACTTCTTTAATTTTTTCTTCTTTTGGTGCAATATCCGACAGCTCAATAGCCTCTACAGATACGGAAACCATAGCGATTTTTGTAAAGTTTTGAATTACAAAGTCTGCTACGCTTTCATCCACCATAATTTGAGCGCCCCCTTGTTGAACGATAACGTCCCCAAATTTGGAGCGATCAATGCCAAGGCCCATCAAGGAGCCCAGCACATCGCGATGGGTAAGCAATCGGAACCGTGGGTCCCAATTTACCTTAAGGGCGCGAATGCCCATGTCCACAGTACCGTTAAAGTCGCTATCTACAAAGGCGATACGGATTCGTTCCGCCCCTTCATAGCCACCATCGGTCTTAACGATAAGCTGTGGGTAGTTAGCCTTGATTGCGTCTGCAATGACAAGACCTGCAGGGCTCGTAAAATCCGCCACGCGATAGGGGCGACCTTTTACAACCTGCTCAGCCAAGTCAAGCATGCGGCGAGCTTCCTCACCGCTGCCACTGGCTTCAAAATATCGAATTAATTTACTAGTATCTGCCAAAATTATTTCCCCAATTCATTCGACCGAGCAAGACATGCTACTACGCCGTCTTGGAGAGCACTGCGAAGTCCACCTTTTTCCATGGCACCAATACCGGCAATGGTCGTGCCACCTGGACTTGTTACTTGATCTCGTAGTACTGCTGGATGATTGCCGCTTTCAAGAGCCATCTTACCAGCACCATACATCGTTTGAGCCGCTGCCTTGATTGCCAAGTGACGAGGCAATCCAATGCGAACGCCTGCATCAGCTAAAGCATCAAGAATGACGAACATATAGCCAGGACCTGCACCAGATAGTGCGCTAAGCGATCTAAATCAGCTTCACTTACCACGGCCACTTCGCCGACAGCCTCAAATAAGGCTTGTACAGCGCGACCAAGGTCAGTATGTACATCATCCCCAGCAAGAGCCGTCATGCCTGCACCGATAGAAGCTGGTGTATTTGGCATAGCTCTAAACCAGTTAGCTTGCGGAATCGCTGCATCTAGAGTATCTAAGGTAATACCTGCTGCAACGGAAATCATAACAGTCCCATAAGGTACTTCTTTTAACGTCTCTAATACAGATGGTAACACTTGTGGTTTTACGGCCAACAAAATAGTATTATACTCGTTTACATCAGGCAATGTAGTAAAACCTACTACACCGAGCTCCTCAGTTAGAGCCTTACATTGTTCTTCGCGACGCACGAGAATGTGTGTATCACTTGCTTTCAATACGCCATGCTGTAATGCACCGCGCAATAGAGCGCCACCCATTGAGCCAACGCCGATAAATAAGGTTTTACCTAACATCGTTGTCACCACCATTTATAGAGAAATTATTTATTGTCCCAAGCGTATTCGTTTTGCTCAGCTTTGTTGCTGTCATTATCAGAATAATCAATGGAAATGTTTACAGGTACGCACATGAAAATGTCTTTACCTACTTTTTCCAATTTGCCATCCAATGCAAAAGTCGCACCAGATACGAAGTCCACAATACGAGCTGCTTCATGAGGATCTGTATTTTCAAAGTTAATCAATACAGGACGCATGTCGCGCAATTGATGTGTAATATTTTCAGAGTCTTCAAATACTTTTGGTTCAATTACAACTACTTTCATAGCTGTTGGACGTTGTGTCATCGTAGATTGGCCTCCTACCTTGCGTGGATGAAATTCAGATGCGCCGGATACTGGAGCTACTGGAGCTACTGGTGTAGGTTCCGCTTCATATTCCTCTTCATCTTCATAGTCATAATCATCATATTCATAGTCATCATCATTTTTGCCTAAGAATAAGTTTTTTGCTTTGTCTAAATAATCTCCCAATGCCATTTGGATTTCCTCCTAATACTTAACGCTATCGATTATCAGGCAACCCAAGCCTTAATCATACACACGTTCCCCAAAAATTGCTGTGCCTACACGAACGATGTTAGCCCCTTCTTCTAAAGCGACTTCAAAGTCGTGAGTCATCCCCATAGATAAATATTGAATCTGCCCTTCTTCAAAGTAGCCTTTCATATCCTCATACAAGGCGTTTGCTACCCGGAAGATTGGACGTGCTTCCTCTGGATCGTCGAAAAATGGCGCCATACACATCAAGCCCCGTACACGTACATGAGGCAATGTCTTTGCATAGTCTCGAATCTCTGGAAACTCCTCTACGGACATGCCCGTTTTGGAGGCTTCTCGAGCTACATTGACTTGCAATAATACGTCTTGTACCTTGTCGTGCTTTGTAGCGACCTTTTCGATTTCATCTAATAGTTTACGGCTGTCTACAGAATGAATTAAATCAAACATAGGCACCGCTTGACGCACCTTGTTGACCTGTAAATGGCCAATCAAGTGCCATGTTAATTGTGGGCCCTTATAGGTGAGCTGTTTTTCCTTGGCCTCTTGTACTCGGTTTTCCCCTACATGAGTCACACCGAGACTAGCCGCCTCCTCTACAGCTGACACAGGGTGGTTCTTTGTAACCGCCACTAACAATGCTGTATCTACGCGACCAACGCGCGCCATAGCATCTGCCATGCGCTGCTGTATAGCGTGTAGGGATTCTTCAATCACGTGAATGCCCCCTTCAATCTATATATAGTAATCATCAAATATATTTGTATAGACTATTCTATTATATAGTATTTAGCCTTGAATGTACATGATTTAGAGCTTATAAGCACCATAAATCATTGCATGGATATGCTAACAATCATCTGCTTGATTCTAATTATTGTGAAAGCTAATTATTAGCGGTCTTGTAACATTCCAAGAGTGCCATACGGCCTGTTGTTCCGGCTTCGCGGCGATAGGAATAGCAGTCGCTTTCAGTTACACTATCGGTACCACCGATAGCAATATGTTCTCTAGGTACACCATTAACTATGAGTCCTTCGGCGATAAAGTTCCATAAATTAATATAGGCCTTATCTAATTTATCACCAGGATAGTTAACCACGTCAGCTGCGTTTCGCTCTGTCATAGCTTGCCAAGCTAATTCAAATCGTTTCCCTAGCTCTACGTCGACTTCAAATGACTCAGGCCCAATACTAGGCCCAAGATATACATAACAATCTTTAAACTCAGTGCCGTAAGTTTCTTTCATAGCCTCAATAGTAAGCACCGGCAAATGACCAATGGCACCACGCCAGCCTGCATGTACTGTAGCGATAGCATGATGTTTAGCGTCGTAAATACCAACGCCTACACAGTCTGCCGTAAACAAGAATAATGGCACATTGGGTAATCTTGTAAATACCGCATCACAGTCAGCAATAGCCGTATCCTCCCCGAGGGCGCCAGCACCAACGAAATCTTCTGTGATTTCTACAGCTTTTAAACCATGTACTTGATTGCCGCAGGAAATACGCTTCGGATCAACACCTAAATAATCCGCCACAATAGCGCGATTAGCGCGTACATTCTGAGCCTCATCCCCTACGTGAAAGGCTAAGTTTAACGATTTATAAGGGGCCTCCGATACTCCACCATGACGATAGGTATCCCCCATAACGATAGGAAATTGATCTGCCCAATTGGGTGCTTCATAGGACCAAGTGCCATGAGGTCCTTTAACATCTATACGTTTACAGATTCATTCATGAGTACCTCCTATTTACAAACACCACAACGTTTACAACCTTGTACACATGGCGGAGTATACGCTTCATCGACGGAACGCTTCCATTCCATTTCAAGATAGCCCTCGTCCATGCCCATATCTAAATGGCTCCATGGCAAGAATTCATCAAAGCTCCGTTCACGATAGTTCATTTCGTCCATATCTAGGCCTGCTGCCTTCAATTCAGCCTTGAAGGACTTGCTACCACGATCTGCGGCGCATGCGGCAATGACCGCACCTAAACGGCGGTCACCACGAGCGAGAACGCCTTGAATATACGCCTCTTTTGGAGACTCTACGAGCACCTCGATGCGACGATTCTTTTGCAATGCCTTCTTAATATATTGCAGTTTTTTCTCTACCGTTTTTTGATTGTCCATGGCCATCCATTGGAACGGTGTAAAAGGCTTCGGAATAAATGGATTAATGCTGAGCGTTAACCGCCCTTTACAGCCCACCTCTGCCATATGAGCTTGTGTTCGTTCTGCAAGTCCTACGATAGCTTCGATGTCCTCATCAGTTTCTGTTGGAAGGCCAATCATAATATAGAGTCGCATATGTTGAATACCAGACTTTGCAGATAAGGTAGCTGCATTTTGTAAATGTTCTTCGCTAATGCCCTTATTGATGACGCGGCGCAACCGTTCACTGCCCGTTTCGGGAGCAATAGTAATCGTCTTTTGACCACTATCTGCCAAGCCATCAACTACGGCTTGCGTTAAGGAGTCCGCCCGCAAGGATGCACAGGAATAGCGCATATCTTTAGAACGAATGTAATTAACTAACTCATCTACCTCTGGATAATCAGAAATAGCGGCCCCCATAAGGCCTACCTTTTTACCTAATTTCTCTGCTCTATCTACGCCTTCTTTTAATATTTCTAAAGGTCGTACGCGCGGTACACGGAAACAATAGCCGGCCATACAGAACCGACAATGACGGCCACAACCACGTGCCACCTCGATGATATACATGGCGCCAAACTCGGTATAGTTCGTAGCCACTACGGTTTCGCCACCGCTAGTGAGCATTTCGAAATGACGTTTAATCATTTTTGGCACGCCTTCTGCAATATGGTAGCCTTTGAATTCGCCTTCTTCACTGTAGATTGGTACATACAAGGACGGTACATACACGCCAGACTCATTCGCTAGTTGGCGTAAATCGCATGACGATCTAGTCCTTCCATTTTGCCATTGCGAATGATATCTAGAACGCGGCTAACGATACCTTCACCTTCACCGATGATGAAAGCATCGATAAAGTCTGCAAAAGGCTCTGGATTAAAGGTAGCACATGGGCCACCGGCAATGACGATAGGATCAAATTCGGTGCGGTCTTTCCCCATAATGGGTACGCGTCCATGACGTAACATCAGCGGAATATGGAAATAGTCCATTTCAAAGGTCACGTCAAAGGCCACTACATCAAATTGATGCATAGGCCGCTGTGTTTCAATGCTCATTAACGGTGTCTTAGTCTTATCATATGCTTCTAATTCCTTTTTCTCAGGTAAGAAGATACGTTCACATACGCTATCATGGAGTAAGTTGATTTCCTCATAAATGATGTGGAGACCAAGATTACTCATGCCTACAAAATATGTATTGGGATAGACGATAGCTACCTTTTGCCCTGCATGAGGATTTACAGTAACTCGACTAGCCTCGTCTTTATATAATGCTTGTAATCGATCAATTAAATCTTTACGATTCACTACTTTCCTTTCTATATAAGCCCACTACACAAGTAGTGGGCTTAATAAAAGTCTATTATATTATCTTTAGCAAATTATAGAACAATCTATTAATACTATAAAGGATATTAAATTTTAGATTTTAAGGTATCCTTAGTTTGAGTAGTCTTAGCTTTAAGACTATTTACAATCTGAGGGCGACGTTTTTTCTCATAAGGATATAATACAACTTTACCATCTTTATATTCAGCAATATAAATATCCTTCACGGAATAACCTTGTTCTTGAACCTCTTGTTCAAGCCATTCTCTGTCCTTTTCAATCATATCAAGAGTAAATTGGTTAATTTGGCCATCATTAATGAGGTCAAATCGGATATTATCATCACCAAACTGAACTATATTAAGCTGCCCATTTTGCTCCAATACAGCACGTTTAACGTCTGTAATATATTGTACACCAGCAGCACGAAGTTTAAGTTTTAACTCTGCTGATTGAATCCCATAACGCATACATTCTTCAGTTAACACCTGCCCTTTTTCGATAACGATAACTGGATGACCATCAAGAATCGTTTTGAAGAAGCGAAGATTACCTTTTAAGAATTTAAGCGTCATTACAAGGATAGTCCATAAGATAAGGACTAACATAAATTGTAAAATACCAATTTGATCATTGTAAATAATGGCACCGATAATACCACCAAGTACGTAGTTTTGCAATTGGTCTAATGCAGATGTTGGTGCTAAATTGCCCTTCCCCATTAAATTGATTTGTAGAATAATAGCTAAGAGACCGATGGCAAGTTTAGCAAAAACCATGCCATATATAGTCATAGATTCTATCATATTATTACTCCTTTTTATGCTTTTTAAAAATCTTAAGACTGAAGTTTGTTCAAATGGATATATATCAACCTGACCATCCGTATATTCAGCTACGTATACTTGCTTAACCGTATAGCCTTGCTTGTTCACTTCACTAATAAGCCATTCTTCATCTTTATTAATTAAGTCTAGTGCAAAAGGATTAATTTGACCATCAGTGATCAAATCTAATAAAACATTTTCTTCTCCGAACTTAACAACCTTTAACTGTCCATTTTGTTCTAAAATAGCACGTTTTACGTCCTTTGCTCGCTGAACACCAGCTGCACGCAATTTCATTTTTAATTCTGCAGCCTGCATACCAAATCGCATACATTGATCTGTCAGAATCACACCATTCTCTACAAGAATAGCAGGATGACCATCAAGAATTTTTTTGAAGAATCTAAAATTACCCTTCAGGAATTTTATGGTCATTACTAGAATTGTCCATAAGACAAGAACTAGTATAAATTGGAGAATACTAATGGCAGGATTCTAAATAATCGCACCGATAATACCACCAAGTACATAGTTCTGTAATTGGTCTTGCGCAGATGTAGGAGCTAAATTTCCTTTCCCCATTACATTAATTTGTAAAATGATAGCCAATAAGCCAATACCTAATTTAGCAAATACCATCCCATACATAGGTATGAAATCTGTCATGATGAACTCCTTACAACCTTAATCAGCTTTATCATGAAGTCGATCTTCTGGACTCACCTTATACACACGAGTAGTTGTATACGTCGTATATTCAGGATTAAATTGTACCTCATAATAAGCATCACTTACTTTTAAAATCATACCATTACGAACCTTCAAAGAGTTAATCGCTAATTGCTCTTCTGGTATATTGCGTTCGGCACTAAAGGAATGTAAGAATTGAGCCATTCGAGAGGAATCTTCAGAGTAGTTTTTTACACGACCATATTCTTGATATTCTAACCCTAAGAAAAATACAATAATTAAGGATAAAATAACAGTTAAATCGCGATAACGGCTAGTAAACCCATTACGCAACACCTGAATCCCAACACCGAGAAGGGCTAATAAAATAACTACAAAAATAACAAAGCCTACTGTGTGACCAGATGTAATCTGACTCTCCACATATGAAACCGTATAGAAGTCCATTTTTAATACTCCTTTCAAATGAATTACTATTACGTCTATTTATAAATAACGAGGCCCTTTATTATAAAGCACAAGTTTATTTACGTTAATTACTATCATATCTATTATATTAAAATTTGAAAGAATATTATATAAAAAAAGTTTCCTATTATTCAATACACAAAATTACTATTTTTGATATATAAAACAGATGATGTGATTAGCACATCATCTGTTTTTTTAGTATATGTTTTCTAACTCAACCATATAGTTAGATAGGTATTAAATAATACAATACAAAAGCGCCCCATAAAAGGAGCGCTTTTAATTTGCATATTGCTGTACAAGAGATTACTAAATAATACTCTTATTTCAACCAGCTCATCAAGTTGCGAAGTTCTGCACCAACTGGTTCGATTGGATGAACAGCTGCTGCTTCGCGATGTTCTTTAAGGAATTTTTGACCATTTTTGGAATCAGCCAAGAATTCATCAGCGAATTTACCGGATTGGATATCAGCCAAGATTTGTTCCATCGCTTTTTTAGTATCTGCAGTGATTACGCGAGGACCTGCATGGTAGTCGCCGTATTCAGCAGTGTTGGAGATGGAGTGGCGCATTTTTTGGAAGCCACCTTCGTAGATAAGGTCTACGATCAATTTCATTTCATGTAAGCACTCGAAGTAAGCGTTTACAGGTTCATAACCAGCTTCAGTTAATACTTCGAAACCAGTTTTGATCAATTCAGTAACGCCACCGCACAATACAGCTTGTTCACCGAAGAGGTCAGTTTCAGTTTCGGATTTGAAGTTAGTTTCCAAGATACCGGAACGGCCACCGCCTACACCGGAAGCCCATGCTAATGCAACTTCTTCAGTATCGCCAGATGGATCTTTTTCTACAGCGTACAAGCAAGGAACGCCGGAACCTTCTTGGTATGTACGACGAACTAAATGACCAGGGCCTTTAGGAGCTACCATGAATACGTTTACATCTTCACGAGGAACGATTTTTGCCGAAGTGAATGTTGAAGCCATGAGCGAATGCCAAGTATGCGCCTTGTTTCAAGTTTGGCTCAATATCGTTTGCGTAAACGTCAGCTTGTAATTCGTCTGGAATCAATACCATAACGATGTCAGCACCTTTAACTGCTTCTGCAGTTTCTTTTACTGTAAGGCCTGCTTCTTCTGCAGCTTTCCAGCTAGAAGAACCACCACGAAGACCAATTGTTACGTCCATACCATTTTCTTTTAAGTTCAATGCATGCGCATGACCTTGAGAACCGTAACCTAAAACTGTAATTTTTTTTGCCTTCTAATTTGCCCAAATTACAATCTGCATCATAATAAACTGTAGTACCTAAAAATTTTTACCTGCCATATTAGACAACCTCCAAAACATATTCAATAGAATATAGACTAATATATACTGTACACAATCCAACAAATTTTTGCAAGATGTGGCGTACATTAATTTATTATCAGTAAGCTAAATTCAAAGTTACTGATAAAGAAATGTGATTACTACCGAACAATCACCCATGGGCGATCATCTTTCCACACAACTTGTACGGAAATGCCAAACACATCAGACAGATTTTCATCTGTTAATACAGCGTGTTTAGGCCCCGCATGTATCATCTTGCCCTCTTGCAAGATAGCTACATGTGTAATCGCTGGTAGTATCTCTTCAATTTGATGTGACACATAGATAATCGGTGTCTGTTGCTCCGCCACCAAGTTAGCTACTGTACGCAAGAATTGTTCTCGCGCCGGTAAGTCTAAGCCAGAGCAAGGCTCATCCAAAATCAGTAAATCTGGATTTGCCATGATGGACCGTGCCAATAATACACGTCGCTGTTCTCCAGCGGACAAAGTATGAAAGCGATGTCCTTCTAAGTGGCTTACCCCAAACTCAGCTAATAATTGCATACCCCGCTCACGCACGTCTGGTGCAACCTCTTGGTATATACCGATGCTACTGAAAGCACCAGAAATGATGACATCCTCTACCACTTGCTTATCCAAGGTAGACTGAAACTGTCCCAGAGCAGAGCTGACAAAGCCTAATCTCGATTTGATCTTAGGCCATGCATATTTCCCAAATTCATGACCAAAGACACGCAATGTACCTGTCGTTGGAATTTGGTAGGCTGGTATCATGCTAAGAAGCGTCGATTTACCAGCCCCATTGAGCCCTAATAATGCCCAATGTTCACCTTCCTCTATATGCCAATTTACATTATCTAGGATATGTCTGCCATCACGACGAAAACAGACATTTTCATAATGGAGTAATTCATTCCCCACTCTATCATCTCCTACATTTTTTCTCCACGGCTCATCGCAGTAATACCTGTTTTAGCAATTTCAAGAATACCATAGGTTTCCATAATTTGGATGAAACCGCGCAACTTTTCAACACTACCGATGACTTCAATAATCATGGACGTAGGAGAAATATCTAGCACATTGCCACGATATACATCGGCAATTTGTACAATTTGAGAGCGTGTTGTAGCCGTTGCTTTTACCTTGATAAGCATTAATTCACGACATACTACATCATGATCTTCAAATACTTTAACCTTTACAACGTCAATAAGCTTGTAAATTTGCTTTTGAACTTGATCTAAGATGCGATCATCCGCCTCAACAGTGAGGGTAATACGCGCATAACCTGGCTTATTAGTAATGCCAGAGGTCATTTTTGTAACGTTAAAACCACGACGATTAAAGAGTGCTAAAATACGTGTACCAATACCTGGTGTATTTTTGCAATTACTAAGACTTGATGTTCTTTAGCCATTATAGCACCCCTTTCTTACCCATCATGCCGCTTACAGTGCCGCCTGCTGGAATCATTGGCAATACATTGTCTTCACGCTCAACGCGACAATCTAGGACAATACTTTCATCAGACGTAATGTAAGATTTGAAATCTTTATTGAAAGTTTCCACATTATCGAGACGAGCCGCCTTTAAATCAAAGGCATCAGCCAATTTCAAGAAGTCTGGGCTCATTTCCAAATCTACATAGGAGTAGCGACGATCGTTAAAGATTTGTTGCCATTGACGAACCATGCCAAGATAACCATTGTTGATGATTACAATTTTGATTGGCAAGTTGTACTGACGAACCATCATGAGCTCTTCGCAAGTCATTTGGAAGCCACCATCACCTACAACAAGAACGACTTGTTTCTTTGGAGCACCTACTTTGTGCACCAATAGCTGCCGGTAAACCATAACCCATTGTACCAGCACCACCAGATGTAACGATGGTATGAGGTTTTTTATGTGTTAAGAATTGAGCTGCCCACATTTGATGCTGACCTACATCAGAAACGATGATGGCATCATCTTTCACAATTTTATTAAGTTCAGATAATACATATTGTGGATGTAATTCACCATCAGTAGATTCTGGAACAACAATAGGATACTCCTCTTGCCACTGACGAATTTGCTCAAGCCAGGCTTCATGTTTTGCGGGCTCCACAAGTGCGTTAAGCTCTGTTAATACCCGTTTCAAGTCGCCTACGATCGGCACATCGATTGTGACGTTCTTGTCGATTTCAGCTGGATCGATATCGATGTGAATGATCTTAGCTTTTTTACAGAAGAAATCAGGATGACCTGTAATGCGGTCGTGGAAGCGAATACCTGCTGCGATAACAAGGTCTGCCTCGTCTGTACTATTATTAGCCGCCACAGAACCGTGCATACCTACCATGCCTAGGGCTAATTCGTGGTCCCCAGGGAAGCCGCCAAGGCCTACTAAAGTATTCGTTACAGGAATATGAGCTGTTTCAGCCAATGCTTTAAGCTCATCTACAGCACCGGATTTCAATACGCCTGCACCAGCTATGATAAGAGGGCGCTTAGCATTTTTAATGAGCGTAGCAGCCTTCTTAATTTGACCTTGATGACCTTTATAAGTTGGATCATAGCCTTCAAGTTGAATCGGTACTTCATATAATTTATTGTATTCTGTCATGGATATTTTTTCTGTTTGAATATCCTTTGGAATATCGATAAGTACTGGACCTGGACGGCCTGTACCAGCAATAAAGTACGCTTCTTTAATGATGCGAGGTAAATCATGAATATCTTGTACAAGATAGTTATGCTTTGTAATCGGCATTGTAATACCTTGAATATCCGCCTCTTGGAAGGAATCCTTACCGATGAAAGGACGACCTACCTGACCAGTAATGGCTACCATTGGTACGGAATCCATGTACGCAGTCATAATGCCTGTTACAAGATTTGTCGCACCAGGACCAGACGTAGCAAGACATACACCTACGCGACCAGATACGCGAGCATAACCGTCTGCTGCATGTGCTGCACCTTGTTCATGACGAACGAAATAATGTTTAATTTCAGGGAAGCTATAAATTTCATCGTAAATTGGAATTACCGCGCCACCTGGGTATCCGAACATATCGGTTACGCCTAGGCGATGCAATGTTTCAAGGACAATGCGTGCCCCATTGATTGTTTCTGCGCTCATAGGAACCCTTTCAACCAGCTATTCAGACAAGGTCTCGCTGGAATTTAAACGTTTAATAATGTAACCATTATTTTTGAAAGTATCAATAATCTGTTGGATGTGTTCTTCACCATTGGTTTCAACTGTTACTTGTAATTCCACTTCGTGGAAGCGGTCAAGGTTTTTAAACTGATTGTGATCGAGTTTAATTACGTTTGCATCTGCCTCTGCCAGCATTTGAGAAACAGCTACCAACTGACCTGGTTTATCAGGCAAGTTAACAGAGAAGGTAAAGATACGACCACGTACGACAAGACCTTTATTGATCATAGAGGAAATGGTAAGTACGTCGATATTGCCACCGCTGACGATAGCTACAACCTTTTTACCAGTGCAGTTTAATTTTCTAAGGCCTGCTAATGGTAAAATACCAGAGTTTTCTGCTACTAATTTATGTTTTTCTACGAGTAACAAGAATGCTTCCATCAACTCATAGTCAGAAACAGTAATAATTTCATCTACATATTGTTTGATATATTCTAATGTAGTTTCACCAATTTGGCGCACAGCTGTACCATCTGCGATGGTTGCCACTTCATTAAGTGGCACAGGGTGATCAGCCTTTAGTGCAGCAATTGCACTAGCGGCACCTTCTGGTTCTACACCGATAATCTTAATACTAGGATTTTTTAATTTAGCAGCCGCTGCGATACCAGAAACAATACCGCCACCACCAACTGGGACTAGCAATACATCAGCATCAGGCAATTCCTCTAAAACCTCTAATGCAATTGTACCTTGCCCTTCAATTACATCTTCATCATCAAAAGGATGAACAAACACATAGCCGTGTTCTTGTTGGAGCTCCATCGCCTTTTGGTAAGCTTCATCATAAATCTCACCGTGTAGTACGACCTCTGCGCCGTATTGTTTCGTTGCATTGACCTTGATGAGAGGTGTATGTTTTGGCATTACGATTATCGCTTTAATGCCGAGGCGTTTTGCAGCAAGTGCCACACCTTGTGCGTGGTTGCCGGCAGACGCGGCGATAACACCGCGCGCCTTTTCCTCTTCCGTCAATTTTGCAATTTTATTATAAGCTCCACGGACCTTGAAGGAACCTGTTATTTGTAAGTTTTCTGGCTTGATATATACATCATTGCCACACTCGTCAGAGAACACATCACTATGAAGCAATTTTGTTTTCACCGTGATTGTGCTTAATCGCTCACGAGCCTCCATAAAATCATACAACTTATGCATGTACTCTATCTCCTCTAGTTAGTATTAATGAAAGTCTACTATTAGTCTTCAAATACTTCGATAGCACCTTGTGCTGCAGAGGATACATGAAGAGCATATTTTTTAAGGTAACCAGTTACATTGGATTTGAATGGTTTCAATGCGGCTTTACGACGAGCGATTTCCTCATCGGATACAGCTAATTCTAATTTACCGTTTGGAATGTCGATATTGATGATATCACCATCTTCAACAACGGCAATTGTGCCACCTGCCGCAGCTTCTGGAGATACGTGACCAATGGATGCACCACGAGTAGCACCAGAGAAACGACCGTCAGTCAACAAGGCTACGTCTTTATCAAGACCCATACCTGCGATCATGGATGTTGGTGTCAACATTTCACGCATGCCAGGACCACCTTTAGGGCCTTCGTAGCGGATAACTACCACATCGCCTTTTACGATTTACCACCTGTAATAGCTTCAACAGCTTCTTCTTCGCTGTTGAATACTTTTGCTGGACCAGAATGAACGAGCATATCCGCATCTACAGCACCCGCTTTTACAACGGAACCGTCTTCAGCAAGGTTGCCTTTAAGTACAGCAATACCACCAGTTTCGTGAACTGGATTATCCCAAGGATGAATTACGTCTTCATCAGCTACATAAGCAGCCTCAGCAATTTCACCTTGTGTTTTAAGTGCTACTGTTTGGCACTCTGTATGGAGACGACCATTTTCTGCTAATCGTTTTAATACTGCAGATACGCCACCTGCTGCATACAAGTCTTCGATGAAGTATACGCCAGATGGGGACAATTTAGATAATTGAGGTGTAATTTGAGCAATGCGATCGAAATCGTCTAAGGATAATGGTACACCTGCTTCGTGAGCAATGGCTGGCAAGTGAAGTGCTGTATTAGAGGAGCCACCTAATGCCATATCGAGTGCTACCGCATTTTCAAAGGCTTCACGAGTCATAACATCTTTTGGACGAAGATTTGCTTTTAATACTTCTACTGCTTGCATACCTGCTAATTTAGCAAGACGTAAACGTTCAGAGTATACAGCAGGGATTGTACCGTTACCAGGAAGGCCCATACCAAGAGCCTCTGTTAAGCAGTTCATTGTGTTTGCTGTGTACATACCAGAGCAAGAGCCACAAGTAGGACATGCATTATCTTCAATGCTTGCCAATTCTTCGTCGCCCATTTCGCCAGTTTGGTGTTTACCTACTGCTTCGAACACGTCGGACAAACCAATTTTTTTACCTTTATGTACACCAGCAAGCATTGCGCCACCAGATACGAATACAGATGGAATGTTAAGGCGAGCCGCCGCAATCAACATACCTGGTACTACTTTGTCGCAGTTTGGAATGAATACCATCGCATCGAATGGTGTTGCCATTGCAGTTGCCTCGATGGAGTCAGCAATGATATTGCGTGTAACCAAGGAGTATTTCATGCCGATATGGTTCATTGCGAGTCCATCGCAAATACCGATTGTATTGAACTCGATTGGCACACCACCTGCGTTGCGGATGCCGTCTTTTACGGCTTGTACAATATTTTTCAGGCCTACGTGACCAGGGATAATCTCGTTGAAAGAGTTCGCAATACCAATGACTGGTCTGCCCATTTCTTCGTCAACGAAACCTAGAGCTTTTAGCAAAGATCTGTGTGGTGCACGTGCTACGCCTGTTTTTAAATTGTCACTTCTACAACTCATGTTAATCTCCTCACTTTTGAAAGCATCCACTTGGACGGCTTTCACAACGCATAAAAAAAGACGATTCCTATGAATCGTCTTAAAAAGTTTACAAATGATATTCCTTTTGTTTACAGAATTCCTATATACATAAATAGACCTATGTACCCCTTGGAAAAATATACACATAAGAAACAAACTATATAGCCAAAAATCTTATTGATTGTATATTAACCCATTCGCGGAACTTCTAAGACAAAAACGTGTTAAGTTGTTGTTCATAATTCGAATGTCATTAATAATCACGACTAGCGCAATAATCAATAAGCTAATGACTAAACCTAACATGTTTCCTCCTAAAAATAATCTGTAATATTAATCACGGAATAATAATAACACGTTACATTATCCTGTGCAAGATAATTCGCTATAAATTCTATAGATTTACTATAGTTTTTTTATGAAGTTCACCATACAAAAAAGCTATAGCAAGCCTAGTTAGGTATAAAAATGTACATATAACACGAAAAAAGTCCCCCACCGTAGTGAGGGATTTTTATATTATAGGATACCAAAGATCCACATACCAAGGGCGCCACCCCAGAAGTGGATGAGGAAGCTTACCACGGAAATGGCAAGCCCAACGCGCCACCACGTACCTTGCGGTACATAACCAGCGCCAAAGAAGATTGGCGTTACACCAGAGCTATAGTGAGTTAATGTACAACCAGGGCTGTTCATCAAACCAAAGAGCAAGATGGTAAATGGAATTGGTGCGCCCATAGCCACGAGAATGGCCGCAAAGGCGGAGAACAATGCTGTAATACGCGCCGTACCACTAGCGAAGAAATATTGGGAGTATACAAAGGTTGCAGAGATAATAAAGGATGCCCAGAACCAGTCAATACCAGCAAGATGTTGGCTAACAAAGTTTGCAAAGACAGCAACTACACCGAGTTTACCTAGTAAGCCTGCCATGCCAACCAGAGTGCCCATCCAAATGAGGATATCCCAACCAGTGCGCTCACCTAAGATATCATCCCACGTAAGAGAGCCTGTTACTACACATGCAAGAACGCCCATCATAGCCACTACGGTTGGATGAAGCTTAGTCCAAATCGCAGTAGCCCAAAGTAAGATACAAAGCACAAAGATTATAGCTACAGAAATTTCGGCTTTTGTAATAGGACCCAAGAGCATCTAACTCTTTTTGAGCCATCGCCGCCGCTTGTGGGGTTTCTTTAATTTCTGGAGGATAGATTTTATAGATGAACCAAGGCATCAAAATCATACAAATCACACCAGGAATCACGCCCGCTTGGAACCATTCCCACCAAGAAATATCATAACCAAATAACTTAGCCCCTAACGATGTAATGAGCAAGTTACCACTACAAGCAGTCAAGAAGATTGTTACAGTAATAGTGTTGATGGTATGAGCCGTCGTCATCAAGTACGCCCCAATGCGACGAGCTGTCTTCCCATATGGTTCAGAATCAAAAGCTAAAGAAATATTTTTGCACGATTGGGAATACGATACCACCCCCACGCGCCGTATTAGATGGCGTCGCTGGAGAAATAATTAAATCCGTACAAGCTAGTGCATAGGCTAGCTTTAAAGAGCTAGTACCAAAGGATTTAATTAAGGTGTACGCAATGCGCTTACCAAGGCCAGAATTAATAATACCTCTAGAAAAGAATACGGCCGCTACGATAAGCCACACATTTGCCTCTGCATAACCACCTAATGCTTGCACCATTGTAATAGACTTTGTGGCTACCGCCGCAACGATACCAAAGAGCGCCATAATGCCAGTTGGCCAAGGGCGCAAAATAAAGCCCACAATGGTAGCCGTAAAGATAGCTAATAAATGCCACCCTTCAGGCTTAATTGCCTCCGTGTGAGGCAAGAACCAAATCACTAAGCCCACCAAAACGGTAAGGGCCGCACGTGTAAAAGTATTCATAGAACCTCCCTATCAAACTACACAAATCAACTATTACAGTTACAGTTACAGTTACAGTTACAGTTACAGTTACAGTTACAGTTACAGTTACAGTTACAGTTACAGTTACAGTTACAGTTGATTATAAAACGATATGGCGGTCATCACACATAACCGCCATATATATTAGCAACTTTCTAAGAATTCTTTGATCTTAGGATTTGCCTGTAATCTTTCCATTTCTTCTGAGGATAATAATTTAACCTTATCCCGCTCTTGGTTTACCAAACATAGGAAACCAATATAGTCCCCTTTATTAGCGCGAAACTGATGAATTGTCTTGCCTGGAATTTCAATGAAATCACCAGACTCTACATCATGAATTTCTTCTCCTAATAAAAGCTGACCTTTGCCACGGAATATCATAACCATATGCGTATGCTCGTGATATTCTAATGTGGAATAGCCACCTGGCAAACATTCAAAATAACGGAATTGGCATGGAATATCATAAGCACCATCGTATAGCACTTGACGTGTTACATCTTTAAAAGGACTACCATCTTGTTTATATACCAAGGTGTCGACGCCATCCCACTTGAAATTTTTAGCATCAAACTTGCGTATCATATATTACCTCTTCATACAAAAAAGTGCTGCATCGAAACAGTGTTTCAATACAGCACCAAAGGTTCGATTATTTGAAGAAACGTTTCAAGGTTCCCATTAAACCATGACTATGTTGTTGTACACCATCTGCAACGCCTGTTACTTCAAAGCCAGTTTTTTCAATGGCCTTAGAAATAACCTCTACTGCAGATTTAGTAGGATCAAAAGAAATCGTTACCGTCTTTATCATCTAAATTTACTTCTGAGCTCAATACGCCTGGTAGCGCAAGAGATGCCCCTTCTACTGCTTCCTTACAGTTGTTGCACATCATACCAGGTACATTAAATACCTTTGTTACAACGCCATTTTCTTCACCACAACCACAATCTTTGCACATAGTAATACCTCCTATTAATCGTTAACTTCTTTATGTTTGTCGTCGTTCTTAGCCCCTGCTGTTACGTCGATAGTAGTCGCTTTTTTAACGGCTTCTTTCGTTTCATCAACAGCCTTTTTAGGGACCAGAAATAGCATCCTTAAACTCATTGATGCCCTTTACCAATAGCTTTTGCCGACTTCAGGCAATTTACCAGGACCGAAGATAACTAGAGCAATCACTAATATAACTATTAATTCAGGTGTTCCTATAGACCCCATATGTATCTCCTTTATCATTACTAATACTTATATTCTTTAGTGTACATCATTATAGGCGGACTTGTCCACATACCAAGTGGCTTCTTGTGAAAGCACTGCCCCAGGTAGTACGCGACCAATGCGTTTTTCCCAAGGTAAATCCTCATAATCCTCGCGTTGGTACAACACCTTAGTAAGTGCGGTTTTCTTGCTTTCACCCGTTACAGTAAACCAAACAGCATCGGATTTAGCAAGGAAAGAAAAGGTCATAGAAATACGTTCCCATACCTTGCCATCCTCTACGGCCACTACCTCTTGATCTGCCACGCGAAGTGCATGAGAGCCTGCAAACAGCCCTGCTGTATGCCCATCTTCGCCTAGATCGAGCAATGCTAAATCGAGGCCAGATTTCTTGCAAGCCTTGAGCACATTCTTAATCTCTTTCTGATATTCCTCAGCCGCCTCTACAACGGTTCTAGAATCCGTATTAATTGGCAAGAAATGAGTCGCCCCTTTTGCCTTACAGAGCAAATGGGGTTTAACGCGATTAAAATAATTATCCTCGTGAGTTTGCGGCAAGAAACGCTCGTCAGTCCACACAAAGAATATGCGCTCCCAATTGAGGCGCTCAATATATTCAGGGGAATTAAGTAATTCTAACAAACCATTAACAACAGTGCCCCCTGTGATACCAACAATGCACGATTCCGTGCGGCTAATCTCTTCATTGGTAAAAGCAATGAAATCCTCCGCTAATGCTTGGACTACATCACTAGGACTGTCATAACATTTAATTGTATTTTGAGCCATGTAATAATGACCTCCTAAACTATTATAATAGTACTATTATATACACTTTTGCATCGTAATGAAAGCAAAAACCGATGTAACTCAATATAGGGAGCCACATCGGTTCGAATTATATTAGTAACTGCTTATAAATTACATGATATTTAGTACAATTACAAGAGGATAATTATTATTTTTGACCAAATTTAGGACGACGACGCTCTGTGAAAGCCAGAACCCCCTCTTTGAAGTCCTCTGAAAGACCTAATTCACATTGTTTCTACTTCAAATTTCTTGTATTCTTCCCAGCCAGCTAAGAAACTATTCCACATCATTTCCTTCATAACGCGGTAAGATTGTGCAGGACCTTTAGCTAACTTCTCTACAAGACGTCTTGTGGCCGTTTCTAGATCTTCTAATTCACAAACTTTATATACAAAAGCCAAGTTCTTTACCTTTTTTTCAGCAGATACGGCTTCACCAGTCATAACGATATGCATAGCACGGTTCATACCAATAGCTCGAGTCAACAAGAATAAACCACCTGCATCAGGAGCAAGACCTACGTTTACGAAAGCTTGAATAAAGCGTACGTTATTAGCAGCTACAACAAAAGTCTGCAGCTAACGCCATGTTAAAAGGCCGCACCTGCTGCAGCACCTTGAAGGCTCATGATAACAGGTTTAGGCAAACGTTTTGAGAGCCATAGAAATCTGAGCTACAAGCTCAACGATTTCAAATAAAGACTCTGTATCCCCTTCGTTTACAGCGCGTTCCATTTCTGTTAAATCGCCACCAGCAGAGAATACCTTGCCTTCAGCATTAATAAGCAATGCACGAACACTATCATCGTTGTGTGCTTGATCTAAAACCTCAAGGATCTCCTTGCACATCTCGATATTAAAACCATTCGCCACTGTAGGGCGATTAAATGTCAACGTACCAATGCCGTTGTCCACTACGTATTGAATTGTATTATAAATCATATGATTTCTCCTATATGAAAAATCTATTTTCGAAAAAATTCGATTATTATATATCTATTATAGGAGAATTAAATGTCCCTGTAAATGATAGAAATGCAAAAACACCTGCAGACATTGTCTGCAGGTGTAATAACCTGTATTCCAAATATTAACGTTTGGAGAATTGGCTTGCTTTGCGGGCTTTTTTAAGACCGTATTTTTTACGTTCTTTCATACGTGGGTCACGAGTCAAGAAGCCAGCTTTTTTCAAAGATTGACGAAGTTCGCCATCTACGTCCAATAACGCACGGGAGATACCGTGACGAATTGCACCAGCTTGACCGGAAGGACCGCCACCAGCTACAGTTGCGATAACATCGTATTGTTCAACTGTGTTAGTCAAATTCAAAGGTTGTTTTACGATCAATTCCAAAGTTTGGCGACCGAAATAATCATTAAGTTCACGTTTGTTAACAGTGATTTTACCTGTGCCCGGTACCAGACGAACTCTAGCAACGGAAGATTTTCTACGACCAGTGCCGTAATATTGTGCTACTGCCATTATATGTTCCTCCCTCTAGATTATCGTACGGAAATTTCTAATACTTCTGGTTTTTGAGCTGCATGTGGATGCTCAGGACCAGCGTATACGTTTAATTTACGGTATTGTTGTGCACCCAATTTATTTTTTTGGAAGCATACCACGAACTGCCATCTCAACAACACGTTCAGGTTGTTTTTCAAGCATCATAGCTAATTTAGTGAAACGAGCACCACCTGGATAACCAGAATGACGGAAGTATTCCTTTTGCTCTAATTTTTTACCAGTTACGCGAATTTTTTCTGCGTTTACAACGATCACATGGTCACCAGTATCTACGTGTGGTGTGAAAGTTGGTTTATTTTTGCCCCGAAGAACTTTTTGCAACTTCGGCAGCAAGGCGTCCTAAAGTTTTACCTTCAGCGTCAACAACATACCATTTCCGTTCGATTGTGTTCGGATTGGCCATAAATGTAGTTTTCATGCTGCATATCCTCCTAATAACGTCATAATTCTACCAAAAATCAGCTTGTCCTTTGCTTCCGGGGCTAATGGAAACACGACTAAAGCTTACTCAAAATAGTATACAGATTTTTGGCGTTCTATGTCAATTGTTTTTTTACACTGCTATAGCCCTTTAACAGTGACATGTCATAAAGAAAAAACCACCCAATTCTGAGTGGTTTTCCCATAGCACTGCGGGCAATAGCGCCAAATTATTTGGAGTACAATTCGACGATAAGTGTTTCGTTAACTTCGATAGGAAGTTCTTCACGTTGAGGAAGACGAGTGAATGTAGCTTTGAAGCCTTCTAAGTCTTTTTCAATGTAAGGAAGTTCGAAAGAACGAAGTTCTTGGAAGTTAGTTTTTGAACATTTCGTTGTCGCGGGAAGCTTCACGAAGTTCAATAACGTCACCTGGTTTGCAGGAGTAGGATGGAATGTCTACACGACGACCATTTACCAAAATATGGCCATGGTTTACCATTTGACGAGCTTGACGAATGGAGTTACCAAAGCCGATGCGATATACAAGGTTATCAAGACGTTGTTCCAAAAGGATCAACATGTTTTCACCTGTAACACCTTGCATTTTTTTCGCTTTATCATAATAGCGTACGAACTGGCGTTCTAGCAAGTTGTAGTAAGCTTTAACTTTTTGTTTTTCTAATAATTGTGTGCCATACTCAGACATTTTTTTTCTGACGTTGGTCTTTTTTGACGCGATTCAAGGCTTTTGCGTGACCGAATACGTTCACACCAAAGCGACGACAAAGTTTGAATCGAGCCTCTCTTCTCGTTGCCATGTGATTATCACCTCATAGTTGAATAAAAAACTTGTACCGACACATAATGGTACCCATGTATAATATCATTTTTCATTTACTTATGTCAATTAATGATAATTGTGAAAGTTATTGAAATAAGTGCATAATCACAATTTTTTTAATTAATCTTTTTTTATGATAATAGTACACGCTATATCGATTGTGCATGCTTCATCATATTTTATAGATTTAGATGAAAAAACAATTATAGTATGCTACAATATGAATAAGTAAGGTAATAGTTATCATTGGATTCTTATTACAAAATTGGGGGAACAACATGAAAGAGTTACCTACAATGCAAGAGCTACAAAGTTTTATTACTTATAATAAAACAGGAAGCTTTACATTAGCAGCACAATCTATGAATATTACACAATCAGCTTTCAGCGCTCAAATGAAAAAATTAGAGCGTTTAGTTGGTGTGAAATTAATCTCCCGTTCTACAAGAGGTAGCCGTTTAACGCCAGAAGGCGAATTATTCTTACCAGAAGCAGAACAAGTTCTCGATACATTAGAACGTGCTATTCAATCCATCCGCCTAGCAAGCAAGGTGGAACGTCCGATTTTGAACATCGGTGTACTGCGTAGTTTAGGTGATATTCGTCTAAATGGTTACGTATCACACTTCTTCCAAAAATCATCCTGAGTTCTCTGTCAGCATCTATGACATGGAAGAAGAAGAGTTAATGCTCGACTTACGCGAAAATCGTATCGACATTGCTCTACTCTATTTACCAAATAACAAAGATATGTCCGCATACGAATCTACAGCTCTTAGAGAGGACGAATTCGTATACTATGCACCAAATTTAATAGAAGGCATGGAAACCGCTAGCTTGAAAGCGATTCAGTCACAACCTTTGCTCATGTATCCACCTAAATACTTCATGTATCGCACATTGAAAAAAACTACGTAGGCAATGGTCAACAAAAATCTACACATCCGTGGTAGCCGCTTATCCAACCCTTACACAATGATCGACTATTGCCAAAAAAATAATTCTGGTTGCATCGTAGCAAAACAAATTTTAAATTCCTTAGGCATCACTGATGGTTTTGTACCTTTAGAAAAACCATTCAAACTACAAGTGTGCTTCGCATTCAAGAAAAATAACTCTAAAACAGAAACTATGCATACCTTTATGGACTATGTACACAGCGAATCACCACCACGCTTATAAAAGCTAACTAAATCCCCGTATACCTTTTTAGGTGTACGGGTTTTTTATACACAACTCGATTCCATCACAAGATGCCATTACTACTAGAATCTATTTATGAGTACATTTTCGCCTTCATTCTAAACAATTATTAATCTAAGGATATAAAATAATTGCTCTTTCCTAATCTAGGTTGTAGAATAGAGAATAGATTTCAATTAATGTAGTAGAATACAGTGAGGTTATTATGCTCTTATCTATCCTCTTCTTTATACTAGCAGGACTTGCTGAGATTGGTGGCGGTTATCTTGTATGGCTTTACATGCGCGATGATAAAGGCCCCCTCTATTTAATCGCAGGTGCTATTATTCTATTTTTATATGGTATCATTCCTACCTTTCAACCAGAAGCAAGCTTTGGCAAAGTATACGCCGCATACGGCGGCGTATTCATCGCCCTCTCTATTCTATGGGGCTGGCTTGTTGACGGCTTACGACCAGACACATATGATATCATCGGCGGTCTCGTTTGCATCGTAGGTGTATATATCATCATGTACGCACCACGGTAAACAGAATTACAGAACTTCTATGAGCATTACAACAGAAGGAGTACAACTATGACAGTTGTACTCCTTCTTTATTTACATAACCATATGTACTTTTAGATACTAAAAAACGGTCATCCGAAGATAACCGTTTACTTTGGTGGACGATGACAGGGATCGAACTGCCGACATCCTGCTTGTAAGGCAGGCGCTCTCCCAGCTGAGCTAATCGTCCATGTGGTGACCCGTCCGGGAATCGAACCCGGGATACCGCCGTGAAAGGGCGGTGTCTTAACCGCTTGACCAACGGGCCAGAAATATGGCTCCTCGAGTAGGACTCGAACCTACGACCGATCGGTTAACAGCCGATTGCTCTACCGACTGAGCTATCGAGGAATGTTTATGGAGCGGGAAACGAGATTCGAACTCGCGACCCCCGCCTTGGCAAGGCGGTGCTCTACCGCTGAGCTATTCCCGCATGTGGTGGACGATGACAGGATCGAACTGCCGACATCCTGCTTGTAAGGCAGGCGCTCTCCCAGCTGAGCTAATCGTCCATATGTGGTGACCCGTCCGGGAATCGAACCCGGGATACCGCCGTGAAAGGGCGGTGTCTTAACCGCTTGACCAACGGGCCAGAAATGGTGACTCACCCGCGACTCGAACGCGGGACACCCTGATTAAAAGTCAGGTGCTCTGCCAACTGAGCTAGTGAGTCAAAATGGCTCCTCGAGTAGGACTCGAACCTACGACCGATCGGTTAACAGCCGATTGCTCTACCGACTGAGCTATCGAGGAATGTATGGAGCGGGAAACGAGATTCGAACTCGCGACCCCCGCCTTGGCAAGGCGGTGCTCTACCGCTGAGCTATTCCCGCATACAGAACCGATAATTAATATAACATAATTATCAATCTGTCGTCAAGAACAAATTGAGAATGTCCTGACTGCCTTATAATAATATCAATTTACACATATAGTGTCAATGGTTTTTCCATGAAATTCCTGCAAAATTTTGATTTTACAAAGGCCCTAATTAAATGAGGGATTATGTAATCCCTCATCTATTTAATCCATATTTTCTGGGATTTTCGGTAACTTTGACTGATATCTCAACTAGTCTTATCCCCTATATAGCTTGCGTTAACCCATATTTAGCTTGCATTACTCCATATTTGGCTAGTGTTAACTTATCTTTAATTAATTTTTACCGGCTTGTCTTCCTTTACCGGCTCCATCTTCAGCAACGCTAACTTCAGCTTCGATAAATGTTTTCATGTCATTTAGCATATGCATCGACGCATCGATAATAGATAGGCCCATAGTGGAGCCTAGTGCTTCATCGATTTGTAAGTGATAGTGCAAACATGGTTTCACACCTAGGAATCGACATTGTTCCTATGAATTGGTTCCTCATAGGCAGCCGATGGGAATACATAGTCTTTTACTAATGGCTCAATGGTAACAGCCGCCAATACAGCAGCACCTGTTACGGCATTATCAAAAAAACGATAGCCATACGATGACTAGCAGCACCTAAAAATAAAGCCAGTTAAAAAAATGCAATATCAAGACCGCCTGCAATATTTAGCAAATGTAATACCGCATCACGGCGCTCGCTTTCACTCAATGCAGACCAATCATCAACAGCAATATTAAAGCGATCTACAAAGGAATGAATATGAGCAGCCCGTTGTTCTACCGTAGGTCCACATTCGGTATGAACGAGAATATCGTCATAGGCGCAGCCCGTAATTGTAGCCGTCGTTACGAGGGAGTCAAGGAACGCCCTTTCCCCTACGTTACCAATCGCCACCACTTGTAATCCATCAGCGTGTAGTTTATCAGCATAGGTAAAGCCAAGCTCTAGAGCTCGCTCAAGTTCATCTTGAGAAATGACAGGTTCTACACCAAAGAAATGAGAGCCTTTACGAATGACTTGTTGGTTAATATATTCTAGATCACTAGTATCTTGCTCAAGACCTACATTTACAACATGTACGTCTGCATTTAACTTAAATGCCGCCCCCTGCGTAGCCGTTCTACCTTCATTGAAACGTTTGATAGCGGCGTAGCTTTCACTACCATGCTGATTATTTTGAGGACCATCTACCAAGTGATCCGCTGCTACAATGAGTACACCATGGCGCAAATGATTGGGCTTAGGATTTGCCAAAATACCTGCAAAGCGTTCTGCTATAAGCTCTAAGGTTGCTAGGCTATAAATAGGTTTTGTTAAATTATCAATACGTAACCGGCACTCCTCCATGGAGGGTGCGTGCAATGGTTCTATGTTGAAAGTTCTCATGCCTTACCTCCTGTTATGGCCAAATACATATGAACTGCAAGGTCCAGCATCCCCATTTGAACCGAACTACCAGAGGCCTCGCCTAGACAAAGCCCCAAATCTACATACGCTTCTAAGCCTAGATTTTCTAAAGAGGACTTCGCTGCCTTTTCGGCCGACAAATGAGATGCCATCACATAATCCATGACTTCTGGCACTAAGGTTTTAGCCACCAATGCACAAGCAGATGTATTGAAGCCATCGATGATAACTAATCCATTATTAGCGGCCGCACCCTAAGATGACGCCAACGATACAAGCAAACTCAAAAACCACCTACAGAGGATAAAATACCAATAGCATCGTCTTTTGGAATATCCTTATATTTTTCCAGCACATCATGAACGATACGCTGTTTTAGTTTGAGCCGTTCATCGGAAATATTCGTCCCTCGACCTGTAGCTTCTTCCGCAGTAAGACCGGCAAACTTAGCGGTCATAAGAGCGCTAGCAGTTGTATTGGAAATACCCATTTCACCGACTAAAAATACGTTAAAGCCTTCATCAATTTTCTCTTTTACAAGACGAATCCCTGCTTCAATGCCTTCAATCGCTTGTTCCCGCGTCATGGCGGGTTCTTCTACAAAGTTTTTTGTTCCCATCCCCAGTTTATGACTTCGAAGGCCTGGAACCCAGCTCATATCCGCATCAATGCCCATGTCGATGACTTCCATTTGAGCACCACAATAATTAGCTAAGGAATTGGCACCAGCCCCTTTTGGAATTAGGTAGTTCTGTGTCATACCAACGGTCGTTTCCTTTGGATACGCACTAACCCCCATATCCGCCACACCATGATCCGCACTAGCGATAATCATACATGGTTTTGGTACAGTCAAAGTGTCTTGATTTGTGGCAGAACCATATTGGGCCACTACATTTTACAAGACGACCATATTGTCTCTACAGGTGACGCTGTATTCCAGCTATCAATTATATGTTGTTCAATCTCTTGGTTGCGACCTACAATAGCGCCACAAGTTTCTTGTAACAAACTCATACGATCTCCCTTAACTAATTAATAGATCAGTTTACTTTTTAGAATAATAGTATATCTTTATAATACTATTATATTTTTTTATAATATTAGTATATTTTTAGAATTTTCAGTATACACATGTTAGGGCATACACAATGTCACTTCAGCTACATAACCTTTATTATATTAGCTATCCTTAATTTGTCCCGTTAAATACGGCAACTTAGTGCGTATGTCACGACTGCATTCCAAATAGGATTCCAATTCTTGACCTTCATCATCTTGTGAAAGCACCTCTTTTACACGTTGTATTTCAGCTTCTATCCGAGTAAGCCCTTCAATGACATTGCGCCGATTACCGTAGATAATTTCGCGCCACATAGACGGCAAGCCACCGGCTACACGGGTGCAATCTCGGAAACCACCTGCAGATAATCTCATACGTAATTCGCCCAATTCGTCGCCACCAGAAACTTGCGTCAAAAATAGCAGCTAGCAAATGAGGGCATATGACTAACCATAGCTAGATATTCATCATGAGCGTAAATATCGACGAACTCAATGCGTGAACCTACGGCACGGCCCATCTCAGCAAGCTCTTCGGCGACCTCTTCACTATATACTTCAGAGGCCTTATCCTCTAGGACGATCCATCCCATACCTTTAAATAAATTTTTATGAGATACTTCGTAGCCACCTTTTTCTGAGCCCGCCATAGGATGGACGGAGACAAAAATCGTTCCCTTAGGAATTGATTCATAAACAGCACCGATGAAGTTTTCCTTCGCACTCGATACATCTGTTACGACTTGTTTTGGTCTAAATAGATGTGCCGTTTCAGTAAAAAGTCGTGCATTTGTATCTGGTGGTAAGGAGAACACAACGATATCTGAGCTTTCAATCAACGGTTCTACCTCAGTCCAAGCAGCTTTCACCACCCCATCTTGGATGGCCGCATCACAAACCTCTTGGCGACGAGCATACCCTACCACCTCATAATCGGTATAAGCCTTCAAAGCCTTTGCCAATGAACCGCCTAATAAGCCTAAGCCAATAATACCTACTGTCTTACTCATATAAACCTACTTTCACAATATCTAGTAAATTACACTCTCCCATGTAATGCTACATATATCTACAAACTATAAAAGGAATTAATTAAAATAATAAAAACGCAAAGCTAAGCTTCAATAAGTCTCTTATTTTTCCATTTACCGCTATACCAGCGATACACAAATAATAAACCCCGTAAAAATTTCATCAACAGCCATAGCAGCCCAAATGCCTACAAGGCCCCAGCCCCAATATATGCCAAAAAGGTATGATAGTGGCACTGCACATAACCACATGCCAAAGATGCCTACGAGCATTGGAGTTCGAATATCCCCTGCGGCTTGCAAACAAGATACCATAACGATATTTACGGCACGACCTAATTCAAGGAAGATTTCTACCAATAAGACATTATGGGCTAATGATAAAAATTTCAGGATCTGTAGTAAAGACGGAAAGAACAACATCGCTAACAAGATAGAAGAATGTAGCAAGACCTACGTTAATAGCAATGGCTAAAAAAACGTAGAATGCCATACGCGATTACTTACCTCCTCTTGGCGTTTTGGCCCCCATCAAGAATCCAACGATTACCTGTGAAGCATTGGCGAGTGCTATTGTATATACATAGCAAAAGCATAGCGATAACGGATACATATACCTTTGTATTGATTACTGCGAGTCCCAAAATATTGACCATTTTCATAATCATCGTTTGAGACAATTGATAACTCAATGTTTCGCCACCAGAAGGAACACTGATATGCAATAAAGACTTAATCGTATGCCACGGAAATGGTTTTAAGAATGTAAAAGCTTACCTTTAAGGTCAATAATTTCTTAAAAAGTATATCCAATAATCATTAGGCCTACCAGTTTTAGATAGCCATGTTGAAATAGAAACACCTAATACACCAAGACTTGGTATTGGCCCATGTCCAAAAGATTAATACATAATTCGTTATAATATGAATTACATTCATAACGAGTGCTATATACATGGTAATACGCGTTAGTGAATGACCTCTAAACACAGCCACTAATGCATAGTACATAGCTTGTATCGGTAGGCCCGCCGCTACGATGGTCATATAGAGCGACGTATCACTCATCGTTTCAGGTGGAATTCCCAGCCATGTAAAAGATCCATTCATGGCAGGGTGATAAAGAATACTGCCGCTATGGATGAAAACAGAAAAATTCATCACTAAGCTGACCGTACATACCTCTGATAGTTTGGACTGATTTCGAGCCCCTAAATACTGGGCAATCAAAATCGTTGTAGCTGTACTCATAACAATAATGAGCATAATAAAAATATTTAAAATTTGATTGGCATTAGCTACCGCTGCTACCGCTTGAGGCGAGTAGTGACTCATCATCACTTGGTCTATATTACCTACTAACAGCTGTAGGAACACTTCGATAAATATAGGCCAACTCAAAGTCCAGATAGATAAACTAATCCCCTTTTCGTCTGCTTTCATAAAAACCTCTGCAACGAACACGATACAATTGCAATGAATATCATACAATGTCCTTATTATATCACGTTATATAACCACATGGGACAAATCGCAGGAAATCAATATATCAAAATCGGTCTCCATTAAAGGCGACAATTACAATTAAACTACAGATGAAAGTTACATACACATGAGAGATACAAAATATAGGATAAACAAAAAACGTGCCACCCGAAGGTGACACGTTTGTTATGTAGATAAGCAAGTATCTATTGTGTTCTGCTAATGCTTATTTGAAGCCGTTACAAAGGCTGTCGAATAATGCTTGGTCAGGTTTTTACAACGTCTTCAGTCAATGGACGTGGGTGTGCGCCGCCATTAGCTGCTGCCAAGGATTTTTTTCGAAGGAAGGTTTAGATGTATTTTTGGTAAATAAGACCAGTAACCAAACCATCTGTATCGCCCAAAGTTTTTAAGTGCTGCTGCACGATCTGTTGGATCATAGCCTTCAGGCAATGCTACTAAGTGTTCTTTGAACCAGTCATAGCTGTTGCGTTTGTTGTATGTAACACATGGGCTAAATACATTGATGAAGGAGAAGCCATCATGGTCCATAGCTTGTTGAATCAAATCAACAAGTTCTTCACGGTTGATCATGTAGCTTTGAGCTACGAATGTAGCACCTGCTGCAATCGCAGTTTCACAGATGGACAATGGGGACTCGAACGCACCATGAGGAGTTGTTTTTGTAACAAAACCGATGTCGGAACGAGGGGATGCTTGACCTTTAGTCAAACCATATACATGGTTATCCATTACAACGTATGTCATGTTTACATTACGTTTGAAAGCATGGATAGTGTGACCCATACCGATAGCGAACGCATCACCGTCACCGGAGAATGCGATAACTTCTAAGTCTTGGTTAGCAAGTTTTACGCCTTGAGCGTAAGGAAGTGCACGACCATGAGTTGTATGAGCACCGTAAGCGTAGAAATAACCACCGATACGGCTGGAGCAACCGATACCGGAAATTACTGCTAATTTTTCTGGTGGAATATTTTTCGCTACTACAGCGTCAGTAATCGCTGCTTGAACCCCATAATGGCCACAGCCTGGGCACCAGTTAGGACGAATATCGTTTCTGTAATCTTTAGCTGTTGCCATATTATAGGACCTCCTTAATCGCATTTTTCACATAACTTTTTGTGAATGGATTACCATCGTATTTTAAGCAGCTAGAAATTTTATTTTTCTTATGCATGTTGATTTTAAACAAGTTAGTCAATTGACCAGTTTTATTGTGCTCTACGATAACCACTTTTTTTGCAGCATCAAAGAATGGTTGTAATTGTTTTGCTGGGAATGGTTTAATCAAGCGCAATTGTAAGTGGTTAACTTTAACGCCTTCTTGATCGAATTCAGCAACTGCTTCTTCGATAGCGCCACGACTAGAAGCCATACCTACAACAAGTACATCTGCTTCGTCGTATTTAGCGTTGTTCAAGAATGGTTCGTAGTTATCAGCTACAGTTTCCAATTTGCGGAAACGTTTATCAGTTTGCGCTACGTGCATTGTAGGCGCTTCTGCTGGTTTACCTTCTTCGTTATGCTCTAAGCCTGTGGAAAGGAATAGACCATTTTTCATGCCAGGAATTGTACGAGGAGAAATACCATCTTCAGTCAATTCAAAGCGTTTGAAGTATTTAGGTTGTTCCAATGCAGGAAGTTCTGCTTCTTTCATCATTTTACCGCGGTTAATAGGTACACGGTTCAAGTCGAAAGTAGGAACGGATTGTTTATTCAAGCCTTGTTGTAAGTCAGGCATAAAGATTACTGGACATTGGTACATTTCTGCCAAGTTGAAAGCTTTTTGAATTTCATAGAAGCATTCTTCGATAGATGTTGGAGAAATTACGATACCGGAGTAGTCGCCATGTGCATTGTAGCAAGCCGCATCAATATCGGATTGCTCAACTTTGTAGCCATACCAGTAGATGGGCCAGAACGTTGAACGTCGATAACAACCATTGGCAATTCAGCCATGGAAGCCATGGACAAGGATTCTGCCATCAAGGAAAGACCAGGGCCAGAAGTACATGTGAAGCCACGAACACCAGCGTATACGCCGCCCATAGCTGTCATGCATGCTGCGATTTCGTCTTCTGTTTGAACAACAGTAGCACCCAATTTATCCATGTTTTTTTAATCATGAATTCCATTACTTCGGATGCCGGTGTAATAGGGTAAGATGCCATAAAACGGGAACCCGCTGCAATAGCACCAAGAGCACATGCTTCGTTACCTAATAAGAACATTTGATCTTTCTTACCAGGAGCTGGCAATGTATCGATTTCAACATCGCCCAATTTTTCCATTACAAGGCCATGACCATCGTCGAAAGCAGCCAAGTTTTTATCGATAATTTCTTGGGATTTTTTTGCAAATTGTTCAGCAATAGCATCTTTGAACAACTTAGTTTCAAAACCAAGAAGTGCTACGGACATGCCAAGTGCTACGATGTTACGCATCAACATAGAGCCTTGTTTCATCGCTGTTTCAGAGATTGGCAAGGATAAGCAATTGATTTTTTTGTACCTTCGTATTTAGAGAAGTCCGGTTTTACTTTTACTATCACAGATGATATAACCGCCATCACGAACTTCAGAACCGTGCATATCAACAGTTTCTTGGTCAAGAGCTAGCAAGAAGTCTACGCCTTCACCGATAGACATAATTTGTTCTAATGCTACGCGCAATGCGAATGTAGTATGACCACCTTTGATACGAGATGCAAATAAACGTTGGCTATACAAGGAATAGCCTTCTTTAGCGAGGATTGTCGCCATAATTTCGCCGCAACTCTCGATACCTTCACCTTGTTGGCCGCCCATTTTCCAGATAAAAATCTTTACGTTTTTTTGCAAGAGATTCACCCTCCTTAGGATAAAAAAATTACACTGCTGACAAGAGTCTAACTTACTATTTTTATATATGTATAGTACGAATCTGTCTTATATCGTCATTGTATCATGTATACTTTAGGGTTTTACAATGTATCATTTCTCATAATAATAGGTATAAATTAGAGCATTATAACTAAAACTTATAAGAGAAAAAAAGGATACTACTTTTTTTCGTAGTATCCTTTTTAGTATTTATGCTCATCGTTTCATAATTACTCGTTTAAAAAAATATTCTATATGAAATTATATAGAATATTTATTCTTAAATTATATAGAATATTTATTCCGTAATACCTCTTGTTGTCGTTCCTCAGTAAAGAAGATTTCTTCTAAACATAAACCTTGAGCAGGCGCAGTTTTTACCGATAACGCGACGGTCTTTAGCAGCTAAAGTAGCCTTTGATATCCTCCACCTTACGGCGACCAAGGCCTACATCTACGAGTAAAGCCTGCAATATTACGTACCATATGGTATAAGAACCCATCGCCTACCACAGAAATAGTCACATGAGGTCCCTTACCCTCTACATGAATGCCCATAATCGTCTTAACGGGATCAGCCGGTGTAGAATTCGTCCCCTTTAAGGTCGTAAAATCATGTGTACCTAGTAATTTCATTACCAGCAGCTTGCATGAGCTCAATATTGAGAGGCTTCTTTTACATGCCAGTGATATCGTTTCGTCAACGGATTAGCAATGAGCTGATTATGAATAGTATATACATACTCTTTACCGTATATATTCCAACGTGGTTTCCAATCGAGTGGAATGTCCACAGCTTCAAGGACCACAATATCTTTAGGAATATGAGCTATCATGGCACGCGGAATATTTTCTACAGGTATAGCACCAGAGGTTTGAAAGGTACATACTTGAAACTTTGCATGTACCCCCGCATCTGTACGAGAAGCACCGTAGATTTGAATGGGCTCATTACAGATTTTTGATAAACCATATTCTAAACAACCTTGTACGGTTAAGCCCTTATCATCAGGTTGCTTTTGATAGCCCGCTAAATCAGTGCCATCATAAGCAACTATGATCCGTATATTTCTCATAGGCCAAGCCACCACAACGCAATGAGTACAACAGTAACCAAAATAACAGCACCGACACCGATATAATCGACATAGGTCACTTGTAATTCTTTCATACGCGTACGATTTACACCGCCGCGATAACAGCGAGCCTCCATGGCGATAGCCAGTTCATCAGCACGTCTGAAAGCACTGATAAATAATGGTACCAATAAGGGCACCATATTCTTTGCTCGTTGAATGATAGAACCGGTCACAAAGTCTGCACCACGAGCGGATTGGGCTTTCATAATACGATCCGTCTCATCCAATAAAGTGGGAATAAAACGAAGTGCAATAGTCATCATCATAGCCAGCTCATGAGCCGGTACGCCAATGCGACGGAATGGATTGAGCAAATGCTCGATACCATCAGTTAAACGAATAGGAGATGTGGTATACGTCAACAACGAGGAGAACAAGATTAAGAAAATTAATCGTGCCGCCATTTGAAGGCCCATCGCCACACCATGATCGGTGATATTAATAATGCCCCATTGGAAAATGGTATTACCAGGTGTCGTAAAAATGTGAATCCCCATAGTAAATACAATGATAATCCAAAGTGGTTTAATAGCGGTCCACATAAGACGTAGTGGTAAACGAGATAATAGCATGGCAAAGATTGTAAAACCACCTACAATGCCATAAGCTAGCGGCGAATCTGCCAAAAAGATGGCAACTACGAAAATAGTAGTAGCAATAATCTTTGCTCGTGGATCCATGCGGTGCAAGAAAGAATTTCCAGGGAAGTATTGACCAATAGTAATGTTATTTAACATGGCTACCTCCTTCTAGAATTGCTTGTACTGCATCATCTACAGATAGAACTCTGTTAGACACATCAAGACCTTGTTCACGTAAGTACTCCATTGTTACAGATACAGGCGGTACATCTACGCCAACAGCTTGCAATGCATCTCGATGATTATTAAAGATATCCATCGGTTCCCCATCGAGTACTATACGACCTTTATCGAGTACTACTAGGCGAGAGGCCATGCGGGAAATATCCTCCATATTATGGGATACAAGAATAACCGTAATTCCTTTCTCCTTATGGAGGCGAATGATTTCCTCAAAGATTTCTTCACGACCAAATGGGTCTAGGCCTGCAGATGGTTCATCAAGAACTAAAAAGTCTGGGTTCATAGCCACTACGCCAGCAATAGCAACACGGCGCATTTGACCACCAGACAAGTGAAACGGAGATCGCTCTGCATAGGTATTGTAATCAAGACCTACAAACTTCATAGCATCACGAACGCGTTCATCTACTTCATCAGCACTAAGGCCTAAATTTTTAGGACCAAAGGCAATGTCTTCAGCGATGGTTTCTTCAAATAGTTGATGCTCTGGGTATTGGAATACCATTCCTACTTTATGGCGCATCTTTTTAGCTTCCTCTGTGGAGGCACTAATATCTACACCATTTACGGTTACTGTACCTGTTGTAGGGTGTAATAAACCATTTAAATGTTGTACAAAGGTGGATTTACCAGAACCAGTATGACCGATAACACCTAGAAATTCACCATTTTCAATAGTAAGAGATATACCATGAAGGGCTGTTTTTTCAAAAGGCGTTCCCATGCCATAGGTGTATGTAATATTATCTAATACAATCGCCATTAGTGAGATCCCTCCCCTCTTGCATCAGTTGTCAGCTCACTAGCAGGAACTTCTTCAACCTTAGCAACCACATGATTAGAGTTTACTAATTGATCTGCCAGTTTTGAGCCTTTAAGACCTTCTGCTAGTTCTTCATTGTTTATAATGCTGTTACCCACTTCATAACCTTTTGCATTTAATTTGAAAGCAATTTCAGAGGCTACAGGCACATCGAGGCCAAGTTCTTTCAAGGTATCTACATGACTAAAGATTTCACGAGGTGTGCCATCGTGTAATTTCACACCATTTTTCATAACCACCACACGGTCAGCCGTAACGGCTTCCTCCATGAAGTGTGTAATAAAGACAATAGTAATGCCCTCTTCTTTATTGAGCTTATGGACTGTCTCTAAGACCTCACGACGACCTTTTGGATCGAGCATGGCCGTTGGTTCATCGAGGACAATACAATCTGGTTTCATAGCAAGCACGCCAGCAATGGCAATGCGCTGCTTTTGACCACCAGATAACAAGTGAGGACCATGTTCTCTATATTCAGTCATATTAACAGCTTCTAACGCTGCATCGACACGTTTTCTAATTTCATCACTAGGAATGCCTAGATTTTCAGGACCAAAGGCAACGTCCTCTTCTACGACAGCCGCTACGATTTGGTTATCAGGATTTTGGAATACCATGCCTACATGTTGGCGAATATCCCAAATATGCGCTTCATCGCGCGTATCAAAGCCACATACATTGACATGACCTTCGCTAGGTTGTAATAGCACATTAAAATGCTTGGCTAGGGTACTTTTACCACTGCCATTAGTACCGATAATACATACAAACTCGCCGCGCTTGATGGATAAATTCACATCATCTAATGCGCGTACATCATTGCCGTTTCATCAGTATATATATGACTCATATGATTGACATCAATCATAATGTCTTTTTCGTTCATGAATAGCCTCTATCTTTCTAGTCAATTTCGTTTCTATGAAAGTATAACCTTTATATTGTATATCACATTATTGACCTATTAACTACAACAAATTAATGTAATCCACTTTATAAATTAAGCATTAATTATTGCCATAAATATATATCATAAGGTTAACAATACTTATTCATCCTTTACGATAACTGCTAATATATTACGATATTGTACTAATCGATTGTACCATAAAATTGACAATAAAAAAACGGTGCTGCAACGTAAGTTACAACACCGTATGAGTTTGATTAAACTAACTCGATAATAGCCAAAGGTGCAGCGTCACCTTTGCGAAGACCAGTTTTGATTACACGAGTGTAACCACCTTGACGGTCTGCATATTTTGGAGCAATTGTATCAAACAATTTTTTTACTACACTTTCATCCATGAGGTATGCAAGAACTTGGCGACGTGCATGAAGATCACCACGTTTAGCCAAAGTTACCATTTGATCAGCTAAAGAGCGAAGTTCTTTCGCTTTAGCTTCAGTAGTTTCAATACGCTCATATTGGAAGAAAGATGTTAACATGCTACGGAACAACGCTTTACGAGCGGAGCTGTCGCGGCCTAATTTTCTGTACATTCGTCTTCCTCCTTATTCGCCTTTTTGTTTAAGTTGAAAACCACCTGGATGATTGTTGAGTTTTTCCTCAATTTCATCGATGGATTTTTTGCCTAAATTGCGAACTTTTCCTAAGTCATCAATGGTTTTGTCTAGCAAGTCTGCAATTGTATTAATACCAGCACGTTTCAAGCAGTTATACGCACGAACAGAGAGTTCCAACTCATCGATGGAAATCTTTGCTGGGCCGTCATCTACAGCTGGTTCTTCATTATCGGAACCTACTGGATCAACAACGATACCGCCTTCACCTGTGTTAACATCTACAACGTCTGCAGAGTGCGCTAATTTAGTGAAGTTCCCTAAATAACCAATCATAATGGCAGCAGATTTTGCTACTGCATCAGCAGCAGTAATGGAACCATCAGTCCAAACTTCTAATGTAAGTTTGTCAAAGTCCATTTCATTGCCTACACGAACATCACTCACTTCGTATTTAGCACGAAGAATTGGAGAGAAGATGGAATCGATTGGAATACAACCGATAACATCTGTATCTTTTTTATTCTTCGTAGAAGGAACGTAACCTTTGCCACGTTCGATCACTACATCCATTACGAGATGAGCTGTCTCATCCATTGTCGCAATCACGAGTTCAGGATTCAATACTTCTACTTCTGGTGGGAATTGTTCAGCCAAATCAGCAGCTGTCAATACACCGTCCTTTTGGAAGTCAAAGTGTACTTCCAAAGGTAATTGAGCATCTTCTTCAACTTTGATGCACAATTGCTTAAGTTAAGGATGATATCCGTAACGTCTTCGCGAATACCAGGAATAGTAGAGAATTCATGAAGAACTCCATCAATTTTGATAGAGGTGATAGCTGCCCCATCCAAGGATGAAAGCAAAATTCTGCGTAAGCTATTACCAAGAGTGATACCATAACCACGGTCCAATGGTTCACATACGAACTTACCATAGCGACCGCCGTCGGCGATGTCCACTTTCTCGATTTTAAGTTTCTTTTCTTCGCTCATCAGGAACATCCTCCTATACAACACACGTTCATAGTTTAATTATAGCACCGTATCAAATCGGCCGCTATAAATTATACACGACGGCGTTTTGGAGGGCGACAACCATTGTGAGGAATTGGAGTTACGTCTTTAATGGAAGTAACTTCAAGACCTGCAGCTTGTAAAGCACGGATTGCAGCTTCACGGCCGGATCCAGGACCTTTTACGAATACTTCAACAGTGCGAAGACCATGTTCCATTGCAGCTTTAGCAGCTTGTTCAGCAGCCATTTGAGCAGCGAATGGAGTGGATTTACGGGAACCACGGAAGCCCAAGCCACCAGCGGAAGCCCAAGACAACGCGTTACCGTTTGTATCTGTCAAAGTTACGATAGTGTTATTGAATGTAGAACGAATATGAGCCGCACCGGATTCAATATGTTTCTTTTCTTTTCTTTTTGTTCTAACAACTTTTTTAGCCACGCTTTATCCCTCCTTTATCTTATTTCTTTTTACCAGCAATTGCTTTTCTAGGACCTTTGCGAGTACGTGCATTCGTTTTAGTACGTTGACCACGAAGTGGTAAACCCATACGATGACGTTTGCCTCGATAGGAGTTGATTTCAATTAAGCGTTTAATGTTAAGTGCTTCTTCACGACGAAGGTCACCTTCTACTTTGTATTCAGCATCTAACAATTCACGGATTTTCACGACTTCATCTTCGGAAAGATCGCGAACGCGTGTGTCTGGATTGATGCCAGTTTTAGCAATGATTTCAGCTGCCAAAGTTGGACCAATACCATAAATATAAGTTAAACCAATTTCCACTCGTTTATCACGAGGTAAATCTACACCGGCGATACGTGCCATCTAATCATCCACCTCCTATCAGATTATCCTTGTTTTTGTTTATGTTTTGGATTTTCGCAAATAACCATTACACGGCCTTTGCGTTTAATGATTTTACATTTTTCGCATATCTTTTTAACTGATGGTTGAACCTTCATTAGTACCTCCTTTGTGGACCCTATGCTTATTTAAAGCGATAGGTGATGCGACCACGATTTAAGTCATACGGTGTCAGTTCCATAGTAACTTTATCACCAGGAAGAATACGGATAAAATTCATACGCATTTTACCTGACACATGAGCCAATACGATATGACCATTTTCCAATTCTACTTGGAACATGGCATTCGGTAATGCCTCAACTACCGTACCTTCCACCTCAATAACGTCTTCTTTTGACATATCTTTTCCTCCGGTTACCTGTTTTATTTAATTAACCGCGGTTCTTCCCGCATAGTTAATATTTCAGGGCCGTTTTCTGTAACAACCACTGTATGTTCGAAATGAGCAGCAGGTTTACCATCTGTGGTAACTGCTGTCCAGTCATCCCCTAATACACGAACGCGATGCGTCCCTAGAGTAATCATCGGTTCGATACACAATACCATACCTGGTTTCATAATAGGTCCTTGTTCAGGACTACCATAGTTTGGTATTTGCGGATCTTCATGCATTTCGCGGCCTAAACCATGACCTACGAAGTCGCGAACGACACCGTAACCATGTTTCTCACAATACGTTTGAACAGCGTGGCCGATGGCACCAATTCGGTTACCAACTTTCACTTGTTCAATTCCCTTGAACAGACTTTCTTCTGTAACTTTTAACAATTTCATCACATCAGGTTTGACGTGACCGATAGGAACCGTCACAGCCGAATCGCCGTGATATCCATCAATAGATGATACAAGATCAATACTGAGGATATCGCCGTTTTTAAGCTTGCGCTTAGCGCTCGGAATACCATGAACGACTTCTTCATTAACAGAAGCACAGATTGTTGCAGGGAATCCATAGTACCCTTTACAACTTGGTATACCACCGTGGCTGCGAATATATTCTTCGGCAATTGTATCTAACTCAAGCGTCGTGATGCCAGGTTTAGCCTTTTCTACTAACAAGGACAACGTGTCTGCTGTAAGCTTACTTGCCTTGCGGATACATTCAATCTCATGGGGCGATTTTCAAAATAATCATAGATTATTTCTCCAACGCCTTAATGATGTCAGCAAATACTGCGTCTACATCTTGTAAACCATTGATTTCTTCATACAATCCGCTATTGCGATAGTAGTCGATTAATGGTTTAGTTGATTCGTCGTACACAGCTAGACGTTTCTGTACTGTTTCAGGGTTATCATCAGCACGATTTTCTAGAACAGCTCGTTCGCTAATACGTTTAACCAATTCCTCAGTAGGAACGTTTTAAGTTAAGTACAGCGTCCAAAGAAATTCCTAATTCTTTAAGGATTGCATCCAAGGATACAGCTTGTGCTGTAGTTCTTGGGAAACCGTCAAGAATAAATCCAGATTTGCAGTCATCTTTCACCAAGCGATCACGTACGATACCAACAGTTACACTGTCTGGTACCAATTGACCAGCATCGATGTATTTCTTAGCCTCAACTCCAAGAGGTGTTTCGTTCTTAATCGCAGCGCGGAACATATCACCTGTTGAAATTTGGGGAATACCGTATTTTTTTCAATAAGTCGAGCTGCCTGAGTGCCTTTACCAGCACCAGGAGGTCCCATTAATAGAATATACATATTGTTTCCCTCCTATTTCACAAAGCCTTTATAGTGGCGTGTTACCATGAGCGACTCGATTTGTTGCATTGTATCAAGTGCTACACCTACAACGATGAGAAGAGCCGTACCACCAAAGTATACGCCTTGGACGCCGGTAATGCTACCGAGGAAATTCGGTATAATAGCAACGACAGCTAAGAATACAGCGCCAGCCAAAGTGATTCTGGTCATCACGTTATCCACATAATCAGCAGTTGGTTTACCCGCACGAATGCCTGGGATAAAACCACCGTATTTTTTCATATTATCTGCCATATCTGTAATGTTGATAGAGATTGCAGTATAGAAATACGTAAAGATAAAGATCAATAATGCATACAATGCCGTTTGTAACGGCGTACCCCATGTAAATAGATCCGCAACTTTATGAACAAATTCATTGTCAATAAATTGCGCAATCGTCACAGGGAACATCAACACAGATGACGCAAAGATAATTGGGATTACACCTGCCTGATTGACTTTCAACGGCAAGAATGTAGAGTGACCACCGTACATTTTACGCCCTACTACGCGTTTTGCGTATTGGATAGGAATGCGACGTTGGCCTTGTGTAACTGCTACTACGACAGCAATCATCGCAAGTGCAATTACAGCAAATAAGAATGCTTGGAACATGTTAATTGTTCCGTTTTGGATATATTGATAAATTGTTTCTAGACCATCTGGTAATCGAGCTACGATACCAGCAAAGATGATCAAGGAAATACCATTACCTATACCATATGCTGTGATTTGCTCACCAATCCACATCAACAAGCATGTGCCTGCTGTAAGAATGATGGCCACAACAAATACACTAAGGAAATCATTATTTACCAAAGCGTTGTTTGCTCTAAGAGCAAAATGCCATGCCTGCGGCTTGTACAAAAGCCAAGGACTACGGTGCCATAACGAGTTACCTTCGCTATTTTTCTTACGCCCATCCTCACCATCTTTACTCCATGCTTCAAACTGTGGAACTACAGACTGAAGCAGTTGCATGATGATGGAAGCATTGATGTAAGGGTAATACTCATTGCAAAGATAGAGAACTTACTAAGCGCACCACCAGCAAACAAGTCTAATAGACCGAATAGGTTACCGGATGTAAACAAAGATTCAATGACAGATGCATCTACACCTGGTACTGGAATGTGAATGCCCGGCTCTAAATACGGCAAACATCATCAACGTGTACAAAATCTTGTTACGTAACTCGGTAATCTTAAAGATGTTCGAGAGGCTATCTAGCACCCTAGATCACCTCTACTTTTCCGCCTGCTGCTGTGATTTTTTTCTTCAGCAGATTTAGTGAAAGCCATTAGCGATAACAGTCAAGTTTTTTTAGTTTCCAATGTACCGTTACCTAAAATACGAATACCATCGCGTACATTTTTCAAAAATGCCAGCTTCAATAAGAGCTACTGGATCAACTGTTGCACCGTCTTCAAAACGGTTCAATTGTTCTACGTTAACTTCAGCATATTGTTTAGCAAAAAAACGCTGTTGTTGAAACCGCGTTTTTGGTAAACGACGATAAAGAGGCATTTGGCCGCCTTCAAAAACCGGAGCGAACGCCACCGCCAGAACGGGAGTTTTGACCTTTTTGACCACGACCAGATGTTTTACCCAAGCCAGAACCTAAACCACGGCCTACACGAGTACGAGCTTTTTTGGAACCAGCTGCTGGTTGTAATTCATGAAGTTTCATTCAGTGCACCTCCTTATCAGTATTAAACTTCTTCAACTTTAACTAAATGTCTAACTTTGTGAAGCATACCTTCGATTTGAGGTGTTACTTCTTTTACAACTTGAGAATTAGTTTTTTTCAAGCCCAAAGCTTTAACTGTCGCGCGTTGATCTTCAGGACGACCGATTAAGCTTCTTGTTAATGTTACTTTAACTTGTGCCATTTCTTGTCTCCTTATTACGCGTTATAGATTTCTTCAACGGTTTTACCACGAAGTTCAGCAACTTCGCTAGCGCGTTTCAAATCTTTCAAACCTTCGATTGTAGCACGAACCATATTGTTAGGGTTAGAAGAACCCAAGGATTTAGTCAAGATGTTACGAACACCTACTAATTCCAATACGGCACGAACAGGGCCACCAGCGATAACGCCAGTACCTTCAGCAGCTGGTTTCAAGAATACGCGGCCTGCACCGAATACGCCTGTTACGCTGTGAGGGATTGTACCATTTTTAATAGCTACGTTTACAATATTTTTTTCTTAGCATCATCGATACCTTTGCGAATTGCTTCTGGTACTTCCGCTGCTTTACCTAAGCCAACGCCTACATAACCGTTGCCATCACCAACAACTACAAGAGCGCTGAAGGAAAAACGACGACCGCCTTTAACTACTTTGGCTACGCGGTTGATGAATACTACTCTTTCTTTAAGATCAAGACTGGTGTAGTCAATTCTCGCCATGTCTATAGTTCCTCCTTCTTAGAATTTTAAGCCTGCTTCACGAGCACCTTCTGCAAGGGCTGCTACGCGGCCGTGGTAAATGTAACCACCACGGTCAAACACTACTGTGTCAATACCTTTAGCGATAGCTTTTTTAGCAACTGCTTCACCAACAGCTTTTGCAGCAGCTACGTTACCACCATAGGATAAGTTTAAATCTTTATCTAAAGAGCTAGCAGCAACCAAAGTTGTACCTGCTACGTCATCGATAACTTGAGCATAGATGTTGCCTAAAGAACGGAATACGTTCAAACGTGGGCAAGTTGCCGTACCAGAGATGTGACGGCGAATACGAAGATGACGTTTTGCTCGAGCGATGTTTCTACTAGATTTACGAGGCAAGATATTCACTCCTTTCATTCATATAGATGATATTACTATTTACCTTTTGCACCAGCTTTACCAGCTTTACGACGAACAACTTCGCCTTCATAGCGGATACCTTTACCTTTGTAAGGTTCTGGTTTTCTCCATTTACGGATATCAGCTGCTACTGCGCCTACAACTTCTTTGTCTGCACCAGACACAATAATTTTGTTAGGAGCTGGAACGTCAATTGTAATACCAGCTGGAGCTTCCATTTCTACTGGATGAGAGAAGCCAAGTGTAAGAGCTAATTTATTGCCTTGTTTAGCCGCTCTGTAACCAACACCGTTGATTTCAAGAGTTTTTGTGAATCCTTCAGATACGCCTGTTACCATATTAGCAACAAGAGCGCGAGTCAAACCGTGAAGGGAACGATGAGCTTTATCCTCGGAAGGACGAGCTACTGTAATTGTGTTACCTTCTACAGTGATAATCATATCTGGATGCAAATCGCGAGATAATTCGCCTTTAGGACCTTTTACGTTCATATGATGGTTATCATATGTAACAGTAACGCCTGCAGGGATCTCGATAGGCATTCTACCGATACGTGACATTATTTCTACCTCCTATTGCTACTATTACCAAACGTATGCGATTACTTCGCCACCAAGACCTTCTTTACGAGCTTGTTTGTCGCTCATAACGCCTTTGGATGTAGAAATAACTGCGATACCCAAACCACCAAGTACACGAGGAAGTTCTTCCTTTTTCGCGTAAACACGTAAACCAGGTTTGGAAATACGTTTAATTCCTGTAATAACTTTTTCGTTATTGGAACCATATTTCAATGTTACTTTTAAAGTATTTTCTTCTTTTTCAACGCTCTTAACGAAACCTTCTTGTAAAAGGATGTCAAGAACTGCTGCTTTCATTCTAGATGCAGGAATGTTTACCGTTTCATGAAGTGCAGCGTTTGCATTACGGATGCGCGTAAGCATATCCGCGATAGGATCGGTCATTACCATAATCTAAAAACCTCCTCTCGTCTAATATTACCAGCTGGCTTTTTTAACACCAGGAATTTGTCCTTTGTACGCCAATTCACGGAACGCAATACGGCTGATACCGAATTTACGCATATAGCCGTGAGGACGACCAGTTAAGTTGCAACGGTTGTGCAAGCGTGTTGGGGATGCGTTTGCTGGTAATTTGGATAAGCCTTCATAATCACCTGCTGCTTTTTAACGCTTCACGTTTAGCTGCATATTTTTTTCAACGATTTTAGCGCGTTTCTTTTCGCGTTCAATCATAGATTTTTTAGCCATCTATATGTTCCTCCTATTATTTTTCAAAAGGCATACCGAATTGAGTCAACAATTCACGAGCTTCTTCATCTGTATTAGCACTTGTTACGATAATGATATCCATACCTGTAACACGTTCTACCTGATCATATTCGATTTCAGGGAAGATGAGCTGTTCTTTAAGACCCAAAGCGTAGTTACCACGGCCATCGAATGCAGTAGCGCTGATACCGCGGAAGTCACGTACACGAGGTAATGCCGCATTGATCAATCTATCAAGGAATTCATACATGCGTTCGCCACGAAGAGTAACTTTTGTACCCAACGCCATGCCTTCACGAACTTTAAAGTTCGCAATGGATTTTTTAGCTTTTGTGATTACAGGTTTTTGACCAGCGATGATAGTCAAATCATTAACTGCTGCTTCCAATGCTTTTGCATTGCCTACTGCATCACCAACGCCGATGTTGATAACGATTTTTTCCAATTTAGGGATTTCCATAACGTTGCCGTATTGGAATTTTTCTTGCAAACTCTTTTTAATTTCAGAGTTGTATTGTTCAAATAAACGAGACATTTATTTAGCTCCTCCTTTCCTGATTATTTAAGTACTGTACCAGATTTAACTGTAGCGCGAACGAATTTACCGTCTTTGCCTTCAACTTTTTGATACGAGTAGCTGTTTTTAGTTTCTGGGTCAACAACCATTACGTTAGAAACATGGATACCAGCTTCTTTAGTAACGATGCCGCCTTGTGGGTTAGCTTGGGAAGGTTTTTGTATGACGTTTTACAGTGTTAACGCCTTCAACAAATACGCGTTCTTTTTTTAGGTTCAGTTGCGATAACTGTACCTTGCTTACCTTTATCTTTACCGGAGATAACAACAACTGTATCGCCTTTTTTGATTTGTAGTTTAGCCATATGCTGCGTTCCTCCTTCTTATAATACTTCTGGAGCCAAAGAAACAATTTTCATGAAGTCTTTTTCACGAAGTTCTCTAGCTACAGGTCCAAAGATACGAGTACCACGAGGGGTCTTGTCATCTTTAATAACTACTGCTGCGTTTTCGTCGAAACGGATATAGGAACCGTCTTGACGTCGGATACCTTTTTTAGAACGAACAATAACAGCTTTGACTACGTCGCCTTTCTTGACAACGCCACCGGGTGATGCATCTTTTACAGAAGCAACGATTACGTCACCGATATTGCCGAATTTGCGATAAGAACCGCCCATGACTTGGATGCACATAATACGTTTTGCACCAGTGTTGTCGGCAACATTCAAAATTGTTTGTTGCTGGATCATCGTCTATTCCTCCTTACATCACTCTTATTTTAGTCTTTCAAGAATTTCAACAACTCTCCAACATTTATCTTTAGAAAGTGGACGAGTTTCTACAATTTTAACTGTATCGCCAACTTGGCACTCATTGTTTTCATCATGAGCTTTGAAGCGTTTTGTGCTAACCATTGGCTTGTTATATAATGCGTGAGGTACTTTACGTTCTACAGCAACAACAACAGTTTTATTCATTTTGTCGCTTACAACTTTACCTACGCGGACTTTACGTACGTTTCTTTCTTCTGCCACGATTTTAAGCCTCCTTTTCAACCTTTAACAAATCTGTTATTATGCGTTTTCAGATTTAAGTTCAACTTCACGTTGTACAGTTTTAATACGAGCGATTGTCTTCTTAACTTCACGAATGCGCATAGGATTTTCTAATTGACCTGTTGCAAGCTGAAAACGGAGGTTAAATAACTCTTCCTTAAGACCGGAAACTTTTTGTTCCATTTCGGCAGCGCTCATATTGCGAATGTCATTAACCTTCATTTACGTCACCACCCAATTCTTTACCCTTAACAACAAATTTGCATTTGATTGGAAGTTTATGGCTTGCAAGACGCATAGCTTCACGAGCTGTAGCTTCTGGCACACCGTCCATTTCAAACATTACACGACCTGGTTTAACTACTGCTACCCAGTATTCAGGAGAACCTTTACCGGAACCCATACGAGTACCAGCTGGTTTAGCTGTAATTGGTTTGTCAGGGAAAATTTTAATCCATACTTTACCACCACGTTTGATATAACGAGTCATAGCAATACGGGCAGCTTCGATTTGACGGTTTGTGATCCAAGATGGTTCGCATGCTACCAAGCCGAACTCACCATGAGACACTGTATTACCGCGCATAGCACGACCTTTCATACGGCCGCGGAATTGCTTACGATGTTTTACGCGCTTTGGAATAAGCATTACTTGCCACCTTCTTCCTTCTTAGCAGGTTGTTTTGCTTCTGGCAAAACTTCACCTTTGTAAATCCATACTTTAATGCCGATACAACCATATGTTGTATGAGCTTCAGCAGTACCGTAGTCGATGTCTGCACGAAGTGTATGCAAAGGAATAGAACCTTCACGGTAGGATTCACTACGTGCGATTTCAGCGCCGCCAAGACGACCGCTTACCATGATTTTGATACCTTTTGCACCTAAGCGCATTGTACGACCTACAGCTTGTTTCATTGCACGACGGAAACCGATACGGCGTTCCAATTGGCCAGCAATATTTTCTGCAACCAAGATTGCATCCATGTCTGCTTGTTTAATTTCTGCGATGTTAACGTCCACTTGTTTGTCAGTGAAACGAGTCATTGCTTTTTTGATATCTTCGATACCAGCACCACCACGACCGATAACCATACCTGGTTTTGCAGTGTGGATAGTCAATTTAATACGTTTATTTGTACGCTCGATTTCAATGCGGGAAATACCAGCAATGAAAAGGGTTTCTTTCAAGAAGTTACGAATTTTTACGTCTTCATGAAGATTAGCAGCGAAATCTTTTATCTGCATACCATTTTGCGTCCCAATCTTTTACGATACCGACACGCAAACCGTGTGGATTAACTTTTTGACCCACTCTGTTTCCCTCCTTCTTAAGCTCTTTCTTTAACTACTACTGTTACGTGGCTAGTGCGTTTCAAAAATTTTGAAACGCTTGACCACGGGAACGAGGATGAATGCGTTTTAATGTAGGGGCCTTGATCAACGAAGATCTCGGATACGTAAAGATTGTCAACATTCATATCGAAAATTATGTTCAGCGTTTTGCGATTGCAGAACGCATAACTTTTTTTCTACTACATCAGCGCCAACTTTCGGAGTGAACTTCAAGATGGCAAATGCTTCGCCGATGTTTTTTTACCGCGCACTAAATCAGCAACGATACGGATTTTTACGAGGCGCGATTCGGATATGTCTAGCGATTGCTTTTTGCTTCCATGTATTAATTCCTCCTATTTTTCTGCCTGTAGATTTTTTTCGTCCTTACCATGACCTTTATAAGTACGTGTAGGAGCGAACTCACCTAATTTATGACCTACCATATCTTCTGTAATGAATACAGGTACGTGTTTGCGACCATCATGCACAGCAATTGTGTGGCCTACAAAACTTGGGATAATAGTAGAGGCACGGGACCAGGTTTTTTTACAACTTTCTTTTCGTTAGTTTCGTTTAAAGCTTCAACTTTCTTAAGCAAATGATCTGCTACGAAAGGGCCTTTTTTTAATAGATCTGGACACTATTTTATCTCCTTTCCTTTATCCTATTTTTGTACGACGTTTAATGATTAAGCTGTTAGAAGCTTTTTTTTCTTGTCGCGAGTTTTAACACCATGTGCTGGTTTGCCCCAAGGTGTAACAGGATGTTTACGACCAACAGGAGATTTACCTTCACCACCACCATGTGGATGGTCACAAGGGTTCATTACAACACCACGAGTGCCAGGACGAACGCCCATCCAACGATGACGACCAGCTTTACCAATTACTTGGTTGCTGTGGTCAGTGTTACCAACAACACCTACTGTTGCACGGCATTCTTGACGTACGCGACGCATTTCGCCAGATGGTAAACGAAGAATAGCATAGCCATTATCTTTACCCATCAATTGAGCGGATGTACCAGCGGAACGAACGATTTGGCCACCTTTACCGATTTTTTTAATTCGATATTGTGGATTTGTGTACCGTCAGGGATATTAATCAATGGTAAGCAGTTACCAGGTTTAATATCGGATTCAGGACCGGAGAAAACAACGTCACCAACTTTTAAGCCGTTTAGGAGCTAAAATGTAGCGTTTTTCACCATCAGCATAGTTAAGCAAAGCGATACGAGGAAGAACGGTTAGGGATCATACTCGATTGTTGCTACTTTAGCTGGAATATTATCTTTAGTACGTTTGAAGTCAATAATACGGTATTGACGTTTATGACCGCCACCTTGGTGACGAACTGTCATTTTACCAGTATTGTTACGACCACCTTTTTGAGAAACCTTAGCGAGCAAGGATTTTTCCGGTTTGCTTGCTGTGATTTCGTCGAAGGCGGATACTGTCATAAACCGGCGACCAGCGGAGTACGGTTTAAATGATTTAATTGCCATTAGTGGGCCTCCTTACAACTAGACTCTTAGACACCTTCAAAGAATTCAATGGATTCGCCAGCTTTTAAAGTAACGATAGCTTTTTTGTAATCGCTACGTTTACCTTGTGTACGACCCATGCGTTTAGTTTTGCCTAAAACGCGAATAGTAGCTACTTTTTCTACTTTTACATTGAAGATTTTTTCAACTGCTTGACGGATTTGCACTTTATTTGCAGTTAAAGGCACACGGAAAGTGTATTTGCCTTCTTCCATAAGCATAGTGGATTTTTCGGTAATAACCGGGCGGATTAGTACATCATGTAATTGCATTATCCAAGTACCTCCTCGATTTTTGCGACAGCGCCTTTAGTAATGAAGAGCTTATCGTAATGAAGAAGATCGAAAATGTTCATACCTTCGCAAGCCAAAGCTTTAACACCTTGAATGTTGCGAGCGGAACGTTCAACATTTACATCACCTTCAGTGATGAACAATACTTTTGCATCACCAACGTTGAAGCTATTGATAATGTTCAACACTTCTTTAGTTTTAGGAGCTGCTAATGTGATTTCTTCCAAAAACGTATAAATTCGCTATTATTCACTTTATCGCTAAGAGCAGATTTAACTGCTAAACGTCTAGCCTTACGAGGCATAGCTTTGTAATAGCTGCGAGGTTGTGGACCAAATGTAGTACCGCCACCGATCCAGATTGGGGAACGGCTGGAGCCTGCACGTGCACGGCCAGTACCTTTTTGTTTCCAAGGTTTGCGGCCACCGCCACGAACCATACCTCTAGTTTTTTTGTTGCATGTGTGCCGAGACGTTCGTTAGACAATTGACGAACTACGGCTTGATGCATTACGGCTTCGTTTAACTTCAACGCCGAATACTGCATCGTTTAACTGTATTTCACCGACTTTAACGCCGGATTGATTATATGTTGCTACTGTAGGCATTACATAATCCTCCTTTCGACAAATGATTATTTAACAGGTTTAACCGTGTTGCGAACCATAACCAAGCTGCCTTTAGCGCCTGGGATACCGCCTTTAACCAATAAAAGGTTACGTTCAGCATCAACTTTCACAACAGATAAGCGTTGTACGGTAACTCTGTAACCACCCATTTGTCCAGGGAGTTTTTTACCTTTGTATACCTTACCGCCACCACCGGAGATCATAGGACCGATGGAACCAGGTTCACGGTGAGATTTAGAACCATGAGTTTCAGGACCACGGGAGAAGTTATGGCGTTTAATTGTGCCAGCAAAACCCTTACCTTTACCTGTACCCACTACGTCCACTAATTCACCTTCTGCGAAGATATCAGCTGCCAGAGTTTGGCCTACTGTGTAGTCAGCTGCATTTGCAACGCGAACTTCGCGAAGATATTTCACTGGAGCTACGCCAGCTTTGTCGAACTGACCTTTTACAGGTTTTTGTTAAATGTTTTTTTCTTTAATGGAACCGTAACCAATTTGTACTGCTTCGTAGCCGTCTGTTTCAACAGTCTTAACGCGCACTACAACGCTTGGGGTAGTTTCCACTACTGTTACAGGAACTAATTGGCCTTCAGCTGTGAAGACTTGTGTCATTCCTAATTTTTTACCCAAAATAGCTTTTAGACATTATCGCACCTCCTTATAGTTTTATTTCAATAGATACACCAGCTGGTAAATCTAAACGAGTGATAGCATCTACTGTTTTCGAATTTGGTTCAAGAATATCGATTAAGCGTTTATGTGTACGCATTTCGAATTGTTCACGAGAATCTTTGTTTACGTGTACAGAACGAAGAATTGTGAAGATATTCTTTTCTGTTGGCAATGGAATCGGACCAGAAACCATAGCGCCATTTCTTTTTGCAGTGTCTACGATCTTAGCAGCGCTTTGATCGAGAGCTTTGTGGTCGTATGCCTTAAGGCGAATACGGATTTTTTGCTGTTTAGCCATTATTAATAATTCCTCCTGTCGTCCATTTCGTGAATGGGCTGCTCCATAGAAATTCTCCTCCGCAGAGGCAACCTTCTACTTCATAGTTTAAAAAAACACAACACGAGAGCGGCATTAGCTGCCGCTCTGAGTGCTGCATGTATTGTGCTCAACGCATCACTACGATGAGCATAAAAGGTTAAATTAACCTTCGATTGCTGTTACTACGCCAGCGCCTACTGTGTGGCCACCTTCGCGAATCGCGAAACGAAGACCTTCTTCAATAGCGATTGGTGTAATCAATTCGATGTTCATTGTTACGTTATCGCCAGGCATACACATTTCTACACCTTCAGGAAGGTTTACAACACCTGTTACGTCTGTTGTACGGAAGTAGAATTGTGGACGGTAGTTGGAGAAGAATGGAGTATGACGGCCACCTTCTTCTTTAGTCAAATACGTAAACTTCTGCTTTGAATTTTTGTGTGTGGTTTGATGGAACCTGGTTTAGCCAATACTTGACCACGTTCGATGTCTTTACGGTCAACACCACGAAGCAATGCACCTACGTTGTCACCTGCTACTGCAGAATCCAACACTTTACGGAACATTTCAAGACCAGTTACTACGTATTGTTCAGCTTTTTCTTTCAAGCCTACTACTTCGATAGTATCGCCAACGTTTACTTGACCACGTTCAACACGGCCAGTTGCTACTGTACCACGACCAGTGATTGTGAAAAACGTCCTCTACAGGCATCAAGAAAGGTTTGTCAGTATCACGAACTGGTGTTGGGATGTAGGAGTCTACAGCGTCCATCAAGTCGTCGATTTTTGCTACATATTGAGCGTCGCCTTCCAAAGCTTTCAAAGCGGAACCTACAACGATAGGTACTTCGTCGCCAGGGAATTCATAGGAGGAAAGAAGTTCACGAACTTCCATTTCTACTAATTCGATTAATTCTTCGTCGTCAACCATGTCAGCTTTGTTCAAGAATACTACGATTGCAGGAACACCAACTTGGCGAGCCAACAAGATGTGTTCGCGAGTTTGTGGCATAGGGCCGTCAGCTGCGGAACATACCAAGATAGCGCCGTCCATTTGAGCCGCACCAGTGATCATGTTTTTAACATAGTCAGCATGGCCTGGGCAGTCAACGTGTGCATAGTGACGGTTAGCAGTTTCGTACTCAACGTGTGCAGTGTTGATTGTGATACCGCGTTCACGTTCTTCTGGAGCTTTATCGATCATGCTGTAATCTTGGAAGTCAGCTTGGCCTTTTTCAGCCAATACTTTTGTGATTGCAGCAGTCAAAGTAGTTTTACCATGGTCAACGTGACCGATTGTACCGATGTTAACATGCGGTTTCGTACGTTCAAATTTTTCTTTAGCCATTTTAAATTATCCTCCGAGGAAAATAGTAATTCTATTAATCTAATGTAAGATTAACCGTTTTTCTTTGCTTGAATTTCTTCAGCAATTTTCTTAGGAACTTCTTCGTAATGATCGAATGTCATGGAGTAGTTACCGCGACCTTGAGTTTTAGAACGAAGGTCTGTTGCGTAACCGAACATTTCGCTCAATGGAACATATGCTTTGATATGTTGGTTGCCATTACGAGCTTCCATGCCGTCCATGCGACCACGACGGGAGTTCAAGTCACCGATAACGTCGCCCATGTATTCTTCAGGAACGTCTACTTCTACGGACATGTATGGTTCAAGCAATGCAGGGATCTGCTTTGCGAGCACCTTCTTTAAAGCCCATGGAACCAGCGATTTTGAAGGCCATTTCGTTGGAGTCAACGTCATGGTAGGAGCCGTCAAATACGATAACTTTGATGTCAACCATTGGATAACCAGCGATAACACCGGATTCCATAGCTTCTTTAACACCGTTTTCTACAGGTCCGATGTATTCACGAGGAATCGCACCACCTACGACCTTATTTTCAAATTCGAAGCCAGCGCCTGGTTCTTGTGGAATCAATTCCAACCAGCAGTGACCATATTGACCACGACCACCAGACTGACGTACGAATTTACCTTCAGCTTTGACAGCTTTACGGATAGTTTCGCGATATGCTACTTGAGGTTTACCTACGTTACAATCTACTTTGAACTCACGGTTCATACGGTCAACGATGATATCCAAGTGAAGTTCGCCCATACCGGAGATAATAGTTTGACCTGTTTCTTCATCAGTACGAACTTTGAAAGTAGGATCTTCTTCTGCCAAACGAGCAAGAGCTGTACCCATTTTTTCTTGGTCAGCTTTTGTTTTAGGTTCAACAGCAACGGAGATAACTGGTTCAGGGAATTCCATGGATTCAAGGATTACAGGATTCTTTTCATCACACAATGTGTCGCCTGTAGTAGTATCCTTCAAGCCAACCGCCGCAGCGATGTCACCAGAGTATACGCGTTCAATTTCTTTACGGGAGTTAGCGTGCATTTGAAGAATACGGCCGATACGTTCTTTTTTACCTTTAGTGGAGTTGAAAACGTAAGAACCGGATTCCAATGTACCGGAGTACACACGGAAGAACGCTAATTTACCAACATAAGGGTCAGCCATGATTTTGAATGCCAATGCGGAGAATGGCTCTTCATCGGAAGAAGGACGAGTTGTTTCTTCTTCAGAACCAGGAATCACACCTTTAATAGCTGGGATGTCGATTGGAGCTGGCATGTAATCGATTACAGCGTCCAACAACATTTGTACACCTTTGTTTTTGTAGGAAGAACCACAAAGAACTGGGAACAATTGGTTAGCAATAACTGCTTTACGCAATGCTGCTTTCAATTCTTCTTCAGTAATTTCTTCGCCTTCCAAGTATTTCATCATGATATCGTCATCTGTTTCAGCGACAGCATCAATCATCATTTCGCGACGAGCTTCTGCTACTTCTTGATATTCAGCTGGGATATCAGTGATTTCAAATTCTTTACCGTCATCGGATAAGTAAATTTCCGCTTTCATAGTCATCAAGTCGATGATACCTTTGAAAGTATCTTCAGCGCCGATTGGCACTTGAATAGCTACGGAATTTGCACCTAAACGGGATTTCATCATGTCAACTACGTTGAAGAAGTCAGCACCTACAGTATCCATCTTATTTACATAAGCGATACGAGGTACGCCGTAGTTAGAAGCTTGACGCCATACTGTTTCGGATTGTGGTTCAACGCCGCCTTTAGCACTGAATACCGCAACAGAACCGTCAAGTACACGTAAAGAACGTTCTACTTCTACAGTAAAGTCAACGTGACCAGGAGTATCGATGATGTTGATACGATGTTCTTTCCATTGACAAGTTGTCGCAGCAGAAGTGATTGTGATACCACGTTCTTGTTCTTGCTCCATCCAGTCCATCGTAGCAGCGCCTTCATGTACTTCGCCGATCTTGTGAACGATACCTGTATAGTAGAGGATACGTTCTGTAGTTGTTGTCTTACCAGCATCGATGTGGGCCATGATACCGATATTACGAGTTTTTGCTAAGGAAAACTCTCTTGCCACAGTTGTCACCTCTTATTACCAACGATAATGAGCAAATGCTTTATTAGCTTCTGCCATTTTATGAGTATCTTCTTTTTTCTTGATTGCAGCGCCTGCATTGTTGAAAGCGTCCATCAATTCGCCTGCTAAGCGTTCTTTCATAGTGCGTTCACCACGAAGACGAGCGTAGTTTACAACCCAGCGAATGCCGAGTGTTTGACGGCGATCAGCACGAACTTCAACTGGAACTTGGTAGTTCGCACCACCGATACGGCGAGCACGTACTTCAAGTACAGGCATAACATTTTTCAATGCTTGATCAAAAACTTCCATTGGGTCTTGACCCATTTTGGAACGAATAATTTCGAATGCATCATATACGATAGTTTCAGCAATGCCTTTTTTGCCATCGTACATAACTTTGTTAATGAAACGTGTTACTAATTTGCTGTTGTACACCGGATCTGGAAGTACATCACGTTTCGGAACAGGGCCTTTTCTTGGCATGTTCAATTCCTCCTTTATACTGATGTGTGTTAGTTTCGTTTAATGGCTAAAATTATTTTTTAGCTTTTTTCGCGCCGTATTTGGAACGACTTTGCATACGATTTTGTACGCCAGCTGTATCCAATGCACCACGAACGATGTGATAACGCACACCTGGAAGGTCTTTTACACGACCGCCTCTGATAAGTACAACACTGTGTTCTTGTAAATTGTGACCAATGCCTGGGATGTAAGCAGTTACTTCAATAGCGTTTGTCAAACGTACACGGGCAACTTTACGAAGCGCGGAGTTTGGTTTCTTTGGAGTAGCTGTGTACACACGAGTACATACACCACGTTTTTTTGTGGAGATTCTTGAAGCGCTGGAGCTGTAGATTTTTTTAGTCAAGCTCATGCGACCTTTGCGTACTAGCTGATTAATTGTTGGCATTTGGGCACCTCCTTTCCAAATTTGAGATTTATAATTGATCCGTCATAACAAAGTGTTACATCGGATATTACCGAAATTAACGAAGGATACCTACCGCTGTGGCCCTGCACCTTAATGCGACACGCACGACCGAGGTCATCCATAGTGTGCTTTATCATTCACAGGTATGCCCTGTGCTTCAGCAAGCATTTCGTATAGGATCAACTACGACTTTCATCACTATCATGTCCAACGAACACATAGTTTACAGTTCCTTTAGCAATGTTTTTCAACGTTTGCTTGGCACCGATTGTTTTGTTCATCGACTGCAGATGGGCAATGTCCATAGTAAAAAATTCTCCTTACGAAACTATGCTACTTAGGGCATACTAGCCCCTGAGCACTATGTAAGTATATCAATTACACTAGCCATTGTCAAACGTTTTTTTCAAGGGTTAACACCGCTATACAACTGCATTTTATGTGTACACGTTTCCGTGCGTTTCATAATGTCAGAATCATATAAATCTATTTCTAATTTTTTTATACAATATTCCGTGATTTTTAACTCATTTTTTTATACATAATATTAATATTATGTCTATTAATCACATTTTCATGTATGCATAATTGATATAACACAAGTATAAGTAACCGAATTTTTATATGTATTTTTATTTAAAGTGCAACTATTATAAGTGAATAGTAATTATATAAAAAGAGCGCACCCTAAGGCACGCTCTTTTTTATACCCCTATAGATTATTCTTCTACAGTTGGTTCTTCAGTAATATCAATAATTTCAGGTGTGTTTTTCACAACCTCAATTTTGCGGTAACGGCTCATGCCAGTACCTGCAGGAATCAATTTACCGATAATTACATTTTCTTTTAAGCCCAATAATGGATCGATTTTACCTTTGATTGCAGCGTCGGTAAGAACACGTGTTGTTTCTTGGAAGGACGCAGCAGACAAGAAGGAATCCGTTGCCAAAGCGGCTTTTGTAATACCCAATAACGTGCGTTTGCCTGTAGCAGTCTCACGACCATTAAGAGTAAGACGACGGTTTTCTTCGTCAAAGGTATTAACGTCGACCATATCCCCTGGAAGCATATCTGCATCGCCAGCTGTTTCAATTTTAACTTTATGAAGCATTTGACGAACGATAACTTCGATATGTTTATCGTTAATTTCTACACCTTGAGATTTATATACTTTTTGTACTTCGTATACAAGGTAACGTTGAGTAGCTTCAGTACCCATTACGCGCATAATATCGTGAGGGTTGATAGAACCTTCAGTCAAACGAGCGCCCAAGGATACAACATCACCGTCTTTAACGATAATGCGGGAACCATAAGGGATGAGGTAATCAAGTTCAATACCGTCTTCACCAGTAATAAAGATTGTATTTGTACCTTTTTTGACCTTCGTTAGGTACAACGCGAACTGTACCTTCGTTTTCTGCGATGATCGCATTACGTTTTGGTTTACGCGCTTCGAACAATTCTTCGACACGTGGCAAACCTTGTGTAATATCGTCACCTGCGACACCACCAGTATGGAATGTACGCATTGTTAACTGTGTACCAGGTTCACCGATGGATTGAGCTGCAATAATACCTACTGCTTCACCAACTTGAACTTGGTTACCAGTACCTAAATCGCGACCATAACACTTGCGACATACACCATATGGGCTGCGGCAAGTCAATACGGAACGGATTTTTAACTGTTTCATAGTGTTTTTACAACTTCATCAGCCAATGGTTCTGTGATTTCACCGTTAAGAGGAACGATAACTTCACCAGTTTCCTTATTAACTAATTCTTCAGCTGCAATACGACCTACGATACGATCTTTTAACGGCTCAATAACACCAGTACCTTCAACGATTGCTTCCACTTCGATACCGTGGATTTCATTGTTGCGTACTTGTACTTCTTTTACATCGGAGTTAAGAATCGCTTCGATGCCTTCTTCAGTGAGGCGTGTATCAGCAGGGAAGATTTCTACGCCTTCGCTATCAACAATTGCATGTACAGTATCCTTGTTCAACATATTTTTGAACCATAGTTTCTTTTTAATGTTGCACGGATGCGTTCATCGCTTTCACCAAGAATAATTTTTTGAACCAAATTAGTATGGTTGATATCGCTATCAGAGCCTAGGTGCGCACCACGCAATGCAACAGATGTTACACCGGATTCTGCGATATCTGCCAAGCATTGTTCGTCTAAGATAGTTTCAGCAGGAACAACAAGTTCGCCTGTTTCTACGTTCACTACATCTTTATCTAGAACACGACCAATGAGTTTGTCTTTCAACAATTCCAAAGCTTGACGCGGAGATGTAGCCAAACGAGCACGTTCACGAACGAGATCGATACCTACAACATCACAATCGTCCTCACGAACGATAACGTCTTGAGATACGTCAACAAGACGACGAGTCAAGTAACCGGAGTCAGCTGTACGAAGAGCTGTATCGGCCAAACCTTTACGAGCACCGTGAGAGGAAGTAAAGTAATCCAATACAGTCAAGCCTTCTTTAAAGTTTGCTTTGATTGGTAAGTCGATGATACGACCAGATGGATCGGCCATCAAACCACGCATACCAGCAAGCTGACGGATCTGTTGTTTGTTACCACGGGCACCAGAGATAGCCATCATATAAACAGGGTTGAAGCCATCTTTGTCGCGCGCCATATTATCCATCATGGCATCAGTAACATCATCTGTTGCTTTTGTCCATAATTGGATTGTTTTGCGGTAACGTTCTTCTTCTGTAATAAGACCACGACGGTACATACGAGATACTTTTTCTACCTCTTGTTCCGCTGTGTCTAATAAGCCAGTTTTAACTTCTGGTACTTTAATATCAGCAATAGCTACAGTCATACCTGCGCGACGAGCGAAGGAGTAACCTAAGGATTTAATACGGTCCAAAAGTTCTGCAGTTTTTTCATTGCCAAACAATTGGAAGCATTGGTCAACCAATTTACCAACTGTTTTCTTATCCATAACCTTACCTAATGTGTAAGTGCCATCTTCGTTTTGTGCATATTGCCATAATTCAGGGAACAATGCATGGTTGAAGATCAAGCGACCTGCAGTCGTTTCAACACGACCGTAGCCAGGCATACGGATATAGAGAACATCTTGCAAGCCGATGACACCTGCTTCATAAGCAAGCATTACTTCATCATAAGTAGCAAATGTTTTAGCGTTATCTTTAGTATTTTCACGTACTACTGTTAAGTAGTATGTACCCAAGATCATATCCTGAGATGGTACCGCTACTGGTTTACCATCTTTAGTGGACAAGATATTGTGACTAGAAAGCATCAATGTACGAGCTTCTGCTTGTGCTTCTACGGACAATGGTAAGTGACACGCCATTTGGTCACCGTCAAAGTCGGCGTTGAAGGCTGTACATACTAATGGATGCAATTTGATAGCACGGCCTTCCCAAAGGATTGGTTCGAAGGCTTGGATACCAAGTCTATGCAATGTAGGGGCACGGTTCAAGAGAACTGGATGTTCTTTGATTACCTCTTCCAAGGATTCCCATACGCCAGGGCCAATTCTTTCAACTTGGCGTTTAGCTGCCTTGATGTTAGATGCTTGACCGCGTTCTACCAAACGTTTCATAACGAACGGTTTGAACAATTCCAATGCCATTTCTTTTGGTAAACCACATTGGTGCATTTTAAGTTCAGGACCTACTACGATAACGGAACGACCGGAGTAGTCAACACGTTTACCGAGCAAGTTTTGACGGAAACGACCTTGTTTACCTTTAAGCATATCGGACAAGGATTTTAACGGACGGTTACCAGGACCTGTTACAGGACGACCGCGACGACCATTATCGATCAATGCGTCAACAGCTTCTTGAAGCATACGTTTTTCGTTGCGCACGATAATATCAGGAGCACCTAAGTCTAACAAACGCTTCAAACGATTGTTACGGTTGATAACACGACGGTATAAATCATTGAGGTCAGATGTAGCAAAACGACCACCATCTAATTGAACCATTGGGCGCAATTCAGGCGGGATTACAGGAACGATGTCCATAATCATCCACTCAGGGCGGTTACCAGATTGACGGAATGCTTCTACTACTTCTAAGCGACGAACTGCACGAATTTTACGTTGACCACTAGCAGTGTTCAATTCTTCACGCAATTCAGCATTCAATGCTTCAAGATCAAGTTCTGCTAAGAGAGCTTTTACAGCCTCAGCACCCATGTCGATACATACGAAGAGAACTTCTTCTGCAGCACCTAATTCATAGCGCTCTTCACGAGTTAATTCTTCGTATTCTTTATCTGCTTCTGGGTTGTTGCATCATCGCGAAGAGCTGCATTGTAGCGCTCTTTGCGTTGTGCTTCACGGACAATAGCTAAACGTTCATTGCGTTGAGCTACTGTTTCGATTACGACGGATTTACCACCGATAGTGTAACCGTCTTCATTAAATTGAGCTTCATATTCGCGGTATTCTTGCTCGGACAATAATTGACGTTTTGTCAACGGAGTACCAGCTGGATCTACTACGATGTAGGAAGCAAAGTATAATACGCGTTCCAAGGAACGTGGGGATACGTCAAGGATAAGGCCCATACGGGATGGGATACCTTTGAAGTACCAAATGTGAGATACAGGAGTGGCCAATGCAATATGACCCATACGTTCACGACGTACTTTCGCACGTGTAACCTCTACACCACATTTGTCGCAGACTACGCCTTTATGGCGAATGCGTTTATATTTGCCGCAGTGACATTCCCAGTCTTTTGTTGGTCCAAAAATGCGCTCGCAGAATAGACCATCACGTTCTGGCTTCAACGTACGGTAGTTAATAGTTTCAGGTTTCTTAACTTCCCCATGAGACCAAGCTAAGATCTGCTCTGGAGAGGCTAAACCGATTCGCATGGAATCGAATTCATTTACGTCTAGCACTACTATCGCTCCCTTCCTTATAGATAGTTTTAGTCTTCATCGTTAGAGGAGTCGCCCATTGGGAACGCCAATTGGCTAAGGATATCGTCTTCACCACCGTTGTCAGCTGGTGCTTCTTCCTCTACTTCTGGTTCTACTACAGTTACTTCGTCAGTTTCTACTGCACTGCCTTCCATAACTTCTTCAATACCAGTTTCTACCACTTCATCTTCGTCATCAAGTTCTTTCATAACAACTTCTTCTTGATCTTCATTCAAGATTTTTACATCAAGACCAATACTTTGAAGTTCTTTGAGCAATACCTTGAAGGACTCAGGTACACCTGGTTCAGGGATGTTTTCGCCTTTAACGATTTTTTCGTATGCTTTCACACGACCAACAACGTCGTCAGACTTAACAGTTAATAGCTCTTGAAGTGTATAAGCTGCGCCATATGCTTCGAGAGCCCAAACTTCCATTTCCCCGAAACGTTGACCACCGAACTGAGCTTTACCGCCCAATGGTTGTTGTGTAACAAGGGAGTACGGACCTGTGGAACGAGCATGGATTTTGTCGTCAACCAAGTGATGGAGTTTAAGCATGTAAACGTAACCAACAGTTACGTGGTTATCCATAGGTTCACCAGTACGACCATCGTACAATACTGTTTTACCATTTTCAGGACGACCAGCGATTTCTAATGTTTCGAATACGTCTTTTTCGTGTGCACCGTCAAATACAGGTGTAGCGATATGAATACCTGCTACATCTGGTGTTGGCATGCCATATTTTTTGAAGTCATAGCCAAGACCTTCCAACTCTTTGCGGATTTCAATACGTTTTTCTTCAGCAGAGTGAATATTGTTAAGAGTATTCTTAACTTTATTGATTGCTTCTAATTCCTCTACAAGTACAGGATCCATTTCTGGAGCATCCTCTTCAGAGTCAAAGAATTCTACATGAAGTGCATTGTATTTTGCTTCAATAGCTTTAAGTTCTTGGTAACGAGCTTCGCCACCCATAGCATCCAATTTCTTTTGTGCTGCTTTTTCTACATGTTTAAGAATTTTAGTTTTCAAAGTAATGATTTGTTCATTCTCTTTGAAATGGCTTACTGTTACATCTTCTGCAATTTTTGCTTCCAATGCTTCGATTTGAGCATAAAGATCGCGGATTGCATCAATTTGTTCCCAGTAAGATGCATCAGTACGAGCTTCTTTCAACACATTTTTAATGTGAAGGTCTGTAGCTTTGATTTTCATACCTAAGCCTTGAACAGCCCAACCCAAGTGAGTTTCAAGAACCTGACCGATGTTCATACGAGAAGGTACGCCCAATGGGTTCAATACGATTTGTACTGGAGTACCATCCGGAAGGAATGGCATATCTTCTTTTCTCATAACGCGAGAAACGACACCTTTGTTACCATGACGGCCCGCCATTTTATCGCCTTCGTGAATCTTACGTTTGAGCGATGTATACGCGAACAAGTTTATTTACACCTGGTTGTAATTCGTCGCCGTTTTCACGAGTGAAGACTTTAACGTCTACTACTTTACCAGATTCGCCATGAGGTACGCGCAAGGATGTGTCGCGAACTTCACGTTCTTTGTCCCCAAAGATAGCGCGCAATAAACGTTCCTCTGGAGTAAGCTCAGTTTCACCTTTTGGTGTAGCTTTACCTACTAGGATATCGCCAGGGTGTACTTCTGCACCAATGCAGATAATACCTTCTTCATCTAAGTTTTTAAGTGTGTCGTCACCAGTATTAGGCAATTCACGAGTAATCTCTTCAGCACCCTAATTTAGTGTCGCGCGCATCACATTCGTATTCTTCAATATGAATGGATGTGTAGATATCTTCTTTGCAAAGTTCTTCACTAAGCAAGATAGCATCCTCGTAGTTATAACCTTCCCAAGGCATGAACGCTACAAGAACGTTATAACCTAACGCCAATTCACCGCCATCAGTAGCAGGACCATCAGCCAATACTTGGCCTTTTACAACATGGTCGCCACGATTAACGATTGGTTTTTGGTTAAAGCATGTGGATTGGTTAGAACGAAGGAATTTGTTCAAACGGTATGTATCAACACGACCATCGCTATCGCGAAGTACGTGGATTTCATTACCCCAGCAACGTACAACTTTACCAGCTTCACGTGCAAGTACGCAAACGCCGGAGTCAGTCGCTGCTGTATATTCCATACCTGTACCAACAAGTGGAGCTTGTGCACGCAAGAGTGGTACCGCCTGACGTTGCATGTTCGCACCCATCAAGGCACGGTTAGCATCGTCATTTTCAAGGAATGGAATCATAGCTGTACCGATGGATACAACTTCTTTTGGACTTACGTCCATATAGTCAACCTTATCAGGTGTAACTTCTAATACGTCATGACCACGACGACAAGCTACATGTTCAGTTGTGAAGTAACCTTCCTCATCAAGTGGAGAGTTCGCTTGGGCAATTGTCATGCCTTCTTCTTCATCTGCTGTCATGTATACTACGCTGTCAGATACGCGTACTTTAACTACTTTATCAGCATCAGCACCTTTGCCATATACTTTTTCTACTTTACGGTAAGGAGCTTCGATGAAACCGAACTCGTTTACTTTCGCGTAGTTGGACAAGGAGTTGATCAAACCGATGTTTGGACCCTCTGGAGTCTCGATTGGACACATACGGCCATAGTGAGAATGATGCACGTCACGAACTTCGAAGCCTGCACGCTCACGAGATAAACCGCCAGGACCAAGGGCAGATAAACGACGTTTGTGAGTTAATTCTGCTAATGGGTTTGTTTGGTCCATGAACTGGGACAACTGGGAGGAACCAAAGAATTCTTTGATTGCAGCCACTACAGGACGAATGTTAATCAACGCTTGAGGCGTAATAGATTCGATTTCTTGAATTGTCATACGTTCACGAACAACACGTTCCATACGAGTCAAACCAATACGGAATTGGTTTTGCAACAATTCACCTACGCAACGAAGACGACGGTTACCCAAGTGGTCAATATCATCTGTATGACCTGCACCATCCATAAGGTTGAGCAAGTAAGAGATGTTAGCAATCATGTCTTCGCGAGTTACTGTGCGGTGATCGAATGGCAAGTTGCAGTTGTTACAGATTACTTTTAGACTCTACACCATCGTTATTTACGATGTAGAATTCAGCAAAACCTTCACCATCGAATACATGGCTATTTGCTACGATATCAAGTTGTTCTTCCCCAACTTGTACGCCTGCATCAAGGATTACTTCGCCAGTTTCAGGATCTACGATAGGTTGAGCCAATGTGTGACCTAACATACGTTGACGCCAACCAAGTTTTTTGTTCAATTTATAACGACCAACGCGCGCCAAGTCATAACGGCGTGCATCGAAGAACAAGTTATCGAACAAGTTACGAGCAGACTCTACTGTTGGAGGCTCGCCTGGACGCAATTTTTTATAGATTTCAACTAATGCTTCATCAGCGGATTGAGTTGTATCTTTTTCTAATGTGCGAACGATGCGCTCATCATAAATTGGCAAACCATCTTCATCAGTTTTACCGTTCCAGAAGAGGTCAAGGATGCTTTCATTAGTATCCCAACCTAATGCACGTACCAATACTGTAGCTGGTAACTTACGGTTACGGTCAATACGAACCGCTACGATTTCGCTCGCATCGGTTTCAAGCTCGATCCATGCGCCACGGTTAGGAATCACTGTGGAATCGTATAAACGGTTACCCATTGTATCGATTTCTTTATTATAGTAAACGCCTGGAGAACGTACCAATTGGGATACGATAACACGTTCTGCACCATTGATGATGAAAGTGCCTGTATCAGTCATCAATGGGAAGTCGCCCATGAATACTTCTTGTTCTTTAATGTCCATGTTTTCTGGATCATTATTTACCAAGCGAATATTTACACGAAGTGGTGCTGCGTATGTAGCATCACGGTTTTTACATTCATTAATATCATACTTAGGCTCACCTAAGCTGAAACCTTCAAAAGAAAGTACTAAATTACCTGAATTGTCTTTAATCGGAGAAATATCGTTGAAAATATTTTGTAAACCACTCTCCAAGAACCATTCATACGATTTACGTTGAATGTCCAATAAATGCGGCATTTTAATAACTTCGTTAATTTTTGCATATGTATAACGAGTTCGTTTGCCTACCTGTTCAGGTTTGAACATATTTGCTTTCACCCCTATCAAACACACTGGTCTACCATTTTCTATAACGGCATGGAAAAGACATCTTTCAGGTCTCAGTTTTCCTGCTCGGGCAACGTCAAATAAAGCAAGGTCCATTTCATTTTTTAAAATAACCTTGCTTCCCATTAACCAAGCACAACCTTGGAAGAAAACCTCATCACTATTAAAGTTATAGTTTTTACATCCAAAAGCAGAAAACGCTACTTTTGCAATATATAATTTTATCAGTAATAAAAAAGACTGTCAACCAAAAGGGTTGACAGTCTTTTATTTTCATGCTTTGTTCATCTATTAACAAAGGGTAATGTATTAGTTACCTTTATGTTTTAACAATTTCGCACCAGCAATACCAGGGCGAGTCATTTCTTTAGGAGAAAGAATATGATTGATTTCATCTTCAGTCAATAAACCTTGATCTAAGATGATATCGCGGATAGCACGACCTGTTTCATATGCTTCTTTAGCCAATGCAGATGCAGTTTCGTAACCAAGGTGTGGTAACAATGCTGTTACGATACCTACGGAACGGTTCAACCAGTATTCGCATTGTTCGCGGTCTACTTCAAGATCCACGAGCAATTTATCAACGAATGTATTTACACCGTTTTTGAGGTAGCAAAGGTTATTGAACAAGTTGTACGCCAACACAGGTTCCATTACGTTCAATTCAAATTGACCATTTTCTACAGCCAATGTAATAGTAGTATCATTACCGATAACTTGGTAACATACTTGGTTCAATACTTCGGCGATAACAGGGTTAACTTTACCAGGCATGATGGAAGAACCAGGTTGGCGTGCAGGTAATTTTAATTCCCCAATACCACAACGAGGGCCAGATGCCATCAAGCGGAAGTCATTCGCCATTTTAATCAATACAAGTGCAGTTACTTTCAAACCACTGGAGATATCTGCAAATACGTCTGTATTGTTTGTAGCGTCGATCAAGTTTTCCGCAGTGTAGAATGGTTCACCTACTACTTCGCTAAGTTCATAAGCTACATCATGAATGTAGTTAGGTTCAGCATTAAGACCTGTACCAACTGCAGTGGCACCCATGTTGATTACATGTGCACCTTCAACGGCAGATTTAATACGTTTAATACCACGGCGAATACCAGATGCATAAGCACCCATTTCTTGGCCCAATGTAATTGGCACCGCATCTTGTAAATGAGTACGACCCATTTTCAAGATTTCGCTGTATTCTTCAGCCTTTTTCTCGAGCTCATCAACGAGGCGTTGCAATGCGTCAAGTAAAGGTTTGGATTTAATAATAGCACATACTTTAATTGCTGTAGGGAACGCATCGTTTGTGGATTGCGCCATGTTACAGTGGTTGTTAGGGCTTACGATATCGTAGCTACCTTTTGGATGACCTAAAATTTCACAAGCGCGGTTAGCCAATACTTCGTTCATGTTCATGTTTACAGAAGTACCTGCACCACCTTGAATTGGGTCAACTGGGAATTGATCGGCAAATTGACCTTCAATTACTTCGTCCGCAGCTTGAACAATTGCTTTACCAATAGATACATTGAGACGACCAGTTTTCATATTAGCCAAAGCAGATGCTTTTTTAACCATCGCCAAAGCTTTAATAAAGTCTTGGTCCAAATGTTTTCCTGTAATATGGAAGTTTTCTAAGGCACGAATAGTTTGTACGCCATAATATAGCTCATCAGCTACTTCTAACTCACCTAGGAAATCATGTTCTTTTCTCATATTAGATCCTCTTTCCACTATTTCATATATTTAATGACATTTTGATGAAATAATTTTATCTTATGCGCTCATTATAGCATGTATCTTGTATACATAAAAGTCATTTCATGTATCCTGAACAAACAATATTCTATACAATATTTATTTCGGTAATTAAATATACTATATCAAGACAGGTTTTGAATATAACTATCCCTATAGTACAATAGTATAAACTATGTAAGTAAGGAGTATTGACTATGAATTATCACGCACTGCGTATAGGCGCTTTATTTTTACTGACCGTCTTGAGTTATGGTTTCTACAACGCCTATTTGCCTATCACCGATCCAGTCGAATCAAACTATGTACTCTCTGCCATTACCATGCTAAAACACAACTCCTGGATATCGCCTATGATATATGACCAAGTATGGTATGACAAACCACCTCTCACCTATTGGGCCCTTATGATAACATATAAACTATTCGGCATATCTGACTTTACATCGCGGATACCGAATACACTCGTAGCAGGAGCTAGTGTGGCCTTTATGTATCACATTGTATACCGCATGTCTAAGAATGTCTCTATCAGTGTACTTTGTGCAATTCTATTAATGAGTACACTACAGTTTTGGTATATATCACATGCCGTTATAACCGATGGCTTCCTATTCCTTTTCACCTTAGCCATATTTGGATATAGCTATTTAGCTTTTCACAATAATGACAAGGCATCAATAATAAAAGCCTACATTGCTGCTGCCTTAGCCGTAATCACAAAAGGGCCTGTAGGAATTCTCTTACCAGGACTCATATTAGTCATTTACGTATGCGCACGCTATGTAGTACATAGGAACGATGAAAACTACGAGTTTTCAAAAGATGTTAAGCTACTATTTAATCCTTTAGGTCTATTGGCCTTTATATGTATAGCTAGTCCTTGGTATATTGCTATGTATTCAATACATGGTGAACAGTTTATTTCTGGATTCTTGGGCCTACACAATGTAGATCGAGCCCTCGTGTCTGAACATCCTAAATTTAATGTCTGGTATTATTATCTCTTGATTGTACCGCTTTCACTATTACCTTGGACACCGGTAATATGTTATCAATTAAAAAGCATCAACTGGAAAGACGATTTTGATTTATTCGGTATTATATGGTTTGTAGTTATTGTTCTATTCTACTCATTAGTAGCTACGAAATATATAACCTATACGCTACCTGCTATTATTCCTTGTATACTATGGGCAGCAGTTAAAATAGGTGAGTTACTTACGGATAAAGAGACTGGTGAATTCACCACATCACTGAAAAGATTTAATTATTGGGTTACTTTGCCATTAGGTATTTATTATATAATTTTCACGTTTGCTACAGCCTTTGATAAAACCCTTGATAGCATACCATTAGTAGTAGGCTCCTTTATCATAGTATGTACAATTTATATTGGCGGTCAATACATAACATCGTCTTTCAGACTTGCCATATATGCTATTGTTCCATTACTTACGTTATACTCTGCTATTACTATTACAGTACCACCAGTATTATTTAGTCAATCTGGATTACAATTCAAAACCTTCATTGAGGATACAACAAAACCAATATATGTATATGGTAGTTACTATACTTCTATCGTATATTATATGGACACAACACCTACTCAAATTTTTGTAGATACAACTGATGATCCTAGATGGACTGAAGGTAAAGCGTTAATGCCTACCATAACAAAAGAAACTTTTTTACAACAAAGAAATCAGAATCATGGCGCTTATGTAATAGTACCAAACAAATATAATAAAGACTTTACGAATATCTTCCCATATCCAAAAAGCAAAAATTAGTGAACAAAAACAAAAATTGCATCAATTTATAAGCTTCAATAACAAACAAAAAAAGGCGTACCCAAGGGTACGCCTTTTAATATGGCTAGAATTATTTCAATTCTACAGTTGCGCCAGCTTCTTCCAATTGAGCTTTCAAAGCTTCAGCTGCTTCAGTAGCTACGCCTTCTTTTACAGGTGCAGGAGCGCCGTCAACGATAGCTTTAGCTTCTTTCAAGCCAAGACCAGTTGCTTCACGAACAACTTTGATTACGTTGATTTTTGGATGCGCCAGCATCTTTCAAGATTACGTCGAAGGAATCTTTAGCTGCGCCAGCACCAGCGTCGCCAGCTGCTGCTACAGCTACAGGGAGCTGCTGCAGTTACGCCAAATTCTTCTTCAATTGCTTTTACAAGATCATTAAGTTCAAGAATAGTTGCTTCTTTTAATTCAGCAACGATGTTTTTCAATGTTCAATGCCATTTTAAGTATCCTCCATAAAATTAGTTTATAGTGCTAGCCTCATGCGGCCAACGAATAATTCTTTGTAATTATTATTCTGCAGGTTTTGCTTCTGCAACAGCTTTGACAGCGTATGCAACGTTGCGAACAGGAGCTTGCAATACGGAAAGCAACATGGAAAGCATACCTTCGCGGTTTGGAAGATTTGCAATTGCTTTGATGCCAGCAGCGTCCATAACTTCGCCTTCAACGATACCAGCTTTAACTGTAACAACTTCTTTATCAGTTGTTTTGATGAATTGTTCGATTACACGAGCAGGTGCAACAGCATCCTCTTTAGAAGTAGCCAATGCAGTTGGACCTTCTAAGTGCTCAGAGAAACCTTCAAGATTCAATTCGTTTGCAGCGATACGAGTCAAAGTATTTTTGATTACTTTGTATTCAACACCTTCAGCCAACATTTTGCGACGAAGTTCAGTTGCTTGAGCAACAGTCAAACCAGAGTAACCAATCAATACAGCACCTTTTGCTTCAGAAAGAGTTTCTTTCATTTGAGCAACAATTGCTTTTTTTGATTCAGTGACAGCCATTAGATTACCTCCTTATAGATTTTTTGGTGCTCTATGTACTATCTTAGCGTAAAAAACGACCCCATCGCACGCGATGAGGTCGAACTAGTACTAGGTTGTTCTAGTGTCAGCCTCAGCGGGCGGATTTTCATCCATTATACATACCAGCCGTCTACAGCTAAGAGACATATTTGATTATTGCTCTTTTGTAACGTTGCTCAATTTGAACACGTTCAAAGGCACACCAGGGCCCATTGTAGCGGACAAGGTTACAGATTTAATGTATTGACCTTTAGCTGCTACAGGTTTAGCCTTGATAATAGTATCAACGATTGTACGGTAGTTGTCAAGTAATTTTTCATCATCGAAAGACGCTTTACCGATGGAGCAAGAGATAATACCTGCTTTATCAGTACGGTATTCGATTTTTACCAGCTTTGATTTCGTTTACTGCACGAGCAACGTCTGGAGTTACTGTACCAACTTTAGGGGTTTGGCATCAAGCCTTTAGGGACCCAAGATTTTTACCAAGACGGCCAACTTGACCCATCATGTCTGGTGTAGCAACTACTACGTCGAAAGTCGCTCCAACCACCTTGGATTTTTAGCTACTAACTCTTCAGAACCTACGAAAATCTGCACCAGCTTCTTCAGCTGCTTTAATATTGTCGCCTTTTTGCGAATACAAGAACGCGTTTAGTTTTGCCAGTACCATGAGGCAATACTACTGCACCACGAACTTGTTGATCAGCGTATTTAGGGTCGACATTCAAGTTGAAAGCGATTTCAACTGTTTCATCGAAATTTGCAGTTGCAGTTTTCTTAACCAACTCAATTGCTTCTACTGGTTCGTAGAATTTACCAGCTTCAATAAGTTTTACTGCTTCAGCGTATTTCTTACCTACTTTTGCCATTATAATATCCTCCTTATGTGGTCAAACGGGAATTCCCTCCCACCGATTTGCGCCTTATGCGCAAGTCGTACGCTTATTAGTCAACGATTTCAATGCCCATGCTGCGAGCAGTACCTTCTACCATGCGCATACCTTGTTCTACGGTATTAGCATTCAAGTCAGGCATTTTCAATTCAGCAATTTCACGAACTTTATCGCGACCTACTTTTGCTACTTTATCACGGTTAGGTACACCAGAACCTTTTTGGGAATACCTGCAGCTTTTTTTCAACAATACTGCAGCTGGTGGAGTCTTAGTGATGAAGTCGAAGCTACGATCTTCATATACGTTAATAACTACTGGGATAATCAAGCCAGCTTGTTTTAGCAGTACGTTCGTTGAATTCTTTTGTGAAAGCAACGATGTTAACACCTGCTTGACCTAGTGCAGGACCAACTGGTGGTGCTGGAGTAGCTTTAGCGGCTTCAATTTGTAGTTTTACTTGTTTAACTAATTTCTTAGCCATGGGTAATTAAACCTCCTATGCTTATACTGTGGTGGTAACGGATATACATCCTCCCACTGGCAACCAAAAATCGATTGCTCTTTTTAGAGTTATATTTATATATTAAAGAGCTTTTCTCAATTTGAGAGAAACTCTACCTCTACCTCGGTATCTCGGTTGAACATTTCTACGTTAAGTTTCAATGTTCCTTTTTCAGGGTTAAGTTTCGGTAATAACACCTAGTTTATCTTCAAAGGCACCCGGACGTAATGCGTACCGTTTCACCAACTTCGACATCGACGTTGATGGTTGGTTTCTTATCCAAGCCCTGAGACTTAAGTATATGTTCTACTTCGGAATCAGAAAGTGGAACTGGTTTTAGTGGCGGATCCAACGAAACCTGTTACACCTGGCGTGTTGCGCACAACATACCAAGAGCGGTCGTTAACTTCCATTTCAACCAATACGTACCCAGGAAAATATCTTTACGTTTTTACTACTTTTTTTAACCCCATCTTTTTCATCTATTTCATCCTCAAGAGGTACCAAATATTCGACTAATCACATCCTGTAGGCCCATAGATTGAACTTTAAGTTCTAGAGTGGTTTTTAACTTTATTTTCGTAGCCTGAATAGGTATGAATTACATACCACTTCTTATCTGCTTCCATGTAATGGCCCCCTTATCCAACAAAGTCGCAACAACGTATTAAATAAAGTTGAGCGAAGAGTCCATCAAAGCACAGCAATAACTAAAGCGATGAAAAGATAGTCACTAAGAATACTACTATTGTGTAATTGATGAGCTCTTTTTCTTGTTGGCCAGACTACTTTTTTTAGTTCAGCTTTCACACCGCGGAAGAATTTTCCAAAACCACCACGTTGCTGCACTGCTGAGTTAGACTTTGCCATTTTGTTTCACATCCTCAAATCAACAGGTAATGAATGATAAGAATTATTTTTGTTTCACGGTGTAATGTATGTTTACCGCAGAATTTGCAATATTTCATCATTTCAATACGATCAGGATTGTTCTTTTTTTGTTCTTGTTCGTTTGATAGTTACGTTGTTTTGCAATCTGTGCAAGCTAAAGTAATGGCATTACGCATCCGGATACACCTCGCTTTATATTTACTAAATCTGTCTCTTGTACTCGAAAAACGCTCGACTACATACTAAAAAAACTATATCATACGTAGCAAGCGATGTCAAGAATTTTGAGCAACTCAAAA
>BNJT01001476.1_pt1 | contig 78718 bp, 130 predicted proteins | sample 8540491 | NCBI WGS metagenome assembly BNJT01 (sample SAMD00202455, study PRJDB9452) | human saliva metagenome | host: Homo sapiens | reverse complement strand
TCGGCCAGGCGCTGCTGCTCGTCGTCGTTGTACAGGTCGCCATGACCAGGTAGAGTGAGGACGGCGACGCCGACCAGGACCAGGGATCAGCGAGCCAGGTAGTGTAGGTCCCGCCGAGCGGTGTACACCTTGCCGACGGCAGCGGGAGCCGCTGGCACCGGTGATGGTCTTCTGTCCGAAGAGCCCCCGGTGGCGGGCGTGGCGGACATGGTCCACTGCTCGGGTCTTGGCGCTGCGCCGTCGACAACGGTCACCGAGGGTGACTCTCCCCGGCCGACGACGTACTCGTTGTGCCAGACACGCTGACGGCGATCCGTCCTGACGCTCGCGCGAGCTGGGTCTCATCGGAGACGGATCGTGCGCTTTGTTGAGGTCCACCCGAGTCGGACTGGTCCAGGCGGGTGGTTCCATCACGCGAGCAGCGGCGTTCCCGACTCCCGCCGTACAGGTGACGTTGCAGGAACCAACCGGAAGTCCGGACATCGCCGGTATTGCGGTCGACGACGGCCTGCGGGCTGGTGCCCGCCTCCTGAACCGTGGCGCGGCGTCGTGAGGGCCAGCAGGGCTGTGTGGTCCGCGGGTCCACTGCCTCGCCATGCTGGGGGTGAGACCGGAGGGTGCCCTCAGTTCTCGTGGCCGTAGGTGCCCTCCGGCGAGGCGTTGAGGTAGCTGGATCCGAGAATCGTCAACGAGCCGTGGACAGCTGGGCCCGATATCTGCCGGAGCTCCTGCTGTATGACGAAGCCCCAGAGCTTTTCAGCTCGTACCCGATACCGGTACTCGTCGTCCAGGCGGTGTCCGGAACGGTCGGACTTGATATCGAGGGATGTCGTCCGAGCGACGCGCCCGCTCTTGTCCGTATAGTTCTGGGTCATATATCCGTCGAATCGCACCGGACGGTTATTCTGATACATATAGACGTAGTTGCCCCATAATGTCCAACATTCCCTTGAGTCATAGACGCGAGAAGTTGGAACCCTATCCTCCTCTCACGGTAGTCTCCAACGATCAGCCTGCGTCAGAATCGATCTTTCCGGTACAGGTGCTAATCGTGTCTTTTTCCACCCAGGGGAAGTTCGCCTCGATCGTTCCAGCCGTCCGAACATTGAAGCTCCCATAGTAGGCCATCTCAGGCCTGGCCGGGTGGTGACCGCACTGGTATCGGAGTAGATGGGACGGTTGACGTGCCTCATCATTCCGACAAGAAAAACCTGGCCGACTTTGATGGACGTGGTGTTGGAGGCTGGAACCCCAGGGGAGCGACCGACCGCCCCAGGAGGAGTCTCCTCGAAGTCCGGACAGCTCCCGCTGAGCTCCTAGCGCACGCTAGCCGACGGTGGCGTAGGCTCCGCTGCCCCCCCTTGACGACGCTGGTGGAGTAGTCGCCACCGGCGGGCGAGTAGCGGATACAGGCGCGCGCGGCGGCCCATTGCCACGGGAGCGTCGAGTAGCAGTAGCCGCCCGCCAGATCGGTGACGGTGTCGCCCCTCGGTGTTGCGCACGTAGAGATCTGTGCCGAAGTCTCCCCAGAGGGACGCTGAGAGTCGCTCGTGGCTGCATCCGCAGACGGAGCCGGCCACGGAAAAAGCCACCACCGTCACCGCAACAATGGCAACAGAAATGAACGCGGCAGAGAATTTGCACAGAAGTCCTTCATGTCCACGTCGCGAACATATTGATACGAGGGACATGCCGATATAATTCCGACCATCGAGGACGGAGCGCGAGACGCACCACAAACCTTGACTGCCGAGAAATGTGGAGCCCCACACTATCCCGACACCTGAGACGCCCCTCAGAGAACAACAATCGCGCATCATTGCGCGACGCAACCACTTTCCCCGAAATCATCGCTAATCAACCCGCGTCGCAGTTGCGTATCATTGACGTGAGGAGGTCACGACAATTAAGAAGAGGCGGTGAACATGACCGTCGGCCTCAGAGTTTACCTACCACACAATTTATCGGAGGCCGACGTCTTTTTGATTTTTCTTTCGGCATGCAATTCTCAATCGATAGTGAGGAAGCCCACGGCATGCGTGCCGAGTCGCCTCAACCATCTCCGCCTGCAGTCCGATGGCGTCCTCCCCGTCAGTGCGACGACCGCGGAGGCGATCTGGCCCACGCTCACTCCGCCGTCAGCGACCCCCGGCCAAGGCGGCCACCACGGTCGAGGGCCCGGATCGTGCGCCCCAGCCCGCCCCTGGCGCAGCAGGACGACCGTGTGCTCGGCGGCGCCCGGGATGAGTGGCGCTCCTCGGTGACGTCGGGGGCCCAGCACCGGACGAAGGTCGGACGACGGCGTCGTCGTCGAGACCGGCGAGCCGCTCCCGGACCTCCAGCACCTCGGCGACATGATGCCCCAGGACCCTGACCGGAGGTGGTCACTCCTCCAGGAGACGCCAGGGATCACGGGGCCTTAGCGGACGATGGACGATGAGGTAGCCGAAGCCGACGCCCTGACTCCCGCGTACCGAAGTCGTCGATCCATGCCCCCAGGGCGGCGTCGAAGCCCTCGGCGTCGCGCGCTGGAGGTCAGGCCGCCGTCGCGCAGCCACATGGTGGCGTACTCGACCGGTCCTGGACCTCGCGCCTCGATGCACCCAGCCGTCGAGCCCTTTCGAGGATCCAAGTGGCGACGGCCTCGCGCCACGAGTCAGCACCACGGTGCTCCCAGTTGCCGAGCATGACGGCAGCAGCGCCCGGCTCGAGGTGCTCCCTCAGCCCGGCGACGAGCCCGGCAGGACGGGCGCCAGCATCGCGGTACTCCAGCGAGGGGCAGACCGGCCTCAGTGCACCGCGGGAGTCAGGACGAAGGGCGGGTTGGAGGCGATGAGGTCGAAGCGCCAGCCGGCCACTGGCTCCAGGAGGGAGCCCGCAGAAGCTCCAGTCGACCGCCTCCGCCCCTGAGCGGCATCGTCACCATAACGCACACGCCGGCCAGGGCCGCGTTGAAAGCGGTAGCCAGGGCCTGCGCAGGAGATGTCGGTGGCGACGACGTGCTCGGCGTGCCGCAGGAGGTAAAGGGTCTGGATGCCGCGAGCCGCAGCCCAGGTCCAGAGCGCTACGGACCCGCGTGCGCGGCGTAGGCCGGCCAGAGTGAGGCCGGCGCCGCCGATGCCCAGGACGTGGTCGGGGGCCAGGGCCCGGGCCGGTGACCAGCTCGCCCAGGTCGGAGGCCACCCACCCGCGGATCTCACCGGCGTCGTCGGCGGCCCTCGCTGGGGCGCAGGTCGACGCGGGCGCGGACGTATCCGGCCTCATCGGGCCCGCGACCAGGCCGATGACGGCCGCACCCGCTCGGGCGTGGGCAGGGCCGCGTCGAGCGCGGTGGCGGAGGACCGCTCACCGAGCATGAACAGGGCGGTCAGGACGGCCACGGAGATGCAGGTCGGTCCCGGCGGTCAGAGGGAGGCGCGCACGGAGCGCAGGGCGGCAGGCGGATCTCCTGGCGCAGGGCGGCGTCGGCCGCCCGCCCAGGAGCGTGGTCACTCCACGCCCCAGCCGGACTCGACAGGTCCGCCCGCAGGGCTCGCCGCCTGCTCGGGCGTCACAACCGGAGGCGGGCGATAGTGACGGCTCGGACGCGGACCGGAGTGTCGCGGGGCTCATGGACCGACCGTAGCGCGAGGCACCGATCGCATCGGGCACCCGCCGCAGAGATACGCCGGCGGGCACCCGACTCACAGGGAGCCGGAGGCGAGCTCGGCGTACTGGCGGATCTTGACTCAACGTCATCGATGAAGCTGACGGCATGACCTCCTCGGTGCCGTGGTTCCGCGGAAGGAGGACAGGGGCATGGGCGACCTCGTCGTAGGTGCCCACGATGATGGCGGTGTCTGCGTTGAGGTAGCGCTCGATCTCGGCGCGGTAGGGAGCGTCGAGGGTGGCCGGGTCACGGAAGCGCATGGGACGGCCGGTGCGCAGGCTGAAGCGGGCGTCGGCGGCCACAAGGGCCTGTTCACGGGCCTCCTCGCGGGTGGCTGCGGCGCTGACGCACAGGGCGGAGAGGGTCTAGCCCCCGTGGATGGAGGTCGTGGCTGGCGCTGCCGCCGTGGTGGTGCGCGCCGTCGCCCCGTCCTCCGGGCTGTCGGGGAGGTGGGCGGTAGTGGTCCATGATCTCGACCTGCTGGCGACCGGTGAAGAACTGGGCGTAGGCGTAATTGAGGTCGTGAGCGCCGGCCCAGGCGGCCGACTGGCCCGAGGATCCCAGGAGCCAGACCTCCGGCATCCGGGCCGGACGGGGCCGGACCTCGATGGAGGCGTAGTGATGGGTGGTGGCAGGTCGTCGCGCAGGAGGGCGACCGTCTCCTCGATGAGGGGTGTTGATGGCGTCGGGGTCGATGACGCGGCCCTGGTTGAGGGCTCCGGCCGCGCGCACTCGCCGCCGGGGGCGCGACCCAGGCCCGGCGTCGACGCGGCCGGGGTGGAGGGTGGCCAGGGGTGGCGAAGCGCTCCGGGCCATCTGGAGCGAGCTGTAGTGCGTGGCCATGACACCACCCGAGCCCACACGGATGCGGCCGGTGGCGTCCAGGATGTGCATCATGACGAGCAGGGTCGGGCGCGGAGGACAGGAAGGATCCAGTGCTGTGGTGCTCAGCCAGCCAGAGGCGGTGGTAGCCGGACTCCTCCAGTCCGCGCCCCAAGCGGACGAGAGTCCTCCAGGGGTCCGACGGCCTCTCCCCTCGAACAGGGGAACTCTGCCCAGGACGCTGATCCGGCTGGACAAGGACTCATGGCTTCCTGACCTGGTGCGCTGGTGGTGGTGGGGCCCCGCCAGGACGGATCGGCCGGGCCCGGATGACCGAGTAACACCAGCAGGCAGCGACTCATTCCGCCACCTTCCCAGCGAGGGGCCTCATCTATCGAGCACAGAGACCCCTGCCCCTGACGGCGTCGAAGGTCCCCGGCCGGTCTGGGCTCACGCGGCCGGGACCGGCGTCACCACAGCGTCACTAGATAAGGTATACCTTCTTAAACATAGAGAAGTTTTGGTTGCACCTATGGGCTTTCGTCCCACGGTTGGGTCGACGGAGCCGCACGGCCGGTCCCGCGCAGGTCGTCGCAGGGCCCGACCCGCACCGGCTGCACACCACTGCGCACCACGATTCGCACGATTCAGGAGGCACCCATGGCCGTTCTCACCATCGGAGCACCAGTTCCCCGCCTACGAGCTCACCGCCGTCGTTCCCGGCAACCTCAAGGAGGTTGAGGCCAGCAAGCCCGAGGACTACTTTCACCACCGTCTCCTCGCAGGTTCCGCCGGACCTGGCGCGTCGTCTTCTTCTGGCCCATGACTTCACCTCGTGTGCCCCACCGAGATCACAGCGCTTCGGCGACCTCTACCAGGACTTCGGGATCGCGACTGCGAGGTCGTGGGCGTCTCCCGTGGACAACGAGTACACCCACTACGCCTGGCGCCGCAGCCACGACAAGCTCCAGGACTCTGCCCTTCGCATGGCCAGCGACCCTCAACCGTGAGCTCACTGAGGCCCTGGGGCATCAAGCGCGCCACCGGTGAGGCCGACCGCGCCATCCCTTCATCATCGACCCCCACAACGTCATCCAGTCGGTCCCGTGACCGCCGATTCTGTAGGCCGCACACCGGAGGAGGTCCTGCGCCAGCTGACGCCCTCCAGTCCGACGAGCTGTGCCTGCAACTGGCAGGCCGGCGCCGCCCATCGACGCCCTGGGCCAGATGAGCTGACGGGCGACGCCCCGGCCTCCTCTCCAGCACCCGATCGACGAAACGAGAACACATGAGCATCGACAACCTGCGCTCCGCCCTGCCTGACTGGGGCCCAAGGACCTCTCCTCAACCTGTCCACCCTGTCCCGCTCCTCCTCGCTGACCGAGCAGCAGTAAGACCTCGTAGCGCGGCCGCCGCGACCCGCAACGAGTCCGTCCTGGTCCAGGGTCATGGAGGACGCCCGCACCACCCTGTCCGAGGAGGCCATTGGCGCCGCCCCGGGCTCCGCCTCCATCATGGCGATGAACAACGTCGCCTACCGCACGCGCCACTTCCTGGGCCCGGCCTACGAGAACGAGCGCATGGGACTGCTGCATGAACATCATCGGCACCTCCGGCGGCGTGGAGAAGGTCGACTTCGAGCTGTGGAGCCTGGCCGTCCACGATCAACGGCTGCGAGAAGTGCGTGACCTGACCGAGGCCACGGTGCGCGGCGAGGGCCTGAGCACTGGAGCAGGTCTGGGAGGCCGGCATCGCCGCCACCCTGACCGGCGTGGCCCAGGCCATCAGCGTCGTCGAGACCCTCGACTGACCCTTCGGCTGAGAACTATGACGGCGGCCGCCGGCTCCCCATCGGCGCGGGCGGCCGCCGTCTGTCTATGTATACTATGCGTCCGTGCTGCTCAGCTGCGGGGGTCGGCGCCGATGGCACCCTGTGTCGTCGAGATCAGGTTGGAGATCCCGGACCTGGACCGTCTCGACCTGAGGGACGCTCGTGCTAAGGAGGAGCGGGTCATCGGCAGGTCTGCAGGGCCAGCGTGCCGCAGCCGAAGAAGCGGTCGGTGACGTCCTTGTCCAGCTGGATGTCGGAGATCCGTCAGGGGCAGGTCATGACCGATGCGACTGAAGATGCCCGAGCGGGTGATGATGCGCCTCGGGTAGGTGACGTGTATGCTATGTACCACTGCAGCCACGGCACGAGCAGCAGGGGGACGCTCGGACGCAGGACCACCCACCCAGATCGCCAGGACGCCCCAGGGCGCTGCCAGCTGGTCGCTACGACCGAGGCGACGACGCCGACCACGAGCAGAAGGATCCGACGACGAACCGCCACAGAGGGACCTGATGGCGTGTGCATGAGCCGCGTACCACGACCTCGTCGCGCTCAGGAGCTTCTTTGACATTGCCATGCTCACCATCGTGCCAGAATGCGGGGTTCGCACCCGTACGACAAGAGGACTGGCGGGCGCAGCGCCCCCAGCCGGTGAGCTGCCCATGCCTACTCGAGGCGACGACCGGTGCGATCCCAGGATGACGAAGGCCGGCAGTGGCAGGCGCCCAGCGGCAGGACGAGGCGGACCGCCAGGCGCCTGCGGCCTCCTCGTCGCGGGCGCCTGTCCTGCCCGCAGGCTCCCTCGCCGTCGCCTCAGGAGGGCGACCGCGAGGCACCGTCTCCATCCGCGCAGGCACGACTCCAGGCGACTGCGCCGACGGCGCCATGCTCATCATCGGGTGCCGCCCATGCCCTCGTTTCCACGAGGCCCCAGCAGCAGAGCCCGGCCCACGACACCGGCGCTCTCCTCCTGAAGGGCTTCTCCCAGGGCGGTCACACCCCGGGGCACCGAGGCCCCGGCGCTCAGGGGCCGATGCGGCCAGGTCCCAGGACGAGGGCCTCGTCGACGACGTCGCCGTCGGCGGTCGGCCCGCACGAAGCGCCGAGTGGACCAGGTGGCCCACCACCATGAGGATGACGCCGAGTGCATCCAGGGGCGCTGCCGGCCCCGCCATCGAGCAGGAGGCCCGTGGGGTCGGCGCCCACGAGCACTCCCAGCCCAGGCCGACCACCGGCAGGCAGGCCAGGAGCCGGGCGGTGGTCACGCGGCCGGCCAGGGCTGCCGCGGGCGGGAGGCCTCGGCGTGACCCGACCTCGGCGACACCACCGGCCACGGCCTCGAGGATGTCGGCCAGGGGCGCCCCCAGAGCGGTCGACAGACGACAGGAGGGCAATGGTCTCCGGTACCGCGCGGCGGCGGTGGCGCGCTGCCAGCCCGCTGCCCCGGAGGAGGCGGGCGCCCAGAGCAGGTGGCCGTCGCGCCGGCGAGGGCAGCCAGAGTCGTGCTGGAGGTCCGCGAGCGCGTGGAGCGCGGGCGGCACGCCGTCGTCATCGGGCCCGGTGCCCCTCGGTGAGGCCGGCGCGCTGGAGAGAGCGCGTCCAGGCTCCTCTGTGAGGTGGCACCGGCGCGCAGGAGGCTGGCAACCTCGGTGAGCAGCAGCCCGAGGTCCGGCTCGGGTGAGCTCCCTCCACCGGGAGCGCAGAAGGCTGAGGCGCTCTGCCGGGGCCCGCGCACCGGCACCGCCCGGGAGGCATCGGTGACCCAGCCGCGCGGTAGCTCGCGGCGGGCCAGCAGAGCACGGCGGGTGGCCAGAGCGACCAGGATCGGGTGGCGATCCAGGCGCCCGCGCCCGGTGGACCGCTCACCGGAACAGCCACCGGTACGGGCACCTGGCCGCGCGGCGTCACCCATCGCAGCGGTCGTGATAGACCGACGAGCAGAACAGCAGCTGCCCTCATCATCTCGGGCCCGCCCTCCCCAGGGCGAGCGAGCGCGAGACCACGGCGGGAGAAGGATGCGAGCCGATCCGTTCTCGCAGCGCGGGCGCGGCCGGGCCCGACTCAGGTGGGCGCCCTCGTCCACGCGCAGTGCCTCCTCACACACCAGGACCGCACCGGCGGGGTCGTCTCACGCCGCAGCACACCAACGGAGAGCGATGTACCGCCGCGCCCCGGAGGCGCCTGCCTGCCGGCGCAGGTGGACGACGGCGTCGAGCGCGCTGGCGGCTGGGCGGCAACGGCGGCCTGTCGAGTCCCGCGAGCGCTCCCAGGGCGGTCAGGCGTGCGGGGACGTCGGCGGGCGAGTTGGCGGGAGGGGGGCCCAGCCGCCCGTGCCCGGTGTTGAGGGCGGTGAGGACATCGCGCACCCGGGGCGCGGCACTCGCCCAGGACGATCCGGTCGGGGCGCATGCGCAGGGCGGTACGCACCAGGGAGGTCATGGAGACCGCGCCGACGTCCTGACATTGGCACCGCGCTCCCTGAAGGTGGACGACGTGGGGTGGTCGGGGCGCGGCTCGCTGGCCTCCCTGATGCACACGATGCGCTCGTCCTCTGGCACGAGCCCGAGCAGGGCGGCGGAGGGTGGTCTTGCCGGTTCCGGTGGCTCCGGTGACCAGGCAGCTGGCGCGGCCGGTCCCAGTGCGATCAGGACGTCGTCGAGGCCGGAGCGATGGTGCCGGGCCTTAACGAGCTCGGCCAGGGGTGAAGCCGCGTCGGCGCTTGCGTGCGCAGGCTGATGAGGGTGCCGTCGGCGCTCAGGGCGGCGGCACCACGCGTTGGACGGGTGCCGTCTCGGCGGGGTCGCGTCGACGACGGGGCAGGCGTCGTCGAGGCGCGTGGGCGGAGGCGGCCATGCGCACGGCCAGGGCCCGTACCTGGGGCTCCTCCATGAGGCTGCGGGGACGGCTCGAGGCACGTCCCTCGGTCGATCCAGGTGCGACCACCGCTGACGAGGACGTCGGTGACGCCGTCGGTCTCAACGAGGGGTTGCAGCAGCGGACCGGCACCGTCGACGTCGGCGCGCACCGCTCACCGAGGCGGCCATACCCACCTGGCCGGTCGTGGGCCGGCGGCGTCGTTGAGGGCCTTCGGCATCCCGGCACCAGGCAGCGCGCGCTGCGCACCGGGCGAAAGCTCGGAGCCGTCGGGACCCGGGGCGGCGCGGGTGGCAGCGGCGCCGGGGAGATCGAGATTCACCAGCCAGCTGCCGCTCCCCGCTCATGTCCCACGCTCCGCCGAGCCGGGCCGGGACCCGGATCGACAGCTCGGACGGCTCAGCGACGAGGACCCGCCAGCAGCCCGTGCCAGGGCGGTGGCGGCGCGCCGGGTGGCGAGCGGGCCCGCACCGGGTCCTCTCCGAGGGCCAGGCGCTTGGTCAGGACCCGGTCGGTGGGGGACCCGCCCCAGGACCGGACAGCCGGTGATGAGCTCAGGTCTCCCGGCAGCGACGTCCTCGCCCCTGTGACGCACCACGAGCCACACTGCGGCCCCGAGGTCGCCCCCTTAGGGCCACCAGGGACCGTTGGGGCGCGGCTGCCCGGCTGAGAACCGCGCAGCCGCGGGATGAGCTCTCGCGGCGACGGCCGAGCGCAGGTCGAGCCCGGTCGCGAGCAGGACCCGGGCCTCCGACGGCGGGGGCGTTCCGCGGGGCAGGTCCACCAGGACGACGTCGTGCCCGGCGCGCATCGCCTTCCAGAACCGCGTCCGCGCAGCTCGTCGGCCCGCCGCGGACGTCACCGGTGAGCACCGGTATGGCGGTGCCACACGGGCAGCGCCCCGACCAGGTGACGGGCCGGAAGGCCGACTCCTCCACCGGGAGATCTGCCCACCGCGGCCCGGTCAGCACGGCCTGCCCGCACAGGAGGTCCAGGCCGCCGGCGGTCCAGGTCCATCATCGCCACCCGCCTCCCGGCCCGGCTCAGCGCCCAGGCCAGGTGCAGCAGCGGGGCGCTGACTCCCCAGGCCCCCACGGGCACCGGTGATGGCCAGGACCTGAGCCGTGGAGCTCTACGGGCGGGTGCGACCCCACCGATACGTCCGGCACCGACGACGGTGCCAGGGCCTCCCTCCCCGTTTCCGGGGCGACCTGCATGAGTGTCGACGCGCTTGCTCGCGTGGCTGCCTCCCGCATGGCGCCTCCTCCGATCTGGTGCGCGGCCCCGCTGGCACCGGTCCTGTCACCAGGGTGCGGGTCCGGTCGCGGTAGCACCTACCGACGTCGTCGGACCTGTGGAAACTGGGTTGCGGAAGGGCCCAGGTCCGCGCCATCCGCAGCCACCTGCCACAGCGCCGAGCGTTGCTGCCGCGGCAGCAACGCTCGGGGGCGAGGGGTCACACACCCTGACAGCGCGGGCCCGCTCGTGATGAGAGCATGAGCGCTCAGCCCAGCGCAAGCGATCCCTCCCAGACAGCGGCGCGTCACCGGCGGCTTCCCCATCGCCGCACCGGTACCGCCTGCTGCGGCCGCACCACCCACCGGGCACCGCGCGGCGGCCTACTTCGACCTGGACAAGACGATTCTCGGCGACGTCGTCGACCTGGCACTGGGCACCCTGATGCGACGCAGCGGCCTCATCTCCTCACGAACGCTGGCGTGCCGGGCTCATCGCCCAGATCCCTATCTCTGGCTCGGCGCCGGCGCCCGCCGGTCCAACAGCCTCATGGAGCACCCTGGCCTCCGTCTCCGCCGATCAGTCGCCACGACCTGATGGAGGTCGTCGAGGGCGCCCTGGCCACAGCGATCGAGCCCGCCGTCATGCCGAGGCCCTCCCGACCTCATCGAGGCCCACCGCCGGGCCGGGCACGACGTGGTGGTCGCGCTCTCCATCATCGAGATGGTCGCCCCCATCGCCCGCCCGTGGGCGCCGGACCGCGCTGACACCCGCATGAGGTCGGCGAGGACGGGCTGTTCACCGGGCGGATCACCCTCTACCCATGCGCTCGGAGAGCGTGGTGGCGCTGCGCGAGATGCCGCCGCCCACAGTATCGACCCGGCCCGGTGCTGGGCCTACTCCGACTCCATCTCCGATGAGCGATGCTCAGCGCCGTCGGCCACCCCGTGGCGGTCAACCCCGACCGGGACCTGCGGCGCATGGCCCAGGAGCGCGACGGCCGGTGCGCGACTTCGCCCGTCCGGTGCGGCTGCGGCCGCGCTGGAAGCCCCCGCACCTGTCGACTCGGGCCTCCCTCATCGCCGGTGCCGCCGGCGTGCTCGCTGTCGTCGAGGCACCGCCGCCTGGCTCGTCGCCCGTCACGGTTCACGCCTAGCAGCCTGAATCGGCTGCCCGAGCCCTCCCGGGATCGACCAGCACGCCAGGTTCCCGCCTGCACCGCCCGGCGCAGGCGCTGAGCCTCCTGAACCCCCGCCAGCACCGCCTCGGCCTGCCACACCACACAGGCCGCAACCCCTCCATCGTCCCGGACGCGTAGGCGCCGGCGGCCCTCGGCATAGCCCCCGGCACCCGGCCGGTAGAGATCGCTGACCGCGGTGCCCGTCGGCTCGACCCCGTCGCGCACCAGCAGGTGGCGCACCAGCAGCCGGCCCACCGCGGCGTTCCCGGCGGTGAAGGGTCGCGCCGACAGCATCTCGGCGTGGACGATGGCCGCCCGCACCAGCGCCGGCGCCGCTCCGCCTCGATGAGCTCCAGAGAGCCTCCATCCGCGCCGCCAGCTCCTCCTCCTGCGGGGCCGCGCCCAGACCTCCCTCGCGCACGCGATCCGCCCGGTGCGCGGCACGCCGACCTCCTCCAGCCCGACCCGGCCGCCGGCCCGCCAACGGGCCGGCAACGTCTCGGTGCAGCAGGCCCGGCAGCGAGCGCGCCGGGGCACCACCGACGTCCCCGCCCCACCAGATCCGGCATCCAGCCGACCAGGCGGCTCGGCGCGCGACAGCCCGGCAACGGCGTCCAGGCCCGGATCGCCCGTGGCGGCCTCGGTCAGGAGCCCGCGGCCACGTGCTCGCGCAGGACCTCGGCGGAGACGAGCCGCGCCCTCAACGCCCCGGAGGCAATGGCACCCTCGGATCGCAGCCTCGGCGCGGGCCTCCCGCCACCGGCGCCGCAGGGCCTCGTTCCAGCGCAGCTCGCCGCAGGCCTCAGCACCGCCGCCTCGGCGGCTCGCACCCGCTCGTCGGCGGCCACCTGGCTCAGCGCCTTCAGTACCGGGGACTCCCCAGCATTCTGACCGCCCGGTCGACACGCCGGGCGGCCCATCACCTCGGCCTGAGCACGCCGCTTCGGCACTCCGGCCGCAGTCGGCCCGATCCCTACAGTCAGCCTCGCACCACGCGCCCACTGTGGCACACCACGACCGACCCCGACCACCGGCGCCTCCCCTCTGGGCCTCGACGTCTCGGAGCCAGGCGGGACCCACGTCGAGCCACCACAGGCGGCGCAGACCGAGCACACCCCTAGACTCGATCAGGTGAGTGACTCCCCTCCCATCACGGCTCCGCCCCGCCGTCCGCATCCTCGGGCGCGTCAGGGCAGGCACCGCGCAGCCGCAGGCCCGACTACGTGCTCACGGCCGTCGTCGGAGCCATCTTCGCCCCGGTCACCTCCGTCCTGCTGCTGGGCCGACGCCGCACCAACCCAGATCCTGCGCACCGCCCTGCTGCTCGCCGCCATCCTGCTGCTCTCCGCCTCCGCCGCCGCGCTGTTCGCCAGCCGACTCTCGCTGGGTGCGCTCGTTGCAGGGCTGACCGCGCTGGCGGCGCAGTCATCAATGGTGTTCCTGGCTCCCATCCATGCGGCCTCCCTGTCCGAGAAGTGGCTGCAGAGTCTGATCAGGACCGGCTTCGTACTCGTTCTGGCGGGTCTGTGGCTCGGCGGCTCCTGGGGCATGCAGTCAGGCCCGCCGCGCCGGTCATGCGCAGGGCACGCCGCCTCCGGCTCACCCAGGCCGACCGGACCGTGGGCTCAACCCTCGACACCACCCCTCGCGCCGGCGCGCACCCTCCTGTCCCTGCCCTGGGTGGTGGCCGGGCTGGCGCTCGCAGCCTCCTGCTGCCCCGTTCCTACATACGCGGCGGTTGCCCCGGCATCCAGACCGGAGCCGCTGATGCTCGCAGCGGTCCTCGTCTCCTCTCATCGCGCTGTCCGCAGCCCGGTGCCCTCGACAGCGCACCTCCACCTCGGCGCGCGCGTCACCGGACCGATCCTCATCCTGGTGGCGAAAGTGCCGAAGCTCAGTGGCGATATGATCCCTGGCGGCCATCTGGTCTCCAGGCTCCCGCCTTTACGGTCCTGACGCCGTCGTGCTCGCCGCCATCGGTATCGAGCTCATGGCGATCGGCTGGGGAGCACATATGGCTCGCCGCCAAGGTCGTGCCAACGCACTGTGCCAGGTTGCGCTCCGGTGCCTGAGGGTCCCATGCCTCAGGCATGTCCTGAGAATGACCGTGCCCTCGGCGTCCCGCCCGACAACTACCGTGTGCATGCGTAAGGAGACCTCGTGAGCCGACAACACAGACCGCCCCGCCCCGCAGACGCGGCACGCCCGACGACGTCGGCTCAGCTCTCCGCGTCAGCGGCGACCCCGTCACCGGCCCGGTGGCCGCGCATGCTCGGGCAGGACGAGGCGTCGGTCAAAGCCTGGCCGGCAAGGTCGCCCAGGCTCTCTCCATCCGCCCCTCAGCACCCGGTGCCGCGGCAACGGCGGAGGACCCGGGACGAGGCCGTCGGCACGGTCGGATCAGCCACCCGGCAGGATCGGCAGGATCGGCCGAAGACGCTGCGGATGATGATGTCGACACCCTGAACATCCACAGGCAGACCTCCCTCCCAGATCTCCGGGAGCGAGGCCACCAAGGCGTTGACACCGCCGACGACGCAGATGACCGCAGATGACCACGCGGCTGAGGATGTTGAGGAGACCGGGGCTCTTGATGAGCGGACGTCGCCGCCCCGAGGAGGCTCAGATCGGCAGTTCGGTCGGCCGCCTCGCCCAGGACCCGCTGACGCCCGAGAGACCTCCCCGCCCGGTGGTCACTCAGGCAGCGACCGGGCATGCCGAGTCCTCCGCGCCGGTAGAGGCCGTGACGGGGCAGTCACCGGGACCACGGGCAGGGCATGCTGCCGATTCCGGGCCTGTCCTCGGTTCCGGAGGAGGCGAGGCCCGGCCCGTCGACCAAGCCGGCACAGCCCGAGGTCGCCACAGCACGGAGCCCCTCCCCACAACCTCAGGGACCGACACGCCCCAGCGGCCCTGGCTACCCCTGCGGGCTTCCGGCGAGGCCGGCTGAGCCGGAGGACCGGAGGTCAGAAGACCGGGAAGATACCGGTCCGCCACGTCCACCCTCCCGCCACGTCCACTGCGGAGACGCCGTCGTCCCCCGAGCAGGAGGAGAGGAGGGCGAGGCACCCGCAGGTGCGGTCCAAAATGCAACTGCCACAACGCCGGCCGCCACGACGACAGCGGCGGCGGCAGACAGCGGTGCGCGCACCCGTGGCCGACACCGCCGAGGACCCCCGCCGAACCGGAGGACGCGACCGAGCCCGAGGACTGTGGGGACCAGGACGCCCACGCCGTCTCCGAGGCACTCGAGGGCATCGGACGTCGGCGGACACAGACATCACCGACGATGGTGACGCCAGGCTGACGGCGAGGAGGCAGTGCAGCAGGCAGCCGCCCGTCATCCGTGGCCTCGCAGACGGAAGTCCCGACCCCGCGTCGCCGTTCCAGGACTCCGGCGTCACCGGAGGAGGCCGATCAGGCGGTCTCGGTCGACACCACTGGCCCCCACTGCCGACAGCAGCATCCACGCCATCGAGGGCCGCGGCGAGGCTCCCCGGCTGGTGCGGCGCCGGCTCGGCCGGCCGTCAGGTCAGCCGCATCAGCGCATCCGCCACGTCCCCGCACCATCGGCGGTCACGCCCACGGGCCTCGTCGGCCGCACAACCGACTCCGAAACCGAGTCACGGACACGGCCGAGCGGGAGCTCGCTTCAGCCGTCAGGAGGCCAAGGCCTCGAGCCCACTGCTCGCAGGCGCCTCGGTGGACAACCGCCCCTCGGCGCCCTCCTGGCCGGCGACCCCGCGGCCCAGCTGGCCAGCACCGCCTCCGGGGCAGTGCCTCCACGCGTTCAGCCGAGTCGACCTCCTCGACGCGCCCCGCGTTCGACGGACGGCGCAGCCGGCCTCTCCGCACACCGTCCTGGCGGCACCCGCGTCCGCCCCCAGCCCCGCCGGCCGGACTCTCCGGCTACCGCTCAGGCTCCCTGCCCAGCAGGGCGGCATCCGCGGCCTCCGCAGCGACCGCGACGCCGCAGCCACGGCAGCCCAGGCGGCCACGGCCGCGTCGAGCGCCGCCTCCATCGATAGCAGGGATCGGCGTCGGCACCGAGCCCGACGGCGCCCCAGACCTACCGGCCCGCTCCCGCAGCAGTCCGCGGCGACCGCACGGTCGATGTGTCGGCGATCAGACGGCGCGCCACCTCCGCGGCGACATCACACGCGTCAGCGGCGCCGGCCCGCACGCGGCCGAGGCGCCGTCGCGGCAGTCCTCGCCACGCAGGAGCCCGGCTGGCCCTCAGCATCCCACCGCCTGTTTCTCCGCGAGCGCCGCGCCCTGGAGGCGAGCGACCCCGGAGCGCGGCTGTTCGCGCGCCCGGCAGGCCGCCGCCGCCAGACCGGCCCACCGAGGATGACGGCTCGATCCTCCCTCAAGGGCGCCACCAGCGTCCTGGTGCGTGAGCTCACGCATCGAGACCCACTGTAAGGCCGTGCTCATCGCCGTCGTCGTCTCCGGCCTGGTTCCTCGTGCAGACGGCGCCGCCTCCCCTGACCGGCGGCAACTCGTCTGGCCGGCCGCGCGCCTCCCCGGTGCGAGCCCTATGAGAGTCCGTGGGACCGCGGCCTGCGCACGCAGCCCTGTTCATGATCTCGCGTCGTCCCCTGCTTTTCGTCGTCGGCGCCTTGAAACGACGACACCGGACCGTCGCACGCCCGCTGCGTGCTCATGCAGGCCGTCCGGTCGACCGGCTCAGCGACGGTGCTGACCGGCTCCAGGCCACACTCCGACAGGCGCGCGCCTGTCCACCTGGGCGTCATGGACGACGGTCTGTCCGCGCGTCATCCTCGGCGGGCGTGCTGACGATCCGTGAGTCGCCGCTGCTGTCGCCCGCCTGACGCGCCGCTCGCGGTCAGCGCGAGCGAGGAGGCCGACGCACCGCAGCGCCGCCGACTGGAAGTCCGGCTTGCCGCCCGGTCGCCGCCGAAGGTCCCTCCGCGCTCTGCGCAGCCGGCCACGCTGCGGACAGTCGCTGACGCCGCCCGCGATGCAGCGCCCGTCATCGCCCGTGCACCGACGCGCAGCTGGCGGCCGGGATGCTGCTGGCTCGCCGAGGGCCTCGCCTGGTGGTGGGCGCGGTGTGGAGCCCTCAGTCATCTACTCCGGAGCCATGCCAGGTGCTGCTGGCGCTCTGGCGCGTGGCGGCGTGAGCCGCTGGCGACCGCCGCCCCGTCCACCGGCTTCGTCTCAGGGCAGCGTCATATCTCGGCCTGTTCCCCCTCGGGCCAGGTGCGCGTGCGGTAGGGCGCTCACCCGCCTCTACGCCATCCACGCCATCACCGATGAGGGTCTACCGCGCTGCCGGCGGCCCGTACGACCGGCGAGACCATGAGCGAGCGCATACCTGCGGCCGTCGAGGCGACCAGCCATCTGCTCCCGCGACGGGCACGACCATCAGAGCGTGGCGCGACGGTGCTGGCCTCCGTGGTGGCGCAGCGAGGCTGCTCGTTTGCTCGTGCTCACGCCGCCGTTCGTTGGTCCGGCCATCGAGAGCTGGCGCTAACCACCCCGATATCCCGGTGCGCTGTGCCTAAGGACTGCGGCCGGCGGCGTCGGTCACCGGCGATGGGTGTCCGGCGGCGCTGCACGCTGCACAGTCGTCTGGTGACGCTCGCCGACGTCGGGCTCGTGGGTCTGTACGCCCTGGCGCGCGTCGCCGGCCTGCCTCGCCGGCACCGACCTCGGGGCAGCGAGGCGGGCCAGTGCTGACCAACACGCAGGTCGCGATCGCTGTCGTGGTCGTCGCCGCCATCACCGTCTGCCGGATCGCTTTCCTTTCGTTCTACTGCTGCGCGGACGCGGCGACAACGCGCGCTGCTGGCCTTCCCGTCGGCCATGCCTCTGGGCGTCATGATCCGTGCTGAGTGGCCACACGCACTGGGCGGCGTGAGCCTGGCGCCGTCCACTGGCACCGGCCGCTGCGCCGGCGGGCACTGCGACGGCGGCCTGCACTCGATCGCGGCGTTCGATCGAACAATAAACTGCAACGGCACCGGCGTCTACGTCGCCCTCAGCCCTGCTGGGCTGACCGCCTTCCCAACAGCCGCGGCCGGTGGCCGGCCGCGAAGACCAGATGAGGAGCCACGTAGGTGAGCCACAAGCTCAGCCAGACGCTGACCAGGCCCTAGCGAGTAGCGGCCCGGCGCGGCGTAGCCACGGCCCATCGCGCTGCCGGGTCATGGACCGCACCTCCGCCTGGTGTCACCTCGGGCCGCAGGCGGCTCCAGTCGGATCGCCGCGCGCCGCAGGGCGTTGAAAGAACAGCCCGCCACGACCACCATGACCGCGTCAGAAGACGGCGCCCGTGCGCTCGTCGTGCCCGGACTTCAGGGAACGCGGTCCAGCGCCGAGGTTGCGAAGAAGGGCAGGAAGGCGACGTCGAGCAGGAGGAAGAGGTTGCAGATGAGCATCCACTGGTCGACGCTGCGCACCCTCGTGAAGATGGCGTGATGATTGAGCCAGACCTGCCCCACCAGGAGAAAGCTGGAGGACGAAGCTCACTGCAGCTGGGCCACGGGAGGCCAGAGCGAAGCAGGCTCCCGCCGTCCTCGGGCAGCTTGATCTCCAGGCTCAGGAGCGTGATGGCGATGGCGATGACGCGCCGTCGCTGAAGGCCTCCAGGCGTCCGGGCGAGATCGGTGCCGGCTCATCCTCCTCCACCGCCGCTGACGCTCGGCGGGAGGGCCTGATCAGGCTCCCAGTCAGCAACGGCGTCGGAGGCTGCAGTCTCATGGCGGTCAGCAGAGTCCTCATCGGTGTCATGGTGATGATCGGTGGTCATGCCGCTCCCCTCCGTTCCCTCCGGCTGCTGGCGGAAAACCTATGACGCGCGGCGAGGCCATCCGTTCCACCTTACTGCCGCCGGGGATATTCTGCGCCGGCGGGACCTTTCATTGCAGCCGGGGACGTCTCACGCAGGGTACAGGATGTTCGTCCCCGTACGCCCTCAGACGTCCCCGTCAGCGTTACCGGGTGCCGACCAGTAGGCTGCGTCCGGTGCCCGTTGACGTCAATCGCCCCGGCCCCTGGAACCACCGCAACCTCACCGCCCGCGGCACCCGCTTCCATGTGCGCGCTGGCGGGCCCCGAGGCCCCGAGCGGCAGCGGGTTGCTGACCCTCCTGATCCACGGCTTCCCCGAGTGCTGGTGGACCTGGCGCCATGTCATCCTCGCCCTGGCTCAGGGCCGGGCACCGTGTGGCGGCCCTCGACCTGCGTGTTTCGGAGGCTCGGACCGACCGCCGTCGGGCTACGACCTGGTGACGCTGGCACAGGACATCGCCGCCGTGGTCCGCTCCCCGCCACGAGCGGGCCGTGGTCATCGGTGCCGGGCTCGGCGGTCAGGGTCGCCCGGGCCCTGCCGCACGTGGCCCCGGACCCTGACGAGGGCGATCGTTCCCGGTGGGCGCCCCCACCCCCTGGCCCTGCGCTCACTGCGGTCCCGGGCACTGTCAGGGCCGGCGCTGCAGTACGCGAGCCTGCAGGTCCCGGGCCTGGCCGAGCGGCGACTGCGCAGCCGCAGCGCCCTGGAGGGCCTGCTGCGCTCCTGGGCCGACCGCACACCCGGGGAGGCGGCAGAGGAGGCCCCCTACCACGCCGAGCTCCTGTCCCGCCTGGCGCCGCCCGCAGCGCCCTGGAGCCGCTGCGCAACCTCATGCTGTCCCGGGCGGAGACGGCGGCGCTGGAGCGGCCGGTGACGGTGCCCGTCCTGTCGGTCCAGGGCCAGCTCGACCCGGTTCAGCCCGCCCAGGCATACGCGCGCGACACCCACCACGTCACCGGCAACCTGCGCCGGGCGCACGATCCGCCGTTCCGGCCACTTCCTCAGGAGGAGGCCCCGGCCGAGCCCATCCGGGCCCTGATGCCCTTCTCCTGGCCGACGTCGCCCCGGCGGTCTGACGCCCGGCGCCGCCTCGCGGCTGGCGCAGGTTGTCCAGCGAGGAGCGTCGGTCGAGCTGGAGCGGGCAGCCAGGTGGTCGCCACCGCGAGCGCCAGCGAGATCCCGCTGACGAGGGCCAGCAGCCCCACCGGGACTGAGGCGACCCGGGACCGCCGTCCCGCCCCCGGAGTACAGCGCGGCGTAGACGGCGCTGACGGCGGTGGCCGCCAGCCCGAAGATGATGCCGGTGACGGCGTAGATGACGCCCTCCAGCGCGGTGGAGGCCAGAACCGTACGGGTCGCGCCCTGATGACCCCAGCAGCGCGCCCTCCTGGCGCCGGGCCCGCCCACCATGGCGATGTTGGCGATCCCGCCGACGCCGGCGATGAGGAAGGTCGGCACCCCGACGAGAGAGGAACCCGTTGACCGAGCCCCTGCGCGCCGGTGGCCTGGCCGGCGCCGACGGCAGCGTGAGACGGTGCCGGTCAGAGCCACGGCGATGGCGAAGGGGACGATCGTCGTCATCGACAGGGAGGCGCGGTGGCGGGCGTTGGCGCGGGCGACGAACCAGGCGGGGCTGCGGGCCCGGGATGAGCGCGGTCCACCAGGTCGGCAGTGGGCCGCAGCGTCCAGTTCGGCACGCTCGAGGGCGGCGATCGCGGCGAGGAGCCCCATGGAGCCGCCGGCCATCGCGCGCTCCCCGGGTCGTTGAGGTGGCATACCGGACGTGGCCATCTCCGCCCTCTCCGCCTCGCTCATGGGTAGAGAGGCCTCTCGAAGTCAAGACCAGCCCCAGGAGCAGGATGCCGACGACTCACCCACTGCCACCACCGGGTCCGGGTCTGCGGGCCGTGGCCTCCCGCAGCGCCTGCATCTCGGGGACCGACGCCGCCCGCAGGGCTCGGCCCCATCGCGCCCAGGACGCAGAACAGCATCGTCACGGCGATGGTCAACGGCACCCCGAAGCCCGGCATGATGATCGGCAGATCCTGTGGAAACACATCGAACTCCCGCCAGGTGAGCAGGTAGAGCGCGGGACCAGCGGCAGGGCAGGCCACCGCGCCGATGACGCCTCCCGAGCAGCCCGATCACCCCGACCTGCGCCAGGATGATGCGGCGGATGCGGCTGCCGGGATGCCCAGGACCTTCCACAGCGCGTGGGGCGCTGCTGGAGCCGAGACGGTCAGGCCAGCGTCTGTGGACAGGATGACGGCGGTGGCCACCCCTCGTAGGAGACAAGGCTGGAGCCGATGATGTGGGCGGCGTTGACGGGCTCGGCCGAGCCCTGGGCCTGGGCCCAGCTCAGGGCGCTGCATACCAGGCGGTGATGATGACGCCGATGATGGCTCCGCCGACGGTGGCGACGAGCAGCGACCACAGCCACTGGCGGGCGTGGTGGCGCAGGTCGTTCCAGATGAGTGTGACCATGTTCTTCTACTCCTGTCCCGGTCGGGCGGCGCGTGAGGGCGCGGGCGGTGGTGGACGAGCTCGGCGATCTGACGGGCATCACGGCAGCCTGGTCCACTGCACCGGGTGGCTGGCTCGATGACGGCGACCGCGTCGGCCTTGGCGGCGTGCCTCGACGTCGTGGGTCACCATGACCACGGTGGCGCCCGCTCGGTGAGCCGGCGCAGCCAGTCCAGGACGAGGGCGGCCGAGCTCAGGTCGAGGGCGCCGGTGGGCTCGTCGGCGAAGACGATCCGGGGCCGGCTGGCCATGACGCGGGCGATGGCCACGCGCTGGCGCTCCCGCCGGAGAGACTGGTGAGGCTTGAGGCCGGCGCGGTGAGCGAGCCCGACGGCGTCGAGGCCGCCCGGTCTGGGCGTCACTCGGGGACGCCCAGCCAGGCGCGAGGGCATGGAGACGTTGTCGGCGGCGCTCAGGGAGGCGATGAGGTTGTACCTGGAAGACGAAGCCGACGTGGCGGGCGCGGAAACCGGGCGCGCTCGGCGGCCGCATCCCGGAGGTGACGGTGCCGAGCATGGTCACCTGGCCGTCGGTGGGCTCTATCGAGGCCGGCCACGCAGTGCAGCAGCGTCGACTTGCCCGATCCGGAGGCTCCGACGACGGCGGTGAAAGCCTGCCCCTCAGGCAGGTCGGCGTCGACGTGATCCAGGGCGGTGACCCGGGCGTCCTGGCGTCCGGGGACCTCGTAGACGCGGGTGAGGCCGCGCAGGCGGATGGCGACGGGCGACGAGGAGCCCGGCCCGGGAGGCGGCGTCGTGGAGGGCGGGGACGAGGCGGAGGCGGTGGTCGGATCGGAGGGGGTGAAGGACGGCGTGAGCAGTCATACCTCACTCTGACGCCGCCCCTCCCATCCCATCCGGCCATCTGGCGGATCGGGGGTGGGCCAGCCCGACTTACCGGTCCGGGCCACCTCCGCGAGCACCGCTCTCAGACGTCCATCAAACGCCCACCTGCGGGCACATGGCCAGCCTCCGAGCAGCCGCACTCACCGCAGCGCGGCGAGCGCGCCGAGCACACCCGGCGCCCGTGCTCGATGAGCCGGTGGCAGCCGTCGGTCCAGCGCCACGGCTCTCCACAGGGGACGCGATGTCCTTCTCCACGCGCACCGGGTCCTTCGACGTCGTCCACCCCAGGCGGCGTGAGAGCGTCCCACGTGGGTGTCCACGGTGATGGCGGGCTGTCCGAAGGCGTTGCCGAGCACGACGTTGGCGGTCTTGCGCCCCACCCCGGCAGGGGACGAGCTCCTCACGGCTGCGCGGGACCCGGCCGCGAAACGCTCATCGAGAGCCTGACCGATGCCCAGCAGGTGGCCGGCCTTGGCCCGTTGGAAGCCCAGTGGCCGCAGGATCGCCTCGAGGTCCTCGCGTCGGGCGGCCCCCAGGCGGCGGCGTGCGGGGTAGCGTCGAAGAGCTCGGGAGTGACGGTGCGACGCGCGCGTCGGTGGTCTGGGCCGACAGGACGGTGGCCACGAGCAGCTGGAAGGGGCGTCGTGCTCGAGGGCGCAGGCGGCGTCGGGGGTAGAGGGCCGTGAGCTCGTCGTCGACGGCGCCCGCACGCCAGGCCGGGTCAGCGCAGTCGGCACCTCGGAGACCTCGACCGCGTCAGCCGCCGCAACCTCACTGCTCACTGCCCTGCGCACGCGTCCTCTCTCCGCGATCCCATCGGCAGCACCACCAGCGCCACCGGAGCCCCTCGTCCGAGCCCTGGTCCGGCTCAGACCGGACCTTCCTCCAGAGACCGCCATTGCAGTCGATCCCACCACCGCCCCCGCAACCTCATGGATGGGACCGTGTCACACGACGCACCCGATTTTGCTCACCCCTTGACCTGCAACACACGGGAGGCTAGCACATGCTCGACGGCGTGCCACAGGTCACAAGCCGTGGCAGGATAGACCCGAGGGGCTCCCGCATGCGGGATGCCAGCCTAACCACCAGGAGGATCTCCGTGGAAGACAGCATTATCTCCAGGATCCCGCTCTTCGAGGGCCTGAGCCCGATGAGCAGGAGGGAACTGCGCGCCATGATGACGCAGACGACTCTGCGCCGTGGCGAGACCCTCTTCAACGAGGGGCGACTCGGCGACCGCCCCCACATTCTCCTCTCCGGAAAAAGTGAGCTCGGCCACGCCAGCGCCGACGGCCGCGAGAACCTGCTCGCGGTGCTCGGCCCCGGCGAGATCGTCGGCGAGCTGACCCTGTTCGACCCGGGCCCGCGCTCCACCACCGCCACCGCCGTGGCTCCCACTGAGCTCCTGACGACTGGACCACAACCAGCTCACGACCTTCGTGGAGTCCCCACCCGCAGCTGGCCAAGCGACATGCTGCGCGCCCTGACACCAGCGCCTGCGCCGCACCAACACCGCACTGGCCGACCTCGTCTTCTCCGACGTGCCCAGCCGCGTGGCCAAGGCCCCTGCTGGACCTGGCCGACCGCTTCGACTCACCCACCGACGACGGCGTCCACGTCCCCACGACCTCACTCAGGGAGGAGACTCGCCCAGCTGGTGGGCGCCTCTCGTGAGACGGTCAACAAGTCGCTGGCCGAGTTCGTCTCCCGCGGCTGGATCCGCCTGAGGGACGGGCCGTCACGCTGCTCGACGTCGACCGACTGCGCCGTCGCGCCCGCTGCGAGGGCCCGTCTCGGGTCGCGAGCCCTCCGCGCCAGCGCACCGAGCACTCCGGGCCGGTGCCGATCGGGTGACGATGCGCCCCGCACGCTGCTGACGACAGCACGACGACGCTGCGTCTGCGGTCCGCACACCTGCGGACTGCGGACGCGGCGTGATGTTGGTACCAGTACTCGCCCGTCGGCGACGAGCGCCTCTCAGGGCCGAGGACGCTTGAGGTAGGCGACGAGGTTCTCGGTACCGGACGGGCCCGGGCACGACCCGGACGAGCTCCCAGCCGTCAGCGCCCCACTGATCGAGAATCTGCTTGGTGGCGTGAGTGATGAGGGGAACGGTGGCGTACTCCCAGGCGGTCGGGGCCCCGGATACGTGCTCAGAAGATGCAGCCGCGAGGCTCAGCCCTAGAGCCCGGCGCAAGGCGTCGGAAGTCCGGCCGTGGAGACCTCACGAGGCGCAGCGCACCCGGGCCAGGATGCGGGGGCGCGACGGGCATGGATCTCGGCGACGAGCTCGTCGTCTCGCGCTGAAGCCACAGCCCCCAGTCATCGACCTCGGGAAGCGCCGCAGCAGCGCCCGCCTCCCGCTCAGTCAGGCTGCCCCAGACCCCGAGCTGGACTCGAGTTGAGCGCCTCGGCCAGACAGTCCATACGAGACCGGACACGCGAAGCACAGTGATCTGGCATCGCGCTGCTCAGCCCCTTTACCGAAGAGCTGGTCGGGCTCGACGGTCGCGCAGGCCGCTCTGGCCGCCCAGGTCTGGTCGTCTTGAGTCATGCTCACTCCCGGATTCAATCAACGGCCAACGCCGTTGTCGGCCACGTCACAGCCGTTACCGTATGGCAACCGAGCGCCGCACGCCAAATCCCATTTCTGTGGTCCAGCGGTTTGACCGCCACTCACCTCCCCAGACCGCCAAACACCAGCACGATCAAGAGGAGTTCTCTCGATAGCGAGCCAAATACTGGACGTCGAGCCCATCGGGGACTCATCTTTCACAAGGTTGAAGAATCCGGTTCTCACGGCCGGAGGAGCACCCCCAAGCACCGAAAGGTGCCAGCGAACCGTGACCCGCCCGCAACCCAGACCTGAACATTTCCTAGAATTAATCTGGATGTTGAGCGCCGTCTCACCGTATGGCTGGAGCCACCCCGCCTTCCGCACGCGCCGCCGACGACACTCACCGGCTCACACTCCCTCGCCTGCAGCGCCACTGAGCCCCTCTCCAGGGTCTTCTCAGGCCGAGGGGGTCTATGCCACTCGCATCCTCAAGAGATTCCACGTAGGCTGGCGCCAGCTGGCGAACCTCCTCGCGCGGACGCTCTCTGGCCACCCCAGGTCGTCTCGATGCTCGTGGTCTTTCTGGTGTCTCGAGCGTCGGCGGCATCCTGTCCGCAGGCTTCGCCGCTCCGTTCGTGGGCGTCACGGCAGCACTGACCCGGGCCTCCGCCGAGCTCTTCGAGGAGCTTCCCAGCGACTTCAACGTCCAGCAGCCCAGCCAGATCTCGACCCTCCTGGCCGCCAGACGGAACCGAGATCACTAAGTTCTACGCGGAGAACCGCATCGTCGTGCCCCTGAGCTCGATCTCCGTCAACAGCAGAACGCGATCGTCGCCGTGGAGGACCAGCGCTCTACCAGCACCAGGGGTCGACCCACCGGGCATGGTTCGAGCCCTGGTCTCCAACAACGCCGGTGGATCGCGTCAGGGCGCCTCGACACTCACACGCAGTACGTGCGCAACACGCTCATCGAGACCGGTCTGAAGAACGATGACCACAAGATCATCAAGGACGCCACCGAGAGCACCGTGGCCCGCAAGCTGCGGGAGATGAAGTTCGCCCTCAGCCTGGAGCAGAAGTACTCAAGCAGCAGATCCTCGAGGGCTACCTCAACATCGCCGCCTTCCAGCCCCCTCCACCTATGGAGTGGAGCCTGCCCGCCCGGCACTACTTCAGTAAGTCGGCCAAGGACCTGACGGTGGCCGAGGCCGCCCTCATGGCTCGGCACCACCAACGCCCCCAGCGCCTACGACCCCGTCACCCAGCCCGAGCTGGCCAAGAACCGCATGGACTGGGTGCTGACCAAGATGCTGGAGGAGGTTCATTACCAAGGCGCAGTACGACCAGGGCCGTGGCCACCCCGATCGCGAGCATGCTGCCCACGTCTCCCGGGAGTCCCCGCCGGCTGCGGTGCTGCAGGATCCGCCGCCTACTTCTGCTCCTCGTGGTCAATGAGGTCCTCGGTTCGGAGAACTTCGGGCCCGACGTCGCCTCCCGCCGCCAGCTCCTGACGCGCGGCGGCCCTGAAGATCACCACCACCTGAGACCTTCCAGCGGCAGAGCGCCGCCGACAACGTCATTCAGTCCAATGTCCCCACCGGCGACGCATCGGGCACCGACGACCATCGCCTCCATCGAGGCCGGGTACGGGCCGGATCCAGGCATTGGCTCAGAACAGCAACTACGGTGACGGAGGCCCCGACAGCAGCGACACTCAGCCGTCTACGCCGCGGACGCCAAGCACGGCGGTATCGAGCTCAGTGACGGTACCGTCGGCTTCCAGCCGGGCTCGACCTTCAAGGCCCTCATCCTGGCGAGTGGTTTCAAGGAAGCGTAACTCCGCCGGCGCCGGGCTCAGCGCCGTCCCCCGAACCTTCCAGTGGAACATTCCCTGTGCCCCGGAGAACAACGATCCCGACCTGGGCACCGAGAACGTCGACCCGTCCCTCAACCGCTCCACCCAACGTCACTGAGGCCACGAAGATGTCCATCAACGTCGCCTACGCAGAGATGCTCAGCCGGATGGACGTCTGCGCCCGTCACGAACTTCGCCTCCTCCATCGGAGTGACGAAGGCCGACGGAACCCACTGGACGCGCGCCCCTCGATCGTGCTGGGTTCTCAGAACGTTCCGCCCTGAGCATGGCCCAGCGCTCTACGCGACCTTTCGCCTCCGGCGGCAAGTACCGCAAGCCCATCGCCATCGACCGGATCCCTGGACGCCAGCGGTACCTCCATGGCCGTTCCCAGCGCCGACTGCACCCAGGCGATGGATCAGGAGCGCCGCCGATCTGACGGCGTCCACCTTGACGGCCACGTCACAGAGGGGCGGAACGGCCCAGCAAGCCGTCTTCGGCCGACCAATCGGGGCAAGACCGAACCACGGATGACAACAATGACGCCTGGTTCGTCGGCTTCACCCCGCAGCTGGCCACCGCGGTCTGGATCGGTCACGCCGGCAGCCCCAGGACCCTCAACTACCAGCAGATCGGCCCGCACCACGTCGACGTCATATGTACGGAACACGATCGCCGTGCCGATGTGGCGCGACTACATGTCTCAGGCCGTGGGGAACGACCCGGTCCTGCCCATTCCCTCCACGGGTGAGCGACGGGCTCCCCACGAACCACAACTGCACAGAAGAGGGACCCGACTCACGACGCCCCTGCCCTGCCGGCCGCGCCGCTCTGTCCGTCATCGGCGCCACTGCCGCCCTGGGGGCGGCCACGTTAACCCTATAGCCTCGTTGAGGCCAGGTGCCCCGTTCTGCACGGCGTATCGACGTGCCGGTGCTCGCCGCCGACGAGGAGCCCCTCACGGTGCTCCACCTGTCCGATCTGCACCTGACGGACCGCACCGAGGCGCGGGTCGCCTGGGTGCGCCATCTGGCAACGCTGCGTCCCGACGTCGTCATCAACACCGGTGACAACCTGTCCCTGGCCTCCGGGCTGGAGCCGCTGCGACGGGCGCTCGATCCGCTGACCAGGCCTGCCCGGCGCCTTCGTCATGGGCGACCACGACTACCGCACGACCGTCTTCCGCCTGCCCACGCTACCTGCACCGCGACCCGCGCAAGGCCTCCAGCCGCGTGCGCGACGAGGACATCGAGGCCCTGCTGGAGGAGATCCGCGACCTGCAGACCGCCGGAGGCTGGTTGGATCTGACCAACCGGCGCGGCTCGCTGACCGTGCGCGGGCGGCGCATCGAACTGATCGGCGTCGACGACCCGCACGCCAACCGCGACGTCTTCCCCGTCCCCGGGGCGGACGGCGACACGGCATCGTCCGGGTCGGCTTCGCCCCTCCCTGCCCGCGATCCGTGACCGCGAGGGCCGGGTCCTGCGACTGGGACTCACGCACGCCCCCTACCGGCGGGTCCTGGAGGCGATGTCGGCAGACGACGTCGACCTGACCCTGGCCGGGCACACCCACGGCGGGCAGCTGTGTGTGCCCGGGGTGGGGGCGCTGGTCACCAACTGCGACCTGGACCGGAGCCGGGCCTCGGGGCTGTCGCAGTGGCCGGGGCGGCTCGGGGACCCGCGCACGACAGACCACATGTACCTGCATGTCTCGGCCGGGCTCGGAACGAGTCCCCTTCACGCCCGTGCGCCTGGCCTGCCGGCCCGAGGCCACGCTGCTGCGACTGCTGCCGGCCTGAGGGACGGCGCACGCCACCACCTTCGATAAAACTTTGCAGATGACACGGAGCCGTGTCATCTGTGAAGTTTTAGTCGATTTGAGGTCCTCGGCACGCCGTCAGTCGGCGCCAGCGGGCGAAGCCGCCCTCAGAGCTGATGACCTGCCCGGTGATCCAGCGGGGCCTCATCGGTGAGCAACCAGGTGATGAGGCGGGCGGCATCGTCCGGCTCGCCCCAGCGCCCTGGGGAACATGGCCGCTGTTGCCTGGCGTATCTCCTCGGTGACGTAGCCGAGTCGACGGGGCCGGGGCTGACCGTGTTGACGGTGATACCGGCGTCGATGAGCTCCTCGGAGATGGTCAGGGTGACGCCGGCGATGGCGGCCTTGGCGGCGGCGTGGCGATCTCCCGGGCAGTCCCCAGGCCCTGACCGGAGGTGAGGAAGACGATGGCGCCGCGGCGGCGCCCAGGGCCGGGTGGGGCGGGCGTGGCGAAGACCCTCCTGGGCGGCGAAGGCCTGCGCCAGGAGGATGGAGGCGCGGGCGTCAACGGCCCAGTGGGCGTCCAGGACGGCCTCGGTCATCTCGCTGAGCGGCCCATCAGGGGCTGCTCGCGGCCTGGCTGCACACGAGGGCGTCGAGGTGCCCGGCGGAGGCCGCGGCCTGCTCGACGACGCGGGCAGGCTCCCCGGGGGGCGGCCAGGTCGGCGGGGACGTCGATGAGCTGCGCCGGACCGACCAGGTGGGGAGCGGATGGAGGCCATGACGGCCTCGACGTCGTCGGCTCCCCACGGCTGGGAGACGTCATGCGGGCGATAGTGGTGGGCGACGATGCTCGCCCCGTAGTCGGCGGCGCGGCGAGGCGATGGCGTGGCCGATGCCGACGCGACGGCTGACGCCGGTGACGAGCACCGTCCGGCCCGCCAGGGGCAGACGTCGTGACCTCCGGGGCCGACCTGGTCGTCGGAGTGGTTCTCATGGTGAGCCTCGGTGGTCATGGCAGCGAGTGTAGAAGGGGAGGTGCCGGCGGACCGGCGTGTCAGTCCTCGACGCTCGCGAGCCGGCGGGCGAAGGCCTCGTGGATTTGGGCCTGCGAGGACAGAACGAAGCGGATGAGCCCTAGGCGGCCGACGGCGTCGGGATCGGTGTGGGAACGCTGCTCGACGGCGCGGGCCCGGGCCACGGCGACCTCGGCGACCTCGGCGATCGGCCAGCCGTAGACGCCTGCGGAGACGGCCGGCAGGGCGATGGAGGAGCACCCGAGCTGGATGGCGAGCTCCAGGGAGCCGTCGAAGCAGGCACGCACAGGACAGGGTCATCCTCACCTGCATGACGGTTGGGACCCACGGTGTGGATGACCCAGGTGGCGGGCAGGTCGAATCTGGGCGTGGCCACCGCGCGGCCGACCGGGAGGCCGTCGGGCAGCTCGGTGGCACGTACCTCTGGCAGGCCTCGAGCAGGCTGGGGCCGGCGGCGCGGTGGATGGCGCCGTCGACTCCACCTCCGCCCAGGAGGGTGCTGTTGGCGGCGTTGACGATGGCGTCGACCTTCTCGGTGGTGATGTCGCCGACGACGGCCTCAATGCGCATGATGCCCTCTGTTCCGCCGTGAGTACTCGAGCCGGTCGCTGTGGGCTCTGCGGGCTCTCAAACCGGTCACGGGCAGCCTGACACGGGCGCCGTCGGAGGCCAACCGGGTTCAGGAGGGAGCGAACACCGACGTGACGGACGACTCAGCGGATCCGATTTCCTCCCCTGCGGTGGGTGGAGGCTATGCTGTCGCCTGCTGCACGCGGGGTGTGGCGCCGGTTTGGTAGCGCGCTTCGTTCGGGACGAAGAGGTCGTGGTTCAACCGCCACCCCGACCATTGAGTCGATTAAACCCACGTCATGAAGCCCCAAGGACGTGGGTTTTGCTTGTTTTGCTGGGTTTTGGGCAGGAAGGCCATCATCTGGCAGACCGTGCAAGCCCGGTTCTTTCTGATGCCGAGACGACGATGTCACTTTGTTGGCCTCAATGTGACTTCGTCGTCTCGAGGAGATGGTGGCGTCGCTGGCCATAGTCTCGATTCGCCTGTCCCACCATCCGGTCGCATCAAGGTCATCATCCATCTCCTCCACTGCACTCGCCGTATTGCCGCTCGCCCGCTGTAGTCCGTCGCCTGCCGTCGTCACGTCTCTCACCCCAGCACCCCATCAAACGGTGGCTGGTGGCGCACTATCGCAGTGAGCAGCCCAGTCTCGTCGTCTGGTGTGATGTACACCTTGTCGAAGAGCACTTGGTTGAGCATGCGCCGGATATGCTCAGGAGCCTGCCGGTAGGCGGTGGCCATGTACTGGGCACATCTAACGCTTGCCCAACCAAGGCCTGCCGCTCTGTCATCTCACCCTCCAACCCCGTCATCTGCCGCTCCACACCGCGCAGCTCACGGCTTATCCGCTTTGCTCACGCTTGAGGACGTCAAGCGAATGGCGTCGGCGAGTGAGCTTGGAGGAGCTTGTCCGCCCCGTTCGGAGCCGTCGCCGCACGGTCTTCGCCCGTCAGCCGCTGAGAGTCGTGACTCCGCCACCAGCATGGCTGCTAACTGCCGCTGCAAGGCAGCTCGAGGACAGCTCGCTGCCCAGGCCGTAACGCCACCGGTCATAGAGCCGGACGATCTCATCCTCAATCTGCTCCGCCAGCGTCGTCGAATGAGCACTGCGGCTGCTTCTTGAGTGCCGCCCTACAGACGAAGTACCTACACCATACTGCGGGCTTTGCCATTCGTCACGATGAGACGGGAGCCACAGATCCCGCAGTAGATCGTCGACTTCAGGTAGTGGGCGTGTTACCGTCCGCTCACCGCGACGCGGGTTGCCAGCAGCGTCTGCACCGACTCGCACGTCGCTCGATCCACCAAAAGGCTCATGGCTCCCGGCACAGTGCACCTCTGGCAGACCACCTCACCGACGTAGAAGGGATTGTGGAGCACCTTGCTGAGTAGCTGCACCGGCTTCTCTGGCAGTGAGGCGCTGTGGCACGGCGGTCAGGCCGCGCAGCGTCAGCTCTTCGGCCAAGCGCCTGAGTGTCCACACTCCCCCACTGGCATAGGCCGCAGCGCTTGTATCACCAGCGGCCCACGTACCTCATCCACCACCACGATGCGCGCCCCGCCATTCTTCTTTGTCGTAATGACGTTGCGTAACCCAGCGGTGCCCGGCCGATGCAGCCGCCAGTCCCGCACTTTCTCAGCCATACCTTTCTTCACCTCATTGAGGTTCTTGGAGTATCAAGGATTGCCATAATGCCGTGCACCAGCAGCCCACCCGGCGTCTGATCGATATTCTCGCTGGTCGACACCAATGAACGCCAAGCTCATCGAAGCGTTTACCCAAGGTGGTGTCGTCGTGTAGCGGTTGCGCACCAGACGGTCGAGCTTGTGGACGATGACGTAGTCGACCGGCCCCGCCCGGGCTTCTTCCTCCAAGTAGCGCAGCATCGCCTGGAGAGCCGGGCGTCATGGTAGTGGCACTGACCCCGCCCTGTGAACTCCTGCCGATGATGGCGCCGACCATCGCCTGCGCTTATTGCCGCCCGCTGAGCTGGGATGGAGAAGCCCTCACGGGCCACCCCCGCCGGGCCTGCTCACGTGCAGAGACGCGCGCAGATAGACACGGCGCGCCGGGAGTCGCCCGGGCCAGCTGTCACTGAGTTTTGATGGCGGGAGAAGGTGACATTTTGCATACTTCTATTACCGTCTGATCGCTAAAACTGTCCAGTACATCAATTCACACTGTTCAACTCATGCTCAAGCACCCCGATAGACCCTTCATCGAATGGGACACCATTTTTTCTCGTCAGCATCGTTCTTGTTCATCACACAGCACCTCCGTATTTCGTGTCGTATTCTCTATTGATCCGTTGCAGCCCTTTTTCATTCATCACGCTGCCGTCTATTCCGTATCGTCTCCCCGACCCATGGGTTAGTAATGACGGCGAAAAGCAGCGGTGGTGGCGTTGGTCGCCGGCGAGACGCGGCGCAGTTAAGCGGCAGCGCGCAAAGGTCGGCACCACCCCACAGCACGAGCGGGAAGACACCGCAGGCTCGCTGCTCGGCCCCACTGGCGTAGTAGGCGTAGCGCCAAGTGCGGCCAGGACACGGGCGGGGTTCTCGGTGTCGCGGTCGACCCGATGAAGTAATGGTCGTCGCAGTGCGGCTGGTGATGACGGCGCAGGCCGGGCCGCAGGGTGAGCTGCCGCCCAGCCGCCCCAGGTAGGGAGCGCCAGCAGCCTGGCCTGGTGGTGATGGTAGCGCTGGCGTCCGTCATGGAGCGAGCGGTCTCGGTGATCTGCACACTGGTCTCGGTGATCGCCAGCAGATGAGCCAAGAAGCGGTGGACAGGCTACGGGCGCTGCCGGCTACGGTTGCCGGTTTGCATGCGGCGCCCACGAGTCGTGAGCGTCCAGATGGAGACGGTGGAGCCGCTCGCCAGCCGCCAACCTGCCGCTCCAGACGGTGACCAGGTCGTATTTCCTGCAGCCGCGCTAGGTGGCGCAGTCTGGCGGATAGCGGAGGACAGTGAGCGTTTCAGCCGTCAGACGGCCAGCTGTCGTCGTCGCAGCGGTAGGTGGCCAGCAGCGCCAGGGAGCCGATGCGCCGCGGGTGGTCGCAGGCGTGGGAAGATGCTGTCCATGGTGTCCTCCTCCATGGTTCGTCCCTCTCCCTACGTGGGCCAGCAGACGCTGCATATGGGTCAGTCATCGCCACTGTTCGCCGTATTGCGCGCTATGACGGCATTGGCGGCTTCCGGCTTCCAGCTGGCGATCCGTCTGCTGAACCGTCGTGCCAGGCAACAAGGCGGTGCGAAGCAGCGCATCACCGCTGCCTCCGGCCGATTGGGCTGTCGCTATCCGTCGCTGATGTAGGTGCGCTGGTAGACATCGATGAGGTGAGGGCGAGCAGCGCCTGCTCGGTCTGCTCTGCCGGTACGCCGTAGCGCGTGGCTGGCGGCAGAGGGTGGCTGGGTCACGAAATGCGCGGCCGCTGGCTGGTGGTGAGCGAGAACGAAGCTGCTGCGCTGCCGCGCTGCATCAGTTGGCGTAGGCGTGGAAGGCGGCAGTAGCTGGAAGTCGACCGCCTCCAGCTCGGGTGCCGGCGGCGCCGCCGCGGCGTCGGTGCTTGAGAGTCCGAAGTACAGCTTGTTGCGCGCATTGCTCTCGATCGCCTGCACCATCGCGGGCGACAGCTGCGCGCGGTACTGATGCCAGGTGGAAGGTTCGCCCGCAAGCGGGCCTGGGCCATGTCGGACAGGTCATGCGGCAGGCCGCCTATGAACTCATGCGCCTCGTCGATGAAGATGCTGACGATGTGGCGCCGGCTCATGGCAGAGCCGCACAGAGAGCGTCCACAAACCGCGACACCAGCAAGGTGTTCAGCAGCTGGGCACCCTGCCCTTGAGTAGGCCATTTTAAGCAGATTGACGACGACGATGCGCTGCTGGTAAAGAGCTCTGCCAGGTCGAAGGCGGCTGCGCTTGCCCCAGCACGGCGCGCAGGGGACGCAGGATGAGCTGGCGCAGTTTGTTGAGCACTGCGCGATCTCCGTCGCTTGCGCCTCCGGTTTCTGGCGTTGTAGGCCGCCCAGAAGGCGCTGGTACCCAGTGGATCGTCTGGCACCTGAGCCAGCACCTGCCGGCGAAAAGCCGGATCCGTCAGCAAGGGCGGTGCCAGCAGCGTCGCCTGCAGGCGGGGCCATACGCAGCGGCGGCAGATAGACATCAGCGGTGCGAATGCCCCAGTTTCGCGAAACAGCGCCTCAAAGGTGCTCGGCATCGCTCTGCCGTACCGCGCCAACCGAGGCGGCCCGGCCAGCGGATTGAGGCCAACCGGTGCTGGGCTGCTTGGGCCGATCACCACCACGTCGCGCTGGCGCTGCCTGGGCAGACGCAGAAAGTCCGTCGCCAGGGTCACCCTTAGGGTCGATCAGGAGCAAACCCCGGCCCTGCGCGGCGTCGGCCAGAGCCAAGGCCAGCATGACGGTGGACCCCATCAGCCCCAGTCGGCCCCAGCAGGTGCGTGTGGTAGGCGGCATCGACAATGGCGATCCTTACCGGCTGCGTTTCCGCCAGGCGCGCTGGTCATACCCACCACGCGACGCCGCTCCAGCAGTGGTGTCGACGGCAAACGGCGCGCGATGCGCTGCCCAGCAGCGGCAGTGGTGCCTCACCGATCGGCCATCCAGTCAGTGCGGCCAGCCGGGCCAGAGCGCAGGCGCAGGCCAACACCAGGGCGACGTCTTCATCGATCTTGTCTGTCGCCCGCCACCAGCCGATCGACGATCGCGCGTCTCCACCAGGCGCAGCGCCCCAAGCAGCTGGAGTTAGCGCTGGTGTGCCTCAGCACCGGCCCGCGATAGCCGAGCCGGAGGCAGACGGCACCATGTGCTGCTCATATCGGCTGGTTTCATAGCGCGGGCGACGATCGTGCCGTCGTAGCCGACCAGCACCGCCGCCAGAGCGAGGGGGCGGCACCCCTGCCAAAGAGGCTGGACGAGTCGGCGCCCCATCAGCAGTTGCAGCATACCCGCTGCGAACCCGTCAGGCCAGAAAGGCAGCATAGAGGGCGCGCACCGCCGCAGTAACGCGCTCGGCAGGACTGACCTGCCGCCCCTGCACCATCACGCGCACCGCCCGTCATGCGGGCATGCGGCTGCTCGGGTCGGTGCGCGTGCCAGTAGGTGATTGCTCAGCAGCGCCGCCAGGCCGGGCCGGCCGTGCCCACCACCCAGTGCGCACCACTGGCGCGTCGGCGCGCAGCTCCAGTACCAGTGGCCCCAACCCGTCGCTGTCGTCAGCGCTCCATCGCCGGTGGCTGTGCGTGCTGGGCTGATTGGCCGTCCCAGCCAGCTCCTGCCACTGCCAATGCCCAGTCATGACGCCCCTCCATCTGCCCTGTTAGCTGCGGAGTCATTAGCCGCGTCATCAACCTCATCGTCATCCGGTAGTGTGGTTTTCATCCCGTTGTTGTTCCAGCTGTTGCAGCATGAGCAGTAGCAAGACCCGCGCCAACGTATCGAGTGTCTGCCGTTGCGCCAGGACGGCACCGCGGTAGTGGCCGCCCCCGGTCTGCCGCTTGCGGTAGTCATAGCCGCCCGATCCATCACCAGCGCTGGCGGACACCAACGCCCCACGCGATCAGCAGCGCCACCACACTGGCCAGCGCCAGCACCCACCAGTAGCGGCAGAGCAGCTCGACCGCCCAGATCAGCAACACCACGCCGCCAAAGACGTACACGCAGCTGCGGAAGAAGCGCACCGCCAGCGACCCCGTGCCGATTCCATCTCGCATCAGCCGTCCTCTCATCGCCTCATGACGCCCTCCTCGCCAACGGCATCCAGCGTCTGTTGCTGCTTCATCGTCAGCCGGAGCCAGCGCCGCCTGCGGCCACCGCCGATCGCTCGGGCACGCGAGCTCCCAGCGGGCCAGCGAGATGGTCGAGGCGCACCTGTCGCCCCAGATGTCCCAGTGTTGGTGTGATGGAGCCGTCCGGCGGCTAGAACAGCTCCACAAAGGCCTGCTGCTCACCAGTCGCTCGACGATCTGGTGGATCTCCTCCGGCTTGTGTGAGTGCTCCGTAACGGGTGTAGCGCCCCAGTTGGCTGGGCCCGAAAGGCCACCTGCGCCTGGCCGCATCGCTCAGCAACAACAGCTCGCCGGTTATGGAAGGTGCCCATCGAGAAGCGCGGCTGGCCCAGAAGTAGAAGCTGGTAGCGGGAGTCCCCAGCCTCCAGCAGCTCGATCCCCTGTGGCACCGTCGCTGTGGTCACCCAGACGAAGCAGAACGAGCGGCGCCGTTATCTCCCGCACTGCCTCACCCATGGCAATGCAGCCGCGGCAGCGGCATCAGGCGGTAGTGCTGCGCCGCCCGTGACGCCCGTCTGCTGGCTGCACCATGGCGGATCGGCCAGTATCGCTCGAACGTCCCACGCTGCGGCGCCCCGTCTACCTGGTTAAGGCGGCGTGCGACCGACCTCGTACAGCGCGTGATTCGTCAGATTGCTCATTACGATCCCTCCTTACGTGCTCATCTGCTTATTTGCACAAAACGCGCTCACACCCCTAATACGAACCGATTTGCCTGGATTTGTGAACCCCTCACCACCAGCCACAACTCCCACTGGCTGACATCATGTCAGCGATAGCCACCTGTGGTGGCACCACAGAGAACAAAATGGACATCAGAAGGCCAAATAGTGGCGACGAAAGTACATGCTGTGTTTTTGGTAACAGGCGGCTGATCGGCCCAACATGGCAATGAGACGTGCGAACCAGCTGGGCGTAATATGTTTGCATACGCTGTCTGCGCCACCTGGCTCGGGTCCTCAGCGCGTTGGTAACCTCTTCAGCCTCCGCAATCATCCCGCTTCCGCTCGTCACGCCACAGCGCGAAAGGCGCATAGGTCGTGGGCCCGTTGGTGGCGATGGCCTGCTGCCAGCGTCGGTCTGGCGAGTGGCTGTGGTGGGCGGTCATCGTCGCGCCAGACCGCCCAGACCAGCAGGGCGATGGCGAAAGAGTCAGGCAGCCGACGAAGGCCAGGCCGTTGATGATCCAACTCATGGTGGATACGTCCTTCTAACGGTGTACACGGCTGCTCACGTGCTGGGTGCCTCGGTATCTCGCCATCAGCAGAACCCGCGACCCCGACGCTGCCTGATGCCAGGCGCGCAGGATGGCGGCAGGTCGCGCCGCGGGGCGGCCTGGTAGCATGACCCGCCAGAGCGACATGGTGACGATGCCTACAGCACTAGCGGCCAGAAGGCGCGGCTTGACATGCAGCGGGCCACACGTCGCGCCGCCAGTCGTCCAGACGGCGCTGGGCGGCGGGGCCAGGCGCACCGCGGCGTCCGGGTGGGAGGATCGGCAGAACAGCCCGGCGATCGCAGACGGCGCAACAGACCGGGGCCAGTGATGTGGTCGGAGTGGTCGGTAGTGGGCATGAGGTGTCCTTTCTAGCGGGCGAGGCCAGCGCTCCAGCGGAGTGCGGCCACGGTCAGCACGGTTCGGTCAGGTCCGGTTTGCCGCCGTCCCGGTGCCGCTTCGGCGGCTGATGCGGTGCTGTGGCTTTGCGTTTCCAGCCTGGCGCTGGCCAGGTGGTGGTGTCACCGACAGAAAACCGGCAACCTGGGCCCACCAAGGACGGTGGGTCACGATCCGCTGCGCCAGCGGCCCGTGCCGAGCTGCGGGTGCTGCGCCGTGGGCGTGGGCGGTGCGAGTGGCAACCGCTGGTCTGGCCGATGCCGCAGGGCTGGGCATGGTAGCGGGCGGACGCGCCTAGAGCAGCTGCGCCAAGAGCTGGCACAGACCCCCGCGACGTGCTTCTTCACAAGAGACGTCGGCATCACAGAGCCGAGGTCGCCGAGCAGCGGCTGGCGGCCACGCGGAGGCCTCCACCGCACGAGCGCACGGCGCTGCGACGCAGTGATCGCGGCACGATGCCGGCGGCCGCCCTGCGTGATGAAGCGCCGAACGGCGTCCCTTTGCCCTAATCTGGCTGTTTCCAGCGGCGGGCAGCCACAGTGGTCCTGACCGCGCCAGGAAGCAATCCGTGCGTGAGCCGGTGGTCAGCATCAACTGCGAGGCAGCGCAACTACCACCCTTCGCTGGCCACCGAGCCAGTTGATGGCAGCCGCAGTACCGCGCCCGGGCCATCCTCGATGACCCCGTCCAGACGACACCCACATACCTGCCCTGCCTGGCGGTACGGGCAAATGGACATGCCCGTCTGGCCGGTCTGGCAGCTCACCGATGCGGTCGACCCCACTCACCCAGTGCGCCCAGACCTTCCGCCAACGCGCCGCCGAGGTCAGCCCTCGTCTCGCGACGACACCAGCAAGTCAGAGAAAAGCGAGGCTGCATGAAGGGACGGAAGCAGAAAGTGCCTAAAAAGTACGAGAGACTTTGTGAAGATTTGTATATGCGACACAAATCACATATGTTGATTCCATCAACACCGGAAGCTGCACCTGCCCTCGGCAGGCGTTACGCGCGCTCAGGCCACGCAACATTGTCGACATCCACCAAAACACGAGAACACCACCAACCTTCTTGGAGTGATATATCTCACACAAAACACCCAGTGAGAGCCTCACACAGTATCTTGTCCTCAAGCAGTCCGGAACCGCATCCCAATCTGAGGAAAGTTTTTGAGAAAGAAGACGCACATGCACTCGCCAGCAACATAGCGCGCCCGCTCACACCTGCAGAATATGAAGGTTGCCGCAACGCGGCTGACATGCACACATCGAATCAACGGTTCGGCGTCGCGGATTAACCCATCGCCATCTCTGATGCGGACAAGTTGAGATGAGTACATGATGGCGACACTTGTCGGACTGTAATCAAATTGATATATAACACTAAGTATGATTTAATAGTTAAAGTTATGAGTAATGAAACATTTACACCCGAAAATTCTTCAGAGAAAAAGGAAGTAAAAACCTATGACTCGTTTGGTAAGCTTTAGCATACATAGCGGGCATCACAGACTATGGCTATACGGCAACAGAGTACAGAACTAAAGATCCTGACGGCGAAAGTCTCTGATATTGCCAACATGAGTGATGATCGAATTGCGTCATACGAATGCGTCAAATCGTTTCATCTTCGAAGCTACCGTCCCCAGCAGCAATCGCAAAGGATAGTTAGTTTCAGAACATTGTCGTCTTAATGTCAACGTGCGTTGACATTAGGGTGACAACGTTCTTTTGGGTGTCATAATTCGATTGCTCACCACTTTAAGGCAATGGTGATTTGACGGCGATTTGATAACAAACAGCTTCTCTGCTCTCCAGAATTTTACAGAGACGCAATCAAAAGCATCTAAATGCAAAAAGATTGTCATATTGTAGGCTAGTTTCATGCACTCACCGGACTAACGTGGAACAATTTAATATTCGATGTTGCAAGAGATTGAAGGCGATTTTAAGCGATTCGTTGGTGAGCGCACGTATAAGGAGAAACACAACCACCTGCTCAATGAAATTAGGCAGAATGCAGGTAATCCGAGTGGAAAACGCTCCACTCGTCGCAAGCTATATAGCAGTTTCAGGAAGCCAACCCTTTCTCATTTGTAGAGGCCACTCACTAAACTCATTGGCGACGCGTTATATATAGGCTTTCCAAAAGCATCCAACAATGATGCATATTTACTTAGCTATATAAGTTATCTAGTCGTTAGTTTACTGGTGAGCAAAAGTGGAAGTTGCTGTCACGACAAACTACGATTCGTATCTTGAAGAAGCACTGTGTTATGTTGAATTTCAACAACGATATACAAAATGACGAGGAGCAAGTGACTGTTCGAGTTCGATCGAACGTAGAAAACTACGATTCCACCCTGACCGTCCAGAACTATCCATACTATATCTTCATAAGCATTCCTTGAATAAGATTCTGATACTCAACCGAATGGGAAGAGTACAACAATGGAAAATTAGTTTTCAGATGTCGATTATTTTGAAAGTGAAAAACGGACAAAGAAATTAATGAATCGAGCGGCGGATGGAGTTGATTGTTTCCTTGTACTGGCTCTTCTCAGATGATCCCCTCCCCAGTTAGGTGGATACAGAGCAACAAGAAAAAGAAACGACAGATCGCAGCAATTGAGCCCGGAGATCAAGCCTGAATCCAAAAGCTTACCGTGGTCGTGGTTCAACTGATTAGAGAAGAAGATTATGAAAACTATTTTAACTGATTCGAACGAAAAGTATATGCAGGATTGAAAAATCGTCGATATAGCATTACTCGAGTCAATACTATCTTCCAGTAAGATGCTATATCGATATTGCTCCTTAATCCGAGATTCGATTGGGCCAGCCCAAACAATCGAATCAGATAAACCTTATACCTGCCCCACCTACACCGATCTTCGAACTGGTCAACGAGTATATCTGGCAACATCAACGACCCATCCGAAGGCGTCTCCTTATATGAGGCCTTCTTCTAAGAATTCCGAGTTTGTTGGCAGTGCACTATCTGTTGCTTATCTTCCGCATGATTTCACAACAAAATAGAATTTGGATCCGAGGAGTTGTTCTCATGAAGGAGATCCTAGTTATCTCGTAAAGTTGCAGACTGTATTGTGTTAAACCCAATACTCGTCGTGTTGAGAGCTATCTGCGTCGCTTTCCTTCGAGGTCTGCAGCACTTCGATAACTTCAAATCGGGCGCGCAGAGTTGGTAACCTCAGAACACTCGATTAGCTGATTCAGCTTCACGGTGGCAGGCATTCTATAGCACTCAATATTTGCGTATGACTTGGGTTGCAACGCAGTGTTGGTCTCAGATAGCCATGAAACTGGGTTGAAAATAGCCCAAATGACATCACTAAAAAATATCCGCTTCCACCTGCAGACACTGCGGATAACTTGTCACATTCAATTCGTTGGTTCTTTGATCAAGAGCAAAGAGGCGCCCGACCGACTTAGACCAATGTAGACCGTATTGTTCAAGACGTCGCGAGGGAGTCTCAATTGAAAGGCTAATATCCGTAGAGGCTTATTTATAGATTCAGGCGACGGCCCGCGTTTTCGCTGGTCAGAGGTGGCGAGCTCGGGCCTGTGAATAGCCCGTAGCATGAATATATTCCGTCGTCATCGGCGTACGCAATAAGCATAGAGGACGCCAGCCATCTCCGCCTGAGCCGAATATTCGCAACCCTTCCACGGTGGTAGAGATTCCCTCCCACGACGCCAGATCATCACATCACAGGCCTCATGCCTTGAACCTGGCTGCGCCGAAGGTACCAGTGGGGATCGAAGATGCCTCTCACCGGCAGGGACGGCACTGAGCAGTCACGCCAGGTCACCCCTAGCCGGCATGAGAGACATCGATACCTCACCGATCCATGGTGGTCTTGGCATCCACAGGCAGAGACCGCTTAGTGCCAGGGCTGGACATTCCTGCCAGCATGGCAGGTCTACATCGCCAACCACCACGCGCCATCTGGACCTGCTCTACCGCTCCTCCATCGCTGGGGACGCGTCTCAACCTAACTGGTGCTACTACTGACCGGCTCGACACCGCGAGACAGGAAGAGCAGCTCCCTCGAGCAGGCCATCTGGCTTGAGTTCTCCTTCCATCCAGTTGCCCAGGACGAGCTATACCGCTGATTGCTGATGAAGCAGGTATGTTGAGGGCGGTGTGGGTGAGTAGAGTCTACCGTGCGGCGCGTAAACAGATAATTTTACCGCGTGATCGAAACTGGCAACAGCCGTAACAACGTCAGGGGAGTAAACTGGCACGGGTGCGGTTGCAGGCGACGTAGCGTGTAGCCATGAGTGAATCTACCGGCTCTCCACTGACTCTTATCTTCGCCCTTCCCGCCGCTGTTGCTGCGGGGCCGTCGCTGCTGTGAATGGGCGTCAGTTCACCTGATCGGCGAAGGCGCGGCGCACCATTGAGTGGACTAACAGTACAATCGATAAAGATGCCGATGGCGATTCGGCAGGCATCCACTTACTGAACTACGAACAGAACAAGAAAGTGCCCTTCGTTGCAACGTATTACGTCCCCTGGTGGCGTCTACCAAGGTCTCAGTTTGGGTGACTGCTTTCGGAGTGCTTTACCGCTTGCTATCAGAAAGGTATGTCTGGAGCGGATGTCATTCGAGGTGCAGGGCGAGTTTTCTGTTCACCTTGTACTTTGCTTGGCTATTTATTGGTAGCTACAGAGAAAGCGTTGCGGATAGGCGACCACTACAAAAACGGAATCCTCAGAGAACTCCTCGCATTGCGCGGTGGCGCATGGGAAATAAACTCGTTATGTTGCTCTGTGGTGCACCATCGGCACCTATTTGTTGGGTGGAGGCTTATGTCTCTTTATTGCAGCTGGGCATCCAGGGGTTTTGTAGGATAGGGTTGTCTGTGGATACGTACGCTATTCGCCACGATTCCATATGTGATGTACTACGTTCAAGACTGACTGTTGCACCAGATCTGGCTCGAAGGTGCTTGGGAAACGAGAGGTCAAGCCTTCCTCGGTTTGTCGCGACTACATTCACGTTTCCGGACCCACGAAAACTACACAAAGAAATAGAGGTTGTTCAATCGATTCGCAATGCGGCATGGAATGTTAAAATAGGACCATACGTGTCCGCCAATCAATCTCAATCCCTCCGCCACCGCCTCCGTCGCCTCAAAAGCCGCGCTGCTGGCCGTCTCCTTCACTCTGGCCGGCATCCTCCTCGCGATGCTCAACGCCTGGCTAGCGCCGTTGCAGCTGGGAGACTGGCAGTGGCTGCATGCCCTGCCGCTGGGCGAGCTGGGTGGCACGCTGTTTGGTGCGGGGTTGCTGTCGACGTTCTTCGAGTACGCCTTCCGGCGCGATCAAGAGCGGGCAGTGACCGAGCGCTTCCGCCAGACGATCCGTGAGGAAGCACCGACCCCTGCGCGATGCTGTCATCGAGGCTTTCCGCTTCGACCGCCAGGACGTAGCGCGTATAGCTACGCCTGCGCTGCTAGACGACTTGGCTCGCACCAGCCTGGGCCTGCGCTTCGGCGACCCAGCCTTCGGCCGTGAGGTCTATGCCGACATCCGCCACCCAGCCATAGCTGCCGAAGAGCGCTGGTACGACGCCCGCGTCGACGCGACCCTGGTATACCAAGGGGCAGGAGCAGCTCCTACCCCGTTCTTCGACTTACGTGTCCGTTGAGAGTACACCGTCACGCCGCGGCACCGCTTCCGCGAAAGTTTGCCGTCGTCTCCGACCGCCAGCGCTATGACCAGCTGGTGGGAGCGAGCGTGGGAGACGAGTGTGGTACCGCCGCCCGGTGCCTGGGCTGGCCGTTTCCGATCCAGAGGTCTTCGCCCTGGAGCAGTTCACCGTCAACGGTACATCGGGTGCCGTTCACCCGGCAGGTAGAGGAAGCGGGCAGATCTATGTTGTCGACCTGGGTACCGAGGTCATCACAGACGACAAGCCAGTCGTCATCGCTTTCCGGTTCCGTTCACTGGTGCCACGCAACGGTCATGTCTTCCATCTCAACATCGACCGCCCGACCAAGGGCCTGGACGTGAGCTGTCCTACGACGCCGAGACGATCGAGCGAGTCCGCCTGATGGACTTCGCGTCCCGTGGTGATGGTGGGCGCGTCTCTGAGGAACCGCAGGCAGCAGTTGTGCGCTACCGCTACGACGGCTGGCTCTTCCCAAAGAGCAGGGCCTGTCTTCGCCTGGACGCTCCACAATGAGCAAGTAGCCCAGCTTGACCAAGCAGCCGATGCGCAGCCGCCAGCCAACGCTTCTGAGAGAACTTCAGCCGGCCAGCGCGCCAATATAGGCAAATCCTCGGTCAGTATTGGCAGACGACGCCCGCCCAGCGCAGGCCGCTTGACGGACGCCGCGTGACACACGGGTGTGACCACGATCGATAGTGGCCCCATGCAGGGGCCTTTCATTCAGCAGCCACCCATGCTGCTCACCTCCCTCCATCTCGGCTGACATCTCTAGATTGCCATACAGGTATGGTGGTGCCAAGTGGGCACCCGCTCGACGCTGGTGGTCGTGCGCGCCTCCTCCTCCACCAGCCAGGACGAGCAGTGGTGGCTTATTGCCCGCCAGCTCGGCCTGCGGCTCCAGCGCGCCCGCATCGCCAGGGCCCTCAGCCAGGAAGCCCTAGCTCACGCCGCCGGCATCTCCACCTACACCTACCAAAAAGTTCGAGAAGGGCGAGTCCCGCCCGGGCACCCCCATGAACTCAGGTCTGCACCCTCATCGCCCTGGCAACGGCGCTGGATGTGCGGGTGGAGGAGTTGGTGGTGAAATGGAGGAGGATGCAGTCAATCGACCGTAGACCGCGGTCGACCGAGATGAATTAAAAGAGTCGCGACACATGCGCATATGTCCTCAACACATCTCACTCAAACTAATATAAGCCAAATAACTCTACAAACGTGTTAAGTAATATTCGATCGTACCCGACCAAAGAAAGATGAAGGACTATTTGTGCGGTAGATCTGCTGATAACTCCTCCGTTAATTCTTACACGAATTACTGTTAGGGTGTTTTATGTCGATATCTTTTTGCGCGTTCAGACACCCGCCCAATTGCTGACCATAATTTATGCCCAACTGTTTGATGATATTTGAGATATCCGTCGCTGTCCCTTCTAGTCGGATGGAAATCAGGATATAGCGTCGAATCGCCTGTACCGGAACCAACTTTGCTCGATCAGCGTCCTGCAATATTGACACTGTTCACAACTCGCCGCAGCACTTGACTCTCGTCGCTATCACTAGAGGGCGGATTGCCGGTCGAACGTGAACGATTCCAGCACGTGCCATCGATCATCTGATTCTTCCTGTATCGCTGTGCGAATGACCGGAACGCCTGCAAGGTGTCGGTCTAGCGACGCACGAAGTTGGTGGACTCCAGCGAATGCGGTTAAAAGTCCAGTAAGGACCGCCACAAAAGGAAATATTATCCTCTCGAGTGAAGCGGAGAGCGTCCAAACATTGACATTGAGTTGAAACCGCAAACATGTGTTATACTCTCTAGGAAAATGAGACAGAAAGCGATGCAAAGCAATTGAACTGACGCTCGATATCATAGCAAAAGCCTCTGCTCCAGGCAACCCAGAAGAGAAAATGAGGATTATCAGTTTGATGCAACTCCAAATTGCGCATGGTGATCGATGGAGCTACTTCTAGCTCAAAAACGACGATTGAAGGCAGCATTGTGCAGTCATTCTCAAAAATTTATCAGAACATTCAAAAAATTCGACATTCACGAATCCTTCACATCGCGTGAAGGCGGCGGTAAGCGCATGTCCGCACGTTGTATGATGCCCCCTGCCTCATGACGATGCTGTACCGCCATCTGCGGCGATCGGAAATGATTTCGCTAACTGAAGGTCGCGGGCATTTAGCACTTGGTGATGGGCATCCTCATTGCAACGCGCTCATACCGTCACAGTACTCGCACGAAGTTCCAAGATAGAACCTTAGAGCGTCGCTTAGCCAGCAGATCGCTGAAGGAATACAGACACGAAAACTTCTCTGACGTCGAAGAGCGAGTTTTCTGCGATAGAGAAAGAAGGCGGATGAAGATGAATAAAGAAGGTGATTCTGGAGGCCGCATCCACCAGAAGCCATCGATCACGCACATATCGGCAACGTTTGACGGTTAGTGACAGAATCCTCATTGGTATCTGAGGTTTACGGCCGCAACGCAGTACGGAGTCATAGATAGTTACCGCGATATACCAGATAAACCCAGCGACTGACCAACATATCGACAAATTCGCCTCGTCGAGCAAGAGGATTCTGATATGTCCAAATTCCGCGTAAAGTTGGCGATTACGCCAGCCCTAGTAGTGATAATGTTGAGGCTTGTCTGACTGGCCAATTGCCGTCATACCACCTGTCACCGTGTAAAGCCTCGTTAACCGTTATTATCCATATCTACCTGCGCCACCAACTCATCAGCTGGAGACATTCCTCGTGCAAAGGCATCGAGCAAGCGCTAGGTAGTTTCCAGAAACCGTCATAATCTTCAAGCTCGTGCGACCCGATAATTGCTCGTACTAACTGCTGACGTTGTGTTCGTTCTAAGGTTGTCACCTATGCATTTAGTAGAGCCATATTGCAGAATACAGCAATACCGGAACCTATATTCCAACTGGCAGCCTTTACACCCCCGTCCGTCATGTTTAAACAGAAGCATGACCGAAAAGACTTTCAACGCATACAAGAATTACTAACCACCAACTCAGCGCTGCCGAGAAGAGGATCAATGGTCGGCTGGACAAAGTTGATGAACGACTGACAAAATAGATGGCCGTTTGACAGTTTAGAAGGTTTAACTATTTAGAAGGTCGCATGGATAAGCTGGAACACGATAAAAGACGTACGCAGCAACATGGAGGAAAGTTTCGACGCTGGCGCTCAGTTCAATGAGATTGACAACCGATTCACAACCAGACGAGAAGATCGACCGCAACCATCAGAAGTGACCAAGCGGACTGACACACTCAGCAAAGACATTGAATCAGCGGGAAGACGCCCTTCAGGGCTCAGGGAGCCTGTTACCACCAGCCAGCACAGCGCCCAGGCCGGGTGGCGATAATTGAAAGCAGTTGCAGCGGCGTAGCGGCACAGGCACCGATCGTTTCCATTGACGCCACCCGTCGGCGTCTGCTGCTCTTCCGTACTGCGGTACTGGCAATTCTCGAGCGCTAAGAGACGCGAAGAGTCCTCTCCGCACCGCAGACGCGGTACGAAAATGCACAAGGATGCTCGCTGTCTTGGTAGCAGGATGGGGCCCGCATAGCTGGCGCCGCGTCTTGCCCGCATCAGATCACGATTCAGCCGCAAACAGCTCGGCAGGACGATGGCTACTGGCTGTCGTGACGATTCACTATCGATTGCGGGCACGCAGCCCTGTCTTGCTGGAGAGCCACCCTCCAGTCCCTGTTCCCGTGGCGACACCGGTGTCGCTCGGCTCTGCACTGCTGTATTCCTCTTTTAATCCTGCGGTGGAGCCTCCCATGACCCTGACGACCCATCTCAACGACAAGTTAATAATCTCCCTTCGCAAGGCTGCTGAGGACTGCGCCCCGAAGCGCTCGCAACCGCCGCAGGCCAACCAAGGCAGGCAAAGAGTTCGCCACACAGCTCGGCTTCTACGGCCTAGCTGGCGCCACTGGTCGTCCCGCTGCCGGAAGAAGTACAGGACAAACGACGGCACTCACCGACTATCGCACCGCTCGACATCCGCAACAGGGATGATGCTCGACCAGTTTGAGCCTCCAGCTACAGCGCGTCCGCCCTGGCGTCAGGGCATCTAGTTTCTGTACGCGGCTCATGAAGGATGGTGAGCGTATCACAGAAATGCTGGCAGATAGCTCATGAGTTGAGAACCATCGATCCAAGGCAACTGGAAGAAGACAAAGATCGCGCTAGTATCATCTTCACCTGGTGTGAGGCGTTATATCGAGCGGTCTGCGCACCTTCAGTTCCTTGGGAGAACGGTTGCACGCGAGCAAAACCGTCGATGATCTGTTTGCTTCGATCTGCCCGCCATGCTTGCTGATGTCTCCAACCTACGCGCTGCCAATCAGGGGTAAGTCGAGCAGTGGCGCACAATGATCCGCAAGGGCGTCGAGTACGGAAAATCCGCACTTTACCGGTGCCTCCTTGGCTGGCGGCGCCGACGGCGACTGGTTCATCGACGACACCTCTTCACCCAAGGTCGTAGACAAGATCAGCGCACCATGGGTACGAAAGTCCCCGCAGCTCCTGCTACCCTCATCCCGACTCGACAACGACTACCACAGCCCAACTCATCGGCGTCTGGTTGCCACGCCAGACGGTCAAGACGGGCCATCGAGGTGAGATTCTGGTCGTGATGCCAGCACAATACTGGCGAGGGCGCGCGCGAATGGATGTAGAGAGTGATGGAGCGAGGTGGGTGGTATGAAAATAGGCTTACAAAAATACATCGTCTAGTATATAACAGGCAGAATCATCTGCACCACCTTAACTCTACCCCCAAACAAGAAGACCAAATGAGCGGGGACACTGCCAACATTAGCGATAACACCACACTTCAAGCCAGCCGTTGTCGACACAAGCAATCAACCAAGATATTCTCGGATGGTTGGAAAAGCGCCCTATATGGCAGCGCGAAACTCTTTCACCCGTTAACAATGAAATCGTTATCGATACCCGTACATCATAACGTCGACTTACTGGCTGGTTAGCAAAACTGTCGCCCCAGGAAACTCCCGGCCTCACGACGATTAACTCCTCAGGGTAGCGATGCGGAAAGAAAGTATGGCGATCTGTAGTGTTGGCGACTTGCAGGGCGTCAACGCTTACTGGGCGGCCAGACGCTACCTTCTCCCCGACCGGCATGACTATTGTCTATGGCGACAACGGCAGTGGAAAATCACGCACGCCTCCTCAAGCAGATAGTCGGCGCCCGCCATCATGAGGAAATTCTATCTAATGTGTTTACCAACGAGGCTGCGCTCAATCAGCGCAGATCAACTATCGCAGCGGTGGCACTGATCAAGCAGCAACGTGGTCAAAATCATTCAATGATACGAAATTTGGGCGCGTCCACTTCTACGATGAAGCCTGCGGCAACGACTACCACAAAACGAAACAGAGCTGTCGTATCACCCATCAGTGCTCAGCCTCGATCGTCTCATCGAACTCATTGACAAGGTGAGCGAAGAGATAGGAAAGCATCGCCGTCGAAGAGGCGGAGCAGTTTGCGCTTCCAAAAATACCGGAAGAAACTTCGGCAGCGAACTTCCTATCCGAACTTTCCGATCACACTGACCCACATTCTCTTGACCAGCTACTTGATGCCCATCAAGATCTTGATAAAGAACTTCAGGAGCACCGTCGAGAAGAAGCCCGCCTCCGAGCAACTGACCCCACAAAGGAGAAGACGAGACTTTGCGGTTGCAGAAGATGCCGAAGCACTAGCTGCTCACCTGAAATCCATTGAGAATACGTTATCGCCAACTGCCGCCGACCGCATTCTGGCACTAAAGCAGAAGGCACTGGAGTTACGCGCTAGCGCTGACGAAGTCTCATCCAGCTCTTTGCAGATGAACCGCTTCCGGTGGGGTCACAGACCTGGAGGGTGATGGGAGGCAGCAGAACGCTACGCGCAAGAAGAGCATACCCTGACCGAGACTTCCCAGCTACAGAGGATGACGACGTCTGTGTGCTGTGTCAACAACCGTTGGCTCAGGACGCTCACACGGTTGCGTCGCTTTCTGACTACGTCCGCAACACCGTGCAGCAGCAGGGCGAAGGATGCGGAACGTACATACAGTGCCGCAGTTGATCAATTTAAGAAGTTTGACGTAACGACCCCCAGTGTCCTATCTTGGCTGACCCACTTTGCTGACAACAACGATTTGAACAAGGACACTCTCGCCGCTGCCCTTGATGTTGCGGTCACGGCGAAAGAAAGAATCCTGGAGCGTCTTCAAGATAAAACTGACGAAAGTGGGTGAACCGTCCATCGATATTCTCTTGTACGTTCCCCGTTACAGTGAAACGTAATGAAGCAAACGGTCTTGATGTCGATAGCTTCAAGAAGAGCCTCGATTCAGTCAAGAAGAAACTGCAGGAATGCGAGGGTTCATCACTAAAATTTGTTAAAAGGAGATTGTCAGCGAGATAAAGAGGCGTAAGCACGTCGCACTCCTCACTCGCAAGAAGAGAGAATTATCCACTGCGCCAGTAACCAAACTGAGTAAGCGTCTCGCAACAGATTACGTCACGAAAACGGTAAGCGATCATTTTCTATACGAGGCGAGTAATCTCAAGCTCGAACACGTTGTACTTTCGGATCCAAGGGTTCGAAGGGGGTAATTCGTAGATACCTAAAGGAAGTATCCGTGCCTACTATGCAGGTGCGAGTGAAGGCGAGCAGACAGCTGCAGGGTTGGCGGGATTCTAACCGAGGTGTACGATCGAGAGTAATCCGCCGTCATCTTCGACGACCCAATGTCGTCGCTTGATCACCAGCGAAGGAGCAACGCCGCAGCGCGTATAGTGGAGCTTGCGCAGGATCGGCAAGTTATTGTATTTACCCATGACCTGATTTTTCTTGCGGAGCTTGTAAAATGTGCCCGATACTTATCAGTCGAAGTGCATCAGCAAACAATCCAGCGCAACGGTTCTAAGCAGCCAGGTGAGATATCCGGCAACTTTCCTGGAAAGCCAACGACACCCTCACTCGCATCAAAATCCTTAAAGAAGAGTTGGATAGAATCGCCGCAACACGGGATAGTATGTCGTGACACATACGAACGAAAACGTCAGACTGGGCAGGAAAGTTATCGGAGACCTGGGAACGGACAATACGGAGCGATGTCATTTATCGAGTCGTAGATCGCAGCACCACAGAGGTTAAACCAATGTTAGTGCGTATTTTCGCGAGAATTTCGGGTGAAGACTATGAGGAATTTGAAAAGGGGTATTCCGCCACTTCAACTTGGGCCAGACGACACGATAAAAGCGAAGAGGTTAGTTATGTGGTTCCTGAGCCTGAGGAGATGGAGCATGAACTTAATCGCTTAAGAAATGGCATGCGCGTGAGGCGCTATGCCAACGCCATGGACGCCAACCGTCGTCAATAGCAGCCGACAAGGGGCATGGTTAGGTATTCGAGTATTGATATGTTTTCGGCACAACGCCGCTGACGGAACATGTTGAGCAATCAACAGCGGTCGCGTCCCGGCCCGCACCTCCGGCTGTGTCAAAATGCGCTCCGATCGGGCTCAGCCCCAGAAGCAGTCGCCCCTGCTGGCAGCCTCGCTGCCCGACACTAACGGGCAGGCACCGCGACGGTCTATGCGGCGTCTCGGCTGTTACCGCTCGAAACCGGTGGTCACTGCGATCTGACTATCCACTACTGCGCAGGGTGACGGACAGGCACACCGCCGCCAGCGCCTGAGCATGCTCACCACATCGACTCGCCCTGGGAGACCGGCTCCAACAGTCGGCAGCTCCAGGGCAGTTTGCACCGTTCCTTCAACGTTCACCATCCGCATTGGCTGCCACCAGACTATTTGTTACGGTTTCATCACAGCGAGATGCGCCACTACCAATCGTTCAGGCGGTATAGCCTCCTCAAAGTGCAGGCAGGGACGTCTGCTGAGTCAGCAGCTCCATCGCCCTCATCCCGAGGAGGATCACGATGAGCAAGACGAGCAACAAGATCAGGCGGTTTGCACCTTCTTGGCCTAGCCGCAGCCATGGCAACTGGAGTAATAATGGTGGCACCGCTGGTCGAGTGGTGACGTAGTCACCGCCACAGTTTTCTCTGCCCCTGGCTGGGATTACGCCAACGTTCGGCCGAGCCCGATACAGGCGTGGGCAGCCAATCGGCGGGCCCGCGGGCCAAACAGCGGAATTAACCTGCCATCAGTATGGTGGCGAGGCCAGCGCCCTACGGCAGTAGTACCCTTTGGTACAAGGTCAAGGGATACGGCTCAGGCTGATCGCCGACCGATGCTGTCGACAGGGAGCACCTACCGGTGACCGGTGGCGTCCTGAGACAACAAGATTCGGCGCCAACTGTTCCAAATCAGTCACCGACTTCATGGGCTAGAGTGCTCAACGACCCTGAGGTAGAGTATGTAAACGGGAGAATAGGTCCCACCACCAAATACAACACTTAAGGTTTACCCCCGCGAATAGTGGGTTCGCTTTAGAATGCGTTGGACCAAGGTGAATCGTGAACGGCCCCGATGGAAAAGCTTCAGAAAGATGGTATTACACCTCAGACAAACCCGTGTCTGCTGCATTCTTGTCAATTGATACGGCTGGTTCGACAATTCCGGACACCGGTAATTCACCGGAAAGGAAATACTCCAACTGCAGGAGTTAGAGCTGAACACCCACGCACTTGGCCAAAAACGGGATGTTCGGTACGATGGAAACGATTCCACTGTCGCAGATTTCCTTTACCAGCACTATCACAAAAAATGACTACTCTGGTGTTGATGCAAGGATAGATCACTATTTGTAATCGCTCATGGTTCAAGGCAGGCATGGTTAAGATCCGTGTCGGCGACTATAGGCAAGTCACCGGAAGATACGCTTATCTTTTAGGATATGATGTATAGGCTGGTCGGGGCTACAATTTATCGGACAGACTCGAACTGTTTTCGTTTACGACTACTACGATTTCGACTATGATTTTCCACACGAGAAGTTCGCTGCCACATAGGCAAGGCACAAGAATTCCACGTCTACTCAGCTGGCTGCCATGAACAGTTAATCTTAAAATGGCATTAACATGTCGATTACAATTGGTGCGTTAGATAAATGTGGTATTATTATCATTAATATGACATTGCTACATTTCATCTTACCCCGCCCTTCAAAGCCGTCGTCATTATCATCGGCTGCTTCGTCTTCTGGCATTACGGCATCGTCTATGGCCTATTTGGTATGCGGCCAGGAGCATCACATTACGAACATCTTTCGGCAATGGGTGGGCCAGTCGCATATAATGCGACGATTGTCTACGACACTGGCTATGCCAGAATACCATCCATTCAGACGGGAACGAAGGGTCGGTAGTGGGCGAATTGACAATGCGCAAAAGGGAAAGGATAGCGTCGAAAAAATTATATATAAAAATGCTACCGGAAAACTGTGGATCATGGAACTCTTTCTCTCACATGAGTAAGGATGTCCCGAAGGCACCAAAGAAGTCTTCGTGCGACATCATGAGCACTGCCCAATGGTCGGTGCTGGCTGGCCAATTCATCTGCCAACGCCAGCTCGCTCCAAGGCTCATCCTTGATAGACCAAGCAACCTCTGCGCCGCATGCACAGTGCATGTTCGATGGCTGGAGACTTTTGTCCGCTGGATGTAGAAGGTGGGGGCTTTGTGTATCGGCATAGATCGGTATAGAACAGTACCGAGGTGGGAGGAAGGACTGGATGTCGTCGCTTACGATGATCTAGTGCAGAAATGGAAGGTGGAAGTGCCTGAGAGGCGTCCCACCTTCACGGCTTGAGCATTGAGGCTGTTGTCCGAAAAGTCCGGATAGCTCAGCATGAGAACTCTGACTCAAGTCACACACCGATTTGGTTTCACCTCACTACTCCCGGCACCACCACCTTCCGCACCGTATCCTTACCGACGCCCAACCGCTGCGCAGTGTGTTTTACTGTGCCGAGCTCGGCGTAGGCCTGCCGCACCTGCTCTTGGAAGGCAGGGCCGGCTAGGTTCGTGGGCAGCGTCTCCCCTGCCTGCTTGAGGTGCCGCGCCACCGTGGTGCGGTGGAAGCCGAAGCGTGTGGCGATCTGCGCCACCGTCTGCCCCGCCCGGTGCAGCGCCACCATCTCCTCTACCATCTGCGCGTGCAGGTAGCGGTTGATCCACCGCGGCGGGAGACGGGGTAGCTGACGCGGGTGTCCGCACTGCTGCGCCGTCGGCTGGCTGATGAGAGGTGGGCGTCGTTGAATCTGCCGGGCTGCGTTGCTGTGGCGGCGTGGGCAGGTATGCCTGGCTCCCATTCTGCCCAGACGTTTCTGCGCCAGCCATAGTGGCGGAGCTTGATAGAACGCCTGGGTCTTCATCTCGTTCATGCTTCTCTACGACCGTCCTGGTAGCCGGGGAGTCTGCATCGTCCTCCTGCCCAGGCTTCTCCACGCTGTCCGCGTCGGCGGTATTTGCCGGGGCACTCGCCCGGTTGCCTTGCTCAGTGTCCGCTCTGCCGACTATGTCTAGCGAGCTGCCAGGTTCCTCCGCCGGTGAAGAGCCGCGCCCCGTCGGTACTACCGCAAGGTCAACGACACCCATCACATACCGCTAACACGTCTCTCACTGCTTTGAGGTAGAGGGCGACGACGAGGACGTCCGCGAGCCCGTGAGACGTCCGAGGAGGAAGTAAGAGACCAGGCCGAATACCCTCGACGATGAGAAGCCCCATTGAGTTGCTCATGAGGTCTTCGGAAGAGGAGGGGGCCGAAAGGCCGAAGGCCCAAGCACCCCTGACCATTAACTCAAACCCACGCCGCGGACATTCCGTGACGTGAGTTTCTATTCCCCAGAAACCCTTCGACGGTTCACAGGAGTGCTCTCCTCAGTTCTCGATCGATGCCGAACGCTCTACCTGGAGGCGAGGACACGAAGGAAGGAGGCACCGTGCATTTTTTCTATTCAGCACGGAGCTTGCGGAGTCGCGCGCCGGGCGAGGAGCAGTCCAACGGATTGAAGAGCCCAGCACGCCCCTCCACACGCTGTCGATCGCGGTCCAGCACGGAAGGAGGAGCCCCACTGGCCTTCCTGGCAGAGCACGGCACGTCGACGACGGGTCGCACTGATGATCGCCATCGCCGGGTGCTGTCCCGGCTCAGGGAGGTGCTTCCCCTCGGCCCAGGTGCCCGCGACGAGCTCCTGGAGGACTACCCCGCACTGGCCGAGGCCTTATCTGCCCGAGCCGATCGTGACTGGGCCGAGGCGGTCCGACCATCGGCGAGGTGCTGGGCAGTGAGCACCTCGGCAAGCAGGCACTAGAGGCACTGTTCTTCGTGGCCTGGGGCCCGAAGGCCACCAGGCACTCGCTGCCGGGCCGATCAGGTATCCAACGGCGCAACATGTCGTCACGTTAGCGGCCTGATGGTTGAGCTGTTCATCGTCGACGCACGCAACGTCGGGGCGCGCCCGTGGAGAATGTCTACAACTCAACCAGGTCGAGGACGCGAGATAACTGTCCGGAACCCGCATCGTTCACCCGCGAGGGGTCAATAGCGAGGCGGGTTCTGCCTACCGCGGAAGTAGGCAGAACCCGTCGTGAACGTCACGCTGACTAGCTCAGTCAGCAGGCCGCTACTTGTCCTGCTTCTGGCCTTGATCGTAAACGGCTTCTGCCGTAGTCGGTACCCGTCAGCGTCAAGGTCTGAGTCTCTCTTGTCCCAGGACAGCGGAACATCGAGCCCGTCAGCGTTTTCATACTCCACTTGAGCGACTTCGGAATCTCGTCGGCAGGTTCACCTTCAGGAACGCCCAGTCCGACTTCAGGAGTCCTTACCGGAAGAACCACTCGGCATCTCCAGTCTCCTTTGAGCGCGTCAAGGACGTACCTGACAAGCCCAGGTCCCTCGCCGGTCTGACGGTCCTGGTCCCCGTCCTTGACAAACTTCCACTTTTCCGTCCTCGACCGTCACCGTGACATCCGAAGCCTTCTCCAAGCTCATCCATGGTGACGTCCCAGGTGCCGGTAGGCGGCACCTCTCGAAGGCGAGAGCGGATCCGGAGCATCTCGGTCAGAGGTGCGATCACCCGCACCTCCAGCCGCGATGACGGTACTTGATCGTCTCACGTCGACCAAGCAGCGTGGGTGAGGAAGCGAATCTGCTGCGCAAGGACATATTTCCTTCGAGGCTGGGAACGAACGCCATGAGCGCCTGCATAACAACCAGGAGAAACATATCCCTCCCATCCGAGACCCGCAGGAGATTGACGAGCATATTTCTCGCTCGCCCTTGCCCTTTCCAACATCATTCATCAGACATCGCATACGAGTGACCGAAAATAGCGTGCTCAACTCACATAGCACCATCGCGGGCTCACCGAGTGGCGAGCACCCATCACGCAGGGCAACACCCCTCTCGCACTCAGCTCTCCCACCGCCTGCACCCACGGCCCGGACATTACGCCGCCCACAGCCGCACCGACTAGGCTGCCTCCCGGACAGTCAACCGGCGGAAAGGACGAGCGAGCGTGATCAGACCCCGACGCGACGCCGTCGAGTTCGCCCTCTTCGCGTCGCTGCGCCTGAAGTATGTCGAGGCCGTCCTCAGCATCGGGTTCGCCCTGGCCTTCATCGCCTGGACCCGACTGAGCGCCCCCGGCCCCGCTGGCCCCGAACGCCGATCCGAGCTCCTCCGGCGGCCCGTTCGGCCTCGACCTGCTCCTGCCCGCCCCTGCGCCTACCCCGCTCGGCGGCCGGCCAGCCTCGCCGAGGCCTTCGCGATCCTCACCCACCCTCTCATCGTCCTCGCGGTCACTGCGGCCCTGGGTCGTCTACGCCTACACCAGCCGCATGCGCCGCCCGAGCGTCTCGCTGGCCATCGCCGCCACGGCATCCCCGTCCAGTTCCTCATCGCCCCGCACCTGGCGCGCCCCACCCCGGGGCGAGCCTTCACCGACTCGATCGCCGCCTTCGCCCACGCCTACCCCTAACGCGCACGTCGCCGCTCATGACCCTGGCCTCCTGGGTTCTGGTGACCCCTCGCACGCGCCCATCACCGCAGCGCCATGGTCGCCGCCGGCACCGTCCTGGAGCTACGCCGCCGTCGTCATGACCGCCGTCAGCCAGTGGTACATGGGCTGGCCACGCTCAGCGACCTCATCGGCGGCTTCCTCCTGGGCGCCGCCTTCGCGAACCTGGCCCTGTGGGTCGGCGGCGTGCGACGCGATCCTCACCAGCTGGGTCAACCGCCGTCTTGTCACGCGCCAGCGGCGAGTAGCGCGCCGCCGTCATCTACAACCCCACCAAGTTCGACGACCTCTCGCTCCTGCGCCGCCGGGTCGCCGCCGAGGTGCGCGCCACCGGCTGGGCGCCCCACCGTCTGGCTGGAGACCACCCGACGACCCCCGGCGCTCCATGGCCCGCCGCGCCCTGGAGGCCGGCGTCGATCTGGTCATGGTGGCCGGGCGGCGATGGCACCGTGCGCGCCGTCTCCTCCCAGCTCGCGGGCACCGAGATGCCCATGGCCTCATCCCCGCCGGCACCGGCAACCCGCTGGCGCGCAACCTGTCCATCCCGCTGGACACCGACGCCGCCATCCGCCTCGCCCGCACGGCCGCCTGCAGCCCATCGACATGGTGACCTGCACCGACGACGGTGAGGAGCGCTTCGTCGTCATGGCGGGCATGGGCCTGGACGCCCAGATCATGCGAGTCCACCGACTCGGGCCTGAAGAAGGTCATCCGCTCCGGGCGCCTACGCGGTGGCCGCCGTCAGAACGCGGTCCCCGCCCTTCACCGCCAATCATCACGCTCGACGACGCACCTCCTGAGCGCCGCCAGATGGTCATGGCTCTCATGGGCAACGTCGGCACCGTCACCGCGGGCATGACGCTCTTCCCTCGAGCCGTCCCCACCGATGGCATGGTGGACCTGCTCCTGGCCAGCCGGCAAGGTCGTGGACTGGGCCCGCCTGGGGGCGCAGATCCTCACCGGCCAGGAGATGGAGGGCTTCACCCTCACCCGCGCCCGGAAGGTTCTCATCGAGGTCGACCGCCCCGTCCCCTTCGAGCTCGACGGCGACACGGCCGGCTCCACCCGCACCCTGCGCGCCGAGGTCCAGGACGGCGCCCCTGCACGTCGTCGTTCCCCGGTGAGCCGGCAGACTGCACCCGCTCACTCCGCGTCTCTCACGTGAGCATCGTGACGCGTCCGTGACAGGCCTGCCCTAGACTGGCGCACAGCCGGTGCCCCTACGGGCAACACGCCCCGATCGCATCGTCGGTGCGGCCCTACTTCAGTCAGCAGGAGTTCCATGCGTTCTCGTCTCACGGTCGCTCTCGGCCGCACAGCGCGTCTTGCCGCCCGTGCACGCGGCGGCGGCAGCGGCGGCACCGCCTTCCCCGGCCTCGTCATGGAGCGCACCGACCCCGGTTTCCTGGAGCGCACCCTGAGCCGCCTGCCCTGCGGCGTCATCCGTGGTCTCGGGCACCAACGGCAAGACCACCACCACCAAGATGGTGGTCCAGCTCCCGCGCGAGCGAGGGCCTCAAGGTCTTCACCAACCGGACCGGTTCAGAACTCGTGCGCGGCGTGCTCGCCGCCCTGCTCACCGAGGTCGACGCCGCCGGCAGCCTGGACGCCGACATCGCGGTCCTCGAGCTCGACGAGGCCCACGCCGTGCACCTTCCGTGGCCCAGGTCCGCCCCCTCGCGCCTGCCTCCTGCTCAACGTCATGCGCGACCAGCTCGACCGCTTCGGCGAGATCGACTACACCGCCTCCCTCCTGCACTCCATCGCCAAGGCCACCAGCGACGTCGTCGTCCTCAACGGCGACGACCCGCGCCTGGCCGCCCCGGACTTCCTCGAGGACGTCACCGCCCGCGTCGTCTCCTTCGGCGCCGGCGAGGACCTGCAGCCCCTGTTCCCGTCCGACGACGACCCGCGCACCGGCCTGGCCAGCCCCCGGGACCGCGGCGAGAGGGCCCGGGCCCCCCGCGGTCACCCTGGAGGCCATCAACGGCCAGCGCGCCACCGTCCGCGTCGACGGAGCCTCCCACGAGGTCGACTTCGCCATCCCCAGCGTTCAGCAACCTGCTCAACGCCTGCGCCGCCCTCGGTGTGGTCCTGGAGGTGCTGGGCGAGGACGCCGACTCTGCCCGGGCCTGCTCGCCACCCTGGGCACCGTGCAGGCCAGCCTTCGGCCGCGGCGAGGTCCTCACCCTGGACGGTCGCCCCGTCCAGCTCTCCTGGTCAAGAACCCGGCCGGCTTCCGCAGCGGGCCTGCTCTCAGCGGCCGCCCAGGCGCAGGCCGGTGAGGTCGTGGTCGTGGCCATCAACGACGAGTACGCCGACGGCCGGGACATGTCCTGGCTGTGGGACGTCGACTTCGCCGCCCTGCGCGCCAACGGGGTCGCCGTTGTCACCGGGGTGCGGGGCCTGGGACATGGCGCTGCGGCTGCGCTACGACGACGTCGAGGTCACCGACGTCGAGCCCGACCTGCGCAAAGCCGTGGCCCTCATGCGCCGAGCCGCCACGACGCCGACCGCCCGATGCGGATCTTCACCACCTACCCGCCATGCTGGCCCTGCGCTCGATCCTGGGCGAGATGACACGAACGTTGAGGAGGTCATGGTCGCGACCGCGCGCTACGAGCACACCACCGACGGTCCCGCCCGCGGCAGCCTGCGCCTGCTCCAGCTCTACCCGCGGGACGCGAACATCTACGGCGACTGGGGGCAACACGCTCGTGCTGGCGCGGCGCGCCCAGTGGCAGGGCTACGACGTCGAGCTCCTCTCCTACGACCGGAGACGAGCTGCCCCGCGACATCGAGCGTCCTCGTGCGGCGGCGGTCAGGACCCGGCCAGACCGCATCAAGGAGGATCTGCTCAAGGTCGGCCCCACGCTCAAAGGCGTGGGCCGGCGACGGCAGTCCCCATGCTGGCGATCTGCGGGCTCTACCAGCTCTTCGGGCACAGCTTCACCACCGCCAAGGGCCAGGAGATCCCCGGCATCAGCCTCGCGGACACTCTAGTACGGTGGCCGGCGACACCCGCCTCATCGGCAACATCACCCTGACACCGAGGACTTCGGCGCGGTGATCGGCTACGAGAACCACTCCGGCCTGACCACCCCTGGGGCCGGACGCGCACCTTCGGCACCGTGCGCATGGGAGACAGCAACAACGGCAAGGACGGCACCGAGGCGGGACGCGTTCACCACGTCATCGGCACCTACTTGCACGGCTCCCTGCTGCCCAAGAACCCGGCCGTGGCCGACTGGCTGCTGGCCCGCGCCGTTGAGCACAGTGGCGCCACCCGAGCCCGAACCCCTCGATGACACCTGGCCGAGGCGTGCCCGCGACCGTGGCCATGTCACGACGCTGGGTCCCTGACGCCCACACAGTCCACTGCAGGGGCGGTGGGACCTGCCGCCGTGACGCAGGTCCCACCGCCCTATTTTTGAAAAGCAGCAGCGATCCTAATAGGCGAGAAACGAAGGAGACTCATCGCACCCTTATTGGACGCTGAGTATTTTCTGAGGTCGACCATATAGAAACCAGAAGAAAACCGGGACAACGCTTTCTGCTTCTGAATTTCATCGAAATCTCGTTCCAGACCCACCCAACATAGCCACCCCCTTATTGGACATTGATTTTATTTTCAGGGCGAGACCGCAACGTGACATCATGCGCTCAGACATTGCAGAATGTCTGCCATGACAGCACAGAATTCTTCAGGTTTCGATTGGCCCGCACGTTCCGCCAACAGGATCTGGCTCGGCGTCTGCGGAGGCCTGGCCGACAAGTGGAACATCAACGCCTGGGCTGGTTCGCATCGCCTTCTTCCTCTTCGTCGTCCCACTCGGCTCCGCTCTACTACCTGGGCGCCCAGAACATGCCCGATCCCGCCGCTCGCTAACCCTCCCCACCTCTCCAAAACACTCCCGAACACCCCTGATCCCTCAGGGAGCCCGTGAGGCATGAGCCCGCTCCCGACCCGGGGTGAAGCAACCCATCCCAACTACTTCGGCACATTGATAACCGGCCACTTCGTGCTCCGAGCAAGAATGACATCTTGGGGGAGCGCGAAGTGGCTGAACGTATATTTTATACACCCCACCCCATTACCGTCCACCTGGTTCCGGAAAAGTACAGACAATCTCATGTCCGAGTTCCGTGCGCCGCACACCCGTCCCCGCCATATCTCCAGAGGGAAGCGTCGACGCTGACGCAGAGCCACCCTGAATTCCTGCGGATGAGAAGCACTGCCTTACACTGCCATCGACGAAGTCCACTGTCGATCTGAGGACACCATGGCATTTGCTGTTCCACGACACCGCGCTCCGCCGAAACGCCTACGTTCCCGAGCCGGGTGCAGCCACCCTCGCACTGTCGGATCTCAGCCCCGGCACCAGCGGACGCATCACCCGCCTACTCGACGACGGCGTCGGCGGGGCCCTCATCAAGCGCCTGCGCAACCTGATTCGTCCCGGTCAGGATCGCCACGCCGCTGCGCCGCGCCCCCATGGGTGACGGTGGTCTACCGCGTCTCCGACTACGGCTGTGCCTGCGCCGCCAGGAGGCCAGGCTCGTGAATCACCGCCATCGAGGCCGAGACCCGCATCATCCTTCAGCCCAGGCCGGCCGGCCAGCGCACGCGCCACCGACACGGAGCAGACGACAGGAGAGATGCCGTGAGCACCCGCAACACTTCGCAGCAGGCCACCGGGCCAGCCGCCCACAATGCGCACCCATGAGGGCGCTGACTGCCACGGCGGATCGCAGCGCCCAAGACGCTGGTGGCCGGGCTCCGCGCATCGCCCTGGCGGGTGCCGAACGCCAGGCAAGACCTCCATCTACAACGCCCTGACCGGTCTGCACGCCGAGACCGGCAACTACCAGCGTCACCGTCCAGCGCTCCCTGGAACCTGCAAGATCGGCAGCACCACCCTGACGATCGAGGACCCGCCCGGCGCCTACTCCCTGGACCCGATCAGCCCCGACGAGGAGATCGTCCACGACGTGCTCACCGGGACCTCGACCACGGTGAGTGCCCCGGACGCCCTGGTCATCCGTCGTCGACGCCACCACGCTGCAGCGCGGCATGAACTTCATCGCCGAGGGCCCTCGCCCTGGACCTGCCCACCTGCCTCGTGGTCACCATGACCGACGAGGCTCAGCCGCCGCACGGGCCGGCTCAACGTGGCGGCCCTGGGACACGCCCTGGGCATCCCGGCCGTACGGGTCATCGGACACCGAGGCATCGGCATGCCCGATCTGCGCGCCCAGCTCGCCCAGGTCGCCACCTGGCAGCGCGCACGCCCCTGCCGCCACCCACCGACCCCGACGAGATCGCTCCTGGCCGACTCGGTGCTCGCCGCCGCCGACTACCTACCGCCCGAGAGCGACCAGATCACCTCGGCGATCGACAAGGTCCTGCTACGCCCCGTCCCGGCACCATCGTGTTCTTCACGATCATGTTCCTCTTCTTCCAGGCCATCTTCACCTGGGCAAGTCCTTTCAGGGAGCCATCGAGGACGCCTTCGGGCGCTGGGGGCAGCTGGTTCACAGCTGGCTCGACGCGTCCCATCCCGCTCATCGCCGGGCTCCTGGGCGACGGCACTCATCGGGGCGTGGGCTCGGTGCTCACCTTCATCCCCCAGATCATCATGTTCCTCATCATCGCCGTCCTGGAGGGCGTGGGAATACATGTCGCGAGCGGCCTTCCTCATGGACAAGGTCATGAGCGTCGCCGGGTTGGAGGGCGGGCCTTCGTGGCGCTGCTGTCCTCGCTGGCCTGCGCGATCCCCGGATCATGGCACACCCGCACGCTGCCCTCCACCAAGGACCGGGTGGCCACGATGCTGGGCCGCGCCGCTCATGACCTGCTCGGCGCGCCTCGCCCGTCTACGTCATCATGATCTCCTTGACGGTCGACGGCGGCGCCAGATCGAGTCCCTTCGGGGCGCGCGGCGTCGTCATGTTCGCGCTCTACCTGCTGGGAGCCGTCTCCGCGATGGCGGCCGCCTGGGCGGTCAAGCAGCTCACCGACCGCGGCCACATCCTGCTGCCCTTCTACATGGAGATGCCGCCCCTACCGCATGCCGCGCGTGCGCACGGTCCTCATCATGGTGTGGGACGCCTGCAAGGGCTTCCTGAAGAAGGCCGGCACGATCATCACCCTGACCACCGTCATCCTGTGGGTGCTGCTCAACGTCCCCATGCGCTCGGACGCGCAGTTCGAGGCGTTCTGCGCCTCCGACACCCAGTGCGCCGCCATCTCGGCCGCCGTGGAGAACCCGCGTCGTCCACCGTCAAGGGCGATGACGCGCGAGGTCGTCACCGATCCCGAGGAGCTGGACAAGCTGCTGGAGGCCCCAGAAGACCTCCTACACGATGGACAACTCCTGGGCCGCGCAAAGGGGAGGCAAGGTGGTCCAGCCGGTCTTCGGAGGCCACTGGGCTTCGACTGGCGCATCAACGTCGCCACCCGTGCTCTCCTCACTGGCGCGCGCGTGAGACCTTCGTGGCCACACTCGGCCAGATCGCCGCCGCCGAGGACCCGGAGGAACCCACGACCCACTCTGGCCACCATGCGACCTACCAGCAGGACACGCTGACCAACAAGGCCGGCGACAAGCTGTTCAACCCGGCCACCGTCGTCGCGATCCTCGTGTTCTTCGTCTACGCCACTCCAGTGCATGGCCACCGCGGGAGCCATGCGCCGCGAGATCCGGCAGCTGAAGTGGCCGATCATCGCCTTCGTCTACATGCTCGTCACCGCCTGGGTGATGGCAGCGATCACCCACGCATTCGTGGCCTTCATATGATCGCCGCGACACCAAGCTGACGATCCAGCGACCAGGCAGATGGCCGGACACTCAGGAAAGGGGAGGCAGCTGCCCATCATTCCCACGCGCCCGATGACGACGCCGGACCCCGACGTCCTGAGGTGGGTCGTCCCCGACGGCCTGCTGCCCTCACCGGGGAGGTGGCCCACGCCCCGGCGATGCTCCAGGCGCTCATCGACGACGGCACTCTGAAGTCCGTCCGGGTCGATGGTGGCGCGGTGCTCACCCTCCTGGGGCCCGGCCACAGCTGGCGAACGGAAGGGCCCGGGTGCGCAGCGCCCTGGTGGGCGCCCTGGGCGCCCCGGTCCCGGGAGGGGACGCCTCCGCCCATGAGTTCCGGACCCGACGACGCCCTGGACGGCGGCCCGGACAGATCGCCGGAGGGTCGCTGGGGTCCTTCGTCAGCAGCCACGGGGGCGCGCTCGTGGTGCGCTCGGTGCACGACGGCGTCGTCGAGGCGGCCATGGAGAGTGCTTTGCGACGAGTGCCCGGCCGCTAGAGATCACGATGCACGCGCGCTTCGAGCACCTGCTGCGACGCCGCTGCCCCTGGCTGGTCGAGGTCCGCCGGGTCGACGCCCAGCCGATCCCGCCTCACCTTCCGCGCGCTCACCCCACAGCGGGTGAGTCGCGACGTTTCCCGCCCCGTGCGCTCCCTGATCTGTGTCAGGCACTCCGAACACCTGACGATAGAGAGTCTTTACCTTAGACTGTCAATGTCGATACGCATCTCCTGCATCGAGATCGACGACAGACACAGAACTCTGAGGAATTTCCGAGGACATCATGGCGACTGCAGTCTCACACCACAGCATGTCGGCCCTGCCAGTACCCCAGGCACCCCGCCTCCAGCAGAACAATCCCTCTCCGACCTGCGCCTGGGCACCGCGGCCCGGATCGTCGGTCTTCTGAGGACGCCGCCAACGCCCCATCGTCAGGCGGCTGAGCAACTTGGGCTTCATCCCTGGCCGGGTCGTCACACCATTGCGCCGGGGCCCCGCTGGGTGACCCGGTGGTCTACCGCGTGACCGACTACGAGCTGTGCCTGCGCCGTCACGAGGCCCGCATCATTCGAGGTCGAGACCCTCACCAAGGTCGACGACACCGTTGAGCCCGCGCGAGAGGACCAGCAGCGATGAGCGACCACTGCTCCACGCATGAGGTCCCCGGCGCCTCGGACTGCCACTGCGGATCCTCCAGCTCCAAGACGCTGGTGGCCGGGTCCCGGCGTATCGCCCTGGCGGGTGCCCCTAACGCAGGCAAGACCTCCATCTACAACGCCCTGACCGGCCTGCACGCCAAGACCGGTAACTACCCGGGCGTACCGCGACCACGTTCACTGGGAACCCGCAAGATCGGCGATACGACCCTGACGATCGAGGACCCGCCCGGCGCCTATCCCTGGACCCGATCAGCCCCGATGAGCGGGTGGTGCGCGACGTCCTCACCGACGCCTCGGAGACCGTCTCCGTCCCCGACGCCCTGGTCGTCGTCATTGATGCCACCACGCTGCGGCGGGGAATGAACTTCGTCGCCGAGGCCCTCGCCCTGGACCTCGCCCACCTGCCTCGTGGTCCTGCCATGACCGACGAGCTCACGCGGCGCTCCGGGCGCCTCGACGTGGCAGCCCTGGGACAGGCTGGGCATCCCGGGCCGTACGGGTGGTCGGCAATCGCGGCATCGGCCTTCCCGAGCTGCGCGAGCGCGCTCACCGAGGTCGCCGACTGGCGCGCGCCCACCGTTGGCTCCACCGACGACGCCCGGCGAAGTCGCCTCCTGGGCCGACTCGATCCTGGCCGCCGCCGACTATGAGGCACCCCAGCAGGACCGCGTGACGACCGTCGTCGACCGGGTGCTCCTCCACCGGTCCTGGGCTCCTGCGTTCTTCGCCATCATGTCGCCTTCTTCCAGGCCATCTTCACCTGGGCCGAGCCCTTCTGGCAGGACGCCGTCGAAGGGACGATTCAGCGCGCTGGGGGCAGCTGGTTCACAGCTGGCTGACGACTCCCACCCTCTGCTGGCCGGGCTCCTGGGCGACGTCATCATCGGGGGCGTGGGCTCGGTGCTCACCTTCATCCCCAGATCATCATCATGTTCCTCATCATCGCCGTCCTGGAGGGCGTGGGGTACATGTCGCGAGCGGCCTTCTATGGACAAGGTCATGGGCCGGGCCGGGCTGGAGGGAGCGGGCCTTCGTGGCGCTGCTGTCCTCGCTGGCCTGCGCGATCCCCGGGATCATGGCGCACCCGCACGCTTCCCAGCGCCAAGGACCAGGTGGCCACGATGCTGGCACAGCCGCCCGCTCATGACCCTGCTCAGCGCGCCTGCCCGTCTACGATCCTGCTCACCTCCATCATGGTGCCCCGGCGACGCGAAGATCGGACCCTGGGAGCGCGCGGGCACCGTCATGTTCGCGCTCTACCTCGCTGGGGGCCGTCTCCGCGATGACGGCCGCCTGGTCATGGTCAAGCGCCTCACCGACCGCGGCGGGGTGCTCCTGCCCTTCTACAGGGAGATGCCGCCTCACCGGCTATCGCGGCCACGCGCCGTCGCGCTCATGGCTGTGGGACGCCTGCAAGGGCTTCGTGAAGAAGGCCGGCACGATCATCACCCCGACCACGTCATCCTGTGGTGCTGCGTCAACGTCCCATGCGCTCCGAGGAGCAGTTCAGTGCCTACTGCGCCTCCGACGCCCAGTGCGCCGCCATCTCGGCCGCCGTGGAGGACCGCGTCGTCCACCGTCAAGAACGATGACGGCGAGGTCGTCACCGACCCGAGTGGAGCTGACAGCTGCTGGAGGCCCAGAAGACCTCCACACGATGGACAACTCCTGGGCCGCCAAGGGGGCAAGGCGGTCCAGCCGGTCTTCGAGCCACTGGGCTTCGACTGGCGCATCAACGCCGCAGTGCTCTCCTCACTGGCCGCACGCGAGACCTCGTGGCCACGACTCGGCCAGATCGCCGCCGCCGAGGACCCTGAGGAACCCACCGCCCACCTGGCCCACCATGACCTACCAGCAGGACACGCTGACCAACAAGGCCGGCGACAGAGCTGTTCAACCCCACCACGATCGCGGCGATCCTCGTGTTCTTCGTCTACGCCCTCCAGTGCATGGCCACCGCGGGAGCCATGCGCCGCGAGACTCGGCACCTGGAAGTGGCCGATCATCGCCTACAGCTACATGTTCTGTCACCGCCTGGGTGCATGGCAGCCATCACCCGGTTCATCGTCGCCATGCTCGTGTGGGTGGGCCCGGCCGGGCTGGGCGGACTCGGGCCCGGCTGCGCAATCACACTTCGACAGAATCTTCGCAGACGACGCGGAGCCGTGTCGTCTATGAAGATTTTGTCATGCTGAGTGCGTAGCAAACCCCGCGCCTGCCGGGCTCCTCCGTGGCGAGTGATCGTCTAGGGCTCACGGCATGGCAACTCCCTGAGTTCATCGTCTCCCTGCGGCAGAAGATCGCGGGCACGACGTGCTGTGGCTGCCGGGGTGAGCATCGTCGTCGTCGACGAGGGCCGGCCGGCTCCTGCTGGGACGGCGCGCCGACAACGGGCGGTGGGCGGTGGTCTCCGGCATCCCCGAGCCCGGCGAGCAGCCGGCGGTGGCGATCCAACGGGAGTGTCTGGAGGAGACCGGTGGTGGACGTGGAGGTGCTGGCGATCACGGGCGTGACCGCGGGCGAGGCCCTTCGCCTTCCCCAACGGGGACAACTGCGTGTTCATGGATATCAGCTTCGTGGGGCGGGCGCGTCCCGGCACCGCGGCCCGCGCCCATGCGGCCGACGACGAGTCCACGCACGTGGGCTGGTTCGAGCCGGACGCGTTGCCCGAGCCGCTGCTGTCATCGACGCCCGGGCGCATCGAGGCGGCCCTGGCCTGGCTGGCCGACCCGACGTCGGGCGCGCGATTCACCCCCGCGTCCTGACGCCGACCGCACGAGGGACGAGGCGGTTGCGGTCAGGCCTCGGGAACCTCGATGCCGATGCGCCGCGAGGCCGTCAGCCTGCGCGCCGCTTCGGGTCCAGGGGCCTGGCGGCGGTGAGGACGACGCGTCACCCCTCGGGGGTGCTGACCTCGACCTCGCAGGGAGTTCCACGGGGTGACGCGAGGGCCGGTGACGCTACCAGGCCGGTGCTGTTCGCAGGCCTTGGCGATCTCATCGATCTGGGACAGGACGCAGGAGAAACTGACACTCATCGAAGAGCCGGCGGCCGGGGATTTGGGCGTCTGCGGCGTCGGCACCAGGAGGACGTCCTGGAAGGCCCAACGGCGCAGGTGCGCCAGCTGACCGGGAATGCTGAACAGAGTGATGAAGCCCAGTGCCTCGGTCCAGAAGTCGACTGAGGCGTCCAGGTCCGACGTCGGGACGGTAACGAACATCGGCATGCCGTAGATGCCGCGGAAGGGCTCGGTGGCTGGGCGTCCTCGCTGGGCGCAGGGACGGGGCTCATCTCGAGATGCGTTGAAAGGTGCTCATGCGCGCAGCCTCATCCCTCACCCTACGTGAGGTCAGGGCCGATCCACGTTGCTGTCAGCCCCGCGGCCGGGGACGTCCCACGCGTACGAGAACAGGAACTCTGTCCCCGTACGCGTCGATGGCTCCACCGCCGGCGCCAGCTGTCCCTCGTCACCGCCAGCGCTGTCAGAACGGAGCCATCGCGGAGGCGACCAGGTTGCTGCGCGGCGGCGGCTCGTCGAGCCAGCGCCCGGCACCAGTCGTCGGTGGTGGCCACCGCCGCCCAGTTGGAGTGCAGCAGGGCCATGAGCGTGGTGTGAACCGTACGCGCATCCGCGCTTGCCGGCGCGGTTGCGCAGGTTGATGGCGCCGACGGCGTCGGAGAGCACCTCCGTCGTCAGACCGATCGTCTCGCCCCAGGCCGCCGAGGCCAGGACGCAGTTGTTCACCATGAACCCGACCAGCGTCACGGTGTCGACGCCCTGCTCGTGCAGCCACGCGGCGAGTCAGTTCCCGCGTAGATCGACCCGCGGCGCTTGACGACGAGCTTCCACTGCGGGGTCCGCCGACGCTCGATGCTCGGACAGAGCGCAGGCCCCTTCCACCGGGGGCGAAGATGGCGCCGCCGGGCGGACCGGCGTGCTGCACGCAGACCACTGGGGAGTCCGGCCTGCTCGAGCGGCGTCGAGCGCCCGCTCGATCTGCCCCAGACAGTCGCGCAGACGCGGGTAGCGGATGCGCAGCGGCAGAGCGGGCGTACTCATTCTGTACGTCGACGAGGACCAGTGCCCTGCGGAGGACGGTTCGGACCATGCTCATCGCGATCAGTCACGGTGCCTCAAAAGTGTGCGCGCCTTGGCGCGGCGGTTTGCGTGGTGACACTCAGGATGTGCGATCGGGACCGCGCCCACCAGTGGCGCATATGCTACGTAACGATGGTTTCACGCCAGGCGTTGAGGGACGCCGATGCGGCGCAGGGCAGGAAGCGCTCAGGGAGGTCGCATGCACATCGCCGTCTACGCCTTCGACGGCATCACCATGTTCCATCTGTCGATCCCCAGATGGTCTTCGGAACCGTGAGCCGACTGGGGCTTGCGGACTGGAGATCTCACTGTTTCGCCACTGCCTCCGAGTCGGCGGCGGTGCTCGCGAGGGACACGGCAGGGTCCGCAGAAGGCACAGGACCCGGCGCCTTACCCGTCATCGCGCACCGCCTCATCCGCACCTCGGAGGGCTACATCCTCGAGCGGACTGGGCGGGCCGGAGCTCGCGGACGAGGCCGATATCGTCGTGGTCCCGCGTGGTTCGCCGACAGGCGCCCCGCTGGAAGGACCTGTGCTCGCTACTGGAGACTGCACATGCACGGGGCGCCTGCGTCGTCGGCCTGTGCCTGGGGGCGATCCCGCTGGCCGAGGCCGGCCTCATCGGCAGGGCGCCGGGCGGTGACGCACTGGCGGGCCTTTCGAGCCGCTGGCGCGCGAGCACCCGGAGATCGCGCTGGACGAGTCGGTCCTGCTACGTGGACCACGGCGACGTTCCTGACCTCGGCGGGCGCGGCGTCGGGCCTGGATGCCTGCCTCCACCTGGTGCGCACGCACTCTGGGGCACAGGCCGCCAACGAGGTCGCGCGTCGGCTCGATCATCGCACCGCACCGCGAAGGCGGGCAGGCTCAGTACATCGAGCGGCCGGTGCCGCGGCACGCCGACGACGACCCGATCGGCCGCACGGCGTCCTGGGCGCTGGAGCACCTGGGCCGAGCCGCTGCCCGTGGAACGGCTGGCGAGGACGCGCGGATGAGCACCCGTTCCTTCATCCGCGCCTTCCGGGAGACGACCGGCGCCGCCCCTGCGGCATGGGTGCCCTGCACAGCGGGTGCGCGAGGCCCAGCGCCTCCTGAGAGCACGGACCCGGCGGTCGAGCGGGTGGCCTCGGTCTGCGGCTTCGGCAGCGCTGTCACCATGCGGCAGGCCTTCGCCCGGATACTGAGCACGACGCCGTCAGCCTACCGACGCCGGTTCCGCACCGACTCTCCCGACCCCGCCAACGCCTGAGGCCGCACCGACGGGGACATCCTGCGCGTACAGGAACAGGAACTGCTGCGCCGGCGTCATCGTCCCGACGGCGTCGGATGTCCCCCGCCAGCGCGAGAGGACCGTCACTCCACGGGCGGCTCGACGACGAGCGGCGCCTCACCCGGCGCACGGACCTCGGCGCGGGGGCCGGCTCCAGACTGGACTCACGTGCAGCCGCTGCCCCTCCTCGCCGACGGCGTCGTGGGACAGCCGCGGGTTGTCCAGCTCGGTGACCTCGGTGCGGGCGCGCACGAGCCAGGGTGGCGGCGTCGCAGCCCGATGAGGTCCTGGTGGAGCCGCAGCATCCAGAGCGCCCTGCGGGCGAGCTCGGACGGCGCGTCCGGCAGGGCGGACGGACCTCGTCGTCGCCGCCGAGGGTCTCGGTCTTCACCCGCGGAAGGCCTGCTCGTCCCCGTAGTAGACGCTGGGCACGCCGCCCACGGTCGCATGAGCAGGGACGGCGGCGAGCGCCGCCCGCCGGCCCCGACCTTGCTGGCGATGCGGGTGACGTCGTGATTGCCGACGAAGGTGGCCGGGATGAACCGGTCCAGCAGCTCGTTGTGGCGCTTCAGGCACCAGTCGAGCTCGTAGAAGTTGACGTCCGCCAGCGAGCTCCAGGTGGCTTTCCACAACTCGTACTGGGTGACGGTGTCACGGTGGAGGCCTCCACGAAGCCGGCGTAGTCGCCGTGGATGACCTCGCCCATGAACCAGACGTCGGGGTGGTGCTCGCGCACGGCGGGCAGGGACGCTCGGCCCAGAGGCGGGGTCGACGGCGTAGGCGGCGTCAGGCGCCAGGCGCTGGCACCGCGGTCAGAGCCAGTGGGTGAGCACCCGCACGGCCAGGGTCGCGCACCTCGGCGGAGTCGTGGTTGAGGGGCGGCCGGGGACTCGTGCCCCTCGAAGGTGGCGTAGCCGGGACCGCCAGCCGCGTCGTCCAAAGCGGAAGAGGCTGCGCTCCTCTCCCCGCGCGGGCGGCCCGGAAGAGGGGTGCTCGGTGCCGACGTGCCCGAGGACGCCGTCGAGCATGAGGTGACAGGCCGCGGGCGCGGCGGGCCTCGGCGAGGCGGTCGAAGGCGGCGTCGTCACCCAGGCGGGGGTCGATGCGCAGGTGGTCGGTGGTGTCGTAGCCGTGGGTGGATGAGGCGAAGATGGGGCCGAGTGACAGGCCGTTGGCGCCGAGCTCGACGGCGTAGTCGAGCCAGGGCTCAGGCGGTCCAGGCGTGCGGGGGCGCCGGGCTCGGTCAGGGGCTGTGCCCGGCTCGGGACGGACGGGGCGCGCCGGTGGCGCCGAGGATAGGACCTGCCGCAGATGGCACTGGTCGATCCAGGCGGGGTTTGCAGGACGGCTTATTCCAGGTGACTCACTAGCCATGTCTCCAAGGGTGCCGCCGCACCCGTTAGCATGTCAAGGTGCCGTCCCGTACCGACAAGCGCCCCGTCTGCGGATGGATCCCGCCGAGCGCCGCGAGCTGATCCTGTCCGCGGCGAGGCGGGCATTCGCGAGCCGCCCGTACGAGGTCTCGCTGGCCGATGTCGCCAGGAGGCCTCAGGCCTCCGGGCGCTGGTGCACAAAGTACTTCGCGGACGCAGGAGCCGGCCTCTACGCACAAGTCCTCCGGCACGCCGCTGACAGAGCTCGCCGAGCGCACCCGGCGGGCCGACGACGTCGCCGGAGGGTCGTCGGCCCGTGACCGGGTGCGGACCTCGGTGCTGACCTATTTGGACTTCATCGCCGAGCGCTCCCCGGCTGGGTGACCTACCAGGTGCTGGCCGCACGACCCGGTGATGAGGCGGCCGGGTGAGGCGGGAGGCGCGCGAGGCGGCGGTGACGGCCCTGGCCCAGGTGGTCGGCGGCAGCCAGGGGCCACCGCGACGACTTCGCCCTCTGGGGCTACCTGGGCTTCCTCGACGACGCCTGCCTGCGCTGGGTGCACGCCGGCTGTCCGGACGAGCAGCGTCACAGCCTGGTCGACGCGGCGCTGGGATGCCTGGAGGGAGCCCTGGGCGACTGGCGGAAGTGAGATCTGGGACCGCCCTGGCGAGTGACACCTCGGAGCCAGCAGTCCGGCACGTAGACAAGAACGTGGGGCCCGCCTCGCCAGGGAGGGTGGGCCCCACTGCCTGAAATCAGCGCATCAGCGCGAGCCTCGGGCGCTCAGCGCACGGGCTTGCGGACCTCGGAGGAGAGGAGACCAGGCCTGCTGCTCGAGCTTGCCGATGAGGTCCTCGACGATGCCGGAGGATGGGGGTCCTCGCGTCGACGTCCTCGTCCACACCGCGCAGGGTGGCGACGGCCCTCGATGGCGGAGACGATGTAGGCCACGCCCTCGCTGGTGAGGATCTCGCCCTCGGGGCGGCGGGACGGTGGTCGCGGCGCGATGGTGGCCGGGCGGCCGTCGGGGACGGCGTTGATGGCCCGCATGCGCTCGGCGACCTCGTCGGAGCCCTCACGGGCGATGTCGACGACGTCGTCCAGGTTGAGGTGGATGTCGCGGAAGTTCGGGCCGACGACGTTCCAGTGGATCTGCTTGCCGACGAGCTCGAGCGCGATGAGGTCGGTCAGGACGCTGGAGGTTGTCGCTCAGGCGGCGGAGGCGGTGAAGGAGAGGTTGATGGACGGGGTAGTCATGGTGTCTGCGTTCATGGCTATTACTTTACTACATCGCAGTCTCTGTGGGTGTTACTTATGATTCACAGGCAAGCCAAGCCTCACTGAGAACCGGGGACCACCAGTACAGTGAATGCACGCGATCCGCTCAGCCGACCGAGCAGGAGTTCGGCTCGCCGGTCTCCTCCTCTCGGAGGCGAGGCCAGCGCCCGTGCTGCCGGGCACCATCGTGTTTCCTCGCCGGGATCCCGCGCCTTGGCACTCGGCTCGGCAACGTCCTGCCCTGCGCGTCGACGAAGTCACCTTCGTCGTATCGACGCAGTAGGAGACGCTGGCGCTCTGGCCGTCAGCGCTCATGGCGACCTCGGAGACCGCGACCCTGACCGGGGTCTTGGGCCTTCTGCCCCTTGCTGAGCATGTCGGCAGCATCATCGGAGACCTGCTGCTGAAGGTTGCCGGTGGTCACGGTGGTACCTTGCTGGTGTCCTGGCCGCCACTGACCCACAGTCTCCATGATCACCTGGTCATGAGCCACGAAGTCCTGAAGCACCTTGACCTGGGTGACGTCCAGTCCCGGCGGGGATGCTGGTGACGGTGTAGCCGAGCCGGGGAGTCGGAGAGGGAGGCCGCCGTGACGGGGCCGGCGCTGCCCGATGCCGAGGCCACGGCCGAGGGTGACGACGTCGAGCTGCCAGCGGAGCCCGCGCCGCCGGCGCGGAGGCATGTGCTCCAGGCTTGAGCTGTCTCGAGGAGCAGCCGGCCACGGCGAGCGATCCGGCCAGCAGCAGGCCTCCTCAGGGCGATGACCCGACGGCGGTTCCCGGCTCGGCTCACGGAGCGTTTCTCAGCACGTGCCACGGGGGCTCCCCCAGTCGGCCGGATTCAACCCGGCGGAAAACCAACCCGCCGACATTTCTGCCGCGAAGGTCACGAACATGTCTCGACGTTTGTCGCCCGCACTCCACCTTTCGACTCTCCGACGACGGCGGGCGACCCGTAACCCCGGGTCGCCCGCCGTCGTCGGTCATGGGGCCGCCATGCTCAGCGCACGGGCTTGCGGTCCTCAGAGGAGATGAAACCAGGCCTGCTGCTCGAGCTTGCCGGTCAGGTCCTCCAGGATGCCGGCCGACGTCGGGTCCTCGCCGTCGACGGCGTCGTGCACGCCCCGAAGCGTGGACGACGGCCTCGATGGCGGAGACGACGTAGGCCACGCCCTCGGAGACGGTGATCTCGTCACTTGGGCAGGCTCGGGACGGTGGCGTCGGCGGCAACGGTGGCCGGTCGGCCGTCGGGGACGGCGTCTGATGGCTCCGCATGCGCTCGGCGACCTCGTCGGAGCCCTCGCGGGCGATGTCGACGACCTCGTCGAAGTTCAGGTGAAGGTCGCGGAAGTTCTCACCCACGATGTTCCAGTGGGCCTGCTTGGTGGTCACCCCCAGGGCGATGAGGTCGACCAGGACGCGCTGGAGGCTGTCGCTCAGGGCGGCGGAGGCAGTGAAGGCGAGGGATACGGACGGTGTTGCTGCAGTCTCTGCACTCATGCAGACTCACCCTACGCCATTTTTCCGGAGCCGGCCGGTCGCTGAGAGAGAAACGCACGCACCGCGCCCGGCCGGCCGCCGGCGGGGAGTCAGGCCCAGGGCTGGCGCTCGGCCCACTCCTGAGGGCTGACGCGGCGCCCGGTGTAGAAGGGCGTGTCCACGCGCACGTGCATGCGCGCCTCCGTGTAGCGCTGGTGGTGCAGGACCCCCTCGAGGCCGGTCGAGGGTGTCGGCCTCGAAGCCGAGGATCCACTCGTAGTCGCTCAGGCCGAAGGTCGCCAGGGTCGATCCCTTGACGTCGGGGTACTTTGGAGAAAGCCGTGGCGCCCGTGCTGAGCCATCATGCGCGAGCGCTCCTCGGGGTCGAGCAGGTACCACTCGTAGGAGCGCACGAAGGGGTAGACCATGACCCAGTCGCGCGGCGCCACCCCGGCCAGGCAGGCCGGCACGTGGCGCGGGTTGAACTCGGCGGGCGTGTGCGGTCCCCATGCAGGACCACACCGGCTCCAGGTATCGGCCCAGCGCGCTGCCGCGCAGGCGGTGGTAGGCGTCCTGGAGGACCTCAGGGTCGTCGTCGAGCCACCACACGAGCAGGTCGGCGTCGGCGCGAGGCCCCCGACGTCGTACCAGCCGCGGGTCGTCACGCCGCCGGCCTCGATGAAATCGGCACTCTCGCCCAGGAGCTGCTCGCGCTCGGGCTGGGAGGCGGGCGGCGGGCGGGTCAGGCGGAAAGACGGCGTAGAGGTGTAGTGGTACTGGTTGTTGATGGCCTCGAGGTCGACGTCGGTGGCGTCGCGCGGGATCGCGGTGGGGGCGGCGCTCCTCGTCCTCGAAGCGGTGCAGGCCGCCCATCGGCAGGACGTCCGCTGCTGTCACCGGGGTGACCGCCAGGTGACCACTGGCTGACCGTGGTGTCGGTGCTCATCTCTTCTCCTTCATCTCTTCCGCAGCTGGGCGGGCTATCGAGGCTTCATCGGGTTCGGCAGATGCCGGTCGCACGATCCGATCCGCGTCTGCTGATGCCCGGCCGCGTGACCGTGGGCCGCGCTCGTCGTGCCCCGTGGTCGGCTGGGCGCGTGCCGGGGTGGTGGGTGCCGGAGCGGCAGCAGGACGGCGGGCAGACGGTGTGGAAGGGGCCGACGCCGGTGGTCGAGGCGGGATGGACGTCCTCACCACGGGCGACGGCAGCCCGCTCAATGAGGATGTCGACGAGGAGTCGACGAAGGCCGGGTGGGTGCCGGCGGTGGCGGCGCGCACAGCCGGGCATTCCCAGATCGCGGGCGGTCTGGGCGGCCTCAGTGTCGAGGTCGAAGACGACCTCCATGTGGTCGGAGATGAACCCGAAGGGGGCCACGACGACGCCCCCGGGCGGTCCGCGGGCTGCCGTCGAGTGAGCTGCCGGCGGCCGGGGCCTCGAAGTGGTCGTTGACGTCGGGCTCGAGCCAGCGGGCCTGGGGCGGGCCGGAGCGCGAGCAGTAGACGAGGTCAGCCTCCACCTCCTCCAGGCCGAGGCGGCGGGCGACCTCGGGCACGAGGATCGGCGGCGAGGGCCTCGTGCTGGGCGACGTAGGAGACCTCCGTGGACAAGTCCGCGGCGACGCCGGGCTCTCGCGCGGTCCAGCTGGCCGCCCGGCGAGGCTGTCCCGCACCAGCCGACTCCGAGGCACCGTCGGATTCGGGGGGTCGGGGCGGAGCCGACCTCCATGCCCAGGGGGATGGAGTGGGTGACGAGGACAGGGGCGTACATCCGCTGCGGCCACCCCTGCTCGGCAAGAGCGCCGTAGGCCTCGACGATCGCGTCGACGTTGGCCTCCAGCAGGCCGGGAGTGTTGTAGTAGGGGACGCGTCTTGTCCACGGTGAGGTCGACGGGGGCACCGCCCTCCGCCGACCCGGGCGGCGGCGTCGGCCTCGAAGCCGTCACCGGTGGAGCCGTCCGCTCCGGCGGCGAGCAGGGCGGCGGCGCCGGCCAGGTCCTCGCGGTACTGGCGGCACCCGGAGTAGGGAGCCGAGAGGCGGCGGTGGGCAGGAGCCAGGACGTGGCGGGCGCCGGTGCTGGCGAGCTCGCGCAGGGCCTGGCTGACGAAGGGGTGCCAGTTGCGGTTGCCGACGACGACCGGCAGCGATCGAGCCGCGCTCGGTCAGGCGGGCCTGGAGAGCGTCGCGCAGCTCGGCGTTGCGCGCGTTGATCGAGGGAGGCGCCGCCGAATCCCCTGGTAGTGGCCGGAGACCTCAGGAGGCGCGAGTCGGGCACGCCGCGGCCGGCGGTGGCGTTGCGCATGAAGGGCAGGACGTCCTCGGGCCGGCGGGGCCCACCGTAGGACAGCAGGAGAACGGCGTCGTAGGGGCCAGCGGGTCGGTGGCCGGGATACTGGCCGGGGATTCCGGCGAGGTCGGGCATGGGCGCGGCGGCGTCAGTCATGGGTTTCTCCTACGGAATTCAGGCCGAGGACGAGCTCGAGGGCCTGGCGATAGGCATCCTCATGGCCGTCCTGCCCGGCACGGCGAGCCATGACGGTGGGCTGGTGGAGGAGGCGGGCGGCCAGGTGGTGGAGGGCGCGCTCGGCCTGGGCCAGGTGATGACCGGCTCGTCCGAGATCTGGGAGGGAGCCTCGGGAGCGGCCTCGAGGCGGTCTTGGACGCGGCCACCGAGACGGCGACCGTCCGTCGGCACCGGAGGCGCTGTTCGCGCGGACCACGCCACCGCCGGCGACCACATGGGCCTCGGCCCGCCCGTCCACCGAGGGCACGGTCGAGGCCGGTAGCCGGGACTGCAACGGCCGCAGGCGCTCGATCTCCTCCGTGACGATCTTGCGCCGACGTGTGAGCGCAGGGCGGTGATGAGCGGGTCCATGCTGCGTCCGGCCAGGGTGCGCTCGAAGTCGTCGGCCTCGGCGTCGACGATGGCGCGGGCGGCGTCGACCTGCCGGACCTCAGCGTCGGGGACGGCGTCGCGCACGCCGGGAAGGTCGAGGTGGACGACGCCGGGCAGGGCGCGGACGGCCTCGTCGACGTCGCGGGTCGGGGCCAGGTCGAGGATGACCAGGGGCGGCCGGCGCCCCGACCGAGCAGAGCCGCTCGGCGGCCACGGGGCGACGACGTCGGCGGTGAGGACCGGTCCGCCCACGCCACGGCAGGGTGACGACGAGGTCGGACCCGGGCCATGGCTCCGGGCAGGGAGTCCGTGGGCACGGCGCGCAGGTCGTGGCCGGCGGCGAAGGCCTCGGCCCGGTTGGAGGCGGAGAAGACGGCGATGTCGGTCAGGCCGCGGGCGCGCAGGGCGGCGACGGTGGCCGGCGTAGGAGCCGGTGCCTACGATGAGGGCGCGGCAGCCGGTCAGTGGCGGCAGATGGCCGGCGGCCTGATCAATGCCGACGGCGACGACGCTGCGGCCCTGGCTGGAGAGCTCGGTGTCGTGAGCAACCCGGCGGGCGGTGGCCGAGGCTCGCTCGATGATTCGCACGAGGTCGGGACTGAGTGTGCCCTCGGCGGCGGCGGTCTCGGCGGCGCGGCGGACCTGGCCGACGATTCGGGGCCTCGCCGACCACCATGGAGCTCAGGCCCGCGGCGATGGCGAAATCTCGCGGCGAGCAGCCGCGCCGGCCAGGTGGGACAGACGCAGGGACCCGGAGCCAGGCCGCGCGCTCGGCGAGGAAAGGATGCCACGGCCTCGCCCAGGCCGGACGGCGCGGCGTCGGCGGGCGAGGCCCAGGCGGCGGAGCCGTGCGTGGCGGAAGCGCGGGAGTCCGAGCCGTGGGCGGCGGAGCCGGGCAGCGGGTGGAGGGCCGCCGGGCACCCGGTGTCGGCCCAGGAGTCGAGCGTCGATCAGGAGGGCCAGACGGTTGCAGGTGGACGGGACGACGACCCCGCGCAGCGCGGGACCGCCTCCAGGAGGTCCGACCCAGCCCTGGGGCGACCGCTCCCAGCCAGGCGACGACGTCGAGGCCCGGCAGTCGGTAGTCGGCGGAGAGAAGATGGTAGTCACAGCGAGCGCTATTGAAACATCACTGCGGCGTGCGGGCACAATAGCGGCGTGGCGACGCACTCCAACGTCAAGACAATAGTGTCACCACCATATTTCTGACACCAGCGTCAGCACCTGACCGATATCGAACATCGCATCATCACGCGAAAGTAAACCCTCTGACCACTGCTAGCAGGAGGCAATCGACATGTCTCACATTCAGTTCCCCATCGCGGGAGAATACGCGGCGTCAGCATTCTTCATCCGGTAATAGCGATTTCGTCACCGAGGCTTCACACAATTCAATCGAGCGCGAGCATGGCCCGTAGGGCCCGATCCGACCGGCATCAGGGCCGGGGAAGGGCCGGGAGGCGAGACGGCATCAGGAACCGGGGGAGGGCGTCGGAACCACCGCGCACCCGCGATCCTGGAGGCGCTGGCGGGCCGGTGCGACCCGCCCGCACACCCGTGTGGTTCATGCGTCAGGCGGGCCGGTCCCTGCCGGAGTACCGCTGCGCGAACGCGCCGGCGTCTCGATGCTGGAGGCCTGTCTGGACCCGGGGCTCGCGGCCGAGGCGACGCTGCAGCCGGTGCGCCGCCACGGCGTTGACGCGGCCGTTCTCTTCTCCGACATCATGGTGCCGCTGCGCCTGGCGGGCGTAGGGGTGCGGATCGAGGAGGGCGTGCCGGTTCTGGACGCCCCGGTGCGCAGCGCGGGCGAGGTGAGTGAGCTGGTCGCCCACCGCCTCGGCGACGCCCCGATGCACGGGGCACGGCGGGCGCTGAGGCGTGGCGGCGGTCCAGGAGGCGGTGCGCCCGCGTCGTCGAGCTCGGCAGCCCTCAGGCGCCGGGCGTGCATGAGGGCCTGAGTGAGCGGGCGCGCGCGGGACTGCAGCACAGCGCCGGGCCCCGGGCCGGCTGGACGCCGGTGCTCGCCTTCGGCGGGGCGCCCTTCACGCTGGCGGCCTACCTCGTCGAGGGGCCGGCCCAGTCGCGACCACCTGGCAGCGCGCACGCTCATGCGCTCCGACCCCGAGTCCTGGGACCGGCTCATGACGTGGTGCGCCCGCCCGACGGGCGAGTTCATCGCCATTCAGGTGCGCGCCGGCGGCCGCAGCCCAGCTCTTCGACTCCAGGCGGGCTCACTGTCGCCGCGCACCTACCGCGAGCAGGTGGCGCCCTACTCGGGGCTCTGCGCTGGAGACGGCCCGGGGCGCGCCTCTCCCCACCACCGGTCAGGCTCCGCCCCTCATCCACTTCGGGACCGGAACGGCCCGGTTGCACAGACTCATGCGGCGAGGGGCCGACGCTGTCAGGATCGATGAGCGCATCGAGCTCGGCGAGGCGATCGAGACTCTGGCCCAGGCCGACCCGCAGGCGGGGCCCTGCCCGGTTCAGGGCAACCTCGACCCGGCTCTGCTGGCGGCGCCGTGGCCGCTGGTGGCGCGAGGTGGACGCGGGTCTGGCCGCCGGGCGTGCGGCGCCAGGACACGTGGTCAACCTGGTCGGGAAGTTGCCGGCCACGATGCGGA
>BNJT01000468.1_pt1 | contig 78730 bp, 145 predicted proteins | sample 8540491 | NCBI WGS metagenome assembly BNJT01 (sample SAMD00202455, study PRJDB9452) | human saliva metagenome | host: Homo sapiens | reverse complement strand
TAACATTGTTACTTCTTTTCCGTCAATTCCATTATATCCCACTAAGACTTTCTTATTTTCATATTCTTTAGATAAATAGTTTACATAGAAAATATAGAAATCTATCTCTTCAAAAATTCATATCTTTGAATATTTCTAAATCAGATTCTATTTCAGTACCAATATTAATTATATAATAATCATCTTTTTAATAAAATTAATTTTTCTCATTTAAAATAATATTCAATATTTTTTTATATCTTTCTTCAATCTCTAAATTATAAATAACTGATAATTCCTCTTGTTTTCTTACCTTATCTAACATTATTTTTATCTGCATATTCTTTAAGTTTGAGTAGAAGAATTGTATTTATTTTTAGAAAATCATTATGTTCTAAAAATAATCCAAATGAATAAGTTTTTCTATCAGTTTCTATTTTCATAAATTTTTGTTTTGAATTAACCAAATAATTCAATATACCTGGGTCTAACATAAGAGATATCCCAAATGTATCCTTAAAATATATTTTTAATCTCATCTAAAAAGATTTTTTTGAGTATAGAACTTTCTCTTTAATTCCTAAAAGCTTGAATAATTAAATAATCTTCTCTATTACAATTTTTCAGCATAGATACAAAATAAGGAAATATAAATATATCCAATTATTAAAAATAACTGAAAGTAGATTAAAAAATATATTTATAGTTTTTAAAGTAATAATAGAAAATAAAGCTATAAAAATAAAGTATATATTTTATAAAAATTATATGTTTTTAAATAACTTTTTAAATACTTCTACTTCTCCACATTGATCTTTTATTTCCACCATTCTTTAATTCCTCCATACAGTCAGAAAGCCTTTTTATTATGCCAGCTATTATAACAGCATTTTTGAGAATAGGCTTATAAAAATTTTTTTATTTCCATAACCTTATCCCTTAAATATTATTAATTTTTAAATGTACTTCTATTATCTCTTATCTCATTTTATATCTTCTTTTAATTTTTGATATTGTTACTTCTTTCCCATCAATTCCATTATATCCTACTAAGACTTTTTATCTTGGTTTTCTTTTTAGAAAGTACATAAGAATAAAAAGTGTCTAATTCTGCTTCTTCAAAAATATATATTTTTAAATATTTCTAAATATTCAATTGCATCATAACTTCCATTAACTATATAGTTATTATCTTTTTTTAGCTATAAATAATATTTCTTCATCAATAATCTTTGATTTAAAACAAAAATCATATCTTTCATCTAATGGAGAATTATATTTCTGACTTAAATTTTCAATTTTTTTGATTAAAAGAATAATTTTATTTTGTTCTTCTATAACCATTTCTTTTAAATTCATTATAGTTTTTATAAATTTATTATTATCGTAATTTTGTGAAAATGAATATGGATCAGCATCAACAAATATTTTATACTCCTTCCCCGATTTCATTTTAATTAATATTCTTTCATAAGGTTTAAAAAAATTGTTATATAATTTAAAGGATTAGAGCTATTGGCATATGCTTTTAGGAATTTTAGAGCCTTTGTCTATAATGTTTTCAATATCTAATAATGGAATTCTTAATTCTTTAAAAATAAATTTAAATAGAAAAAAATTCTTCTATAAATCAGATTATCATCTTCAATATAACATTCTTCTCTTGGGATAAAATATAATATTCCATTTTTTATCGCTCTTATTATTAAATAGAAAAAAATAGCTGAAAGTAATATCCCATATATTGATCCAAAAATTGACACCATCAAACGATGATAAGATACCATAAAAAAATAATCCCTACAAAAAAAGTCTACAAAGGGAAGAACAAATATAGGTATTATATATAAAATAAAAGGTTGACTATCATTTTTTTACTTTTTCATTTATTTTTCAACTCTTCTCCCATATCTGCTCCTACTATCTCTAATCTCATTTATATCTTCCTTTTAACTTTTGACATAGTTACTTCTTTTCCCATCAATTCCATTGTATCCTACTGAGACTTTTTATCTTGGTTTTTCTTTTTAATATAATTTTTATGTTCCTTTATTTTTTTCTTCAATAATACTATTTATTTTTAAAAATCTTCATAGGACATTTTTATAGCCCAAATGAATATGTACTAAAATATGTTTTTATTTTTCATGCTTCTTTTCTCATATCAAAAGTGAAAGTCTCTTTTATAAAATCCTATAAAGTATTCTTAATAATATATTTTGAAAATTTCATCATAAAATATCTCTTTTTCATAAGTTACTTTTTATTTTTCTTTAGTCTTCTTATTGTAAGGCTTACATTCTTTAAGGTCAAAGTTTCTATACTTCCTATATTTCTTATAGCTATATAATTTCCAATATTTAGAAAAATGAAAAATAGTTAAAACACACTAAAATAGAATAAATTGTTATCTTTGAAATAATTAAACCTATCAGTGTAAATAATGGAACTATATACACTCTATAAATACTCTATTGTTTTTTTAATTCGATAACTGTAGCTTCTTTTTGTATTTTCTATTTCCATATTTTTCTATTCCTTTCCAAAAATATTTTTATTTCCATAACCTTATCCCTTAAATATTATTAATTTTTAAAATGTACTTCTATTATCTCTAATCTCATTTATATCTTCCTTAAATTTTGACATAGTTACTTCTTTTCCCATCAATTCCATTGTATCCTACTAAGACTTTTCTTATTTTCAGTTTCTTTTTTTGATAGATAATTCACATAGAAAAACATAGAAATCTATCTCTTCAAAAATTCATATCTTTGAATATTTCTAATTTTTTATTGCTTCACTATCTCCATTGATTACAAAAATTATTATCTTTTTCAGATATAAATAGTTTTTCATCATCAAGTATTTTATTTAAAATATAACTATATCTTTCATCCAATGGAAAGTTATATTTCTCACTTAAATTTTTCTTTTTCTACATTTTTCTACTTTTTATATGTTCTATAATTTCTTCTATTATTTCAGCACTTTTCATGTTCACTTAGTTTATATCCAAAAAGCATATATTTTATCTTCAAATTCATTCTCTTTCACTCTAAATTTTATATTTTTAATAAATCTGTGGGAAAGAATAGATAATTTTTATTTTTTTCACAATATATTTTTTTCTTATATCTTCTAATTTTATTACCTTTTGAATAATAACAAAAATAATATATATTTTTTTAAAATTAAATTATTTTCTTTTTATACATAAAACTTCTTTAGAAGAACCTGAAAATTGCTTCTAAATAAAGAAAACATAAAAATGGAAGACTTCAATAATAAATTTTTATTATTTTTACTTAATGAAAATTTCTCGAAAGTTATACATTCCCAAATAGGCACATATGATATATAAAATAAGAAAAATTATAGTTTTTAGAATTATTCCAGATATTGAGTATCTTGTTATAGAATATTCATCTGTATTATTAATTTTCTTTGTTAGAACTTTCAGCATTTTTATTCTCCATTCTTCATAAGAATTCTTGATAGTAGTAAAAAAATTTCTATTATTTCTTTTTTTCAAATTTCCCTTTCATAGCCTCGTAAATCTTTCCATCATTTTTATTATTTTTAATAAAAGATATCTCTCCTTCCCTATTTACCCATTTTTTTATTATATTTAATTTCCTTAATTTCTGAATATAGAAATAATCTTGTCCTTTTTTTATCTCTATTTTATCTTCATATAAAATAATTTTTATTTTAGATAAATAAGGTTCTAATCTATAAGAAATAATAAATAGCACATAAAAATAATCCATAAATAATTGTAAAATTTTATCATTAGCTCTAAATAAAAAGAATGTATAGGGAGAGTAAAAAAATCAATAGAAGTGCATGAAAAATCAAGAATTATATTATATTTTCTTAATAATTCTTCATCATAAACAATACAAGTAAAATCTTCTCTTTTTAGTCACAGTTTTCATATAAAACTCCTAGTCATAATCTTTATTTTCACTGACTTCACTAGAAATTAGTGATATTAATTAGTTTTTGCAAATAGCCTTTTGTTTCACTATATTTTAATATTTCTCCAATTATTTCTTTATATTTTTTTCTTCATTTAAACAGACTCCAAAAAGTATAAATTTTATCTTCAATTTCACTTTCTTTTGCTCTAATTTTTTTAAATTTTTAACTATATCCAATGGTAAAAACTGGGAAATGTTTTTCGTATTCCTCAGTCCAAGAAATACTTCTAATATTTAGTACATCAATGACTTTTTCTTTCGTACAAATAAAATGAAAAATATTTTTCAATAACAAGCTCATTATTATCTACAATTAAAATTTCTTTTTGAGCAAACAGCTAAAGCTACAACTATAAAAATTAATAAAAATGGTAAATTATATAAATATAAAAGTTATTATACTTATTTCTTTCATTTTATAACCCTAGCCAAGTATGTAAAAATATAAAATATTATTAGATATAGTGGAAGTTTAAAGCTCCACTTTTTATATTCAACAATGAGTAAATTAGCTTCTTTTTATATTCAATTTACTTTTTATTAAATTTTTAAACATCTATATCACCATTTTTATATAAATTATATATTTTTGACTACTTTATAAGCTCCTCTTTAAAGAGATCATAACAATATGATTTCTCTACAGTAGGTGTGATTATCTTTATATAATAGCTTGTTCCATTTCTTGCACTAATTTCAGTTATTTTTAAATCTAGTATATCTTCATAATTTAAAATTGTCTTTTTTTATTAATTTATTTGACCATATTTCTTGAATTTCTAACTTATCTTTTTAAAAATAAATAAAAGTTTTTAAAAAACATATTTATTAAATAAAAAAAGTAATAGGGAAGAAAGTATTAAAATCACATATCCATATTTATAACTTGTATTTGAAAATATCATAGAAAAACGTATTCAATAAATTAATCATAAAATATACAGCAAAAATAACCTGCTCTAAATAAAAATTCATAATTTTTCATAATATACGTATCTTCTTCAATTCTTGTTATAGTTTGCATTTTCTCACCTATTTTGTTCTAAATTTATTTCCCATTTAGATAATTGCTTTTTATCTCTAATCCAATCTAAATGTCTGTTATACAAATATATATAATTTTCTTCAGTATAATATTCTTGTGGAGAAATATTATTTTTAAAAATCCTCTAAAGTTATCATATCCCTCTTACTTTCTCCTATATTGTATACTTCAAGAATTTTTCTAGCTATTTTAATTTCTTCATTTTTCTATTTCATATAACTCATTATATGAGTTTTTAAAAAATTTTATTTATTTTTCAGCTAAATCTTGAACAGATATTTTTTTGATAATTCCTCTATAATTCTATTTATTTCATAAGAATATTCATTGCTAAAAAGAAACATCCATTATTTTTAAAGGATCCCATAGATTTATAATTTTATTAATTTTTATATACAAGTTAATATAAATATCTACTTCTTTTTGATTTTTGAAAATAATTTTTTTAGTATCATAATAATTAGGTAGAATAAAATTTAATTTATATTCTTTACTTTTCTCTATAATCTTACTCGCTATATCCTCTTCAATCTCTTGTTTTGACTTATATTCATTTGAGAAATAATATTCAAATATATTTTTATCTCTTGAGCTAATGTTTTTTTATCTATATTTCTATTATTTACTACTAAATTTCTTATTCCTTTTTGTTTCTGTTTCATATTCATCTTCTGGACAAAAAGTCCATTAGCTCCCATTGGATCCCATAAATTTATAATTTCTTTTATTTCATTACCAAATTCTATCAATTCTATTAACTCTATCAGTTTTTTTCTTTATTATTTAACATCATAATCCACCTATAGTATTTTTCTTCATTCTATAAAGAGAATATTTATTTTATCAGTACAGCTTAAAAATTTTTCCTGCAATTTCTTTGTATTCTTCTTCACTTAAATTAATTCCAAAAATAATAAATCTTATCTTCAAACTCTTTAAATTTTTGTCCTTATCTTTAAATTTTTGTCATATCTACAAATATGTTAAATTTCCTGTTAAGCTATTTGTTTCATAATAAATACTCTTTATATCACTTACTTTTTATTTTGTTTTGTTTGATAACAAATAAAAGTAAAAAAATTTTTATTGTAATTTCTTCTTTCTCTAATATCATTATTTCCTTAGATTTGACAAGTAAAATGATAAAATACAACACTAAAAAAATGAAAAAGATGTCTCTAGTGAAACCTTCTTCATCAAAAGAAATATCTAGATTAAATTTATAGATATATATTCTTACATAAATTAAATAAATAGAATATAGAAGAATAAAAAAATTTTACTTTTCATTAGAAAATTCTCTTTTAGATATCTAGTAACTATAGTTTTATTATTATCCTCTGAAATATTTACTATATATTTTTTTCATCTTCTTCACCTTTTACAAACATTTTTAAAGTTTTAATTATTTCTATTGCTTCATTTTCTAAACAAGTGTTAAAAAAGTAATTTTTGCTTTTTGTCATAATAAATTTCTACTCCGTAACTTACAGGTAGATAGCCAATCTTTTTGTATCTATTTTTACTTATATTTTTAAAATTAAATGTTTCTTTTGTTATTATATTTCTTTTCATCTAAATCTAATATAATCTTAGTTTTTTTCTTAAGATAAGTATATCTTTAAAGAAAAAAGATAAATAAAGTAAAGGAATCCATTAGTTTCATAGCTATCTAAATATACTAATCTCATAACTAAAGTAACTAAAAGAAGTAATAATATTTCAGTTGCTAAAGATTTTTCATATTCTCCACTATCTTGAATTATATATATTTTATTATTTTTTTCTGTTATACTTATCATAAAATCTACTCCTTAGTTTTTATTATCCTCTGAAATATTTACTATATATTTTTCATCTTCTTCACCTTTTATAAACATTTTTAAAGTTTTAATTATTTCTATTGCTTCATTTTTCTAAACAAGTGCTAAAAAGTAATTTTTGGTTTTTTATCATAATAAATTTCCACTCCATAACTTACAACAGACTCTTTAAAGTAATTTTTCTTTTTATATCTATTTTTATTATATTTTTAAAGTTAAATGTTTCTTTTTCGTTATTATATTTCTCTCATTTAAATCTAGTATAATTTGAGTTTTTTCTTAAGATAGAGTTTACTAAGATTAAATGTATAAGAAACAAAAATATAAAACAATAAATAAAGAAAAATACTATCAGGATTCTCTAAAAGTACTAATCTCACTATTAAAGTTAAAAACAAATATAAAAGCATTCCACTCCCTGAACTTTTTTTATTTTTCTCCACTATCTTGAACTATATATATTTTATTATTTTTCTGTTATACTTATCATAAAGTCGACTCCTTCACAACTATCTTTGAGTTTAATTTTTTTGTTAAAGGATAATTTACTCTGTTCTTCTATAACCATTTCTTTTAATTCGTTATAAGTCCTTATAAATTTATTATCATCATCATTTCTAAATGTATATGGATCAGCATCAACAAATATTTTATATTCTTTCCCTGACTTCGTTTTTATCAATATTCTTTCATAAGGTTTAAAAAAAGGTTGCCAGTACTAAACTACAGTAGATACTTTAGGAATTTTTACAGCCTTTATCTATAATGTTTTCAATATCTAATATTCGTATTCTTAATTCCTTAAAAATGAATTTACATAGAAAAATCCTTCTATAAATCAGATTGTCATCTTCAATATAACATTCTTCTCTTGGGATAAAATACAACATTCCATTTTTAGTCCTCTTACTATTACATAGAAAAAATAACTGAAAGTAATATTCCATATATTGAGCCAAAATTAATTTTTATCAAATGATGATAAGATAGCATAAAAAGTATAATCCTACAAAAAGCCTGCAAAGGGAAGAATAAATATAGGTACTATATATGAAATAAAAGGTTGACTATCATTTTTTTACTTTTTTTCATTTATTTTTCAACTTCCCTCCCATATCTAGCTTCTACTATCTCTTATCTCATTTATATCTTCCTTAAATTTTGACATAGTTACTTCTTTTTCCATCAACTCCATTATATCCTACTAAAACTTTCTTATTTTCATATTCTTTTTTTAGATAGATAATTTACATAGAAATCTATTTCTTCAAAATCCATATTTTTTTTAAATATTTTTTTAAATCTTTTTATTGCCTCATTACTAATATTTAACTACATAACAAGCATCTTTTTGGATAAAATTATTTTTTTCTTCATCAAAAATAATATTTAATATCTTCTTATATCTTTATTTTTACTCTATGTTTTGTTTATGAAATTTCCCCATAAATGCAACTGCACGCCAATTATCTATACTATAATTATTCTAGCCATTCTAATGTTTTATCAACAGTATAACAGCCTATATAGAAATTTGAAATATGTGAAGAGAAACCTTTTATCTTTTTATATATTTCTGCTTTTTCAATAGCTTCTTTTTGTTAAGTAAACTCCTAAAAATCTTCCTTCATCTTTTGTTTTTCTACATCACATTCATAAGAATGAGACAGTACATATTTTCATATTACTCCTCTTCCTTTTTCTTCATGCATACCTAACTCCATACTAAAATAGCCTGTTCTATAACCATCTACCCACCCTATTTGGTTAATTTCTGTTTTTACTATATAAAAACCATCTAAGTGAGAAGAAAAACCTCTTATTTTTAAATTTTTCTAAAGCTTTTAAAAGCTTCTTTTTCTCGTTAAATATATTCCTAAAAATCTACTTTTCCTCTTTGTACTTATATTTATAATCTCCATAACAATATTCATGAGATAATACATATATTTTCACAATTTTATCCTCCTTGAAAAATAATCTTTCACATCATAAAAATCTTCTTTATTCATCTTTAGGAGCACATTTTGATTTAAAAACCTCTTGTATAATAATCTTTTCCTATTATCATTGTTTTTATTCTAAAACCATTAGGACAATCTCTAAATCCAGGTTTTTCTAGCAATTCTTTTTATTATACTCTCTGCTTTTTCTTTGCTTGACAAAAAGCCAATTAACTTTTCATCTTTTCTTTCACTTATATGATACAACATGTAGACTTTCTTTATTTTAGATTCCATGTTTTATACCCTCCTCTTTTAGATGGTTTTTAGACTATTATAATTAGATTTAAAAATTTATTTCCCATTTAGATAATTGCTTTTATCTCTAATCCAATCTAAATGTCTGTTATACAAATATATATAATTTTCTTCAGTATAATATTCTTGTGGAGAAATATTATTTTTACTCCTTGAAGAATACAGGGACTATCTTCTGGAAAAATCTAATTTAACCCAAAGATCATTTAATTCTATAAGCCCTTGTATAATATTTTTTTATTTAATTTTAGGAAAATTTTTCTTTATATACACTAATTTCCATTTTTCAAATGCTAATTTATATTCAGATTTTTTTCCATATTAGCAAGTTCTTGGACTAGATCCCCTATTTCTTGGTATTCATCTCTGTCACTTCTACTATTCTTAAAAATTAATTTATTTTTCATCAAATTTTTCTAATGAAAAAAATTCAGTATATCATCATAGCTTAATTCGTTTTTTTAAATATTTCACTTCCCTAAACATCCAATATCAATTACTTTCCAGTTAATTTTTAAATTATTATTTTTAAAATCTTCTAAAGTTATCATATATCTCTTCCTTCTTCTATTTTTGTATATTTTAAGAATTTTTATAGCTATTTTAATTTCTTCATTTTTTTCTATTTCATACAACTCATTATAAATTTATAATTTCTTTTATTTCATCTCCAAATTCTATCAATTCTATTAACTCTATCAATTTTTTTCTTTACTATTTAACATCATAATCCACCTACAGCATTTTAATTTTTTTCTTTTAAATCTACTTCTATATTGATGATTAACTACTCAAATCAATATCATTATGTTTCTTCAAAAAAATTCCTTTATCTTCTTTTCAACTTCTTCTGCTTCCTCCATAGTTATTTCATATCCCCAGCCATAATATTCTTCAGTTTCATTTTTTTAAAAATAAAAATGTATTTTTATAAAATGTGTTAGAACACTCGTGACTTTAGTCGTGAGATGAATAACACCAACATTGAAAATGTTGCACTAAAATTTGCAATTTTACTAATTTTAATGTAGTAATATATTTAGAACATTAGCAACTGAATATATGGAGTTAAGGCTAGTAAACAGTAGCCTTGTAAAAATATTCACTGTTCTGTATAGTTGTTCTTTTTAAATATAATATACAGATAAAAAGTAGCAGTGTAGACGCAAGTCTTATCTAGTAGTGGCTATTGTGGACTAGCCAAAAAGAATAAGGGTTTTAAAACCAAACTTCTTAGAAGATAACTTACTTTTTCAGTTATCTTATGAAGCTCTCGACTCTAGCACTCGTAGGGTGTTAGTCGTGAGTAGTTCACAAAACTCTGTAATAAGTAAACACGATCCTCCTTTATAAAAAAATTAATTCATAACAAAATCTATGACAAAATATAGCTTGAATCATAAGAAAAAAATTGGAGTATAAAAAGTAAAAAAATCCAAAGTAAAATTCTCCAGGTGTTATCTTTTAAAATAGGATAAAAGTATACAAGCATTACAAATAATTCCAATTATAAATGCCCATTTCAATTCTTTCTTTACAACTTTTTTTATAATTTTTTTAAAAGTATCTTCTGTTTCTTCTATTTTTGATATCCATAAGATTTTACCTGCCCTTAAATATTTTTTTAATTAAAAAGGATATTTTACAAGTCTAAAATTAGACCCATCTATATTAAGTCCAACTTTTGTAGTAATATATCCCCTCTTTTATTTTTAATCATATTTAATTTCTTTATATCGAACGTTTTTTTAGTTCTTATTTAATTTTACTATTTTTTTGTACAATTTTACAAGCTTTTTCTAGTTTTTCAATAAAAAAATGACACCAAAAAACAAAATTATTTTTCAGTGTCATTCTTTTATTATTCAGTATTTAGTTTTATTCTTTTTACTTTTTTTGATAACATCTATGATAGAACCATCTCTATATTGAACTACACCAACTATTTCATCAGTGAATTCAACAGGATCAGGTTTACCAGTTAATTGTTCTGCCATTTCTTTTCATTTCTTCAATAGTTTTTAATTCAACTCCCAGCTTTTTGTTAAAGTTTCTATTAAATCTTTTCTTCTAGGATTTACTACTATTCCATAGTCAGTACAGATAACATCTACTGCTTCTCCTGGAGTACATACAGTTGTAACCTTATCAACTATTATAGGGATTCTTGCTCTCATAAGAGGTGCTAATATTACACTGATTCTTGCTCCTGCAGCTGTGTCTTGGTGTCCTCCAACTGCTTGGTTTATAGTACCATCAGACTTAGTCATAACATTTACATTGAAGTCCTTTATCTATTTCTAAAGCACTTAACATAACAAAAGTTAAAGTTATTTACAGCAGGTCCTGGAGTATTAGGATTAGCATAGAATGATGCTGATATTTCATAATGTCTAGGGATTTTTCTGCTATTGATCTTACTGCATCTAAAGTCAAATGATTGAGTATCATATAGAGCATCCATTAAATCCTTCTTCATGTAAGCTAACTAATTGAGAAGTTATTCCTCCTAGTCCTAAAGAAGCTTTTATGTTTTGTTTTATCATTTCTTCTTTTAAAAGTTTTGTAACTGATAAACTTGCTCCACCTGTACCTGTTTGATAAACAAATCCATCTTTAAAATATCCTGAGTTAACTATTACATCAACTGCATTTTTTTGAGCTATTAATAAATCTCTTGGGATTATCAGAATCTCTTATTGCTCCTGAAACTATCTTTTTAGGATCTCCTATACTATCAACAACTACAACAGTATCAACTAAAGTTTGGTCTATACTTGCTGGTAAGTTAGGGAAAGGAACTAGATTATCTGTAATAGCTATAACATGGTCTGCATATTGAGCATCAACTATTGCATATCCCATAGATCCACAAGCACTCTTTACCTATTCTTCCATTCATATTTCCCATTTCATCACAACTAGGTGCTGCAATAAAAGCAACATCTATATGTAATTCTCCATCTTCAACTGCTCTTGCTCTTCCACCATGGCTTCTTATGATAACAGGTTTTTTAAGTATACCTTTTGAAATTTCATCTCCTAAAGGTTCACGAAGTCCACTTGATTGAATTCCTGTAACAACTCCCACTTTTTATATGGTCAATAACAGGTCCATGGCAAGATGATAATGAACTTGGAGCTAAAGTTAAATCTTTAATTCCCATTTTAGAAATTATATCTAAAACTTCATTTACAACTGTATCTCCATTTCTCATATGGTGGTGGAAAGATATAGTCATTCCATCTTTTTAATCCTGATTTTTTTAATTGCTTCTTCTATGCTGGCAACAAGTTTCTTTTCATCTTGAATTCTCATTCTTAATTTTGCTCCAGCTTTACTTTTTAGTTGGTTTTATTGCATCCACACCTTTAAAAAGGAACTAATTCTCCAATTCCTTCTAAGTATTCAGGAATTTCTCTACCAACTGCATTTTTATTAAATTTCATGATTAGTCCTCCTTGTAAATCCCACTAGCTTTTTGCTAAGTCTAGAAACTCTTTGAGCTCTCATAATAATTGGGTTATCAACCATTTTACCATCAACAGATATAACTCCTGAACCCTTAGCTTCAGCTTCTTTTGCTCCATTTATAATTCTGATTGATTTTTTTCAATTTCTTTTTTTGGCTAGGTGTATAAATTTCATGTACTATTCTAACTTGCTTTAGGATGTATACAAGATTTTCCATCAAATCCTAAATCTTTAATGAACTGTACTTCATTTCTAAAACCTTCTATGTTATTAACATCAGAATAAACAGTGTCAAAACAATAAATTCCTGCATTTCTAGCAGCAAGAACTATCGCTTCTCTTGCATAGTATAGCTCCCAACCATGTTTACTTCTTGAAGTTTTTAAGTTAGTAACATAGTCTTCTGCTCCTAGAGCTATTCCCATAAGTCTTTTTACTTGCAAGAGCTATTTCTTTAACATTCATAATTCCTGCAGCACTTTCAATAGCTGCCATTAGTAAAGTTTCTCCTTCTTTACCAATTTCTCTTTCAACTTCTGTGATAAGTTTATCCACAGCAACTATTTCATCTGGATTATCAGTCTTAGGAAGTCTTATTACATCTACTCCAGCTTTTTACAATTGCTCTTATGTCATCTGCTCCAAATGGAGTATCAAGTCCGTTTACTCTTACAACTCTTTCAGTTGTTTTGTAATCTATAGCTTTTAATGCTTCAGAAACTAAAAATCTAGCAGCATCTTTCTGATTTACACTTACTGCATCTTCTAAGTCAATCATTATAGAGTCTGGTTTATAGATATGAGCATCTGTAATCATTGACGGATTGTTTCAGGTAGAAACATCATTGTTCTTCTTAATCTATCTCTAATTGCCATAATTCCTCCTAAAAATTTATATTCTTTAGATTCAGCAGCTCTGTATACTGCAGCCTTAGTTCTTGCTATAAGAGCATAATTTAATGCACCCTTATCCACAACTTTAACAGAAGCATTTTCAACTCCCAATTCCTTTTATAGTGTTAAGCACAGTTTCTGTAATTTGTCTACCAAATTGTCTTTTTACTGAGCTTGAAACATCAATAACAATCCCACCTTCGTTGGCAGGTTCAACAGTTATCATAGCATCACTTGATTCTAATGTTCCAGCAATACCAACAGTTTTTTTAAAACCATAACTACCTCCTTAACTTCGTGTAAATTACTCTTTCATCTGTTAATAAATGTATAAAAAAATTGTCAAAATTAGTAAATCTGCACTGCCACCAGCACTTATATTTTTTTCTATGAAAATATCATTTAATTTTTGACATAGAATTTTTTTAATATTTTCTTTTTACTAATGTTTTTTTCTATGTTGTTCAAAAAAAGCTCTTTAGATAGGGATTTGAACTTCTTTAAGTGTTGTAATACTTGCTCTATTTACTATATTTGTGTCATCTAAAAACAGACATATAGTAAAATAACAAAAAGTATACAAGCTGTTTCAAAAATCTAAAGTCTTACAAAAAAATCTTTTTAATTTATTGATACCATCTAGCAAAAACTATTTCATAGCCAGAAATAGCAAGTCCTCTTGCACCCGTCAAATGATATTCCTTGTATGCCTTTTTTTCTCCATAGGTAGAAATATTATCTGCATCTTCCAACTCATTTAAAAAGTGGCTTACACATTTCTTTTTATCTTTTTCACTTAAAAACTTTTTAGGTCAATTTCTTTTATTTTCTTTTTAAATGCACACCTAAAAACAGCAAGTAAAAATCCCCATAGAAAAAAATAGTTCCCTTATGAGTATTGATACCCTTTTGTAGCTTCATACATTTCTTTTTCTGCTACTTTTTCCAACTTCTCTTAAGTCTTTAAAAAAATCAGGACAAGAAAAAAGATTCTCTTGTCCGTAATCAAAGCAATTCAAGAAATAGTTATGTAGTGCCAAACTTGAATCAATAAATGTATAAAAAAATTCATGTCTTTATGCGAACCATTACTAAGACGACTAACAAGTCCTGCTTTTTGGGCTTATACTAACCTCATATAATAGAGCTTTTTGTTGCCAAAGTAGCAATATTTTTTTATTATTCATTTTCATATTTTTTTTATTAAGAAATCCTTTGCAACTTGAGGGAATAGAGCATAAGATAGTACATCTTCTTCACTTCTTGCAAATTCTCTGCTTTCTTCAACTAACTTTATCATATTCAGGTGCTAATTTATCAGCTGGTCTTCCTGTAAATACTTCTTCTGCTCCTATAATAGTATTCTTTATTTCATCTGATATAGGCACTGGACTCTTACCATAAAGACCTCTTACATAGTTCTTTATTTCATTAGGTATTAATTTATATCTTTGTCCAGTTAAGATGTTGAATATAGCTTGAGTCCCAACCATTTGGCTTAAAGGAGTAACTAGAGGTGGATATCCTAAATCTGCTCTTACTCTTGGGATTTCTCTTAAAAACGTCTTCATATTTATGTTCTGCTTTTTTTGCATTTTTTTAGTTGAGATAGGAAGTTAGATAACATTCCTCCTGGTAATTGATACTCAACTATGCTTGGTTCAGTCATAAGAGCTTGAGGATTTAAAATTCCTTCTTGTAAAGTATTTAGCTCTTATAGGTTTGAAATATTCTGCTATTTCTTTTTAATAAATCTAAATCAAATCCTGTTTCTCTTTCAGTTCCTTGTAAAGTTCTAACAAGACTTTCTGTAGCTGGTTGAGAAGTTCCTCCTGATAGTGGAGATATAGCAGTATCCACTATGTCTGCTCCAGCTTCTATAGCTCTAAGGTAAGTCATGCTTGCAAGTCCTGCTGTTGCATGAGTATGAACTTCAACAGGTACTCTTAAAACAGATTTTAAAGCCGAAACTAATTCATAAGCAACTTCTGGTAATAAGATTCCAGACATATCTTTTATAGCTATAGAGTCTGCACCTATTTCTTGCATTTCTAAAGCTAGATTTTTTTATAGTATTCTATAGTATGAACAGGACTTATAGTGTAACTCATAGCAAGTTGAGCATGTCCACCATATTTTTTTGTAGCTTCACAAGCTGTCTTTAAATTACGTACATCATTTAAAGCATCGAAATATACGAACTATATCAATACCATTTTTGTATAGATTTTTTTAACAAATCTTTTCAACAATGTCATCAGGATAGTTACGGTAACCTAAAAGATTTTGACCTCTTAATAACATTTGAAGTTTAGTATTTTTTTAGCTCTCTTTTTGATCTCTCTTAATCTTTCCCAAGGATCTTCATTTAAAAAAATCTTAGAGCAGCATCAAAAGTTGCTCCTCCCACATTTCTAATGAATGGTAACCAACACTATCTAATTTTTTTCAATTATTGGTAACATTTCAGCTGTTGTCATACGTGTTGCCATAAGTGATTGATGTCCATCTCTTAAGCATGTTTCCATAATTTTTAATCTTGTTCATTCCTGTCCTCCTAATCTAAATTAAGTTATTTTCTTTTAAATGAATTACAGCTAGATTTTTGACTAGCTGTAATACTTATAATTATTAATATTACGAAGCAAAGATACTAAACATTAAAGATCCTAGTACTAACATCATAGCTCCACCTATACGAGAAGATATTTGAGCAAATGACATAAGATCCATTCTATCAGCAGCTCCTAGAACTGCAACGTCTCCAGCTCCACCTCTATTTGCCATACAAAGTCCAGCTGTGATAGCAGCTTCAACAGGATAGAATTTCATTTTTTTCTAGCAACTAACATAATAAAGTCCAACTGCTCCTAAAAACTATTGCAAGAGCAATTAATATATTAGAAGGTGCTGCTGCAGCTATAATTTCTTTTACGTCTGTTGTAAATCCAACAGCAGCCATTAGTATCCAAATTGTATGCTTAGAGAAGAAAGTTTGCATTCTTTTTGCTCCAGCTTTAATTTTATCAGGAACTACATTAGCAATATTTAAGAACATAGTTAAAAAGAATTAAGAAAAACTAAACGATGTAAATCAAAATCCTATATTAAGACTTTTTTTGCAAAAACCAAACTTCTCCTAAGATATGAGCTACCATAAATAAAAACTCCTGTTAATATAAATGCAGCAGTTGTATCTGTAAGTTCAGGTTTAACTTCAACTTCTTTATCTCTTATAGCTTCTTTTTGAATTATCTATAAGTAGTTCTCCATTTCCAGTTAAATTAGGTTTAGCTTCTCCTACTTTTTTTAGTAAAGCACCACATAATATTGCAAAAACATTAGCTATACTTAGGATAGAGATAGCAAATCCAAACCATTCAGCTGCAGGTCTACCAGTTTTTTGCAGCCCACATTTCAGACATAGGTACAGCACCTGCTCCAGTTCCTCCACCCATTATTGGGTAAAGTACATAGTTCATCATAACATCAAGTGGTGATTTTTCCAAAAATAAGTCCTACAAGTATTCCTCCAGCAGATGCTCCAATAACTCCAATTATAATCAATGGAATATATCCACTTATTGATTTGATAAGAGTTTTTCTATCAACTGTTAAAACTGATCCAACAATCAGAGCAGGTATAAACATTTCCAAAAAAGTTTACAGGTTGCTTTACTATAGAAAAGATATTTACAGCCTTCATAAAGTTTTTCAGGTACTAAATGATAAGTTCCAAATACAGCAGCCATAAAGAAAAACTAAGATAGTTCCTCCACCTATATAGTCATTCCAAATAGGAATTCTATCTCCAATTTCTCCAAATAAAAGACCAAATACAGCTAAAGCTGAGAAACATAATTAAAAAGTTAGGTCTTAAAAAAACTTCCTGGGTTTCCTTCTTTATCTAATCCAAAAGGTACATACACAACTATAGCAACAACTACCAATGCTGCTAAGAACATAGGCAAGCTTATTCCACCCCATTTTGATTCTTTTCGGATCAAATAATTCTTTAAAAATTTTTTCGCCATTCAACACTCTCCTTCATAATAAAAAAATTAATAATAAATTTGTCAAAAATATTGTATAATTTTTCCTTTATTATACTATTTATATATAGTTTTGTAAAAGCAATCATAAAATCTTTTAAAAATTTTTGAAAAATATGGTAAAAATAAAGATGTTAAAAAAAGTGCTCTGACAAAATTAAAAACATTAATTTTGATTACAGAAAAAAATAGAATAGAAATAGGATAGTGAAAAAAATTATGAAAAAAACAAATGCAATAAGAGAATTAGAAACACAAAAATAGAACACATTGTTAGAGAATATGAAGTTGACGAAGATCATTTAGATGCTTTGTCAGTAGCAATAAAAAAACTAATGAGGACATCACAAGAATATTTAAAAACTTTAGTTTTATTAAACGAAAAGAAAGAAATGATTGTAGCTTGTATTCCAGGTTTAGAAAAAAATTAGATTTAAAAAAATTAGCAAAAAAATTTCAGGAAGTAAAAAAAGTTGAAATGTTACCAATGAAAGATTTATTTTCTATGACTGGTTATTTAAGAGGAGGTTGCTCTCCTATAGCTATTAAAAAAAGACATACTGCCTTTTCATTCACAATTCAGCTACTGACAATGAAACTATTTTTAATAAGCGGAGGTTTGAGAGGTTTACAAATAGAAATCTCTCCACAAAAAAATTAATTGACTATTTAAATTTAATAGTTGCTGACATTATTGAATAGTATTTTTTTGTTTACTGTGATATAATTATCTAGAAAAATATTGATTAAGATTTAAGGAGTGAAAAATTTAATGTTTGATGAAAAAATTATGGAGCTAGAGCTTGCTGGAAGAACTTTAAAAGTATCTACTGGTAAAATCTCTAGACAATCTAGTGGAGCTATTGTTATTCAATACGGTGATACAGTAGTTTTATCTACTGCTAACCGTAGTAAAAGAAGCTAGAAAGGGAGCTGACTTTTTTTCCCTTTAACTGTTGACTATGTAGAAAAAAATTCTATTCTACTGGTAAATTCCCTGGAGGTTTTAACAAAAGAGAAGGAAGACCTTCAACAAATGCTACTTTGATAGCTAGACTTATTGACAGACCAATAAGACCAATGTTCCCTGAAGGTTTCAACTATGATGTACATATTGTTAATACAGTTCTATCATATGATGAAGTGAATACACCTGATTACTTAGGGTATAATCGGTTCTTCACTTGCACTTATGATTTCTGATATTCCATTCTTAGGACCTGTTGCAGGGGTTACAGTTGGATACAAAAAAATGGAGAATTTATTTTAAACCCTTCTCCTGCTGAATTAGAAGAAAGTGAACTTGATCTTTCTGTTGCAGGAACAAAAGATGCTGTAAACATGGTTGAAGCAGGAGCAAAAGAATTAGATGAAGAAACTATGTTAAAAGCTATTATGTTTGCACATGACAACATCAAAAAAATCTGTGAATTTCAAGAAGTTTTTTTGCTAAATTATATGGAAAAAGAAAAATATAGAATTTACAAAAGAAGAAGTTTTACCTCTTGTTAAAGACTTCATTGATACAAATGGACACAAAAGATTACAAGAAGCTGTATTAACTACAGGTAAGAAAAAAATAGAGAAGAAGCTGTTGATTCTTTAGAAGAAGAATTATTAAATAAATTCATAGGAGAAAAATTATCCTGATGTTCCTGAAGAAGAATTACCAGAAGATGTAATTACTGAATTTAAAAACTTACTACCATGATTTAATGAAAAAAATTAGTAAGAGAAGCTATCCTATATCATAAACATAGAGTTGATGGAAGAACTACTACAGAAATTAGACCTTTAGATGCTCAAATTAATGTTTTACCTATTCCACATGGGTCAGCTCTATTTACAAGAGGAGAAACTCAATCTCTTGCTATAACTACATTAGGGACTAAATCTGATGAACAATTGATAGATGATTTAGAAAAAGAATATTACAAGAAATTCTACCTACACTATAACTTCCCTCCATACTCAGTTGGAGAAGTTGGAAGAATGGGATCACCTGGAAGAAGAGAATTAGGACATGGATCTCTTGCTGAAAGAGCTTTAAGATATGTTATCCCTAGTGAAGAAGAATTCCCTTATACTATAAGAGTTGTTTCTGAAATAACAGAATCTAATGGTTCATCTTCACAAGCTTCTATCTGTGGAGGTTCATTATCACTTATGTCTGCTGGAGTTCCTATAAAAAGAACATGTTGCAGGTATAGCTATGGGACTTATCAAAGAAGGAGAAGAATTCACTGTTTTAACAGATATAATGGGACTTGAAGATCACTTAGGAGATATGGACTTTAAAGTTGCTGGTACTAAATCTGGTATCACAGCTCTACAAATGGATATTAAAATCACAGGTATAACTGAAGAAATCATGAGAATTGCTTTAAATCAAGCTCATGAAGCTAGACAACAAATATTAGAACTTATGAATAATACAATTTCTAAACCTGCTGAATTAAAATCTAATGTACCTAGAATTCAACAAATCACTATTCCAAAAGATAAGATTGCTGTTCTTATTGGGCCAGGTGGAAAAAATATTAAGAGTATCATAGATCAAACAGGTGCTACTGTTGATATAACAGATGACGGACTTGTATCTGTTTTTCGCTCAAGATGCTGAAGTTTTAGAAAAGACTTTAAAACTTATAGATTCTTTTGTTAGAGAAGTTGAATACAACGAAGTTTATGAAGGGCGTGTTGTTTCTATAATGAAATTTGGTGCATTTATGGAAATTTTACCTGGTAAAGAAGGTTTACTACATATATCTGAAATCTCTCCTGAAAGAGTTGAAAAAGTTGAAGATGTACTTTCAGTTGGGAGATGTTTTCAAAGTTAGAGTTATTTCTATGGAAGGTGGAAAAATCTCTTTAAGTAAGAAAAAAGTTTAATTTTAAGTTTCGGAGGGTTTTATGAATTTACCTAATAGATTGACTATGATTAGATTTTTTTATTGGCTATCCCTTTTTATAATGTTTTTTTACAAAGCATCTGATTCAAGTAAACTTTGGTTTTTATCTTTAGAATGATTTCTCTTGTGATATTTATTGTTGCCTCATTGACTGATTTCTTTGATGGATATATTGCAAGAAAAATACAATCTTATAACTGATTTCGGGAAAAATTATGGATCCTCTTGCAGATAAGATACTTGTAATCTCTGCACTTGTAATATTTGTGCAACTAGAATATATTCCAGGTTGGATGTCTATCATCGTCTTAGCACGTGAATTTTTTTGATCAGTGGAATAAGAATACTAGCGGCAGCCAAGGGAGAAATCATAGCAGCTGGTAATCTAGGAAAGTATAAGACAACTAGCCAAATGCTCGTTATTGTAATTGCTTTAGCAATAGGGACCTATAGGTTTTAATCTAGCTGGTCATTTCTTTACAATAGCTGAAGTTTTGATGTTGATTCCTGTTATCTTAACAATATGGTCAGGTTGGGAATATACGTTTAAGGCTAAAACATTATTTTTTTAGAACAATAGAAAAGAGGAGATTATGCCACTTTTTAACATATTCACTTATAACAATATTAGATAGAATGATTTGGTGTATTTACATACTAATAATGATTAGAGTTTTTTTATCTTGGATACCAATGAATAATAACTTTACTGATCTTATATATAATTTAACTGACCCTATACTAAAAACCATTTAAAGACTTTTTTTAGATAAATTTATAGATTTACCCATTGACTTTTTCACCAATGCTTCTAGTTTTATCTTTTAGAAGCTTTACAAAAGATTTTAGTCAGAATAATTATTGCTTTAACTTGGTAATATCATAAGAGGGGCTGTTGCAAAATTGAAAATTTTCAATCTTAAAGTAAAAAAATAAGTGAGTTACGAATGAATTTTTAGATAAAAAAATCAAATAGAATGAGCCGAGCAAATGCAGGAGTGTTTGAGTGTAACGAGTTTCTGATTTGCAGCGAATTTTTGATTTTTTTATCGTTAAGAAATTTACTCAGTAACAAAACTATTTTTTTACTTTTTTTATGAATTTGCAACAGCCCCAATTTTAATAATTTAATAATTGGAAAAAAATGGAGATTTTTATGGAAAAAAATTGGAAATGATTATCATATCCCTGTCTTGTATTATGAAACTTTAGATAATCTTGTTATAAATCCTGATGGTGTATATATAGACTGTACTCTTGGAGGGAGGGAAGTCACTCTGAAGGAATATTAGAAAGATTATCCGATGAAAGGTCTTCTTCTATCTATAGATCAAGATAGTAATGCGATAGAATATTCAAAAAAAGATTAGAAAAAAATATGCTTCTAAATGGAAGGTTCTAAAAGGGAATTTTTGAAAAATATAGATACTCTAGCCTATATGGCAGGAATTGATAAGGTAGATGGAATACTTATGGATATAGGTGTTTCTTCTAAACAACTAGATGAGGCTGAAAGAGGTTTCTCATACAGATATGATGTAAAAATTAGATATGAGAATGAACACAGAGCAAAAAAATTATCTGCCTATGATGTAGTTAATACTTATTCTGAAGAAGAATTATCAAGAATAATTTTTTTGAATATGGTGAAGAAAGATTTGCTAGAAAAAAATTGCCAAAATTAATCTGTGAAAAATAGAAAAAAATTAAGCCTATAACAACAACTTTTTGAACTAGTTGCTTTTAATTAGAAGAGCCTATCCTGAAAGAGCTTCAAAGCACCCTGCTAAAAAGACTTTTCAGGCTATCAGAATTGAGGTCAACAGAGAATTAGAAGTTTTAGAAAAATGCAATGTCTAAGGCTGTTGAACTTTTAAAAAGTTGGAGGAAGATTAGGAATAATTACTTTCCACTCATTAGAAGATAGAATAGTTAAAAAAATAAATTTAAAGACTTAGCAACAGCTTGTAAATGTCCTAAAGATATTCCTATTTGCATGTGTGGTGGAGTAAAGAAATTTGAAGTTATAACAAGAAAAACCTATAATACCTGTAGAAGATGAATTAAAAAAATAATAACAGAGCTCACTCTTCTAAACTTAGAATTTTTAGAAAGGATTTTAGATTAATATGAAATACTTAGCTTTACTTACTTTTTATTGCTGTTGTCTTTATTTGGCTTTTCAATATACAAACTTTAAGAGAAGTTACAGAACTTGAAAAAGCAATTAAAAAGCTGCAAATGAAACTTTAGAAGAATTAGATAAAGACTTAGATAAAAAAATTATTTACTATGACAGTAAATTAGACTTAGATAAAAATTAAAAGAGATATGGAAGCCAAAGGAATGAAAGTGACTGAAGAAGTAGTTTACTTTGAAATTGAGGAATAAAATGTTAAAAAGTAGCTGATATTATACAAATAAAGATTGATAAAATAGTCTTTTGGTGGAGAAGGATTAGGATATTACAATGGTTTTGCTGTTTTTTTGTTCCTATGTCTCATACCTGAAGATGAACTTGAAATAGAAATAATTTCTGTAAAAAAACTTATACTAGAGGTCTAATTAAAAAAACATTATCAAGGCTTCACCTGAAAGAATAGACAGTCATAAATTTACTTTTTGAAGATTTTCTATGGCTGTGATTTTTGCTATGCTTAAGTATGAAAGTCAATTGAAATACAAAAAAACTTATGGTTGAAGAAGTTATGAGAAAAAAATTGCAGGACTTCCTGATATAGAAATTTCTGATGTCCTAGCAAGTGAAGATGTATATAACTATAGAAATAAGATTATTGAGCCTTTCTCTGTCTATGGGAATAAAAATTATTACAGGCTTTCTTTTAAAAAGAAAAAAAGCCATGAAGTTTTTTTGAGGTTGATGAAAATATTTTTAAATTCTAAGTTAGGTAATAGAATTATAAAAAGAATTAAAAAGAAATTTTTAAATAAAAAAATAAAAATCTCTGTCTACAATGAAATTACTCATAAAGGACTTTTAAGAAATGTAATGATAAGAACAAACTCTAATAATGAAGCTATGCTTGTTCTTATTATCAATTCTAACAAGATTACTGAAAAATATTAAAAAAATCTTTTTATTTAGACTTAGAGAAAAAAATAGAAGAAATTAAATCTATCTATATTTCTTTAAACTCTAAAAAAAGACTAATACTGTTATTGGAGAAAAGAATATTTTTTTATCTATGGTGAAGAGTCTATAAAAGAAAATCTAAATGGAATAGAATTTCATATATCACCTACTTCATTTTTTTCCAAATAAATGTAAAACAAGCTAAAAAGATTGTATGACATAGCAATAAATTTCTTTGACAATATAGATGATAAGTACATTGTTGATGCCTACTCAGGCACAGGTACTATTGGAATGATAATGGCAAAAGAAGGCTAAAAAAAGTCTATGCTATTGAGATAGTAAAAATCTGCTAGTGAAGATGGAGAGAAAAACTGCTAAAGAAAAATGGAATAGAAAAATATTGAGTTTATTAATGGTTCTGTTGAAAAAAAGAATTAGTCAATCTTATAAATGCCAATAAAAAGAATAGATACTATTATATTTGACCCTCCAAGAAAGGGGCTAGAGGCTTCTATCATAGATAAGGTTGCTGAACTTAATCTAAAGGAAGTTGTATATATCTCTTGTAATCCCTCAACATTTGCAAGAGATGTGAAGCTATTTTCTGAAAAAGGGCTATACTTTTAAAGAAACTACAAGCTGTGGATATGTTCCCACAAACTAGTCATATTGAATGTGTGGGATTGATAGAAAGAATAAATTAGATTACAGTATTAAGAATAGAAAAACCTATAACAAATGGAAAAAAATATTCTCTTAAAAATCTAAAAATTTTATTTCTTAAACAATACCAAATATATTTAGATGAAAAATTATAATAAGTATATTGAAAGGAAATATGAATCATGAGAGAAAAAAAGTTATAAATATATATTACCAGATCAGAATAACAACCCTGATGAAAAAGAAACAAATTATCAATCTATGATTATAATAGGAGCAAATGGTTCTGGAAAAAGCAGATTAGAGTTTGATAGAACTAAATAGTCTAGATAAAACTCATAGAATAAGTGCTCAACGTTCCTTAATATTTAATAAATATATAGAATTAAAAATCTTATAAACAATCTCAAAATCTACTTACTTTTGGAGCAGAAACCTCGTGAATCACATGATTTACGTTGGAATACGGGATGGAATGGAGGAGAACTTGATTATACAACATCAATGCTTAATGATTATGAATATGTCCTTTCGACCTTAATTGCAATACAAACAAAACAACAGGACAAATTTATAAAAGATTGTAAACAAAAAGAATCTCAAGGAGAAAAACATGATGAAGTTCCTGAAATGATTTTTAGATAAACTAAAAAGAATTTGGAATACTATATTTTCACATAGAACAATAGATATCAAAGATGGAAAAAGTCATAGCTACCTTAAAAAGATTTTTGAATATGAAGGTAGAGCTATGAGTGATGGAGAAAGAGTTACCTTATATCTTATAGCACAGTGTCTATGTGTCCCTGAAGATAAAATAATTATAATTGATGAACCTGAAATTCATTTACATCGTTCCATTATGGATAAACTTTGATCTCCATTGAGGCTGAAAGAAAAAGACTGTTTTTATTTATATTACACATGATACTCAATTTTGCAGCTACTCATAAAAATTCAGAAAAACTATGGATTAAAAATTATGATGGTACAAATTGGAATTTTGAGGAAATAAAAGATAGTAATCTTCCAGAACAACTTTTATTAGATATTTTAGGTAATAGAAAGCCTGTTCTATTTGTAGAAGGAACAAGTGATAGTTATGATACCAAACTATATTCTGAAATATATAAAGACTCATTACGTAATACCATGTGGTAGTTGTAGTTCAGTTATAGCTCAAACAAAAATCTATGAATGCCAATGAACAATTACATCATTTAAAATGTTATGGAATTATAGACCGTGATTATCGAACTGATTATGAGATAGAGGTTTATAAAAGAGACAATATTTTTGCTCTAGAAGTAGCAGAGGTAGAAAATTTATTTTTAACAGAAGAATTACTTTTGTGTTGTTAATAAGATTATGGAATTTGATAATAATTCAAGAATAGAGAATATTAAAAATATATTATTGAAGAACGTTTTGCTCAAAACAATTAATAAAACAAATATGTGAAGCAATTGTTTCCGAGTTGAAGTTTGAACTTAATACAGCATCTATATCAAAAAAGTAAATGAAGAAAAAGCAAAAGAAACTTTAGATAAAGCCTTTAAAGAAATATCATATGATAATATAAAAATAAAACAAACTGAAAAATTTTAATAAAATTTTTAGATTCTCATATATATAAAGATATTTTTAAAAGTTTTTAATTGCAAGTCGCTTTCAAAAATCAATAGGGCATTTTTGGGGATAGATAATAAAGAATATCAAAATTTTATACTGAGACAAATAAAAAGGAAAAAGTGCAAATGATATTATTAATGCTATAATTCCATACTTACCAAAAAGATATCCCTAATAGTTATATTCAATCATTCTAAAATTTATTAAAAATTAATTGTGATAATGATAAGAAAAGGGAATATGCTCTGCTGAATGTGGAAAAACTAAAATTAACTTTATATAATTCTAACAAATACAGCAAAAACTCTTAGTTGCTAAGAATATTTTCAATACTTATAATTATTTTAAAAGGAGGGAAATGTGATTGAAAAATTCAAGTGAAAGAATTAAATTTATAGCAAATTATATTTCTGCATATGAAGAAAATATTAAATCTTTGAATAACAATGGTCTCTTTGATTCTGCAAAATTATTTGAATTATTTGCAATTGAAGTTGGAGGACTATATCTTGGTCAGAAACTTTTTAATTTAAATATTGATACATATACTTATCCATGTGTTGATTTAATTTCTAAAGATAAAAAAATACTTATATACAAGTAAGTACAGTGAAAGATATTCCTCAAAGATAAAAACTAACACTTGAAAAAATAAAAGATTCTAAGTTAGAAGAAATTAGTAATTTAAAGAACATAAAATTTTTGTACTTAATAATGAAAGTGTAGATAAAGTAAAAGATTATACAGAAGATGATAAAATAGGTAATGTCTCTTTTGTTAAAGCAAATGATTTAATTACAACAAAGGATATTCTTCAAAAAAGCAACTACTGACTTAAACTTTCAAATTAATTTATATCAACTTCTTAAACAAGAAACAGAGAATATTAAAGATAATTCTTGTAAATTTCAAGAAGCTATTACAATAAGTAAGACTTTAATAAATAATAATATTGATTGCCTTATAAATAATGAATATGAAATTGATAGAACAGAAGAAATAAATCAAATACGAAAAAGAATGTAAAAATTTTTATCTCTGTGCAAGGAAGAAGCTGGTTCAGGTAAGTCAGCTTTATGTAAAAATGCTAGCTAATGAAGAATTTCTTCTTTATGCTAGAGCTGAAAAAAATATCTGAAGCTAGGAAATTGGAAGATATCTGGAACTTAGACATTACTAAAGTTATTAAATATTTAAATCACCAAAAAAACTTTTTATTTATATAGATGCTTTGGAATTTATTGCAGATGCTCCTAAAAACTAAACTAGATTTATTGCAGCAACTCTATGAAACTGTTAAGGATTATAGTAATATATTTGTTATTACATCTTGTAGATCTTCTGATAGAACTGCATTTATAAAAATCGAAAATATTTATGATATAAAAACATGAAGTTTCTTTACTCTCAGATAATCAGATAATCAATATTGCACAAAAAAATATAAAATTATACAAGATTTATGGGAAGCAAAGTCATATATCCAACTTTTACGTTCTCCATTTTATCTAAATTTAATTATTAAAAGAAATTAAAAACTTCAAAAAATAGATGATGTAGACAGCTTTTAGAAATCTTATTTTGGACTGATATAATATGTATGAAAGGCAAATCTCTTCCAAATGGAATTAAACATTCTGATATTAAAAATGCTGTAGAAAAAAATAACATTTGATAGGGCTAAAAAATTTCTTATCAGGTATAAAAAGAGAAGAAATAGGAGAAAAATAGTATGTATTTTAGAATCAGAGAACATTGTTACAGCATGTATGAATGACACAATACGTCTTAAGTACGATATTTTTGAAGATATATGCTTTGAAAGATTTATTGATAATCAGTATGATAATTGCAAAAGTGACTATAATATTTTCTTTTTCAAATTTTGAGTTTTTGGAAGATGTATTTATCGTAGATACCAAATATGGGTAGAGAATAAATTATTTTTCAAAGGGAAATAGAGAAAAGTTCTTATACAAATTATTAGAAACTGATAAAGTTCCAGAAATTTGGAAAAAACTCAAAACTATAATAGGTATTGTTAAATCAAATTTTTGTACTGACTTCTTTGAAGAATATTCTATTTCTAGAGATTTGTTATTGGAATTTATAAGACTTACAAATATTTTTGCATTTGAAACAACTATATTAAACCTTGAATATGAAAATGTTTACTCAAATTTAAAACCAATTGGACTAGGTAGACCATATCTCATTAATTTAATTTATAAAAGTTCTATATATCAAGATGACAACAACGAAAAATCATATATTAAAATTATGTTCTGATTACTCAGATGTATTTATTCAAAAATGATATAGCTGTTGATTCTGCTTGTCAGATATTGGAATTTCATACTGATTAGAAAAACTCTTTAACTCAGGAAAAATTATCATATCGCTGAAGATATAAATTCATTTTTATTACCTATTTACAAAATGGCTAAAAATTCTAAGACATGGATAAAAAAACTTTTTGGTCTAAAACGAATCAAGGATATTTGACTATTGATAATAAAAATTCATCATATAGAAAGAAGCTATTTTTAAAAATATGTATTAAAAATACAGTTTTTGCTTTAGGAAAGTTTCTTCCAGAGGAATTATGTGAAATAGCAAATACATATTGGATAAAAAAACCCAGAATATGATAAAAAAATGATTTTTATTTTAGAAGTTCATTAAGTAATAATAGTAAAATGTTTGGCTTATCTATAAAAAGCAGATTCATATGACTTTTGAATATCGTAACTTATATGAAAAACACTTTTTATATTCTATTATTCAAAATAGTTTTCGTACTGGACTTGAGTGGATTATCCAACTTACAAATCATGCTGCGACTTCTATGGAGACTTTATCTACTGAAAGTGTATATTATATAAGTATTTGGGAAACTTCTCCACAAGATAAAAAAAGAATTTTATTTGTAATGATAATTTTTGGTTGGCTGGAATTCAAGAACATAGAGTTCACGGACTAATTAGTGATGCCATTTTTATTTTTTTACTCAAATGGTTATAAAAAGAAATAAACTCTAAAACCAATGATAAAGAATCAGTAGTAAAATTTGCTGAATATATAAAAATCAGAAATTTTTAAAAATCTAATAATGTCATGATGTTATCTGTCATTGCTGAAATTGGACGAAACTGTGAACAAGTTACACCAGGATATTCTTTGTTTTTAGCTTCAAGTATTGACCTAATTATGTTAGATATTCAAAAAAATAACTCTTCTGATACCTAATTCTTATAGACAATTATATGAAGATTTAATCTTTATGTCAATAGGAATCCCTAGAATTAAAAATAGATATGACATTAAAGTAAAAAGAGAGTGACTCACTTCAAAAATCATGTAATTAAAATGCAGTTACTTGGAGGTGATTACCAAAAAGAAAGCAGAAAAGTATTCTTGATTACTTATACTCAATTACACCTAATGAAGGTAAATATGCTATATTTAATTTACAAATACAAAAAAATGGATTTACGAAATGCTACTATAAATAAAATAGATAAGCATACATATGCACTTATTCCTCAAATAAAAGGTCAGGCTAAGAAAATTGAGAAAAAAACACTCAAAATGAGTTCAATATAGAAGAAAAATACTTTTTCAAAAAAATAATTGGTGAGTGTTATTCATTAATGAAAGAAGAAAAATTTGAATTGCAAGAGTGTCTTAATAAGATTGAAGAACTACAGTCCTTAATAGAAAAATCAGAAGTTCCTGCGAGATTTCAAGAGACACTTATAATGATAATTGCATATGCTTTTAACAAAACTTGAATTGGCAACAGAGTACCGTTCTAAACTATGTTGTATTTGGATAGATGGTATAGAAAATATTTTTAATAATAATTCTTTTGCATTTCAAATAGGTCTTGTAATTGCACTATTTAAACAAATTGAATATGAAATAGAAGATATTGTAAAAGAAAGATTAAAAACGACAAATGCTTAATTGCTTTTTATATAGAGGGCAAAATGGTATTATCTTTGAAATATCACATCGATTGAAAGGATATTTGGTACAAAATAAAAATTAGCTAAATGTTTCTTTAATACTATTATTGAAATTGCTGAAGATAATATGGCTTACTTTAAATATAATGTTTCTAAACTCAATGAATTAGGTGAAACAATTGATTATCAACCTAATAGAAAGAAAACCGCCTATTTGGGCAGAGCATTTCTTTTATAATATTGACCTTTATCAAAGTAGACATGAGAGAATTATTGAAAAACTTTTACTAAAAATTTTTGATAAAGATTTATCAAACTGGAATATTGAGGATTGTGATATTCAAACTCTATGTTATGTTTCTAATTGTGGATTAGACTTTAGAGATAATGATTTTTAAATTTATCTTTTAAAAAGCTTTTTCCATATGTAATCTCTATTATCTGTACTGAAAAATTATCATGAGTACTTAGACATATATGCTATCTGTGAGATAAAAATCCTTTATTAGAAGAAATTTAATAGAAACTCACAATACTTCTCAATTAGTAGATTTATTATTTGATTTACATGATTTTTACAAAAAGTAACTTCTGATTTCTATGAATTCTATGAAGATATTTCTTTTTATCTACTAGCTGTATATTTTGATGCACACAATGACACTGGAGTAAGAAAAACAATGTGAAGAAACTATAAAAATGTATAGAAAAAGAAAAATTAGTAGTATTAGTAATGATAAAAGTAAAGAATAAACTTTATAGAATGTTATTTTTTTAACTCTAGGACATTTTTCATATGGACAATTGTAATTGGAATAAACTTCACACAGAGTATTCATATAAAGATAAAAATTTTCTTAAATGATATTTGGACTAAATATGGCTGGCTTCATTTCAAGAATTTTTATATGTGATAGATCAAATGCATATTAAAAGCCCTTTTACCTGAAGTTTTAATTCCATTAAATATTTCATTAATCAAATTAAAAGATAGTTCCTTAGAATATGAAAGATGTATAAAAAGAAAATGAAAGGATAATCAATAAAAATTATTACAAAAAGCATTTTTAGATTTCAATGATGAAATAAAAATCAGATGAAGAAATAACACTAGCTTTTGAAAGTTTCTTAAGTATATTAGTAGAACTTAATATCGAAGAAGCAGCAGTTATACTTGATGAGTTTAGAGTACATTAAAAGGAATATTTACTCATCCAAAATTACTCATTCTGAATGTTAAATTTTTTTGTCAATGTATAAAGATAGTTAGATAAAAAAATATGCGAAATATATAAAATTATCTGTGATATTTGAAAAAATTTTTTTAAAATTTATGTTATTTTATACTCAACAAAAAATGCACCTAGGTGCAAAAATTGTCTGTGGAGGTTTAATATGATAATTGAAAGAAAACAATATTTAAATGAACTACTGAACCTCCCACGAATGACACCCTACGAGTGCTAGAGCCATAAGTATACAACCATATTTTTAATTAAAATCTATTTCGATTATACTCGAAACTAATCTTGATTTTATTTTTTTAATTTCGATTATAATAGAAATGAGGTGAAAAATATGGATTATACTAGTAGAGAGAAATATATTAATAAAAATTAAAGCACTTATAAATAAACCTATTATAAAAATATTAACTGGAGTGAGAAGAGTTGGAAAAATCATCTCTTCTTCATATAATAAAAGATGAAATTTTTAAAAATATAGCTGATGAGAATAAAATATATATCAATTTTGAAGCTATAAATTTTCTAGATGTCAGTAATGCTAATTCTTTATTGGAATATTTAAAATCTTTGTTAGAAGATATTGAAGGTAAAGTCTATTTTTTTCTTTGATGAGATTCAAATTGTTGATGGCTGGGAGCAAGTTATTAGTGATTTAAAACTTAATAGAGATTGTGATTTCTATCTAACAAGTTCAAATGCAAAGTTAATTTCAAATACTTCTCTATCTGAAGAATATGTTGAGTTTGAAATTCAGCCATTTACTTTCAGTGAATTTAAAAAGACTTTTTGAAAGTATGGAGCTATCAAAAGAAAGCTTATTCTATAAATTTATACAATTAGGTGGACTACCATTCTTAAAGTATTTTTGACTTAGATGAAAACACCTAGTTTTGAATATCTTAATGATATCTATAACACAGTACTCGTAAAAGATGTCTTACAATACAATAATATTCGTGATGTTGACTTATTCAACCATATTTTTTCTTATGTCATTGCAAATGTGGGACAAAGTTTTTCAGCTAGCAGTATAAAAAACATATTTAAAAATAAAAACAAAAAAATATTTCTGTAGATACTATTTTAAATTATTTAGAATATTGTAATGTAGCTTTTCTAATTAAAAAAGTTCCTAGATATGATGTCCTAAGTACTTTAAAAAAATAGATGAAAAAATATTATCTGACTGATCATGGTTTCAGACAAGCAACAGGCTGTCCTATTACACAAGATATTGAAAGAATACTAGAAAATATAGTATATATTGAGCTTCTTTCAAGGGGATATGAAGTTAAAAGTTGGGAAGATAAAAAGATAAAGAAATTAATTTTATAGCAAAAAGAAAAAGACTTATCTTATTATCAAATTTCGTATAAAAAATAAGAGATGAAAACAAGGGAAAGAATTTTTGAAACTTATAATTCTATAACAGATAACTTTCCTAAATATGTTTTATCCATGGATCATTCTAATTTTAGTCAAGATGGAGTAATTCATAAAAAAATATCATAGATTTTCTATTGGAAGATGAAGGTGTCAAATGAAAAATTTCAAAAATAAAAAAATAGCTATACTTTTTAAGTTTAATTCTTTTTACAGCTTGTTCTAATATTCCAGGTACTGTATGAGAAGAAGTCAGATTTTACTTGGAGAAAAGTAAACGAGGAAACTTTTTATTACTAATTTACAACCTGGTGATATTATAATAAAAGAAAAAGAAGTCAATCCCATAGGTATGTTTGGACATGTTGCAATAATGATTAATGAAAGAACTCTTTTCGATTATCCTAAATTTGGTTATAAGTCTTATTACATAGATATAAATTTTTGGCTCGAAAAATGGAAGAGATATCTTAGTTCTTAGATATAAAGATATGACAGATGAATTTAGAGAAAAAAACTTATAAAAATATGAAGAAATATTTTGGTAAGTCATACAGTATAAGTTCTAACAGAGAAAAATACTGATGCTTTCTATTGCTCACAATATATCTGGTATGTCTACTATATAACTGCTAAGGAAATGGGCTTTGAATTAGACTTAGATTCCAATGGTGGAAACTTTGCTTTTCCCTTATGATTTTATTAACTCACCTTACCTAGAGATAGTTAATATAGAAAAATACTAAAACTTTTAAGAGATTTTTGAAATAAAAATCAAAAAATCTCTTTTATTTTGGCTATAAATGTTATAATATTAATGAAAAATATATTAGAAAGAGGTGAATTTTAAATGAAACTTGATTTTATCAAAATTAATCCTGCTGGAAATATTACTATACTTATAGATAATTTTAATATCTATGATAAGGATATAGCTAAGATATCTGAGGAACTTATGAGAGAAGATAATCTCCATGCTGAGCAAGTTGGTTTTATTAAAGACAATCATCTTCAAATGATGGGCGGAGAATTTTTGTGGTAATGCAAGTAGAGCTTTTTGCTTCTCTTTTAGCTTTTAGGGATAAAAACTTTTTCAAAAGCAAAAAAATCTATAGGATAACTTGTTCTGGTGAAGATGAAATTCTAGCTGTCGATGTTAGAGAAGGTCAGGCTGAAAAAACTCTTTTTAGCTAAAAATTAAAAATGCCTAAATTTAAAAAGTTTAGAAGAAATTAAAATAGATAATACTATAAATTAGTACCTTTGTAAAATTTTCTGGTATAGACCACTTTTATTTTTGATATAGCTGAAAATAAGGGAAGATAATTTTGAAAAAGTCATAGATTCAGTTAAAAATTACCTATCAGACAAAGACTTTTCTGCTTTTTGGTATAATGTTCTTTGATAGAGAAAATCTTTCTATGAAACCCTATGTCTATGTCAAAGAAGTTGAAAGTGGAATATTTGAAAATAGTTGATAGCTTCTGGAACTACAGCATTAGGATATTATTTAAAGAAGTATAAAAACTTAGATAGAGCTAAGATTGTTCAACCTAATGGTTGGCTAGAATATATTATTGAAAAATGATGAGATATACATAGATGGTTCTGTTGAAATTGTGGCAGAAGGTAAAGTGTATAGAAAAGGAAAGAGGTTAAAATGTTTCTTATGATTGATAATTATGATTCCTTTGTATATAATCTTGTGAGTTATTTCTTAGAAGAGAATATAGAGATGGAAATTATTCGTAATGATTTAGTAGATTTAAAAGCATATTGAAGATTTAATTAAACAAGATAAATTGGAAGGAATAATAATTTCTCCAGGTCCTAAAAAGCCCAAAAGACTGCGGACTTTGTAATGAAATAGTTAAGAATTTCTATAAACAAGTTCCTATATTTGGAGTTTGTCTAGGACATCAAATAATAGGTTATACCTTTTGGTGCAGAAGTGAAAAAGGTAAAAAGCCCTGTTCATGGTAAGGTACATAAAATTAAGACTAGTTCTTCAAATATTTTTAAGGGTCTTCCTAAGGAATTAAATGTAACAAAGATATCATTCTTTAGTGGTTGAAAAAGAACATCTACTTGAAGAATTTAATGTTGATGCTGAAACTGAAGATGGAGTTCTTATGGCTCTTTCCATAAAAAAATATCCTCTATACTCTGTACAATTTCACCCAGAGGCAGTTTTGACTGAATATGGTCATGAAATGCTTAGAAATTTTTAGAGTTAGCTAGAGAATGGAGGCTTAAAAATGCAAATAGAGCTTAAAAAGTTAGAGAAATATATTGATATTTATGATATTTTTTTAGAATATTAAAGAAAGAAAAATAATAACAAAATTGCTTTCTTAGATTCTTCATTAAAAATAAATATGGGCGTTATTCAATAATTGGTATAGATCCTTATTTAGAATTAAAAAGAAAAATAACAAGAAATTCTATATAAAATGATGTATTAAGTGAAAGAAAACTTTGAAGAATATTTAGCTAAATTTTTAAAAAGAAAAATAAACAAGAAAAATAATTCTATACTTCCTTTAATTTCAGGAGGAATAGTATATTTCTCTTATGATTATGGTAGAAAATTTGAAAAATATAGCCACAAGACATAAAAAAAGATTTGGATATTCCTGAGGGCTATGAGTTACATTCTACAAGACTTATATAGTTGAAGATATAGAAAAAACAAGAGATATACATATCTTACCAAGATAAAAAAGATTATGATAATTTAGTAAAATCTTTTAGAAAAACTAATCTAGAAAAAGAAAAATCTAGTAAAGAAAGATAGTCTTGCAAATTTCAAATCTAATTTTGAAAAAGAAAAGAATATTTAAAAGGCTATTAAAAAGCACTATAGACTATATAATTGAAGGGGATATCTATATAATGAACTTGACTCAAAGACTTATGATAGAAAGTCAAAAATCTCCTTTAGAAGTTTTTTCATATCTAAGAAAATTTAATCCTGCTCCTTTTTCTGCATACTTAGATTTTCAAGATTTTCAACTTGTTTCTGCTTCGCCTGAAAGATTTATAAAAATGAAAGATAGAACTAATAGAAACAAGACCCATAAAAGGAACTAGAAAAGAGGTGCTACTGAAAGAAGAAGATTTAGCTTTAAAAAATGAGTTGGCTAATTCTGAAAAGGATAAGAGTGAACTTCTTATGATAGTGGACTTGGAAAGAAACGATTTAAATCGTATCTGTGAGTTAAAATCTGTTGTTGTTGATGAGCTTTTTGAAGTGGAAACATATTCAACTGTTTTTCATCTAGTTTCAACTATAAGAGGAAAACTTAGAAAAGACTATGATTTTGTAGATTTGATTAGAGCAACTTTCCCAGGAGGATCAATAACAGGTGCTCCTAAGATAAGAGCAATGGAAATAATAGATGAATTAGAAAAACTCAAGAAGAGATGCTTATACAGGTTCTATAGGTTATATTTCATTCAATGGTGATTGTGACTTAAATATTGTTATCAGAACAGCTATTCATAAGGATAATAAATACTATCTTGGAGTAGGTGGTGGAATCACTTGTGAATCAGAATTGATTTTGAATATGAAGAAACTCTACAAAAAGCTAAAGCTATATTGGAGGCTCTATGTTAATAGAATTAGATGATGGTTTTAGTTTTTGGTTTGGGACTCTTTGAAACTATCCTATTATATAAAGGAAAAAGCTGTATTTTTAGATGAGCATTTAGCCAGAATAAATCAATCTATAATAGACTTGGGATTAAATATAGATAAACTTGAAAAAGATGAGGTTTATAGGTACTTAGAAACTAATAAATCTGAGCTTGAATATGAAGTTTTGAAAAATAGTTTTAACTGAAAAATAGACTTTTCATAAAAAGAGCATATACGTATACAGATAGAAGATTATAAAAAGGGCTTTTTAGCCTAAATATTTCTAAAGTCCAAAGAAATGAAAGCTCTATTTTCACTTTCCATAAAACTTTAAACTATGCTGATAATATTTTTTTGAAAAAGAAAAAGTAAAAACTTGGCTATGATGAGCCTATATTTCTAAATTCTAGAAGTTTAGTTACTGAGGGAGCCACAAGCAATATATTTATAATTGTCAATAATGAGATATATACTCCAAAAATTATCTTCAGGGCTTTTAAATGGAATTATTAGGCAGTATATAATTTTAAATTATCCTGTCATTGAAACAGATATAGATCTAGAATTTTTAAATAAGGCTGATGAAATTTTCTTAACAAATTCATTATTTGGTATTATGCCTGTTAGTAGTTTAGAGAATAAAAACTAAAATCACAAAAATTTCGAGAGAGATTTTATCTAAATACTTAACAATCATTAGCGAGAACTAAAAATTTAAAAATAGTTTAAAATAAAAAGTAGTGTTGACAGAAAACTTCCATCAACACTATTTTTTAATTAGTATCTTAACCTTGTCTAAAAAGTAACTCCAACTTCTCCTATTGGGTACTTCCAAGATTTTACAATTTTTCCATGTGATAACACTCTACAAGTTCCACATTCTAAACAACCTAAGTGACTAAAACTTAATTTCCCATCAATAAATTTATAGCATTCTGCAGGGACAGGCTAAAAGCAATTTTTTTAATCTCTGTTTCATCTGTAAAAGTTTTTATCCACCTCTATGTGAGAATTTTTCTTCATCTACATGAAAAAAACATTTAATGCAAGTTTATCTTCTATTTTCATCTTTTTCATTATTAAAACGCTCCAATACGGTAGTAATAAATTCTACAAGTTTTGCAGCTGTGGTATGTTCTGCCACAGAGTGAATAACCTGCATCATCAAACCTTTTCCTTCTTTTTCCATCTACTGTAAATGCTTTTGTAGCGATATCATCAACCATTGCTGGAAGTCCTTCAAAAACTTCTCTCTTCCAAGTACAGTAGGAAACCTTTATATCGATTTAAATCTTTCATAATGAAACTATAATCTAGAGCCCTCCTATAATTAGATAGTGTAGTAGCACTAAAATCTCCAATTTCATGTGCTTTGATAACTGTTTCAGCCGCCAATCTTCCTGATTCAATTGCAAAAATCCATTCCACGTACTGTAAAAACCTAAATTTACACAAAAACCTGCTGCATCTCCTGTTATTAAAAACTCCATCTCTGTATAGTTCAGGAAGCATATGTATCCTTCTTCAGGAACTAAATGCCTGAATATTCTATAGAAGTTCCTCCTTCTAAATAAGGAGCAATTGCAGGATGTTCTTTAAATCTATCTAATAATTGATTAATTGATAAATCACTATGACCAATATCACTTAAAGTTGCTACAACTCCAACAGAAACACTGTCTTTATTAGTGTATAACAATCCTCCACCAAAGCCTCCCAAAGTAGGATCTCCACATGAAAGCCATGCTACTCCTTCCCCATTATTTATAGCAAAACGTTGATTAATAACATCTTCTCCTAATTGTATAACTTCTTTTGCTCCAACAGCAACTTGATGAGGTTCTAATTCTTTTTCATACCTATATTTTTGTGCTAGAAGAGAATTTACTCCATCTGCAAGAATAACTACATCAGCATATAATTCTTCTCCTGTTGCAGAAACTCCTATCACTTTTCCATCTTCTACAATTAATTTATCAACTAAAAATTCCAGGAATAATTTCTGCTCCTGCTTCTTCTGCTTTTTGAAGCCAGCCATCTATCAAATGTAGAACGAAGCACTGTATAGAAGCATTTTTCATTGTTTGAGCTTAATGAACCAAAACCTATATCAAAAGAACCATCTTCTGTCATTAAAGAAATCTTTTCTCTTGTAATCTTCCTTTCAATTGGGGCTTCTTCTGCAAAGTTTGGAATAATTTTTTTCAAGACTATGTCCGTAAAGACGACCACCTGTCATATTTTTGCTCCACAAAAATCTCCCCGTTCCACTACAAGAACAGCAAGCCCTGCATTTGCAAGAACAATAGCTGCAGAGCATCCTGCCAAACCGCCACCTACGATTATGGCATCAAATTTTTCTTCGCTCATATCATTTCCTCCTATAATTTTTACTTTTTTTCCTTGAATAATTAAACAAGCTCCACATATTTTACTGCAATATTTTATCTCTTTTAAAGCAAGTTTTTCATACAAAGAAATCAATTCTTTCTTTTTAAGAAATTGCTCTGTTGATTCATATAACCAAACATATTCCTTGTAATATTTTTCCTCCACCAAATAATGGCATAATATATTTAAAAATACATTTTATAAAAAGGTTGTATCCACATATTGTCAGGAACAAAAAGAATCTAAGCAATATATATAGCCCTCTTTTTCACTACTCTTATCATTTCTTTTAAGACTTTTCATAATCTACTGTATTTCTTAAGCCAAAAAGAAATAGTAGCAACCGAAAAACTAGAATCTTCAAAAAGGTAAAGATAGTGCATCTGCTTTCTGCCATACAATATTTAAATTTTTCACTTTTTCTTTACTGCCTCATTTAACATTGCAGAAGAAAAATCTACTCCTGTGATACTTAGGTCTCCTCTTTTTCAGCCAAACTAATTGAGATATCACCAGTTCCACAACATACATCTAAAACTTTTTCCATTTTTAGGAGTATCTTCAAGTATTTTATTAACTAGATCCTCTTTCCATTTTTTTGTAAACCAAAGCTAATCCTATTATTTGCTTTATCATATTGATTATGTATATTTTTCAAAAGACATCATGTACATATTTTTGATTTTTTTCTTCATTATTCATATTATCTCATCTCTATAATTATTTTCATTAAAATATAGCAGTAAAATAGAGTATATTTACAATTATATTTGCTTTTACAATATTTTTTTCATTTGTTCTACTCTTTTTATAAGCTAATAACTCAGATGTTATAAGAAATTTGAAACATCTATATTCAAATAAAATGAGTACAGGAGTGATAAGTCCTACTATTCCTAATAACCAAATAGCTAAAAACTTATCATTAATAACCAAATCACAATTAAGATATGATAAAGATTTTTTTATATTTTTTTCTTCCAAGAAGTACTGCTAATGTCCATCTTTTTAGCTTCTAAATCTTTTTCAATATCACAGCCATTATTAGTCATCATAATTAATCCAATTCCTATCATCAGTGGAAGAGCATGTAGAAAAAAATTTCCTTATGTAATTTTTCCATCAGATACAGCTACTACTCCTAGAGGAATTAAAATTCCCATGACAAAACCTGAAACAAGTTCTCCTATTGGAAGATAAGAAATTGGATAAGATCCACCTGAATAGAGAAAGATAATGATTCCACCAATACTCCCAATAACTAATGGTAAAAATCCGCTTTCTCTACAAAGCAACTATTCCTAACATAGCCCCTAAGACTAAATATATAATCCCAAGAATAAGAACTTGCTTAGGAGGAACTGAATTATAGATTAGGACTGCATCACTTTCTTCTACATAATCCTTTTCACTGTCATTTCCTTTGATAAAAATCTACATAATCGTTAAGAGTATTGACAGAGGATTGCATTAAGATAGAAGCTAAAATTAGTAAAATACTTTTTCTCAAAAACTTAAAGGATATTTTTTTCTAACTTACAAAATAATATTCCAAAAATAACAGGTCCAATTGAAGCAATCCAAGTATGAGGAGCTGCTAATTGGAGTGCTAATTTTCAATGTAAGATTATTATTTTTCATTTTTCTTCCAATTCTCCTAACATTTTTCTAGGTAAAAAGTTATCTCTAAATTCTTTCCTAATTCTTTTTATCAATTGTCTGTTAATATTAGAAAGCGATTTTTATTTTTTTCATAACTTGCTTCTATTCCACCAAAAGAAGTAATATACTTTTTCTAATTGAAGAATTTCTTCAGCTGATAATTTCTCTTTTTTATTTTTCATAATAGGTTCTAAGACTTCTCTTAATTTAGAGTTTTCAGTGTCATAATTACAGGAAAAAGTATATATTCCATTTTGAAAATCTTTATGTGTTTCCTTTCCTAAATCTTTTGGAATTAGAAGTAAAATCTAAAAATATCATCCTTTATTTGAAACATCAGTCCTAAATTTCTTACAAATAACTCCTAATTTTCTGAGTAAGCTCTTTTGAACAAACAGATTCTCTAGCACCAATACTACATGCAGCCTGGAAAAAGTGCAGCTGTTTTTTTCTTTCAATAATTTCAAAAATATTTTTTTCTTCACTTATATCTTCTTGATGATGATAAAGCTCCTGTTCTATTTCACCTATACACATATTTTCAATTGTCTTTGCTAAAATAGAAACTGCCTCATTCAAGTTTTCAACAACTCCATAGTAAAAAACTCTAGCTATCAGAAAAATCTCCTGCAAATACTGCTGCATCTTTCCCATACTTTCCTTGTATAGATTGCTTTCCTCTTCTATAAGGAGAATCATCTACGATATCGTCATGTATCAGTGAAGCAAGATGAGTTAGCTCTACCATAGCTGCTAATTTACAAATTCTTTTCTTTTGTTATTTTTTTCCAGTTTGTTCCTGAAAAATGCAGATAATAATAAAAATTTTTGTACGAATCATTTTTCCTGACACATTAAGAACATCATCTAAAACAGCTCCAACTTGACTTTCTTTTTATGGAAAAAAATTAGCAATTAAATAAATATAATGTTTTACTTCTTCTGTCCATTCTTTCAATAATATTTCTAACAATTAAATTAATCCCCTTTTTCTCTGCAATAATTTCTGCTGTATGTTTTTACTTTTATATCATCAATTCCACGGGCATCTAGCCCACCTTTAATTTGCATTAAACATCCTGGACAGTCTAAAGCTACAACATCTGCACCTGATTCTTTAATATTTTCTATTTTTCTTTTCTAAAAATAGGAGCAGAAATTTCAGGATATAACAAACTATATGATCCTCCAAAAACCACAACAGTTATCGCAATCATTCATTTCTACAAATTCTACACCCTTAATATTTTTAATAATTCTCTTTGTTCTTTAGATACTTTTAAGCTTCTCTTTAAGTGACATGAGTCATGGTAAGTAACTTTTAGAGGTTTTCCATCTCCTTCTTCTGACATTCCTCCAAGTTCATAGAATAATTTACAGAAATCATAAGCTTTTATCCGCTAGTTCCTTTTGCTTTTTATACATTTCTGTTCCTTCTTCAAAAGAAAGATGGGTATAGATGTAATTGATGTGTACAAGATGGGCAAGCACTTACAATATAGTCATATTTTTCAGCTTCCATTCCTTTGATATTGATTTCTGCTTCTTTTTTTAGCATTTTCTGTGTCTCCCATATTTGTTGCTGGGCATCCACAACAAGCTTGTCCTAATGGCATTTCTACTTTATATCCAATAGAATTCATATCTGCTACTACTGCTCTAGCAAGATCTGTGTAGACAAAAATCTAATAGACAACCTGCAAAAATAGCTACTATACCCTTTTGGATCTTTTACATCTTGTTTTATTGTATGGAAGAAATCTCTTAAAAGGTACTTGTGCAATTGCAGGGAAACTTCTTCCTTTTGTCATTCCTGATAAGAACATAGGTAAATGACGAATCATTGGTTCTCCCTTAGTAAATATTCCTTGTGCTACAGAAGCTATACGAAGCATTGAATGGAAGAGTTTACGATCTGATACTGCATCTAATGCAAATTTCTTTAGAGCATCTGGTTTTTCTTGCATATTCTTTTCACGCAATCTCATAATCATATCAGAAATATGTAATCCTCCACCACAAACATCGTTACATCTTCCACATTGTAGACAGATATTTTTGAATCTTTAGCTGCTCTTTCTTCTGATACTAAAAAGTGAGTTAGCATTGTTCCTATTCCACCTGTATAAACATTAGAACCATAGACATGTCCTCCTACTAGAGCAAAAAGCTGGGCAAACATCCAAACAAGCTCCACATCTAATACAATTAAATATTTCACGGAAAATCTGGTTCTGCTAAGATTTCTCTACGACCTGGATCATCTAGTATAACACAATAAAAATCTTTTTATATTTTTCATCAGTTTCTTTATCTTTTGTTACTTCACAAGCTCCCTGTATACATTGAAATATATGATGTGATTCTTTGAGCTGTTCCATTTCTAGGTAGGGCTTTAAAAATATAACGAGCATCAGATAAAGATTTTACAAATTTTTCTATTCCAAAAAATATATAGATGTATTGGAGGTAAAGTTCCTACCATACGTCCATTTCCTTCATTTGTCATTGTGAATACAGTTCCTGTTTCTGCAACTGCCACATTTCGCTCCAGAAACTCCCATATCTGCATGAGTAAACTTTATCTCTCATAACTCTTCTAGCTGTCTTTACTTCTTCAGAAATAATTGGATTATTTTTTTACTTTTTGTATAGTCAGTAAAAAGATCAGCTACCTGTTCTTTATTTAAATGTAGTGCTGGCATAACCATATGTACAGGTGTATTTCCTTCCAAGGCAATTATGAACTCTCCAAGGTCTGTTTCTTGAACTAAGACTCCATCTTCTGCAAGAACATGGTTCATTTTAATTTCTTCAGAAGCCATAGACTTTGATTTTAACAATTGTCTTAACTCCCTTTGTCTTTTTACAAGTTTACGAATCCATTCCATTGCATCTTCAGTACTTTTTAGCATGATAAACATGCCCTCCTCTTGCTTCACAATTTGTTGTGAATTCTTCTATCATTTCATCTATATGTTCTGCTGCATAAGACTTAACTTCTGCAATTCTTTCTCTAGTTTTTCCGAAGTCAACTCCAGCATAAGATTTTTCTCTTCTAGCAGGGTATGTTTTACAAAAGTTTCCAAGTGTTCTTCCAAGTGTAGCATTTTCCAATGCACAGTGTATCTCTTTCTTTAAATCTTCACTAGCCATCGTTCCTCCTATTATTATTAATTTCCAAAATTATCATTATACTATTCGTCATCTACAACTACAATAGATACTTCAATTGGTCCATGAACACCAACAGTTCCTACACATTCAATATCTGCTGTACGGCTTGGTCCAGTTATAAAACCAACATAGTTTGGAAGTTTTTGCATTTCACTTAAAATATCAAACATGTCATCATAAGTGGGAACAATGGTAGAACCTTTTACTATTCCTATATAATATTCAGGCATTGTAGCTACTATTCTTCCATCTACATCATCTTGTTCTTGTACTATTGTTCCAAGCTCTGCAATTCCATGTTGTGCTTCTGATAGTCCTCCTTTATCAGTTTCGGCATGAAGACGAATATGATCTGTGTGAACAGTAATTCCATTTTGTTGAAGAGTAGGAATAACTCCTGCTTCCTTTAACATAGGAGATTCAAATAATGAAATTGAATCTATTCCATGTTCTTTAAATAATTCTGTAATTACCTTTCCTAAGTCTTCTTTTGAGGCATGTATACAGTGTCCGTTTACACTTTCCAAGTTTTTTTTGAAACTCTCATACAAATCACCTGTAATACTCTTCATTTTATCATCTCCTTTTAATAATTAAAGTTTAAAAAAATCAATTTAAATGTTTAATTCCTTTCTAATTCAATTATAAAATAATAATTTTTTTACTGTCAATTAAAAATATATATATTATATTATTTATCGAAAATTTTTTAAAAATCTAGTTATTGCTTATTATGTTAAAATATGATACAATTATACTATTATTGTAAAAGGGAGAGTTTTTATGAATAGAATAATTATCTTTACTGGAAAAAGGTGGCGTTGGAAAAATCAAGTATCGCAGTAGCTCATGCACTATCTTGCTCAAAAAGTTCTAAAAACTTTTATTAGTTAGTGCTGATACAGCACATAACTTAGGGATATTTTTCAAACAGAAATTGGTTCAAAAATTAAAAATTTTCTGAATATTTAGATGTTTTAGAATTAGACTCAGATGCTATAAAAACTGAATTCTTTCCCAAAAAGTTAAAAAAATACTATGATAGATTTAATGGGAAAAACGGACTTGAATGACTAATTTAAATGAAAAATTTTTCTTTACCAGGTTTTGAAAATCTTTTTCTCTTTTTAAAGATTAAAGAAATTTATGATACTAATCTATACGAAAATATTTTTATTGATTGTGCTCCAACTGGAGAAACTCTTGCACTTTTTAAAAACTTCCTGAACTTCTTGCATGGTATATGGAAAAGTTTTTCCCGATCGGATTATTCGTATTCTTTCTCCTATCTCAAAAACTAGCATATAAAGTTGTTCTTCCAAGTACTCAAACTATGGATACAGTTGAAGTCATTCATCAAAAACTTTTAGAGCTTCAAGAACTTTTTGAAAAATAATGAAATTTGTAGTGTCCGATTGGTTTGTATCCCTAGAAAAATGATAGTAGAAGAAACAAAAAGAAATTTTTATGTACCTTAACCTATATAAATATCAGGTTGATACTGTTTTTTTATCAATCGTGTTATAACAGATAAAATAGAGAATCCTTTTTATGAAAAATTGGAAAGAACATCCAATCAAAAATATATACAAGAATTAGAAGAAGTTTTTATTAATATTCCAATTGTAAAAATCCCTTGGTATCCTAAAGAAATTATTGGAGAAAAGGCTTTAGAATCTCTTTGTGATAGTATAGAAAAGTCTTCCTGACCTATTTTTCAGTAGTCACTCAAAAATGAAGAATATCTAACTTACAAAGATGGTTATATATTAAAAATTCAACTTCCTTTTTATAAAACAAGAAGATTTAAAAAAATTAGTCATCATGAAACTGACCTTAATATCAAAATCAAATAATATTAAGCGTTGTATTCCTCTTCCAAATATTTTAAGAAAAAAAGTCATATTGTTGATAAAAAAATTAGAAAAATAATATTTTATTCATTTATTTTTCAAGTAGAAAAGAAAAAGGAGGACACATTTTGAGAATTTTTAATTTATACAGGAAAAGGTGGAGTTGGAAAAACAAGCATAGCAGCTGCAACAGCACTATTTTTTTAGCCAACTCAGAAAAAAAGTTATGCTTTATAAGTACAGATCAAGCTCATAGTTTAGGAGATATTTTTTTAATAAAAAATCAATAATGAAAACTTCTCAAATATCCCAAAATTTAGATGTAATAGAAATAGATACCACAGAAGAAAGTAAGAAAAATATGGAAAAAAATTTGCATGATTATTTAAAACAAATCATTTCTGCAAAGGCAAATGATGGAATAGAAATAGAAGAAACTTTATTGTTTCCAGGATTAGACGAAGTATTTTCTTTACTTAAAATTTTAGACATTTATGAAGAGGCTAAATATGATGTTATTGTTGTAGACTGTGCTCCAACTGGTCAAAGTCTCTCACTGTTAACATATTCCGAAAAAAATTAAATGTTTTAATAGATAGTATTTTTACCAATGGTACAGAGTATAAATTCTATTTTTTTGGTTCTTTTATTTCAAAAAACATCTGTTCCAAAAGCCAAGAGATATAGTTTTTGAAGAAATTAAAAAACCTAGCAAAAAGATTAGAAAAAAACTCTATGATATTTTTCATAAACATGATAGTACCAGTATTAGAATAGTTACCACTCCTGAGCAGATAGTTTTTAGAAGAAGCACGTCGAAATTATACTTGGCTACAACTATATGATTTTAATGTAGATGCTATCTATATAAATAAACTATATCCCTCAAAAAGCTATGGAAGGATATTTTAAAGATTGGGAAGATATACAAAAAACAAAATATTCAACTTGCAGAAGAAAGTTTTCCTGAACAAAAACTTTTTAAATTAGAAATGCAAAACAACGAAATTAATGGAAAAAGAATCACTTGAAAAAAATAGCTAAAAATTCTTTATCAAAAATATCAATCCTATGGATATTTTTGCCAAACAGAAGCTTTTTAAAATAGAAGATATAAACGGAACTAGAGTGCTTAATATTAAATTACCTTTTCTAAAAAGCTGAAAACATATCAATAAAAAGAAAAAAATATGATATTATAATTTCTTTATTAAATGAAACAAGACGTTTTTCATTTGCCAGATAAGCTAAAGAAACAAGAAAAAAATTAGTAGCTATTCCTATGAAAAATAGTGAGCTAAAAAAATTTTTATGGACTATGATTAAATCACTTTAACTCTTTTTCTATAACTATCTTTTTCCTATAAAAATATATTGAAATATAAATAACAAAAACATAAAAATAAAACAGAATAAACTGAATTAGATAAATATATAATAAAATATTTAAAAAATTTGAATTTATTAAAAAAATGTGGTAAATTTATATTAAGAAGATAGTATAAATATCTTATAGTTTTTTTAATTAGTTTATCTAAATTAACCTTGCTAAAGGAGGAAAAAACATGGGAAATCATATGTACAACAAAGTAAGTGAAGAATTGGTGGAAAAAAATTTAAAAAATTGTTCCAGGTAAGGTTTATACAAAAAGATGAAATAAATAAGGATTTTTTTCATGATGAAATGCCTATTTATGGTGAAGGTGAACCTGAAGTTGTTATTGATGTTACTACTACTGAAGCAATTTCGGAAATTATGAAATTATGCTATGAAAAATAATATTCCTGTTATCCCAAGAGGGAGCTGGAACTGGTTTAACAGGAGCATCTGTAGCAGTTACTGGTGGAGTTATGTTAAACATGACGAAAAATGAACAAAAATTTTAGGTTATGACCTTGAAAAATTTTGTAGTTAAAAGTTGAACCAGGAGTTTTACTAAATGACCTAGCAGAGGATGCTTTAAAACAAGGTTTATTATATCCACCTGATCCAGGTGAAAAATTTGCAACTCTTGGTGGAAATGTTTCTACAAATGCTGGTGGAATGAGAGCAGTAAAATATGGAACTACTAGAGATTATGTTAGAGCCATGACAGTGGTTCTTCCAACTGGTGAAATTATAAAATTAGGGGCAACTGTATCTAAAAACAAGTACAGGATATAGCTTACTTAATTTAATGATAGGTTCAGAAGGAACATTAGGAGTTATAACAGAATTAACTTTAAAAATTAATTCCTGCTCCAAAAAGAAACTATAAGTCTAATCATTCCTTATGAAAATCTTGATGAATGTATAGCAACTGTTCCTAAATTTTTTTATGAACCATTTACAACCTCAAGCATTGGAATTTATGGAAAGAGAAATTGTCTTAGCTTCTGAAAGATACATAGGTAAGAGTGTATTCCCTAAAAAAATTAGAAGGAGTAGACATTGGAGTTATCTATTAGTAACTTTCGATGGAGATAATATGGAAGCTTTTAGAAGAAATAACTGAAAAAGCTTCTGAAATAGTTTTAGAAGCAGGAGCATTAGATGTTCTAGTTGCTGATACACCTGCTAAGAAAAAAAGATGCTTGGGCTGCTAGAAGTAGTTTCTTAGAAGCTATTGAAGCGGAAACTAAGTTACTAGATGAATGTGATGTTGTTGTTCCTGTTAACCAAATAGCACCTTATCTACATTATGTAAATGAAACAGGTAAAAAAATATGACTTTACTGTTAAGAGTTTTGGACATGCTGGAGATGGAAACTTACATATTTATGCTTGTAGTAACGATATGGAAATGACTGAATTTAAGCGTCAAGTTGAAGAATTTTTAACAGATATATACAATAAAGCTTCTGAACTTGGTGGATTAATTTCAGGAGAACATGGAATTGGTTATGGAAAGATGGATTACTTAGCTAATTTCTCTGGTGAAGTTAATATGAGACTTATGAAAGGAATAAAAGAAGTCTTTGACCCTAAGATGATTTTTAAATCCTAATAAAGTTTGTTATAAGGCATAGTAGATAATAAGTATAAATATAATTATAGGAGGTAATATTATGGCATATTTAATTTCTGAAGAAGCTCAAGATCTATTGAAAGATGTAAAAAAATTTTGTGATAATGAAGTAAGAGAACAATGTAAAGAATATGATAAATCTGGTGAATGTACCAAAAAGAAATTTATGATAAGGCTATTGAACAAGGTTATCAAGCTTTAGAAGTTCCAGAAGAGTTTGGTGGTCCAGGTCTAAGTAGAGTTGATGTTGCTGCTTTAATTGAAGAAATGGCAATAGCTGATGCTGGTTTTGCAACTACTATTTCAGCTAGTGGACTTGCTATGAAACCTGTTTTTAATTGCTGGAAAGCCACGATCAAAAACAAAAATGTGTGATTTAGTTTTTAGAAGGTGGACTAGGAGCATTCTGTTTAACAGAACCAGGTGCAGGATCTGATGCTAGTGCTGGAAGAACAACTGCTGTTAAAGATGGAGATGAATATGTTTTAAATGGTAGAAAAATGCTTTCATTACAAATGGTGAAATGGCATCTTTCTATTGTATTACTGCTATAACAGATAAAGAAAAAAAGGTTTAAAAAGGAATCTCTATGTTCTTTGTAGAAAAAGGAACTAAGGGATTAAGTACTGGAAAACATGAAGATAAAATGGGTATCAGAACTTCTAATACTTGTGATGTAGTCTTAGAAGATTGTAGAGTCCCTGCCAGTGCTTTTACTTGGAAAAGAAGGAGAAGGATTTGCTATTGCAATGAAAACTCTAGACCAAGCTAGATCTTGGATAGCTTGTATTGCTGTTGGAATTGCCCAAAGAGGAATACAAGAAGCTATAGCATATGGTAAAGAAAAGAATTCAATTTGGAAAACCTATAATCAAAAATCAAGCATTACAATTTAAAATTGCAGATATGGAAATAAAGACTGAAACTGCAAGACAAATGGTTGCTCATGCTCTAACAAAAAAATGGATTTAGGACTACCTTATGGAAAAGAATCAGCTATTGCTAAATGTTATGCTGGAGATATTGCAATGGAAGTTTCATCTGAAGCTATACAAATTTTTCGGTGGATATGGATACAGTAGAGAATACCCAGTTGAAAAATTGTTAAGAGATGCTAAAATTTTCCAAATCTTTGAAGGTACTAATGAAATTCAAAGAATTGTAATTGCTAATAATGTAATTGGACGTTAGGAGGAAAGTAATGGAAATATTAGTTTGTGTAAAAACAAGTTGCAGATGACTCTGTTGAAATATTTATGAATGAAAAAACTGGGAAACCTGCCTTAGAAGGTGTTGAAAAAAAGTAGTAAATGCTTTTGATACTTATGCTTTAGAAATGGCAACTAGATTAAAAAGAATCTAAAAGGAGATACTACTATATCAGTTCTTTCTCTAGGTGGAGAAGATGTAACAAATAGCTTAAAAATTGTTTAGCTGTTGGTGCAGATGAAGCTTTCTATATTAAAGATGAAGCTTATCAAGAAAAAAAGATGCTGTTATAGTAGCTCAAGCTTTAAATAAAGCTATTAAAAAAATATTGAAGAAAAAAAGAGGTAAAAAGTTTGATATTATCTTCTGTGGAAAAAGAAACTACTGATTTTGCAACTGGACAAGTTGGAATTATGTTAGCAAAATGAATTAAATTATGGAATAGTAACTAATTTAGTTGATATAGATACAGATGATACAAAAGTTATTGCCAAAAAGGAAACAGAAACAGGCTATGAAAAAGTTGAACTAGCTTCTCCTTGTATAGTAACTGTAAATAAACCTAATTATGAACCTCGTTATCCAACAATAAAAAAAGTAAAATGGCAGCTAGAAAAAGAAATCACTGAAATTTCAGTTGAAGTAGCTAGTGAAAGTGCAATGAAAGAAGTTAAACTATTTTCACCTCCAAAAAGACAAGCAGGAGTGAAAATAAAAAAACTGGAACTGTTGAAGAAATGGTTGCACAAGCTATGCAAAAAAATGTTGGAAGCAAAAAGTATTTTAGGAGGTTATAAGATGGAAAGAAATATAATGGTATATATAGAAACAGTTGATAACTCTCCTGTTGTTGTATCTTTAGAAGCTATAGCCCTAGCTAAAAACTTTCAAAAAGAAAAATAATAAAAAAAGTTATTGCTGTTTTAGTTGGAGAAAATTTAGATGATATTGCAAAAAAATGTTTTGAGTATGGTGCTGATGAAGTTTTATACTTAGAAGAAAAATAAAAAAAGAACTAGAAGCTATTGGAAATGCTTTAATAGTTGCGAAAGAAAAAAATATAATCCTTCTATCATCTTCTTAGGTTCTACTTTAAATGGAAAAGACTTTAGCTAATATGGTGGCAAGTGAACTAAAAGTTCCTACATCTGTTGATGTAGTAGCAGTAAAAATATGAAAAATGACAAATATTTTATGACACTTCCAATGTATGGTGGAAATATTCTAAAAAGAAGTAACTTTTTGAAGGAGATAAAAACATTAGTTGTTGCAGTTCGTTCAGGAGCTTGCAAGAAAGAAAGTATTTGAAGGAGCTTCAGGAGAAGTTATAAAAAGAAAAAGTAGTTGAAAAAATTTATTTACAAAAAAATAGCTGAAATAGTTCAAGAAATATCTGAATCAGTTAATTTAGAGGAAGCTGAAATTATAGTTTCTGGTGGTAGAGGTATGGGAAGTAAAAGAAAACTTTGAACTTGTAAAACAATTAGCTGATGTATGTGGTGGAGTTGTTGGAGCAACAAGACCTGCAACAGAAGATGAATGGATTCCTCGTTCTCACCAAGTTGGACAATCTGGTAAAATTGTTGCACCAAAACTATATATAGCTTGTGGTATATCAGAGCAACTCAACATATTTCTGGTATAATGGGTTCAGACTATATTGTAGCAATAAATAAAGATGAAGATGCACCTATTTTTCGATGTTGCCGATATCGGAATTGTAGGAAATGTTATGGATATAATTCCACTTTATGATAGAAGAAATCAAAAAGTAAAAAGCTTAAAATTTAATTTATAGTAAGAACTATTATTAATATAATAGTTCTTACTTATAAGTAGGAGGCAATTTGTATGGGACAATGGATTATAATTTTAGCACTTGCTCTTATAGGGCAATTTATTAGTGACCTTATTTCTTTTTCCAATTCCGAAAAACAATTATTGCATCTATAATATTATTCTTGCTTTTGGAATTTAAAGTTTTAAAGGTTGAATATTTTAAAGGAGTTTTTAGCAGGTTGTAAAAAAATATTTAGCTTTCCTTTTTCCTTCCTGTTGGTGTTGGAATTATGACACAATTAAATTCTGCACCAGCTATGGTTTATGTAAAAAGTATTACTTATTATGATAATTAGTACAATTTTAATAATGCTAGTTACAGGATTAGTAGCTGACTTTATTATAAAGGTACAAGAAAAAAATATTAGGTAATAAGGACGAAAAAGGAGGGTAAAAATGAGTGATATAATACATAATATTATTTTTTTAGCCCATTCTTTGGGATAATACTATCTTTAGTAACTTATGAAATAGGAAAGTACTTATTTGGAAAAAAACAAAGTCTATATTTTGTAACCCTCTTTTAATAGGAATTCTTTTTATCAATACTCTTTTTACTATGTTTTGATATTCCGTTTGAAGCTTATAACAAAGGTGGAAGTATTATTAAACTATTTATAAGTCCTGTTGAAAGTGTTATAATAGGAGTTGCTTTATATGAACAATTCCAAATTTTAAAAAGAAACTGGTTCCCTATTTTACTTTCAACTGTCTTAGGAAGTACTTTTTCAATTATCATTTTATATATATTAGGAAAAGTTTTTGCACTTCCTGACGATATATTCTATGCAACCTTACCAAAAATCAGTAACAACAGCTATTGCTCTTGATATTGCTACAAAATTTGGTTGGAATGAAGCTTTAATTCCTATGATGACAGTATCAACTGGAATTATAGGTGCTGTTATTGCTCCATTAGTTGCTAAATTTATAAAATCTCCAGTAGCTAAAGGACTTGCAATAGGAACATCTAGCCATGCTGTTGGAACATCTAAAGCAATAGAAATGGGAGAAGTAGAGGGAGCAATGAGTGGTTTAGCTCTTAGCTTAGCTGCAATTTCAACTTCATTTATAATTCCAATTTTACTTACTACTATTTTCAAAATTATCTAGAATAAAATTTAAAAGGTGTGGATGTAATCTTAATCTTAAAAATCTTTAGAAAAATTACATCCGCACCTTCTTTTTTTCTATTATAATTTTTGCTACTAAACAAAAATTTTTTTACCTCTTTTTCTATCCAAATTTATGTGTATTATTTATTGTATAATTTTTAGGTAAAAATTTGCTTTTAATAAATTGTTCTTAAAAAAATCAATAGCATCTTTAAGTTTTTAGCTTGTAAATAAACTCTTTTTCTTCCTCGTTTAATAAACTGAATCTTCTTTTAAATTCTAAAAAAATGCATAATAACATCTCCTTTTTGTATGTATTTATATATACTCTTTCTATAGTCATAATGTATCATACTACAAATACTTTGTCAACAGGTTTTTAAAAATATTTTTTTATATTTCTTTTAACTATAGATTTCATGATAGTTTTTCTTGTACTATGTACATTCTTAGGTAAATAAAATATTCTAGACACTTTAGTATAATTATGTTATACTGTATATATATAGTAGTACATTTAAAAAGGAGGGAATTATATGAGTTTTGGAACTACTTTATAAGATTGAAACATAAAGATAGTTTAAGAGGTCTTGCAAAAAAATTAATTTACACTTTACTTTTTGTAGATAAAGTAGAAAAAGGTACTGCTCCTATTTCAAATAACTTTATTGAAAGAATTGTTGAAGTATATCCTGATGAAGAAAAAAATTCTAAAGAAAGAATACTTGAAGGAAAATTTACCTAAAGTATTTAGCAAAGACGAAAGTATTAAAAATTTTTAGAAGATAGTGAAGTTTTTAAATCTTCCTGTTTATGGAAAAAGCTAGTGCTGGTAGAGGTTATTTAAATATGGATAAACCTGATTACTATATGCCTATAACAAAAGGGAGACTTTTCTTTAAATAGTTTCTTTGTTGAAATTACAGGAAATAGTATGGAACCAACTTTAGAAGATGGTGAATATGCTTTTAGTTGATCCTAATAATACTGCTTATGTTAAAAAAATAAAAATATATGTTGTTACTTACAATGATGAAGGATATATAAAAAGAGTTGAAGTAAAGGATAAGAAAAAAAGTTATAACTTTAAAGAGTGATAATCCAGATTATGATGATATTGATATTTCTGAAGAAATGCAAGAATACTTTAAAAATCAATGGAAGAGTTGTTGAAGTTATCTCTAAAAAGAGATATAAAGTTTTTAAAAAAAGCACTAGATTTGTATAAATACATTTCTAGTGCTTTTCTCATTTTTATTTAAGCTTATTTAACTTCCTTTATCAAGCTCTTTTTGTTAAATTTTGTTTAACCATTTGTTCATTTTTCTTCTGGAACACATAGTCCATCTCCCTAAGATAGAACAATAGCTTGCAGCTTGTTTATCTTTTTCTAACTCTTCAGCTGTTTTAGGAGGCTCTGCTTGTTTCACTATTTCTTCTTTTTGCTTTTTTTCATTTTGTTCAGGAACACACAAACCATCACCTAAAAACACTGCAGTAAGAAGCTTCTTGTTTTTTTAGAATCTTCAGCTTTTTGGAGCTGGAGCATCAGTCATTGTTGCTGGATCTGGTACTACTTTTCCTGCTTTTAATTTCTTCAAAAACATTTTTAATAAGTCATCTTTTTCCAGTTGATTTTTGCTAAACCTTCTAATTTTTTTCATATGCTTCTTTTATCTTTTGCATCAAAAGCATCTTTTAAATTTATTTAGCATTCTTTTATTCTTTTTCTACAAATTCTTTTGTAGCTGTTATTGGTTCTAATTTAACTGCAGCTGCTGGAGCAGTTCCACTAGCAATTATTTTTTTCCTGCTTTGATTTCTTCGAAGCATTTTAATAATTCATCTTTTTCCTGCTGTCTTTTGCTAAACTTTTCTAATTTTTTTCATATGCTTCTTTATCTTTCTGCATCAAAAAGCATCTTTAAATTTGTTTAGCATTCTCTTATTCTTTTCTATGAATTCAGCACTTGCAGAGATTGGATCTCCAGTAGGTGCTGCTGGAGCACTTCCATCAGGAATAATTTTTTTCCAGTTTTAATTTCTTCATAGTATTTTTAATAACTCATCTTTTTCCTGCTGTCTTTTGCTAAATTTTCTAATTTTTTTCATATGCTTCTTTATCTCCTGCATCAAAAGCATCTTTAAATTTATTTAGCATTCTCTTATTCTTTTCTATAAATTCAGCACTTGCAGAAATTGGGTCTCCAGTTTGAGCAACTACTTTCTTTTCTACTGTTTTTCTTAACAGGTTTTTCTTAACAGGTATTTCTACTGCTACACCCATTATCTCTCCCTATTTTTTTCAATAACTTTAGATCCTCCAGGTGCACATAAAGTCATTTTTGCACCTTCTAAAGCTACTCCTGATGCATATCCAGCACAACCAGGGAATCCACAAGCTCCACAGTTTGCACCAGGTAGGACAGCTAATATTGCTTCTACTTTTGGGTCTACTTCTACTTCAAACTTCTTTGAAGCATAAGCTAGGAATAGTCCCATCAATATTCCAGTTATTCCTAATACAACAACTGGCATCATAATCGCTTCCATTATATACCTCCATTTGTATAATTATTAAATTTGCATTCCACTAAATCCCATAAATGCCATAGCTAAAAGTCCAGCTGTTATAAATGCTATTGGAACTCCTTTAAAATTCTTAGGAATGTTTGCAAATTCAAGTCTTTCTCTTATACCAGCTAAAAGTAATAAAGCTAGTGAGAATCCTACTGCAACTCCAAAACCATTTACTATTGTTTCTATAAAATTATATCCTACTTGGATATTGATTATAGCAACTCCTAGAACGGCACAGTTTGTTGTGATTAATGGTAAGAACACTCCCAAGTGCTTTATATAAGCTTGGTGATGTCTTTTTTTAATTGCCATTTCAACGAATTGTACAAGAGAAGCTATTATTAATATAAAAGCTATTGTTTGTAGATATCCTAAATGAAGAGGTTCTAATATCATTCTGTAAGCTAACCAAGTTACTCCTGAAGCTATTGTTATAACGAAAGTAACAGCCATACCCATACCTAATGATGAGTCAACTTTTTTAGAAACTCCCATAAATGGACAACAACCTAAGAACTTAGCAAATATTATGTTATTTATAAATATCGAAGTAACAATTATACTAAATAATCCACCTATACTCATTTTTTTAGTCACCTTCTTTTTCTTTTGCATCTCTTTCTTTCTTAATATTTATACAAGCCATGATCATACCTATAGTGATAAATCCACCAGGAGCTAATATAAATATTAAAGCTGGTGTAAAGTTAGCAGGAACTAATGAAATTCCAAATATAGATCCATTACCTAAAAATTTCTCTTATAGATCCTAAGAAAGTTAAAGATAAAGTAAATCCTATTCCAGATCCAATACCATCAAGTATAGAATCAATAACTCCGTTTTTAGAAGCAAAGCTTTCTGCTCTTCCAAGAACTATACAGTTAACAACTATAAGAGGTATGAATAATCCTAATACTTTGTATAAATCAGGTGTATAAGCATTCATAACCATATCAACAACAGTAACTAATGTTGCTATTATCATTATAAATGCTGGTATTCTTACTTCATCAGGTATAAATTTCTTAAAAAGCGATATTAATCCATTTGAACAAGCAAGAACGGCTATAACCGCAAGTCCCATTGAGAACCCATTTATAGCACTACTTGTAACTCCAAGTGTTGGACAAAGTCCTAACATTAAAACGAATACTGGGTTTTCTTTAAATATTCCAGCTGTAAGTATTCCTAATTTTTTCATTATTTACTCACCTCATTTTGATAAGTATTTAATGCTTTTATAACTCCTGTATAAACAGCTTTAGGTGATATTGTAGCACCAGCAAAAGCATCTGTTGACTTATTAAATTCATAAGTTGCATCTTTACCTATCCAATGATCTTGCCATTCTTTTTCATTTATTTTTGCTCCTAAACCAGGAGTTTCTGAACTTGTAACTACATTTAAACCTGTTACTTTAGCATCATTATTTATTCCCACAACAAAGTTTATATCTCCACCATAACCTGGTTCTGCAACCGAAGCAACATATCCAACAACTTCTCCAGCTTCATTGAAACCTGGAATATATTGAATTCCTTCTGCTTCTTTTTGCTTCATCTTCTTTAAAAGCTAGCTGCTTCTGGTAAAACTTGTTTTCTAGCTTCGTTTACTATTTTTAAAGTATTATCTGCGATAACTTTACTTGTAAAGTCATTAACTCCACCAAGTAAACCTGCTGATATAGCAGCTATTAGTCCTAGGACGATTCCAAAATGTATATATCTATTTTCCATTTGTGCTCACCCCACCAAATTTTTTAGGTCTTATATATCTATCTATCAATGGAACAACTCCATTCATTATTAAGATAGCATAAGCTGTACCTTCAGGATATCCACCTTTCATTCTTATTAAAGATACTAATAATCCTATTCCAAAAAGCAAAAAAACTACTCTTCCCTTTTGAAGTTGTTGGACTAGTAACCATATCTGTTGCCATAAAGAATGCTCCTAGGAACAATCCTCCTGAGAATATTTGCATTATAGGATCTGCTCCAAATGCCCATGTTAAAATAAATACTGTACCTATCATTGTAGCAGGCACTTTCCAATCTATTTGTTTCTTATATATTAAATATGCTCCACCAATTAATAGTGCTAAAGAAGAAGTTTCTCCTAAACATCCTCCCATATTTCCTAAAAATGCATTAACATATTGATCTCCATTTTGTAATAGAGAATCTGCTAAAGGTAATCCTCTTTTCATAGCATCCAAAACTGTTGCCCCTGCTTTTCCATCATAAGCAAAAGTAGTTATTGCAACTGGCCAAGATGCTTGAACAAATGCTCTTCCTATTAATGCTGGGTTAAATATATTATGTCCTAATCCACCATAAACCATTTTTCCTAATGTTATTGCAACTATATTTCCTATTACTACATATTGTAAAGGCATAATTGCAGGAACTACAAATGAAAAATAAAATCCCTGTTAATATAGCACTTCCATCGAAATGCTTCTATATCTCTTTTTAATGCTTTTTTTGACATAGATATTCAGTAACTACACAAGTTAAAACTGATACTGAAGTTAATATCAGAGCTCTCACTCCAAATGAGTATATAGCCATTAAACAAATGCTGGTACTAAAGCTATAACAACATCATACATTACCGACTCAACAGTTTCTTTTTGTTCTAATGTGAGGAGCTGACCTGTTTTCAAAAATTGTACTCACTTTTTATCCTCCTTAATTAAGTTTAATCTATTTTTTTCTTAGCTCTTAATTTAGCTTTTTCCTGTTTTTGATAGCCTCAGCTAAAGGTCTATTAGCAGGACAAATATAAGCACAAGAACCACATTCAATACAATCCATTAGATTGTGTCCTGCCATTGCTTCATACTCTTTTGCTGCTGCTAATCTATCAAACATAAGTGGTGCAAGTCCCATAGGGGCATGCTGATACACACTTAGAACAACTTATACAAGCTTTTTGTCTTGTATGGTCTCATTTCCTCATTTGTTAAAGCTAAAAGTCCTGATGTTCCTTTTTACTACAGTAGCTTCTTCAGTCATTTGTGCCAATCCCATCATTGGTTCACCCATAACTAATCTTTCCATTTCATCTCTGTTAATTCCACAGTGATCTAAAATGTATGAGAAAGGAGTTCCTATAGCAACCTTTTCAAGTTTTTTTAGGATTCTTTATAGCCTTTCCTGTTACTGTAACAACTTTTTTTCTATTAGAGGTTTTCCATTTACAACTGCTTCATAGATTGCTGCTGCTGTTCCTGTATTTTGTACAACAACACCAACTGCTGATGGAAGTTGTCCAGATGGAACTTGTCTATCTAAAAATAGATTTAATAAGTTGTTTTTTTCTCCACCTTGTGGGTATTTTTGTTTTTCAATGGAACAATATTAATTCCTGTTCCTTCTGCAGCTTTTCTCATAGATTCAATAGCTTCAGGTTTATTATCTTCTATTCCTACATAAACATCTGGAACATTTAAAAATCTTTTTTTAATAATTTTTTTATTCCTTCAATTATTGAACTTTGGATTTTTCTAACATAAGTCTATTATCTGAGTTTAAATAAGGTTCACATTCAGCACCATTTAAAAATCAAACTATCTAACTTAGTATTAGGTGGAGGATTTAATTTTTACGTGAGTAGGGAAAGTAGCTCCTCCTATTCCAACTATACCTTTTTCTCTGATAATATCAAGTAATTCTTTCTTATCAGCTGTTTCCCAATTTGCAATTTTAGTCAATTCTGCCCATTCTTCTTTTTTGTCATTTTCAATAAAAAAATCGTCATAACTTTTTCCAGATAAAGGATACACACGATTTTCTATCTTTTGTGACAGTTCCACTTACAGGAGCATGAACAGGTACCGCCAAACCTTCTGCATCCGCAATTTTTTGTCCTTTTAAAACTCTGTCCCCTACGTTAACAATAGGATTTAAAGGTGCTCCTATATGTTGTAAAAGAGGTACAAAAAAATTTCATTTGGTGATTCCAACTTTTTCAATTGGTAAATGTTCTGTTTGTATTTTTATTTTTCAGGGGATGTACTCCGCCTCTGAAACCAAAAATTTCATCAAAAACACTCCTTTCATACATAGTTTATTTTCCACAAATTGATTTTTAGCATATATATACAAAATTAACAAGTTTTTTTATTTTAATTTTTTTCTTTTTTTCTTATTGTACTTTTGCATAGTTCTTTCTAAATTCTGAACAGTTAATATGTCTATAATACATTCATTAAGTTTTTTTCTAAAAAAATTCAACTAGCTCTTTTTTTGTTCACTCTGACTAAACTCACCTAAAAACATGTTCAACAGCATCTTCTTTTTTTAGCTCCTATTCCACATTTTTATTCTAATAAATTCTTCACCTATATGAGATATTATAGACTTTTATTCCATTATGTCCACCTGAGCTACCTTTTTTTCTCTAATTCTTATATCTCCAAAAATCTAAAGACATATCATCATAAACAACTATAATATCTTTTTTTAGGATCTAACTTTATAAAAATTTACAATTTCTATAAGAGCATTTCCACTCAGATTCATAAAAGTCTGAGGGCTTAAAAAAATATAACTTTCTCCCCCGTCTATATTTTTTTCACTGATAAGAGCTTGAAATTTTTCTCTTTCATCTGTCAGATTAAATTTTTTTCTTAAACTGTCTACAACTATAAAACCAATGTTGTGTCGTGTTTTTTTCATACTTCTTACCTGGATTTCCTAAACCAATAACAACTTTCATTTTTTTCCCCCTCCTTACATCTTTTCATTTCCGAATTATTATACTATATATTATTGATATCTACATAGTCTTTTTTTATAGCTTTCTTCAGTTTTTAAAAAAATATTATTACATTTAGTCTTTACTTTTTGAATAGCATAAAAAAAGAGAGAAAACATTTGCTTCTCTCTTAATGTTAGCTTAGCAAATCCATACTCTCCCAGGCCGCTTCCAGCCAAGTACCATCAGCGTATATGGGCTTAACTTCTAGGTTCGGAATGTAACTAGGTGTACCCCCATAGCTATACTCACCAAGCATATATATTGTATCACATAATCTTTGTTATGTGCAAGTCTGAACACTTGAAACTATATAGTAAAAAAACAAACTTAGATTAAAAACTTCGATAATTAGTATTGGTCAGCTAAATGCATTGCTGCACTTACACCCCCAACCTATCAACCTCCTAGGCTCGAAGGTATCTTAAAGAATACTTATCTTGAAGTTAGTTTCCCGCTTAGATGCTTTCAGCGGTTATCTATTCCAAACGTGACTACCCAGCTGTGCCACTGGCGTGACAACTGGTACATCAGAGGTTTGTCCATCCCGGTCCTCTCGTACTAAGGACAGGTCTTCTCAATATTCTAACGCCTACAGTGGATAGGGACCGAACTGTCTCACGACGTTCTGAACCCAGCTCACGTACCGCTTTAATGGGCGAACAGCCCAACCCTTGGGACCTTCTCCAGCCCCAGGATGCGATGAGCCGACATCGAGGTGCCAAACCCTACCGTCGATATGGACTCTCGGGTAGGATCAGCCTGTTATCCCCAGGGTAGCTTTTATCCGTTGAGCGACGACCCTTCCATTCGGAATCGCCGGATCACTATGTCCTGCTTTCGCATCTGCTCGACCCGTCAGTCTTGCAGTCAAGCTCTCTTATGCCATTGCACTCTATGGTTGATTTCCATCCAACCTGAGAGAACCTTTGAACGCCTCCGTTACTCTTTTCGGAGGCGACCGCCCTCAGTCAAACTGCCCACCTAGCACTGTCTCCGTGGCTACAAACCACAGATTAGAATTTCAGCATTGAATGGTTGGTATTCCACCGATGACTCCGATACAGCTAGCGCCATATCATCTCAGTCTCCCAACTATCCTATACATGCAATGCCAAAACCCAATACCAAGCTACAGTAAAGCTCCATGGGGTCTTTCCGTCCCTACTGTAGGTAACCGGTATCTTCACCGGTAATACAATTTCACCAGGCCTCCCGTCAAGACAGCGCTCAAATCATTACACCATTCGTGCAGGGTCGGAACTTACCCGACAAGGAATTTCGCTACCTTAGGACTGTTATAGTTACGGCTGCCGTTCACTGGGGCTTCAATTCGGAGCTCTCACTCCTCCTCTTAACCTTCCAGCACTGGGCAGGTGTCAGCCCATATACATCGCCTTCCAGCTTAGCATAGACCTGTGTTTTTGTTAAACAGTTGCTTGAGCCTCTTCACTGCGACCCTCGAGCGCTTTGTATCGCGTGGATACTCACCCTCAAGGGCTCCTCTTCTCCCGAAGTTACGAGGTTATTTTGCAGAGTTCCTTAACGAGAGTTAGCCTGTCCGCCTTAGATTTCTCATCCTGACCACCTGTGTCGGTTTGCAGTACGGGCAGTCAAATATTAACGTTAGAAGCTTTTCTTGGCAGCGTGGGATTTGCGCATTCATCTTACGACTGTATATCATACCTCAGATATAACTCAATGGATTTTCCTATCAAGTCATCCTACATACTTCTACGGACACTTCCGTTCGTCCGCGCACATACCCTTCTGCGTCCCTCCATCACAATATATGACTGGCACAGAAATATTAATCTGTTTTTCCATTCGCCTACGCATTATAGCCTGGGCTTAGGGTCCCTGGCTTACTCAGGGAAGACAAGCTTTACCCTGAAAAACCTTGGTCTTCCGGCGAGGGGATTCTCGCCCCCTTTCTCGCTACTTATTCCTGCATTCTCACTTCTGATACCTCCAGAGTCGGTTACCCTTCTCCTTCAACGGCCTACAGAACGCTCTCCTACCAATCCTTACGGATTCCACAGCTTCGGTTTATAACTTAGCCCCGTTACATTGTCGGCGCAGAGACTCTCGACTAGTGAGCTATTACGCACTCTTTAAAGGTATGGCTGCTTCTAAGCCAACCTCCTAGTTGTTTGTGAATCTCCACCTCCTTTCCCACTTAGTTATAATTAGGGACCTTAGCTGGTGGTCTGGGTTGTTTCCCTTTCGACAATGGAAGTTAACTCCCATAGTCTCACTCCTGAGCTCTAAATTATGGTATTCGGAGTTTGATTGATTTCAGTAAGCAATACGCCCCCTAGATCATTCAGTGCTCTACCCCCATAATTGAACACTCAAGGCTGCACCTAGATGCATTTCGGAGAGAACGAGCTATCTCCTGGTTCGATTGGCTTTTCACCCCTAAACCTACCTCATCCCCCAACTTTTCAACGGCGGTGGGTTAGGACCTCCACTGTGTCTTACCACAGCTTCATCCTGGACAGGTTTAGATCACCAGGTTTCGCGTCTACGCCAAACGACTAAATCGCCCTATTAAGACTTGGTTTCCCTTCGGCTCCGTTATACTTAACCTCGCCGTTTAACGTAACTCGCAGGATCATTCTCCAAAAGGCACGCCATCACCATTACTGGCTCTGACCGCTTGTAAGCACACAATTTCAGGTTCTATTTCACTCCCCTCCAGGGGTTCTTTTCACCTTTCCCTCACGGTACTATGCGCTATCGGTTAGTAAGAGTATTTAGCCTTATGAGATATGGTCCTCACAGATTCACACAGAATTCCTCGTGTTCCATGTTACTTGGGAGCAGAGTTATATGTGTAGGATTTACTTGTACAGGACTTTCACCTTCTACGGTTCGCCTTTCCAGACAATTCCAATTCATCAATACACTATATTGAATATCTTACAGTTCTTCACTACTCTGTCCCTCAACCCCCTTAAATACAACGGCTGTATCCTTGACATATTTAAGGTTTAGGCTTGACCCATTTCGCTCGCCGCTACTTTGGGTATCGTTTTTTTACTTTCTTTTCCTCGCGTTACTTAGATGTTTCAGTTCACGCGGTTCCCTCTTTCGTATTAAGACTCCATCTTAATAGATTGCTCCATTCGGAAATCCTAGACTCTTACGTTCGATTGCAACTTATCTAGGGCTTATCGCAGCTTACCACGTCCTTCATCGGCTCTTACTACCTAGGCATCCTTTGTGTGCCCTTAATTATTTTAACCTATTTTTTTGACAGCTAACTCTAAGAAATTGTTAGAGTTAATTTTTTTTCTTGTTTGTTCTACTATATAGTTTCCAATGTTCAGAGTAATCCCAACAGCATTGCGCTGAAGAACATTACCAATAGAATAGAGAAAGACATATACTCCTTAGAAAGGAGGTGATCCATCCGCACGTTCCCGTACGGATACCTTGTTACGACTTCACCCCAATCGCTAATCACACCCTCGGAGCATCCCTCCTTACGGTTAGGCCTGCTACTTCAGGTGCAACCAACTCTCGTGGTGTGACGGGCGGTGTGTACAAGACCCGAGAACGTATTCACCGCGACATTGCTGATTCGCGATTACTAGCGATTCCAACTTCATGTACTCGAGTTGCAGAGTACAATCCGAACTAAGAATAGTTTTTCTGAGATTAGCTCCACCTCGCGGCTTTTGCGACTCTCTGTACTACCCATTGTAGCACGTGTGTAGCCCAGCGTATAAGGGGCATGATGACTTGACGTCATCCCCACCTTCCTCCTGCTCATCGCAGGCAGTATCGCATGAGTCCCCAACTTAATGATGGTAACATACGAAAGGGGTTGCGCTCGTTGCGGGACTTAACCCAACATCTCACGACACGAGCTGACGACAGCCATGCACCACCTGTCTTTAGGTTTCACCGAAGTGACACTGAAACATCTCTGTCTCATTCCTAAGATGTCAAACGCTGGTAAGGTTCCTCGCGTTGCGTCGAATTAAACCACATGCTCCACCGCTTGTGCGGGTCCCCGTCAATTCCTTTTGAGTTTCATACTTGCGTACGTACTCCCCAGGCGGATTACTTATCGCGTTAGCTTGGGCGCTGAGGTTCGACCCCCAACACCTAGTAATCATCGTTTACGGCGTGGACTACCAGGGTATCTAATCCTGTTTGCTACCCACGCTTTCGCGCTTTAGCGTCAGTATCTGTCCAGTAAGCTGGCTTCCCCATCGGCATTCCTACAAATATCTACGAATTTCACCTCTACACTTGTAGTTCCGCTTACCTCTCCAGTACTCTAGTCATGCAGTTTCCAACGCAATACAGAGTTGAGCCCTGCATTTTCACATCAGACTTACATAACCACCTAGACGCGCTTTTACGCCCAATAAATCCGGATAACGCTTGTGACATACGTATTACCGCGGCTGCTGGCACGTATTTAGCCGTCACTTCTTCTGTTGGTACCGTCATTTTTTTCTTCCCAACTGAAAGCACTTTTACATTCCGAAAAAAACGTCATCGTGCACACAGAATTGCTGGATCAGACTTTTGGTCCATTGTCCAATATTCCCCACTGCTGCCTCCCGTAGGAGTAAGGGCTGTGTCTCAGTCCCCTGTGGCTGTTCACCCTCTCAGGCTGGCTACCCATCATCGCCTTGGTGAGCCGTTACCTCTCCAACTAGCTAATGGGACGCAAAGCTCTCTCACAGCGCATATAGCTTTCATAATCTTAGGATGCCCTAAAAATCATAATATCAGGTATTAGCATTCGTTTCCAAATGTTGTCCCTAACTGTGAGGCAAGTTCTTTACGCGTTACTCACCCGTCCGCCACCCAAACCGAAGTTCAAGTAGACTTGCATGTGTTAAGCATTCTGTCAGCGTTCATCCTGAGCCAGGATCAAACTCTTCGTTCAATCTTTTTAATAGCTCATTTTGCTATTTTAATTTAACACCAAATTTATGGTTGCTTTTTTTGTCTTTTTCTCTATTCTGTTGCTAATGTCCTTGTCTCATTGACATCAGTTATAATATCATTTTAAAATAAACTTTGTCAACAAAAAAATTTTTAAAATTTTTTTTAATTTTTTTCTATTTTTATATTTTTTTCTTTTAATTTTTCAATAAAAAAACTACTATAAATTTTTTTAAAAAATTTATAGTAGTTTCTTTCATTATTATTTATTAAATGTTCAGAACACTGTGGCTCTAGCACTCGTTAGGGTGTTAGCCGTGAGACAAGTACTCGTAGGGTATGAATACACCAACATTGAAAATGTTGTAGTAAAATTTGCAATTTTACTGATTTTTAATGTATAATATATTTAGAACATTAGCAACTGAATATATAGTTAAGCTAGTAAACAGTAGCCTTGTAAAATATTCACTGTTCTGTATAGTTGTTCTTTTTTTAAATATAATATACAGATAAAAAGTAGCGTGTAGACGCAAGTCTTATCCAGTAGTGGCTATTGTGGACTAGCCAAAAAGAATAAGGGTTTTTAAAACTAAACTTTTAGAAGATAACTACTTTTTCAGTTTATCTTATGAAGCTCTCGATTCTACCACTTGTATGGTGTTAGTCTGAGTAGTTCACTCACTGACCAAATTCTTTTTAATATTTTCTTCTTCCTTATCTAAAAAAATGCTTTTAAATAAAGTTATATTTAAAATATCCCATATTGATAAAAGAACTATAAAGACATCTGCTATCTCACTTTCAATAAAGGAATAATTATCTATAACAATTTAGTTAATGTATTCTGTATCTATTTTTTTAACTCATTTATAAGTTCTTTAAAAATTCTTCCAACCTAAATAATCACAATTAATTAATTTTTACTTCTCCATTTTCATTTGTAGCTTCTAATCTATATTGTCTTCTTTCGCCTCTAACAATAGCTTTAAATCTATATCTATCAAAAATTAAATATTTCATTATTTTTTTCTTATAGTTATAGACTAATTCATTGTTTCTCACAACTATTCTTATCTTTTTAAAAGTTAGAATATACAATAATAATACTCCAATTATTCCAAATATTATGTAAGATATGTCTCCCCCATAAAAATAAGTTATAAGAATACTAATTGTAATAGCTAAAAATTACATTTTTTTGTCAAATATATGCGTTATTTTGCTTTCATATTTTTTTCATCTTTTTCCATCATCTATTTTTTTATTCTCCATATATTCTTCTATTTCATCAGCAGTTCTTGGAAATTTATCTCCTAAAAATTCTACTTGTTCCATCTTCTTGAATTAAAAATATCTCTTTCCATTCTAATTCCACCAAAAATCCATATATTTTTCTATTTCATCATAATTTAAAAAATTCTTGATGAAGTTTTTTTCATTCTTCCATTTTTTTCAAAAAAAGTTCTGGGATAAAGTATATTCCTGGCTCAATAGTAAAAGACATTTCCAACTTCCAATTTCTTAGCAAGTCTTAAAGAAGCTAAACCAAATTGAGTTGATTTTTTTCTTCTCCTTCATCATAACCTACATTTATTTCTCCAAAGTTTTCCATATCATGAACTGTCATTCCCATCATATGCCCTAAGCCATGTGGCATGAATAGTGCATGTGCTCCTGAACTAACTATATCCTCAACTTTCACCCTTCATCAGTCCAAGTTTTTTTCATATTTTCTGCTAAAAACCTTACAAGCTTCTAAATGAACTTCCTTATATGTAATTCCTGCTCTTGCTAAATCTTTGGCTCTGTCAAACATATCTCTTACTATATTATGTATAGTTTTTTTGTCTTTCAGTAAATTTTTCCACTTACAGGAAAAAGTTGTTGTCATATCTCCACAATATCCTTCTTCTGTTAGAGCACCACAATCTAACAACACTAAATCTCCATCTTTTTAGAGTATTCAAATGATTATGGTTATGTAAAAATTTGTCCATTCTTACTAAGTATAGTTTGGAAAAGAATAGTAAGCATTATATTTTCTTGGCTGCTTTTCTACTTCAGCAACAAGTTCATATTCTTTCATTCCTGCTTTTACATTTTTCATAGCAGCAAAGATGCATTTCTTTTTGTTATGTTTACTCCCTTTTTCTATCTCTTCAATTTCTACTTTTATCTTTTATATTTCTTTGTTTAATAATATTTTTTTTATTAAATAGAAAGACACATACTCATCAAATTCAAAAAGGATTTATATTTAAAGATTGAACTCAAATACATAATATTGTCTGCTTTTATATTGATTAGTAAATCTTATATTTTTTTCTATTTTCTAAATATTTCTTTTAATTCTTCTTTTTCAATAAACTTTTCTATTCCAACTTCAAGAGCCAATTCTTTTTAAAAAAATTTTTTTGTTTTCCCATCCAAATAATATCAGACATTGTATAGTCATTACCAAAAAAATTATTTCTTCATTATTATCTATGTCGATAATTCCAATTAAGCCATTGTGATCCATACCAAAAATAATATTTAAAAAGTTGCATCTTGTATAAATGGATAAGTATTATCTTCACAATCTAGAGGTGAAAAAAATTATTTCCCATTATTAAAAATTAAACCATCTCTAAAGTTTTCCTTTAATTTCTTTCTTCTATTTACATATACTTCTTTATTCAACATAAAGATTTCAACTCCTTTCTTTTTATTAAATGTGTTAGAACACTCGTGGCTCTAGCACTCGTAGGGTGTTAGTCGTGAGTAGTTCACATATTATTTTATACTTTTTTTCTAAAAAAGTCTATATTTATTTTAAAAAAAGAGAATTCTTTAAGTTTTTTTTATTCTTTTATAATTTTTTTCATACTTCTCTTTATATACAACATAAGTTTTTTTCATCTAATACCCACAAAATTAACTCAAAACTATTGGGATTTTTCATCTATAAATTTTTTTAGCTGTATTTAGAGCAATCTCTGCACCTTCATTTACTGGAAAAACGATATATTCCTGTTGATACAGAAGGAAAAAGCTATTTTTTTCTCAATCCATTTTTTTCTTTGCTAGTTTTAAACTTTCATAATAGGCTGACTCTAATTTTTTTAGCCTCTCCATTTTCTCCTGTCGAGTATCTTGGACCTACTGTATGTATTATATATTTATTTGGAAGATTATATCCTTTAGTTATTACTGCTTCTCCTGTAGCACAGCCACCTATCTCCTTACATTCCTTAGCAAGATCTCCTGAAGCAGCTCTAAAAAAATTGCTCCACAGACTCCACCACCCATTTCTAATTGGTTATTGGCTGCATTAACTATTACTTCTACTTCTGGAATTTTTTTGTTATATCTCCACTTACTATTTTTTTATAATATCCTTATACATTTTTCCCTCCATTATAAATTACTAAACTTCCCACGACTAGGCATTATCTTTTCTTAACAAGTTAAGGAGTTAGCCTTATATCATAAGTGTTCTTGCACTATTTAATAAAAAAAGAGATTCTCAACTAAATCTCTTTAACTTATTATAATATGGTGCCTGAGGCGGGACTTGAACCCGCACACTCCGAAGAATTCCAGATTTTTGAGTCTGGTGCGTCTACCAATTCCACCACTCAGGCATTTTTCTGGCGCACCTGGCAGGAGTCGAACCCACAACCCTCTGATCCGTAGTCAGATGCTCTATCCAATTGAGCCACAGATGCATATCGAATACCTTATAAGGATACCATATTATATGTCAATCTAAAAAATAAGAGTTGTACATTTTATATCATGTACAACTCTCCTATTTAAAGACTATTTTTCATCCACAAAAGCCTAGTTCTTTTTGCTCTATGACAAGCAAAGAAGTGAGCTTCTCCAACTTTTTCTAATTTTGGAGATTCTTTTGAACAGATTTCTGTTGCATAAACACATCTTTTTGCAAATCTACAACCAACTCCTGGATTGATAGGTGAAGTGATTTCTCCTTCAAGTTTAATTCTTTCCATTTTCTTTCTGATATTAATTGTAGGTATTGCTGATAATAAAGCCTTAGTATAAGGGTGAATAGGATTTTTTTGAATAAGTCCTTTGATGGAGCTTTTTTTCAACAAGTTCTCCCAAATACATAACTGCTATATCATTTGAGAAATATTTTACAACTGATAGGTCATGTGTTATAAACATATATGTTAAACCTAATTTTTCTTGTAAATCTTTCATCAAGTTTAAAACTTGTGCTTGTATAGACACGTCAAGAGCTGATACTGGTTCGTCACAAACTATGAATTTAGGGGTTTAAAGCTAGAGCTCTAGCTATACCTATTCTTTGTCTTCTTCCTCCATCAAGTTCATGAGGATAAGTATTAACAAGTCTTTGGCTTAAACCAACTGTATCCATTAGTTCTTTTTACTCTATTATTAAGTTCTTCTTTAGTCTTACATTTATTATGAATAATTAAAGGTTCAGCAATAATTTCACTAACTGTCATTCTTGGGTTTAAAGAAGCGAATGGGTCTTGGAATATTATTTGCATTTCTTCTCTTAATTTCTTCATTTCAGCTTTAGAATAGTCTCTTATATTTTTTTCCTTCAAATATAATTTCACCATCAGTTGCTTCTAAAAAGTCTTAGAATAGTTCTACCTGTTGTAGATTTTTCCACAACCAGATTCTCCAACAACTCCTAAAGTCTTACCTTCTTCAATAGCAAAAATTTACATTGTCTACTGCATGTAATTGTCCTTTTTGGAGTCTGAAAATATTTCTTTAAATTTTTTTAACTTCTAATAATACTTTTACTCATTTTCTTCCTCCCAATTTTTCCTTGAATTTTTACTAAACCTTCTGCTATCAGACATTGTACTTTATGTCCTTTTTGAAATTTCACTAACAATAGGAGCTCTTTGAGAACATAATTCTGTAGCATGTGGACATCTAGGATTAAACTTACATCCTGTTGGTAAGTTTGTAGGATCAGGCATAAGCCCTTTTATAGGCACTAGTCTTGTTTTTTTCTTCATCCAAACTTGGAATAGATCCAAATAATCCTAAAGTATATGGATGTTTTGGATTTTCAAAAAACATCTTCAAGACTTCCATATTCAACAATTTCTCCAGCATACATAATTGCTACTTTATCACAAACTTGAGCAACTACTCCCTAAATCATGTGTTATAAGTAACATTGATGTTCTAAACTTATTTTTTTAAATCTGTCATTAAGTCCAAAAACTTGAGCTTGAATTGTAACGTCAAGAGCTGTTGTTGGTTCATCAGCTATTAAAAGTTTTGGGTTACAAGCAAGTGCTATAGCTATAACAACTCTTTGTTTCATTCCTCCAGAAAAATTGATGTGGGAAATCATTTTTTTCTGGCTCCAGGAATTCCAACTAGTTCAAGCATTTCAGCTGCTTTATTCATTGCTTCTTCTTTAGAGATATGTTCATGTATTTCAATAACTTCAGCTATTTGTTCTCCAACTGTCATAACTGGGTTTAATGATGTCATTGGATCTTGGAATATCATTGAAATATCATTACCTCTAATTTTTTTCTTATTTCTTCTTCAGGTATTTCTAATATACTTTTATCATTGAATTTTTATAGAACCACTTTTTAATTTTTTTCCAGTAGATCCTGTAATCAGTCTCATTATTCCTAGAGCAGTTGTAGTCTTACCAGCTCCAGTTTCTCCAACAAGTCCTAGAGTTTCCCTTCTGCTATGTCAACACTTATACTATTAACCGCATGGACTGTTTCGTCATCTTTTTACATATTGTATCACTAAATCTCTAATTTCTAAAAAGATTTCTATTTTCCATCGTTTCGCCTCCTAATAATTATTGTTTCAATCTAGGGTCAAGAGCATCTCTTAATCCATCACCTAATAAGTTAAGTGATAAAATTGTTATCATTATTGCTACACCTGGGAAAGTAGTTACCCACCAAGCATATCTTAAATATTGTCTTCCTCCTGATAACATTGAACCCCATTCTGGTGCTGGAGGTTGTATACCTAATCCGATGAAACTTAATCCTGCTGTTGATAGAATTGCTCCTGCAACTCCTAAAGTTCCTTGTACAATTACTGGAGCTAAAGAGTTAGGAATTATATGTTTTAATATAATTCTTGTATTACTTGCCCCTATTGCCTTAGCAGCTTCTATAAATTCTTGATCTCTTATTGAAAGTACAGAGGCTCTAACTATACGAGCAAAGTTTGGTACATAAGAAACACTGATAGAAATCATCAGGTTCAACATACTAGATCCTAATGCAGAAACTATAGCTATAGCAAGTAATATACTTGGAACTGCTAAGAAAAATGTCAACAACTCTCATTATAACATTGTCTATAACTCCACCAAAGTATCCCTGATACAGCTCCTAAAATTCCACCTACAACAACAGATATAGATATTGCTAAAAATACCAACTTTTAATGATACTCTAGCTCCATGTATAAGTCTTGCAAATATATCTCTTCCAAACTCATCTGTACCTAACCAGTGTTTTCCATTAGGTGGCATAAGTCTTTCAGCTAGATTTTGTTTTATTACAACAGTGTCATAATTTGCAATCACATCTGCAAATAGAGCTAATAAAACTAAAAACTACAAGGATAATTAATCCTAACATAGCCATTTTATTTTTTTCAACATTCTAAAAAAACTTCTGCCCATTGGCTTTGTTTTTTTATTTTTTTACTTTTTCCATTTCGCCCTCCTACTTATATTGTGATTTAATTCTTGGGTCTACGAAAAGCATATAATAAGTCAACCAATAAATTAACCACACTATATACAACTGCCAAAAAAATACAACAGATGCTAAAACAGTAGGTGTGTCTTTTTGTCTTATAGCATCAACCATAAGTCTTCCAACACCAGGCCATGAGAATACTGATTCAGTTAGAACAGCTCCTCCAAGTAATCCTCCAAATTGTAGTCCCTACAACAGTGATAATAGGAATTAAGGCATTTTTTTAAAAGCATGTTTATTAATAACGACTTTTTCAGCAACTCCCTTTAGCTCTTGCAGTTCTAATATAATCTTGTCTTATAACTTCAAGCATAGAAGATCTAGTCATTCTTGTTACTATTGCTGCAGAACCAACTCCAAGAGCTACTGATGGTAGAATTACACTTCTAAATCCATCAAAACCTCCTGATGGGAATATTCCTAATTTTACAGAGAATAATAAAATTAGCATAAGTCCTAACCAGAATACTGGCATAGAAACTCCTAAAAGAGCTAAAACCATACTAAAACTATCTGTAAGAGAATATTGTTTTGTTGCTGATATTATTCCAACAGGTATTCCTATAACTATAGAAATAATTACTCCTAATACAGCTAATACAACTGTATTTGGGAATCTTGCAAATATTTCTTCAAAAACTTCTCTACCTGTTGTGTAAGATCTTCCAAAAGTCTCCTACTAAAGCATTTTTTTACAAATCTTAAGTATTGCATAAAGAAAGGATCGTTTAATCCCATTTTTTTCTCAGTGCTGCAACTGCTTCTTTAGGAGCACTTTCTCCTAAGATTAATTGAGCAGGGTCACCAGGAGTTAAATACATGATTGCAAAAACTAATAATGTTACTCCTAACATTACAGGAATTAGAAGAACTAATCTTTTTTTAATATATATTTATACATTGTTTCACCGTCCCAAAACTATAATTTTATAAAAAAAGAGCTAGAGATTCCTAGCTCTTTTCATTCTATATTTATTCTTTTTGTTACACCATATATTTTATGAGAGTTTGCTGGATCTAATTTAAAGTTTTTTTAATATTCTTTTGAGTTACAACATTTTTGTAAAGGATAAATTATCATATACATAGGAATATCTTTTCTGATAATTTCTTGTATTTCTTTATAGATAGCCTTTCTCTTTTTCAGGGTCAAGTTCTGTTCTTCCTTCTTCTAATAATTTATCTACTGTTGGATTAGAGTAGAAAGATCTGTTTCCTGCTGCTCCCATAGTTGCTGTACTTATTAATTCATACATACCATAGTCTGGGTCTCTTGTTACAGTTCCCCATCCTAGTAAGAACATTTCATGATCTCCTCTTGCTGTACCATCTAGGAATGCTCCCCATTCAACTGTTTCTATTGCTAAGTCTATTCCAATTTGTTTTAATTGGTCTTGTAATATAACAGCAGTATCTCTTCTTACAGGGTTGTCATTTACCCAAATCTTTTGCTTTAAATCCATCTGGATATCCTGCTTCAGCTAATAATGCTTTTAGCTTTTTTTCTATATCTTGAGTATATTTTTTTCAACATCATAATATCCCCATACATTTTGATCCTATTATAGAGTTAGCTGCTTCTCCAGCTCCTAAGAATACTGTATCAATTATAGGTTTTTTTGATCTATAGCATAAGATATAGCTTCTCTTACTTTTTGGATTGTCATAAGGAGCTTTTTCATATTGAAACCAAGATAAGTCATTGAAACTTGTGATCCTTCAATTACAACGAATCTATCGTCATCTTTTAATTTGTTTTTTTATCCATACCTTGAATATCATAGATTATATCTAATTCTCCAGTTTCTAATCCTATAGTTCTGTTAGTTTCTTCAACTATATTTCTGAATACTACGTTTTTTTAACAGGTGCTTCACCTTGCCAATATTCAGGGAAAGCTTCTAGAGTTACTCTATCTCCACTTTGCCAAGAAACAAATTTATATAGTCCTGATCCTACTGGATTTTGTCCAAATTTATCTCCAGCTTCTTTTGTAGCTTTTTTTCACTTAAAAATAGCTATAGTAGTATGAGCTAGGTTATTTAAAAATAGCAGCCATAGGCTTTTTCAGTAGTTACTTTTACTGTGTAGTCATCTAAAACTTCTACTCCATTTATTCCTGTTAAAATGTGAGAAACTTCAGGTGATGCTAAAAGCTCTTTCTAAAGAGAATTTAACGTCTGATGCTTTCATTTCATCACCATTGTGGAATTTAACTCCCTTTTCTTAAATGGAAAAATGATAGTCTTATCATCAGGTCTTTCCCAAGATTCAGCTAACATAGGTTGAGGAACTCCATTATCATCAAGATCCATTAATCTGTCATAGATTTGTACTCTAATTCTTGAAGATGGGTTGTCATTCGATGCATGAGGATCTAGTGATTTAGCATCTGCACCTTGTGCTATAACTAAAAGTATCCTTTCCAGTACTTGCACCAGCATCTGCTCCTTCTTTCTTGTCACCATTTCCTCCGCATGCTACTAAAAAATAACATACTTAAAAATAATTGTCACTAATAAACCAAACTTTTTCTTCATGATGCCTCCTTATAATTTAATTAGTTTTATAGTTTAAAAAATTGTTTATATATTTATTATATCATTTTGTACATTATATTATTTATATCATTTATTGTCAAATTTTTCATAAAAAAATATATTGTTCCTTGAAAAAAATATAAGAAAAATTTATATGTGTTCTTTACTGTATAGAATTTCTATAAATACTACTGTTAAAAAGTTTAACTTTTTGTTCAAAAATACTTTCTCTGCACAAATTATTTTTTTTGTTCTCTTTATACACTGATTATATTATTTATATGCTCTAATGTCAAATTTTTTTATAAATAATGTACATGTAAGCTATAAATACAAATTTTTTTATTTTTTTAAAAAAATAGCTCTCAACTAAGTATTTTTTTAGTGATTTAAAACAAAAAATTACCATTAAAAATTAATGGTAACCTTGATATTTATACATTTTTTTGTTGACTTTTTGCCCTGTCAAAACCTGCCAAAAATAATTTTTTTGAGTACCGCTAATACACAATAAATCAAATATTTATGGCGATGAAAGAGGGATTTGAACTGCATTATATTATATATTTTATTTATTTTTATGAAGTTTTATAATACTTTTTGATAATTTTTTTATTTTTTTAATAATATTTTTTTAATGCTTCTCTTACTGTTTCAGCTATTGAATTTCCTGTCTTTTTCATTGTATTCAAGAACTTTTTCATAAAGTTCTTTATTCAATCCTATTTTTTTATACTATAGCTAATAGGGTCTTTTTGCAGGAGGTCTTCCCATCTTTTTTTATACCGTTCATTTTTTTCTCCTTGATTTTTAATTGATATAAATGTTATAATGAATCATAAATTCAAAGTTGACATTTTCAAGCCTTTTTTTAGTTATATAACTAAAAGGGCTTATTTCTTTTATTTAATTTGATTAATACTATTATCACAAGTATTAATGTTATAGGTTGTAATATATTATTTATAATTCTTAATACTTCCATTATATCCCTCCTAGTTTTTAATTTTTTTTAAAGGAAGGTAAGGGAGATTGGAGGAGTGAAATCACTCTCAAACCTCCTTTCTCTCATTCCATCTTGTTTCTCATTATTTTTCTCAATTGCTTGATAAGAACAATGATAGATAAGATGTAAAAGATTATCTCCAATACCTCCTTCAAAGTTGACATTTCCTCACCTCCTTATATATCTATTATACTTTTTAAAGGTTCAAAAAAACCAAGATATTTTTTTGAACCTTTAAAGTTTTTATAAAAAAAGAGAATGATTTTAAGATTTTATTCTTAAAATTATTCTCTAATTTCTTTTTTTATCAAGTTCTCAACTTGAATTTTTTTAAAAATAAGTGCACTAATTTTTAAAAAATTATTTGTTTAAATGTTTTAATAATCTTTCACTTAAAGTTGCTATGTTTGCCTTTAAGATTCTCATAACTTCCACTTCAGAAGCTCCTTTTTAAAGTTTTTTTAAAGTTCTAGCACAAACTTTAACTTTTATTGGACTACCATTAACATTTAAAGTTGTTACTTGTAAATTTGGTTTCCATACTCTTCTAGTCAATCTATGAGAGTGAGATATTTGGTTTCCACTGATTAACCCAGTTCCTGTAATTTCACATCTTTGCATCTTGACACCTCCTTGATTACTTTTTTTATACAATACATTGTATTTTTAACATTAAATTTTATAAAATGCAAGTATAAATAATTTTTTTAGAAAATCTTTTCGTTTATCAGAAAAAGAAGCTATTATAATAAATTTTAATAGCTTCTTCTTTAAATTTTTTAGAATCTATATTGTATTCCAGTTGAGAAAAACAGAGTCTCTTCCTTTATTACTTTCTATTCTGAAATCAATGTTTCCATAAACTCCAAATGCTGGTGTTATTTCTCTAAATGCTCCAAAACCTATCCATGTAGTATTTTTTTGCTTGTTTTACTCCATAATATTTTTTTGAGCCACAGAACTTCCTGTAAATCTTCCTTCATAAGCAAGATCTCTCTTATCTGTATTTATAGAATGACTTACAGATGCATATAATTTATATTTATCAGCTACATATTCTGCTCTTGCTCCAACTAAGAAATTTGTTGCTCTATATGTCTTTTTATCAGCTTTTTATTCCCCAAGTTGCAGTTGATTCATCAAAGCTTCCTCTTCTTAAATAATCTTGAGAAATTCCTACGAAAGGTGTAAACCAATTAAATTTCTTTCCAAATTCTAAGTAAGTCGATAACATTTTATCATGATGATTTATTTTTTTCCTTCAATTCTATCACCTGTTGCAGTTAAAAGTTCTCTTTCAACTTTTTGAAGAAACATTAGCTACCCCTAATCTACCAGCAAGGTAAAAAAATCATTTCCTAGATCTTGTTTACCATATAGAGATAAACCTACCATATCACTCTTTGATTCTCCAGCATATTTATCAAAAATTTTGCCTTAGCATAAGAATAATTTAATGCTAGTCCCTAGAGTTGTTGTAGGAGTAAAATCTTTTATCTATTCCTGCTTGACCTCCTACAATTCTTGTATCTGCTGAAGCATAACCATCTCTTCTTAATTTTCCAGCTCCTCCTAAAGCTGAGAACCATACTTCTGTATCGTCTTTAGAATTTTTTTAAATTGTCAATTCTTGAAAAATCTATTAGAAAGATCTCTATTAACATCTTGTGCTTGAGATAATGTTAATGCTTGAGCTGAAGCATAAATTTCTCCAGACATCACTTCAGTTGCAGTCGTAAATGTCGAAGTAGCCATAGTTTGTAAAGTTCTAGCTGCTAACACTTCTTTTTCAGTAGCTATACCTTTTTTTCAATTTTATTATCTAAATCTTCAAAAACTTTCTCAACATTTTCAGCTACATTTTTTTAGTTGATGCACTTGCATCTTCTCCAACATAATCAACTACATTTTGTCTTGATACATTTACACTTATTTTATTATTATCCACTTCTGCACTAGCTACTTTCATACCATTGACTTCAACATTTGATATGTTAGCATCTACAGATTTTCCTTCCATCACAACTTCATTTTCTCCTTGAGCTGTAACATATTTATCTGATTGTAATTTAACAGTTGCATTTTCTATTTTTTTATATCTCCTAGAACGTTAAATTTTTGCACCATTATTAAATTTTTGTTGTTGAACCTTGATATGCTATATAATCTCCACCTATAATAGCAGTTGTCCCATTAACTTCAACTGTTCCACGATTTGATAAATCAGTGTTAGTTGTTATGTTTTTGAGCATCAACACTTTCTATTACACTCATTGGTGATACATTATAACCTATTAATGCTTTAGGATTTAGAACTACTTTTTCCTCCTGAATTTACTGTTACTTCTGAAGAATGTATTTGATGAATTTCAAGTGTTCCTGCATTTACTACTGTTCCTCCTGAATAAGAGTTATTATTAGTTAAGTGTAAAGTTCCCATCTCCTGATTTAACTAGACTTCCTGTACCAAATATCTTATTTTTCAAAAATATGAAGTCTTTCCAGCAGGTATATTTGCATTAAATGTACTTGTATCTCCATATTTTGTTACATTCATAAAAGCTCCAGATCCTTTTTAAAGCTCTATCTTGATTAAGCATTCCCCAACCATATTTATTATCAGGCGAAAATTTTACTCTTCTTCTACTTTTCACCTGTCACAGTTTTCTCTATTTCTGTGTCATCAGTTGTAGTAAATAAAGTTTGACGAACTTGGTCAGCTGTCATCCAGTTAAATTTTTTTCTGCAACTAAAGCTGCTGCTCTTGATACTTTTTGGAGTTGCAAAAGATGACCCTACTCCATAACCTGTTGAAGTTGCAACTGATCTATCATCAGCAGAAATAGCCCAATACTTTGCATTATCTCCAGCATAAGCTAAACGATCTGTTCCTTCTCTATGTATATTTAATTTCCCATTAGTTTTTTTCTCTTGTGTATGTTTGTCCATCATCTGTATTCACATATTTTTTTCTGTTTCAACAGCTTGTATTCCTACAACAGCTATCCAACCTTTTTTTCTAAATCATTTTGCAAGATATGGTAAACCTGCTTCTACAGAAACAGAGTCCATATCTTGACCTGGATTTAGTACTAGTTTCTCCTCTTCTATTTCCAGCAGACCAAACAAAAAAAGTGCTCCATCATTATTTACTTTATTTTTCAAAAATATGGAACAAATGGTTTTTGAATCACTTGAAAAAAACAACATTTCTTATATTAGTAGGAGTATAACTACTTTTCTTCTATAGGAGTATCTCCTCCAAATGATTGATTTATAACTTTTACTTTTTGACTAGAGTTAAATCTTTCAAATACTTTTTCATAAGTTGCTAAATTTGGATTTACTCTTTTTATCAGAAGAATCAGAACCACCATTTCCAATGCTTGCTGCTATAACAGAAAAATTTTGCTTTTTCCTTCTGTACGATCTTTTATTTGTATCTGTTAAAACTTCAAATACTTCAACTCCATGTTCACTTGTACTTGTATCACTATTTACTCTTGGTACAAACTCTATACCTGGATATCTTACAGATAGCTGACTTTGACGTATTGAATCAGTAAAATCACTGTCTAAAAAGACCAACTTTTACTGAGTTATCATTATATGCTTCTGTGTCTGTTGGTATAGTTACTGAACTATTTACTCTATTAATATTTAGTTCAGATTTTAATTGAGTCATATTAGATTTTTTTTACTATCTAAAGGATTTTCTGAAGTTATAGTCGTACTAGTACTTGGTGTAGTTTCAGGAGTTACACTTGGTATACTTGGACTACTTCCAGGAGTTACACTTGGACTAGTTCCAGTTTTTACTGGTAGATTACTAGCTCCACCACCTCCACCGCCA